>WNGG01011441.1_pt1 | contig 12305 bp, 9 predicted proteins | sample 5400661 | NCBI WGS metagenome assembly WNGG01 (sample SAMN13153372, study PRJNA577476) | soil metagenome | isolation source: 100 cm soil or saprolite under Garry oak tree replicate 1 | place: USA:California | collected 2016-06-15 | reverse complement strand
TGTTTCCGAGGAGCAATACTTCGATGTGATCGCGCGCAAGACTGCGTACCTGTTCAGCGCTTGCTGCGAAATCGGCGCGCTACTGGGAGGCGCCAATCTGGAAACGCAGACTATGTTGCGTGATTACGGGATGAATCTCGGAGTCGCGTTCCAACTCGTCGATGACCTGCTTGATTTTACCGGCTGCGAAGATGTTTTGGGAAAACCGGCGGGAGCAGATTTGATCGAAGGCAAAATCTCGTTGCCGCTCATCTTTCTACTTCAGCGCGAGCCGGAGATGCGCCTGGCTATTCAAACCGTGATCAATGATGCGGACTATGAGCGTGTCTCACGCGGTCAGTTATTGGAGGCGCTCGAACGAACCGGAGCGTTGGGCCTGGCTTTTGAACGTGCCACTGAATACGCCTCAGCCGCGCTCTCGGCGCTCGGTGGCCTGAACCACTCAGCTTACGCACAGATACTGTCTTCACTTCCTACTTACATTGTTGAGCGCGATCGTTAACCTGGGTGCGCACGCTTCCAGCGTGCTGGTTCACGGCACGCTGGAAGCGTGCGTACCCAGGATTGTCAAGTGGCAGTTCAGCAATCTAAAATCGGCAATGACTGATGGCTAACGAAACGCTCATCGCCAGACTCGAACAAAACCTGCGGCAGTCGCGCGCTGCACGCACGCGTCTGGCGGCGCGTCTGGCCGAGTTGGAGTCGGAAGCGGATATCATTCGAGCCGAGTTGGCCGAGATGGATACGCTCGCGGGGCAAACTGAGGCGGCGATCTTCCGGTTGTTGTCTAACGTGATGAGCGGCCCGTCAACTCCAGTGGGCACTACTTCGGTGGGTGAATTGGAAATCGAACTTCAGCGCCGCCTGGCCCAAGCGGAACTTTCGCCATACCCTTCCGCGCCGCTGAGACATAGCATTCCGCCTGTCCGAAGCAACATCGAAGCCATTGACGATCGCTTTTTCGATCGGACGATTCCCCAGGCGGCAACTATGATTCTGCGTGAAGCCGGCGGCCCTCTGCACGTTAACGAGATTTACAACCGCTTGCTGGAAGGTGGATTTGGTTTCACCGGTCACAATCCCACGATCAGTATTGCCGTCTCGCTAAATCGCAACAGCCGCTTTCGCAAGGTTGCTCCGGGAACTTTCGACCTTGTGATTCGTGACGCGGCAAAGGCTTCGTGAGTTCATGAACGCCTTTAATTCACACACGGCTTCAGCCGGGTGATTAGCAACGGGAAGAGCTTCCATTAACCGTTTCAACGGTTTCCCGTCCTGGGCGAAGCGGTCGCTAAAAAGAGAAACCGTTGAAACGGTTTTGGGATTCAAAATGTTCTTCCGGATCACCCGGTTGAAACCGGGTGTGAATAAGAGCGGTTGATTGGGACGAACTGTCTGTCGTCCTTCAAGAACAATTTGCCTCAAAGCAATTGCTTTCGCAAATCGGTGAGAAATTGCTTCGCTTCCTCCAGGGAAAGTTCTTCTGTATTCGCTGCGCGCAACTCATCAACAACTTTCTGATTTGCCAAATCAAACAGCGAAGCCTGCGCGGCGAGACGGCGGCGACCCGCACGCGTGGCGGCTTTGCTCAACGCCCGATTCTCTTCCCATGATGAGTCGGCGCCCACTGCGGCCGCACGCTCAGGCTCGGAGGCAATTTCATCTGTGAAAACATCCAACTCGTAACGTTCCAGTCTCTGCAACACTTCGCGCGCGCGGGTCAGCGCCGCGGGTGGCATGCCGGCCAGCCGCGCGACCTCGATGCCGTATGACTTTGAAGCGCGACCGCGTTCGAGCCGGTGCAGGAAAACGACTTCGCCTTCGCGTTCAGTGGCGGTGATTTGATAGTTCTGTGCGCCGGGCAGCCGTTCGGCTAATTCAGTCAATTCGTGATAGTGAGTCGCGAAGAGAGTCTTGGCGGCGTGATCGGGTGAATCGTGTAAATACTCGGCTGTCGCAGAACGGTGCTCTTGCCGCCCATGTTTGGCCCGGTGATGATCAGCAGGCGATCGGTTGAATTATTCAAATAGACGCTGTTGGGGACGAACGGTTCTTCGTTGAACACCTCGATAACCGAATGGCGTCCGTGAACAATTTCGATCTCGTCGCCGTCGTGCATCGTGGGCCGGACATAACGTCGCCGGACCGCGGTCTCCGCGAGCGATGACACCGCGTCCAGGCATGCAACCGCACGCGCGGTACCTTGAATCCGCGAGGTTTCGGCGGCGACTTGGCGGCAGACTAGCCCAAAGATTTCCGATTCAAGTTGCAAGATGCGCTCTTCCGCGCCGAGCACCTTGCTTTCCCACTCCTTCAATCCGGTGGTCGTAAACCGTTCCGCGTTCGCGAGTGTCTGTCGTCGTTCATAATCCGGCGGCACGCGCGTGGCATTCGCCTTCGACACTTCGATGAAGTAGCCAAAGACGTTGTTATAACGAATGCGCAAGCTTCCGATGCCGGTGCGCGAGCGCTCCTCAGCTTCCAACGCGGCGATTGTCTGTTTGGCGTCGCGGCTGAGGGAGCGCAATTCATCAAGCTCGCTCGCGTAGCCATTTCGAATCACGCCGCCATCGATAACCTTTGCGGGTGGATCGTCTTCGATCGCTGACGCGATCAGCGTGCGCACGTCGGCGAGTTCGTCACAGGCTTCGTTCAGAACTTGCAGCAGCGACGATTCCGAATTCGCCAGCGCCTCGCGCACGAGCGGTACTTGATCCAGAGAGCGTCGCAAGGCCACCAGATCGCGCGGGCTTGCGGAACCCAAATTCAGCCGGCCCACCAATCGCTCGACGTCTGCAACTTCTTTCAAAAGCGTTCGCAGCCGATCTCGCCTGACATGCGAAGCGTGCAGCTCAGCGACCGCGCCATGCCGCTGCTCGATCTCTCCAAGACGAAGGGAAGGGCGCAGCAACCATGAACGCAGCAAACGCGCACCCATCCCAGTCACAGTCTCATCGATTACATCAAGCAATGAGCGCGATGCGCCGCCGCCACCGAGCGCTTCGACCAGCTCGAGGTTTCGTACCGTGATGTTGTCGAGAACCAGATGGTCCTGCGGCTCGAAATAAACAATGTCGCTGATGTGGGCCGCCCCGGCGCGCTGCGTTTCCTGTGCGTAGCGCAGGCACGACCCGGCGGCGCGGATAGCTTCGCTCTTTCCGGTCAATCCGTAACCGTCGAGCGAGCGCACGCCGAATTGTTTGATAAGCAGAGACTCGCAGTCTTGATTCTGCCAGAGCCAGTCATCGATCGGCGTCAGGGTGGCGGCCAGACCACCGGAGTCAGGAGGCGCGAATTGGGGGCCGGTTCCCTCTCCCATTGGGAGAGGGTTAGAGTGAGGGCTTACGGTGCCAGAACCTGAAATATTTTTTTGTTCTTCTTCTTTTGTCGCTAAGCTTCGCTCCCTCACCCCAGCCCTCTCCCAAGGGGAGAGGGAGCCTGTCAATGGGAGCGGCTCCGTCCTCTGGGCGCTCGAAAATCCCGCCCTTACCAAGGGCGCGAGCGCAGCCGGGAAGAGCAACTCGCGCGGCGCATAGGATTCGATGTCGGCGGCGATTCTCTTCCAGGCATCGGGGCCATTTGCTTGCGTCGCGCGAAACTCTCCGGTCGAGATATCGAGAAAAGCCGCGCCCACGGTTTCGCCGCTGGCGCAAACTGCGGCGAGGAAAACTGATTCGCGCGGCTCGAGTAGTTGCGGGTCGATCGGCGTTCCTGGGGTTACGACCCGGACCACTTCGCGGCGGACCAACTTCTTCGTTTTCGATGGATCTTCGGTTTGTTCGCAGATGGCTACGCGATAACCTTTGCGGACAAGTTTGGCAATGTAGTTAGCTGCCGAATGATGTGGCACACCGCACATAGGAATTGGATCATTGCTCTCCTTATGGCGCGCCGTCAGCGTAATTTGCAATTCACGCGAGCCAATGACGGCGTCTTCAAAGAAGAGTTCATAGAAATCTCCCAGGCGGAAGAAGAGCAAAGTCCCCGGGTGCTGAGATTTAAGCTCACGGTACTGCCTGACCATTGGGGTGGGGTTATTAAGAGAATTTGAGGTTTGCACTAAGTTATTTTCGTTTGAAGGATTTAACAACTTCGGTAGGTGGTCTCTCTGTCCCCCGAGTTCCCCCCGTTCCCCTAAAAGAGCGCAAGAAGAGCGCAACGGAATCTACTCGTTGTGCACCAAGTATACGGCCCTCTTCGCTCGCGTGTAGGTAAACCTGGAACGACTCCAGAGATTTGTGTCCGCTCCACGACATGACCAGTTTAACGTCCTTGTTGGTTGCATCCATCATGTCGGTAATGAAGGTATGCCGCAAGCTGTGCAAAGTGAAGCCATGTGCTTGACCATACTCAAGGTTGGCTCTTGCAGCGGCTGCTAGAACCGTCTCGCCTATTTGTTTGTCGAAGGATTCTGACTTGGCGCGAGGGAATAGATATTCGTCATCCGTCAATCCATCAGCTATTCGTCGCTGGACTACTTCTCTGATCGGAATCCAGAGCGGCAAGTCTCGTTCGTTTTCTGTTTTTGACGCTTCTAGTCGAAGTTTGTTCGTTGTCCAGAAGAATTGTGAGAGTTTTATGCGAAGAACTTCATTCAAGCGGCCGCCGGTCAAGCGCAGCAATTGGACGCTGTCAGCAGCGTCCCGCCATCGAGCGTCATGCTGATCTTGATGTGACCTTACTTTCGGCGGATTCTGAAGAGTTTGTACAAGTGTCGCGTACTCCCAAGGTTCGACCACGCGACGTTCGTATTTGGTTCTTCGGTTGACTTTGAGCGTAGGGCGCTTCCAGGTTGCCAAGTCTGCCTTACGTTGCTGCGCAGCTTTCATCATTCCTTGAACACGGCTCATATAGGAGCCTGCCGTATTCTTGTGGAGCTCAGGGCGAAAACAGAGAATTTGATAGAACTCTCTCAGGTCTGTTTCTTTACAGTCTCGTATTAAACGATTGGGACCGAAGTGCTTAACAAAGTCTCTTAGGATTTTGTAAATCGCTTCGTTGTTGGCTCTGTAGTTGTAGGATTTTGCTTGGCCGCGAATATCTTGATCTCGCTTATAGATTTCAAATGCCTCTTGCGCTGCTGTCGATTTGACGCGAACCTCTCCGCGTTCTAAGGCATCGATATCGTCCATAGCCTGGCGGAGATCCTTCTCAGCATCGCGCTTAACGAGAAACCCTTTCCTTCTTAGCTGGTGTTTCTTATATCGGCGCTGGTAACCCTGCAGCACTTGGCCCCCTGGGCCAGTGTATTGGTAAAAATTCTTCGCCATCTTGCCTCGGTTACTGTGGAGAGTGGGATCGTTCGGACCGTCTTCTTTAGGACTCCTAATTTCTGTCCGCCTCTTGTTTGAAGCGAGATTATAGTGTCGAGGTGTGTGACTGTCCATTGATTTCATATGATTGAAGGTCGCGGACTGAAAGGTTCTTGTTCTGTTCCTGCTTACGCATTAGCTGAAGAACCTCCTCAAGCAAGAAACGTACTTGCGATCCGTTATGGATTCGGGTAAGGGAAGACGTTCCTCCTTTTCCGTTGAGGACAGTCTTTCGGGAGCAACCAAGAAGTTGGGCCACTTCTTTCGCGTCGATTCTTCGGCGAGCTAGCATGAGGCTCATAGTTAGGAGCTTCGCAAAGCTTTTGGTCTTGCGAGCGGTTGTTACGAGTTCGGCAAATGTGACTCGCAGAGCAGGACAGCAACGACGCCGCTTCGCGGACGGTGACATTTTCCTCGGACGTCCTTCTCGGTCGACAATTCTCGGAAGACAGATCGCGCGGTCTCGGCAATGCGGTCCTCAAGTAAGATAAACAGTTCCTGATCTTTCATTATGGTTCTCCGGCGGATGATTTGCTGGGAGAATCTATTCCAAGATTCGTCCCATCCTAGTTTCCAAGACTCATCAGCCGTGAAACGGTAAACAATAACGTGCGGCCGAGTCGTCTGGAGCCCGGCGACGTGGTGAGTGCACGTGTTGTGCAAGTATGATCGAAGGTGGGTCTTTGCCAAAAAGGGCTTATTTCGCTGTGGTTTTCTAGCTGAAACGGCTATGGGGTCTAGCGTTGAAGGATCGGTTGGGGGCTTCGCTTTTGTGCGAACTCTTGGGTGTGGTGAGATGGCAACAGTGGGGGTGCCGTGAAAGTGGCCTCTGGGGCTGGTTGTCTGGGGGTTGATTTTATTGCGCTCCTTGTAGCCCGATGGCATGAGTTGGGTCCCGCAAACCTCCCGCAATTTTTTTCTCTGCGCAAGTGTCAGCCTTCAGAGATGAGACTCACAACGTATGTTAAGTCCGTTGGGGAGGGTACCACCTAGTCTGACGAAACGATATGAGCCAGTATTTACGCGCCTGGCGGTCGTCAAAGAATCGCTTCGGCTGGCTTCATATCAACATGTAAGGCCACCATCTTGGCCCCCATCTTCGGGTCTCAAAAAACCGCTTCAAAAAGAACCAGCCGCGCTTCCGGATGCCCCCGTCCGACAAGAGAGACACTAGACTACCTCCTCCCCACACTTTTGCGATTCGCAAGAACGTTGGATACTGATGATTTGTTAAGATGATGATGAGCCAAAATAACTTCAGGTTGGCAGGGAAGGGATTCGACGATGCTGAAGGTCAACGTGATCACTACTGGTGGCACAATTGAAAAAGTCTATTCGGAGCAGACCAGCACGGTAGAAAACCTGGATAACCAAATCGATCGATATCTGGGTCGGTTGCGGCTGCCGGACTGCGATGTCAGCGTGGTGCCGCTCATGAACAAAGACAGTTTAGAGATGACTGATGCTGACCGCAGCGCGATTCTTGAGCTCGTCGAGAAGATGTTAAGTGAGCGCTCGGCAGTCGTAATGACTCACGGTACCGATACAATGGTCCAGACGGGTCGTTATTTGAAGCAAGCTCTACCTGACCTGAAGGTGCCTATTGTGCTAACGGGCGCGATGACTCCACTGGGGTTTGAAGGAAGCGATGGCTTGCAGAACCTCACGGAGAGTCTCTTTGCTGTGCGGATACTTGGTCCGGGTATATATGTCGTAATGCACAATCAAGCCTTTCCCATAGATCGCGTGCGGAAGGATCGCGAAACATCCCGCTTTGTTTGGAACGATTAAATCTGCTCAATATATATGCTTACTCCTGAGGCCATTAATAAGTTATTTGACGCTGAACTGCCAGAACCCTCGCATTGGGAGTCTTTGAATCCGCCGCGCGATCTTCCGGCCGGCGCCATCGTGACGCGATTTGCCCCAAGTCCGACAGGTTTTTTGCACACAGGCGGTGTCTACGTCGCCACTCTTGGCAAGAATCTCGCACATCATTCCCGTGGTTCGTTCTTTATTAGAATCGAAGACACCGACCAGGCCCGGGAAGTCCCCGGTTCGCGCGCGCAGTTTGCGCGCGCATTCAAGTACTTCGACATCGAGTCAGACGAGAACGACTCGAACTCAAAATGGGGACCTTACGAACAGTCAAAGCGAGAGCGGATCTATCACACTTACTCGCGAGAGTTGCTGCGGTGCGACCATGCCTATCTATGTTTCTGCACTCGTGAAGAGTTGGCCCAGATGACGGAAGAACAAAATGCGGCAAAGCTCCAGACCGGCTATTACGGTTCCTGGGCTCGTTGCCGAAATCTTTCGCAGGCTGAAGTCATGAGCCGTCTCGAAGCCGGAAAGCCTTATACGATTCGGTTTCGTTCACCCGCCCGTCCACCCGACGCTCCACCTGGGCGCGTCGAGTTCCTCGATCTGATCCGCGGTCGAATCGAGCACCAGGACAATACGAACGACGTCGTGTTGTTGAAGAGTAGCGATCAATCTCCGCGACTTCCTACTTACCACTTTGCTCACGTGGTTGACGACACCTTGATGAGAGTCACGGTGGTACTTCGAGGTGAAGAGTGGATCTCTTCAGTTCCGGTGCATTTGCAACTATTCAATGCACTTGGTTTCAAACCAATACCGTATGCCCATATCGCTCCGCTGATGAAATTCGACGGAGCGAGCCGGCGCAAGCTTAGCAAGCGAAAAGATAACGAGGCTGACGTCGCGTTTTACATGGAATCGGGTTATCCCGCGGGGGCGGTGCTACATTATCTAAGAGGTCTTGCCAACAGCAGGTTCGCTGAAATGACGTTCGAGGAATCTGCTTCCGCGGCTCTCAGTTTAAGTGACTGCGGAGTAGCTGGTCCGATCTTCGATCTGGTGAAACTTGAATCGATCAGCCGCGAGTTTATTGTGCAACTTTCCATTGACGAGGCATTGGAAAGTTTGCTCACCTGGGCGCAGGAGTATGATCCGGAGTTGGCGGCAATACTATCCGGTAATTTGCCGCTGGCTCGCCGCATCTTTGCTAATGAGCGACAGACCGAGATGCAACGAAAGGATCTGGCAAAATGGGCGGAGTTCCGGGCGGCCTACGGTTTGTACTTCCAGGAGCTATTTCCCCTGGTAACTGACCCTTCAGATCCTCGCTTCGCTCCAGTCGAACCTGACATGGTAGTTAAGTTGGTCAACGACTTCGCTGATTCGTATCGTCATGAGGGAGACAAAGAGGCGTGGTTCGAACAGATTCGCAGGTTGGCCGCCGCCCACGGGTTCGCACCAACCGCAGGGCAATATAAGAAGAATCCGGAGAATTTTTCCGGTTCGATCAGTCATGTGAGCAATGCCATTAGAATCGCGCTGACCGGACTAAAACAAAGTCCGGAATTTTTCTTAGTAGCGAACAACCTCGGGGAGGAGGAGGTCTTAAGACGTGTCAGAGCACTGACCCGAGGCGACGCGGCGCACAGCGTCTAAGCTATTCGAAGATTACTTCAGCGGGAGTTCCGAGGCGCAATTCAACGGGCGCCTCGACCGATGTAATCAACACGAGATGACCCTGCCGAGCATCTTTTGTAAACTGAAACAGGTGTCTTAATCCGAAGCTTAGTTTAGGGAGAAATCAGAAACGTGCCTTTTGAAACTGAATCGACTGAGACTTCGACAGAATCGCTACCAACTGATGATGGGCCTTCGAATTTTATTCGAAACATCATTATCGAGGACCTTAAGAGTGGCAAACATGGAGGCTGTGTACAAACCCGATTTCCTCCAGAGCCAAACGGTTACTTGCACATCGGTCACGCCAAAGCCATATGCCTCGATTTCGGATTGGCGGCCGAGTTTGGCGGCAAGTGCAATTTGCGTTTCGACGATACTAATCCGTCGAAAGAAGAAACAGAATACGTTAACGCCATCATGGAGGACGTGCAGTGGTTGGGCTTCCAGTGGGACGGTCTCTGCTATGCCTCTGATTACTTCCAACAACTGTACGACTGGGCGATTCAGTTGATTAAGGATGGCAAAGCTTACGTATGCGATCTCAGCGCTGACGAGATTCGCGAATATCGCGGCACGTTGACCGAACCGGGCAGGGAAAGCCCGTATCGCAACCGTTCAGTCGAAGAGAATCTCGATCTGTTCGTGCGCATGAAACAGGGAGAGTTTCCAGATGGTTCGCGAACGCTGCGGGCGAAGATCGATATGAGTTCGCCGAACCTTAATTTCCGAGACCCTGTCATGTATCGAATTCTCCACATGGACCATCATCGTACCGGTAGTCAGTGGTGTATTTACCCGATGTACGACTATGCACATGGGCAGTCGGATTCGATCGAGCGCGTCACGCACTCCATGTGTACCCTGGAGTTCGACAATAATCGTCCTTTGTACAATTGGTACATAGAACAGCTTGGCATATTCCCTTCGCGGCAATACGAGTTTGACCGGCTGGCCCTCACCCATACTTTGCTTAGCAAACGCAAGCTACTGAAGTTGGTTGAAGAAGGACATGTCGAAGGTTGGGATGATCCTCGTATGCCAACCCTGTCAGGCTTGCGCCGGCGCGGTTACACGCCTACCGCCATTCGCAATTTCGTCGCGAGTGTTGGGGTCTCGAAGACAAACGGCATTACTCAGTTACAGCAACTCGAATACTTTCTGCGCCAAAACCTAAATCAAATTGTTCCGCGGGTGATGTGTGTGCAGAAACCTCTGCGCGTGGTCATCGAAAACTACGCAGACGACCTCGTGGAAGAAATGGATGCAATCAACAACCCCGAAGATAGTTCCGCGGGAACCAGAAAGATTCCTTTTTCAAAGACGCTTTATATTGAAGAAGATGATTTTCGTGAAGACCCGCCGAAGCAGTTTTACCGGCTCGCCCCTGGTCGCGAGGTGCGCTTGCGGTATGCGTACTTAATAACCTGTAAAGAAGTCATTAAAGACAGCGACGGCAGGATTGTAGAACTCCGTTGCACTTACGATCCGGCTACCCGCGGTGGTACTACGCCTGATGGTCGAAAGGTAAAGTCCACTATTCACTGGGTCTCAGCGGCTCACGCTCTACCAGCCGAGGTTCTTCTCTACAACAACCTTTTTCTTAAAGAAGATCCTAACGAGGTTGAAGAAGGACACGACTTTACCGAAAATCTGAATCCTGATTCGTTACAGGTATTGCACGATTGCAAAATAGAACCGAGTGTGCGGGACGCAGAGCGCGGGACAAAATATCAGTTTGAGCGCCTGGGTTATTATTGCGTTGATCGCGGCCCGGGGAACAAATTGGTATTCAATCGGACGATCGGCCTGCGCGATACATGGGCAAAGATCGAAAAACGCGGACGCGTCGGAGCATAACCAAACCTGTTGGCCCGTTTTCAATTCTTCCCTGATTAAGGTGTAACGCAAACTGTTAGTTTGCGTTCATCGCAAGCTAACAGCTTGCGTTACGAAGGAGAGAGAGGTGTAGAGGTTGTAAGCCTGGCCCTTGCTGCGAAGTCATTGGATTGTGATGCTCTTAGGCTTTAGCGATGGTTGCTGCCCCAGAGATTCATGAACAATCTCTGGTCGTTTCACCCGACAAGCTTCTAAGTCACTCAGACTCATGAGACCTGAAACCATGTCCATGTAACCAACCGCTATCATTCCATTTTCCGTTTTCCACCAGACTACTTCATCCAAGTCGCTAATCTGGTACTCTTCTGGTCCCGAAGTCGTTTGTAAAGTAATCCACGACATTAAATTGTCCTCTCGTTTCGGTAAACAATCTAGTGCCTGTTTAAGCAACTTGCCTGGAGAGAGTTTAGCATTTCAAGGGGTCCCCTACGAATGCGAACTATATATCTTCATCTGCCACTCTTTGCAGGTCGGATTCCCGTTCTGACTTCATGGTGGGATTCATTAATGCCGGCAGCTACCGAGGCGTACTACCCGTTACTGTTGTAGAACAAAGGGATTCTCTTCTCAGGGATCGCCTGAAAATGACATACGCCGCATCACTCGCATCGCAAGGCCACAATCGGATCGATCCGCGTGGCCCGCCGTGCGGGAATACCAGCCGTAGTACATCGGTTTGGGTTGCTCCCAAACTCAGCCGGATGCCGAACTCGCGCGTGCGCTGAATCACCAGGTAGTTCATAACCCCGTAAATTCCAATTGATGCCATCACCAGTGCCAGCAGCGAAAAAGCCGTGAGGATTATCGTACGGAAGCGCGGCTGCGCCACCGATCCCGATACTAGTTGCTGCATCGTCTCGATCCGGTCGACTGGTATGGCGGGATCGATAGCGGAAACCACTCCACGTAACTCAGCGGCAGAGGCGCCTGAGTCGAGTGCTGTTCGCACCACAATGGTCGGGTCGCTTTCTGTGTTCGGCGACTGCTCGACCGGCACATAAAACTCTGCCTTCGCCGCACCGTCCAGCCCGTCGTGCAGCACATCGCCTACAACTCCGATCACCGTCCGCCATTTCTCGCCGGGGCCATTTTGTAGCCGCTGGCCGATCGGGTTCTCCGATGGCCAATACTCGCGCGCCATCGACTCGTTGATCACGGTGACCCAGGGCGAATCCGCCTTATCCGCCGACGTGAACGATCGTCCTCGAAGAAATGGAATCCCGATCGTCTCGAAATAGCCCACGCTCACCGGCCGGTGCATCGCAATGTTGTACGTCCCCACCGGCAGCGGTGGCCGGCCTTCGATGACGAACGACCATGAGTTCTCCAAACCGCTTAGCGGCAGGTACGTTGTGAACCCGGCAGAGGTAACGCCGGGTCTTCCCTGCAAGCGTTCGCCAAGTTCCCGTTCGAAGACCGCGATCCTATGGTTGTCGGGATAGCGTGATCTCGGCAGCGACAAACGCGCCGTCAGGACGCTCTCCGAACGAAAGCCGGGTGCTACGTGCATCAGCGCCCAAAGGCTCTTCACCATCAAGCCGGCGCCGATCAGAAGAATGATCGCGATCGCGATCTGTGCCACCGCCAGCCCGC
>WNGG01007244.1_pt1 | contig 12307 bp, 6 predicted proteins | sample 5400661 | NCBI WGS metagenome assembly WNGG01 (sample SAMN13153372, study PRJNA577476) | soil metagenome | isolation source: 100 cm soil or saprolite under Garry oak tree replicate 1 | place: USA:California | collected 2016-06-15 | reverse complement strand
CTTTCGTCCAGACGCTGCGCGCCACGGCGCGCCACATCCACGCCTCGAGCCAGGGGGTGACGGCGGCAGCGCAGCGCTCCAGCCACGGTGCCCGGCAGGCGGCAAGCATCCTGACCTCGCTCGGGCGTGATTCTGAGCAGCTGCAGCGCCATGCCGGGGCGGTCGCCGAGGCCGGGGACCAGACCCGGCAATCGGGCGCGCAGATGGACAAGACCACCGACAGGGTCCGGCTCGCCACGCAGGCCGCCGTCCGCCGCCTCACCGACCTGGGCGCGACGACCGAGGAAAGCGCAAATGAAGTCCGCCGGCTGCGGGACGTCGCCGAGCAGGTGGAGAAGTTCTCGGAGACGATCGGCCTCGTCGCGAACCAGACCAACCTGCTGGCCCTCAACGCCACGATCGAGGCAGCCCGCGCCGGTGTGCACGGGCGCGGCTTCGGGGTGGTCGCCGACGAAGTCCACAAGCTGGCGGAGGCGAGCGGGCGCGAGGCGCGCAACGTCGGCAAATCCGCTCAGGACACGCGCAAGGCCCTAGACCGAGCGGCGCAACTCCTCGAGCGGATCCGCACGGAACTGAGCGCAGTCGCGCAGGGCTCGGCGGACTGGGTCGGGGACCTGGACCACATCGCCGAGGCCGCCTCGGGGACCGCCCGCGCCGGAAAGCAGGTCGCAGACCTGGCGGGCGGGATCGTGGACCTCTCCGCCAAGATCAGCCGGGCGCTCGAGCATGCGCAGTCGGGCGCGCAATCGTCCGCCCAGGAGGCGGAGGCCGTCGCGGCGGGGGCGGCGGAGCAGCTCACGGCCATCGAGGACCTCGCCCGCGGCGCGACCGAGCTGGCGCAACTCGCCGACAACCTCGCCAGGGCCGTACGCGTCATCCGGGGTGAGAACGGGCATCCGTAGGCACCGGGTGATGGATGGCACCCTGGCGCCGTGACCGCGGGCACAGGAGTCCGGGGCAGGGGTTTTTAACTTACGGCACACTTATTACTGTAGGCCCACGCCCTCGGGCTAAGGAGCATCCGTGCGGACACTCGTCATCCTGGGAATGGCTTTCGTCGGCGGGGCCTCCCACCTCCACGCGCAACGCGTGCACCAGTTCGAATTCGGCGGGTTCGCATCGTTCACGCGGTACGATCGGGCGTTCGCCCTGAAGAACCAGATCGGGGGCGGCGGCCGGATCGGCTACTTCTTCACCAAAGTCCTGGGCGCGGAGCTCGACGCCGGCTACCAGAGCCCGAGCCCCAGGACGGGCACCGCGTCCCCCACTGTGGCGTTCGGCAGCGCGAGCCTCGTCCTCAATTTCGCGAGCGGGGACCAGCAGCTGTTCTATATCCTCGGTGGGGTCTCGCGGCTCGACTTCGAGAAGTCGTCGCCGTACCGGTTCACCGACAACGCCGCCCACGCCGGCATCGGCGACCGCGTGTTCCTTGGCAACTGGGGCGCGCTGCGCGTGGAGGCGCGCGCCATCTATTCGCCCAGCACCGGGTTCGCGGGCGCGGATTGGGCCAGCCACGTCGTCGGCTCGCTCGGCCTGTCCGTCTTCACGGGCGGGGGCGCGGTCTCGGATCTCGACCACGACGGAGTCCCTGACAACCGGGACGCCTGCCCCAACACGCCCGCCGGCGCGAAGGTGGATGCCAAGGGCTGCCCGTTCGACTCGGACAAGGACGGCGTAGCCGACGGCTTCGATCAGTGCCCGAACACCCCGATCGGTGCCCGCGTGGACGCCAAGGGCTGCCCCATGGACTCCGACAACGACGGTGTCTACGACGGGATCGACCAGTGCCCGAACACGCCGGCAGGAGCGCACGTAGACGCCAGGGGCTGCCCCTCGGATGCGGACGGCGACGGCGTGCCCGACGGCATCGACAAGTGCCCCAATACCGCCGCGGGCGCCACGGTTGACGCCAAGGGTTGTCCCTCCGACTCGGACCGCGACGGCGTCTTCGACGGGATTGACCAGTGCCCCAATACGCCCGCGGGCGCCACAGTGGACGCCAAGGGCTGCCCCTCGGACTCGGACGGCGACGGCGTCCCGGACGGCATCGACAAGTGCCCCAACACACCGCACGGGGTCGAGGTGGACAGCGTCGGGTGCCAGCGCTTCAAGGACTCCGACGGCGACGGCGTGGACGACTCCAAGGACAGGTGCCCCGGGACGCCGCCCGGCATGCGCGTCGACGCCAACGGCTGCCCGATTCTGTTCACTCCGGAGCGCACGCCGGTGATCTTGCGCGGCGTGGTTTTCGAGACCGGCAAGTCGATCCTCAAGCCCGAGTCGTTCACCGTGCTCGACATCGTGGCGCAGTCGCTCCTCGCAAATCCGCAGATCCGGATCGAAGTCGCGGGCTACACGGACATCACCGGGTCTGCGGCGCTGAACCTGAGACTGTCCCGGGCGCGGGCGGACGCGGTGCGCACGTACCTCGCCCGCAAGGGCGTCGCGCCGTCCCGCATGATCGCGCGAGGGTATGGCCCGGGGAACCCGGTCGCACCGAACACGACGCCCGACGGTCGCGCGCTGAACCGGCGCGTGGAGCTGCATCAATTACCGTAGACGCGCGGGCGCACGGTCACCGGGCAGGGCGCGGATGAACCGGGAGAAGAGGCGCCAGCTCCAGCAGCGGGTCGTGCTGCTGGGGCTGGCGCTGGCCGGCGTGGCGCCCGCACTCCGAGCGCAGCAGGCCGGGCAGTTCGAGGTCGGCGCGTTCGGCTCCTACACCCGCTACGACAAAGCCTTCGGCCTCGACAACCGGGCGGGTGGCGGGGCCCGGCTCGGCTACTTCTTCGGGAAGGTCGTCGGGCTCGAAGCGGAGGTCCTGTTCCAACCCAACTACACCGTCAGCACCGGTGGCGCGGCGACCACCCTCGAGCCCCTGATCGCGAGCGGCAGTCTCGTGTTCAACGCGCTGCGTGGCGCCCGCGTGACGCTGTACGCCCTCGGCGGCTATTCGCTCCTCGACTTCGGAACGCGCGCGCCGTACCACTTCACCGACAATGCGGCGCACGCCGCCGGCGGCGCCCGGATCTTCCTGACTAACCGGATCGCACTTCGCCTCGAAGGGCGGGCGATTTACACGGCCAGCACCAAGTCCACTTTCGGAGCCACCGCCGCCACCCATTACGTGGCGACGGCCGGGCTCTCGGTGTTCCACCTGGGCGCACCGCCGAAATATTCCGACAAGGACGCGACCCCCGCGACGAAGGCTACCTGCCCCAACGCGGCCGGCTGTCCGCCCGACTCGGACTCGGACAAGGACGGGGTGCCCGACGGACTCGACAAGTGCCCCGACACGCCCACCGGCGCGCACGTGGATGGGGTTGGCTGCCCGACCGACGCCGATCAAGACGGCGTGCCGGACGGCATCGACCAGTGCCCGGACACGCCCCTCGGCGCGACCGTCGACGCCAGCGGCTGCTCGGCGGACTCGGACCACGACGGCGTGCCGGATGGCATCGACCAGTGCCCCAACACGCCCGCGGGCGCGACGGTGGACGCGAAGGGCTGTCCGGCAGACTCCGACCTCGACGGCGTGCCCGACGGCGTCGACCGCTGTCCCAATACGCCGCCGGGCACCCGCGTGGACACGACCGGCTGCCCGCTGAAGGAGGTCATTCGCGACTCCGACGGCGACGGCGTCCCGGACAACCTTGACAAGTGCCCGAACACGCCGCCGGGCTCGCGGGTGGACGCGAGCGGCTGCATCATCTTGTTCCAACCGGAGGCCGTGAGCCGGCCGGCGCCCGGCGCACGCCCGCGTCCCACGCTGATCCTGCGCGGGGTGAACTTCGAGTGGGGCAGATCGGCCCTGACGCCCGACTCGTACGCCCTTCTCGACCAGGTAGCGGGCTCGCTCATCGCCAACCCCGAGATCCGAATCGAGATCGCGGGTTACACCGACAACACCGGCTCGCCCGTGCTCAACGTGCGACTGTCGCAGGCGCGGGCGGCTGCCGTGCGGGCGTACCTCGCCCGTCAGGGGGTGTCGCCCGGTCGGATGATCGCGAAGGGATACGGGGCCGCGGGCTTCGTTGCGCCGAACACCACGGCGGCGGGGCGGGCCCAGAATCGGCGGGTCGAGCTGCATAAGCTACCGTAGACGGCGGATTGACGGACGGCCGGACGGGCGGACGGTCTTGGTCCGCCACCGACCGCCCGTCGCGTCAGCGGTCATCAACGCATAGTTTTTGTGCTCCCGAAACACAGTCGAGCAATCGCATGGACGCCCGCCGGGTCCTGCCCGCTGTCGCGATCGGCCTTCTGACCGCCAGTCCGCCTGTCCACCTGACCGCCCAGTCTTCCCCCCACCCCTTCCAGGCCACCGACTACTACCGTCTCGTTTCAGTCGCCGACCCGCGCTTCGCGCCCGACGGCCGGCGGCTCGCGCTCACGGTAACGACCGTGGTCGAGGACAAAGATCGTCGCCACTCCGAGATCTGGATGGTCCCGACCGACGGCATGACGCCCGCGTTCCGCTACACCAGCCCCGCCGCGGAGGCGTCGCAACCGGTGTGGTCACCGGACGGCTCGCTGCTCGCGTTCTCGAGCAAGCGAGAGGGCTTCCCCGACGACGTCTGGTTTCTGCGCGCGACTCCCCCCGGAGGCGAGGCGTTCCAAGTCCCGGGCGTGCACGCGCTGCCCGTCTTCTCGCACGACGGCAAGTGGCTCCTCTATGGCTGGCGCGGCCCCGAGCCGGACAGTGCCAAGCAGGAGAAGTGGCGCGACCGCATCTCGCCGGCGGCGATCACCCATGGGCCCGACCCGAAGCGCTTTGACGGGCGGGTCTACACCTCGCTCCCGTTCGTGGAGGACGAGCGCGGCCTCGTCCCGCCGCGCGAGGCTCGGCGGCCGAGCCATCTCTACCTCGCGCCCGTCGCGGGCGGTGAGCCGAAGCAGCTCACGAGCGGCGACCTGAGCCAGCGCGACCCGGACTGGTCTCCCGACGGGAAGGCGGTCGTATTCGTGCAGGACTCCACCGAGCTCGACGAGGTGAGGAGCGAGCCGCGACCGCAGCTGTACGTGCTCACGGTGGCGGACGGCGTCCTGCGCCGGATCGCCACGCCATTCGTCGAGAACCGCGCACCGGCGTGGTCGCCCGATGGAAAGTCCATCGCGTTCGTCTGCTCGAAGGGCCGGGGTGAGGAGAACGACGTGTGCGTCATCCCCGCCGAAGGCGGAGCGGTCCGCAACCTCACGACGGCATGGGACCTCGATCCGACCGCTCCGTCCTGGGCACCGGACGGCAGGATGATCTACTGCAGGGCCGAAATCCGAGGCAACATCCACGTCTTCGCGATACCCGTGGCGGGTGGCGCAGTCCGTCAAGTGACGACGGGCGAGCGCCAGCTCGGCGGCTTCGACGTCTCGCGCGACGGGAAGTGGCTCGCCTACAGCACAAGCGACGTCACGCACCCGGACGAGGCATACGTAACCCAGCTCAGCGCCCGGGGGCCGGGGGGCCCGGGGGGGCCGGGCTCGGAGCGGCGGCTGACTTCGTTCAACGACTCGCTCGTGGCCGAGCTCGTGACAATCCCCGCCGACACCTTCTGGTTCCCGAGCGTAGGTGGCTTGCGTATCGAGGCGTTCCTGATGCGCCCTCACGGCTATCGCCCGGAGAAGACCTATCCCCTGATCCTCTACATTCACGGTGGCCCGCACTGGAACTACGGCAACGTATTCTTCCCCGAGTTCCAGTTGCTCGCGGGACAGGGGTACTGGGTGCTGCTGGTGAACCCGCGCGGCTCTACCGGATACGGCCACGCGTTCACGTTCGCCAGCCGGGGGCGCTGGGGGCTGGAGGACTACGAGGACCTGATGAAGGCCGTGGACCTGGCGATCGCGCGGGGCGGCGTGGACAGCACGCGGCTCGGCGTCGCCGGCGGCTCCTACGGTGGCTTCATGACCAACTGGGTGGTCGGGCACACGGGCCGCTTCGCGGCGGCGGAGAGCGATCGCTCGATCTACGACTGGTTCTCGTGGTACGGCTCGTCCGACGCGCAGGGCCTCACCGACTACGAGTTCTACGGGCCGCCCTGGAAGGAGGACTCGCTGTACCGCGCGCTGTCGCCGAGGACGTACGCGGGCAACATCCGCACGCCGATGCTCATCGTGCACAGTGACGACGACCGCCGCACGCCGATCGCGGACGCCGAGCAGCTATTCGTGATGCTGCGGCGACGCGGCGTGCCGGCCGAGTTCGTCCGCTACCCGCGCTCCTTCCACGGGCTCTCCCGCACCGGGCCGCCGTGGCTGCTGGTGGACCGGCTGGAGCGGATCCGCACGTGGTTCGCCCACTGGCTGGGGAACGGCGAGGGCCCGCCCGCAGCCGGCGCCGTGCACTGAGCAGCGTGACGCCCCGCGTCGTCCTCGCCCTCGCAGCGGGGCTCCTCGCCGCGCCACCGTCCTTGGCCGGACAGGAGCGGCGCGAGCAGGCCACGCCGCGCCGGCTGCGGGCGGCCGCGGCGACCGGGAGGCGGGTGCCCCCGACCCCCAGGTCGGTGCTCGGCTTCGAGCCGGGCGACGACCGAAAGCTCGCCGACTGGCCCACCCTCGTGCGCTACTACCAGGCGCTTGCCAAAGGGAGCGATCGTGTCCGGTACCACGAGCTCGGAAAGAGCACGTTGGGCGCGCCGTACGTGGCGCTCGCGATCTCGAGCGCGCGGAACCTGAAGCGGCTGGACTACTACCGACGCCTCAACGCGAGGCTCGCCGATCCCCGATCCACGAAGGGAAACCACGACCTAGCGGAGGCGCTGCGCCACGGCAGGACCGTCGTGCTGATCACCGCGGGGATCCATTCGACAGAGGTGGGCGGGCACCTCACGCCCGCGATCCTCGCCTACCGGCTGGCGAGCGATACGAGCGCCGCCACGCGCGCCATCCTCGACGCGGTCATCCTGTGGCTGGTCCCGTCGCTCAACCCCGACGGCGTCACGCTCGTCACGCGCTGGTACAACCGCACACTCGGCACGCCGGCCGAGGGCACCGACCCGCCGGAGCTGTACCACCACTACGCCGGCCATGACAACAATCGCGACTGGTACGCCTTCACCCAGGTGGAAACCCGGCTGATGGTGGACTCGATCCACAACGTGTGGCACCCGCAGATCGTTCACGACATCCATCAGCAGGACAGCGACGGGTCGCGGCTCTTCCTTCCACCATACCTCGATCCGATCGAGCCCAACGTGGACCCGCTGCTCGTGGACGGGGTGAACGCGCTCGGAACCGCGATGGCGTGGGAACTCGCCGGTCAGGGGAAGACGGGCATCGCGATCAACGCGATCTACGACGCCTGGACGCCCGCCCGGGCTTACCAGCATTACCACGGCGGAGTGCGGATCCTGGCGGAGGCGGCGAGCGCGAACCTCGCCTCGCCGATCGACATCCCGTTCGAGCGGCTCGCCGCCCGCGGCCGGGGCTTCGATCCGCGCCAGCGTTCCTGGAACTTCACCGACCCCTGGCCCGGCGGCCGGTGGACGCTGCGGGACATCGTCACCTACCAGAGCGACGGCGCCTACGCGCTGCTCGAGAACGCCGCGCGCTACCGCGACCGCTGGCTCGCGAGTTTCGTCACCGTCCAATGGCGCGCCGTGCGCGGCTGGAAGGGGTGGCCCTACGCCTACGTGATCCCGCGCCAGCAGCGCGACACCGTCGGCCTGGCCACGCTGCTCGGCATCCTGCACCGCGGCCAGGTCGAGATCCGCACCGCGCTGCATCCCATCACCCTGGGCGGGCAGCGCTTCGCGGCGGGCAGCTACGTCGTCGTGCTGCGGCAGCCCTACGCGGCGTTCGCGAAGACCCTGCTCGAGCCGCAGCACTACCCGGACCTCCGGCCCTATCCGGGCGCCCCGCCGCTGCCGCCGTACGACGCGACGGCGCACACGCTGCCCCTGTTGATGGGCGTGACCGCGGTCCCCGTGCGCGACTCGCTCCGCATCGGCCTCTCGGCGCCGGTCGAGCCGCCGAGCGCGACGCCCGGCTATCCTGGGTTTGCCGGGACCGATGCGCCGCGCATCGGCCTGTATCGCTCCTACGACCCCGCGATCGACGAAGGCTGGACGCGGTGGGTGTTCGATACCTGGAAAGTGCCGTACGTGTCGTTGGTGGATTCGGTGGTGCGCGCCGGCAAGCTGCGGGACCGGTTCGACGCGATCGTGCTCCCCGATCAGTCGCGGCACGCGCTTCTGGAGGGGTTGCCGCTCAATTACCCTCCCCCCTACCCGGGGGGACTGGGACAGGACGGCGTGAAGGCGCTGCGCCAATTCGTGCAGGACGGGGGCACGCTCGTGGCGCTGAACGACGCGAGTCGCTTCGCGATCGCAGAGCTGCTCCTCCCGGTACGCAACGTCCTCGAGGGCGTCGCGGACGACGAGTTCTACGCGCCCGGCTCCCTGTTCCGGCTCGAGCTCGACACCGCTCATGCGCTGGCGCGGGCCATGCCGGCCCAGAGCGTCGCGTGGTTCGAGAGCGGGCCGGCGTTCGACGTGCTGGACTCGAGCGCCGTGCGTGTGATCGGGCGCTATCCGGCCGACGCCGGCAAGGTGCTGCTGTCGGGGTGGGTGCTGCATCCCGAGCGCGTGGCCGGGCGGGCGGCCCTGGTGGAAGTGAAACAGGGGAAAGGGAGGGCCATCCTGTTCGGCTTTCGGCCTCAGTACCGCGGCCAGAGCATCGCGACTTACCCGTTGTTGTTCAACAGCTTGCAGCTAACCACCCACTAGGTGATGCCCGCTCTTGTCTGATCCTCCGTTGCTTCCTATTCTTCGGTTCATTCCTATTCTGTGGAATCGAATGACTGTGGTCCGCCAGGTAGGAGCCCTGTTGCTGGCCGCGCTCTCGATGAGTCGCGGCCTTTTTGCACAGGATACCGCCGCCCCCGACACGCTGGCTGCGCCGATGGTGGCCGCCGACCAGGTGCGGGTCCTGCTGCGCCCGCTCGAGCTCCGCTACGTGCAGCAGGAACCCCTGCTCCGGCCGCGCACGTCCTCGATCAAAGCCCTGTACGTGAACGCGTGGGCGTTCGGCTCGCGCAGACTGTGGCAGCTCGTGCGCCTCGCCGACGAAACCGAGATCAACGCGCTCGTGATCGACGTGAAGGACGACACGGGGTGCCTGCTCTACCCCTCGGCCGTGCCGACCGCCCAGCAAATCGGCGCCAACCAGTGCGTGCGCGCGAAAGACGCGCGGGCGCGGCTCGACACCATCGCGGCGCACGGGATCTACGCCATCGCGCGCATCGTCGTGGCCAAGGACCCGCGCCTCGCCGAGCACAAGCCCGAGTGGTCGGTGCAGGAGCGGGGGACGGGCAAGCTGTGGCGCGATCGGATCGACATCGCGTGGGTGGACGCCTATAACGATTCGGTGTGGATCTACGCCGCGCAGCTCGCCCAGGAAGCCGTCCACATGGGCTTCAACGAAGTACAGTTCGATTACGTGCGCTTCCCCGACGAGCCGAGGAGTCGGATGGCGACGGCGGTTTTCCCGGCCCACCGTCCGGGCCAGACACAGCGCGAGGCCGTGCGCGAGCACGTCGCGCTGTTGACGCGCCGGCTCAAGCCGCTCGGCGTCCCCGTCACCTTCGACATCTTCGGCCTCACGGCCTCGGCCACGGGCGACCTGGGGATCGGTCAGGTGTGGGAGGACTTCGCGACCGTCGCAGACGTGCTACTGCCGATGGTCTATCCGAGCCACTACTATCGCGGTGCGTTCGGCTTCGCCTGGCCCAACGGACAGCCCTATCGCGTGGTCCACAGCGCGCTCTCCGATGCGTTGCAGCGCTCGCGCGCGCTCGCGGGCGCGGCGGAGATCCGGCCGTTCCTCCAAGCGTTCACACTGGGCCGCCGGCTCCCCCGCTATACGCCGTTCGAGATCCGCGAGCAGATTCGCGCAGTCGAGGACCTCGGGATCACGTCGTGGGTGTTGTGGAATCCCCGCAGCGTGTACCAGCGCGAGGCGCTGCGTCCCAAGCCAGGCGTGCCTTACTCGGTAGGCGCCAACGCCATCCCGGGGCGCCACTCCGTGATGTAGCCGGCGATCGCCGAAGCCGCGACGGTGAACGGATTGGCGAGATACAGCCGACCGGGCCCCGAGCGCCCGGGGAAGTTGCGGTTGATGGCGCTGATCGTCACTTCATCCCGGGACTTCGAGACGCCCGGCCCCGCGTTGATGCAGGCGCCGCATGACGGCTCGAGGAAGGTGGCGCCGACCTTCGTGAACAGCTCGAGATAGCCCCGCTCCTCACAATAGCGCTTCACGTCCTGCGAGCCAGACTGGATGTAGAACCGCACCCACGGCGCGACCCGCTCCCCGCGCGCCGCGGCCTCCGACAGCACCCGGGCGTACATGTCCATGTCTTCTTTCTTTCCCGCCGTGCAGGACCCGGCATAGGCGATGTCCACGCGGACCCGCTCGCCCGCGTCGCCGAGCGAGAGCCCGTTGCCCGGGTCGCCCGGCAGCGCGAGCATCGGCCGCATCGCGCCGGCGTCGATCTCGATCACGTCGCAGTACCCGGCGCCGGGATCGCTTTCCAGCCCCTCACACAGTCGCTCCGCCGCGGGGCGCGACATGCCCCGGTACTCCATCAGATACGCGACGGTCTTCGCGTCGGGAGCGACATACCCGGTGAACCCCCCCACCTCCGCCGTCATGTTCGTCATCGTGGCGCGCTCGTCCACCGACAGCGACTCGACCGCGTCGCCTCCGTATTCGACCAGCTTGCCGATGGCCTGCCCGCTCTTCACGTACGGATGGCGCAGGATCTCCAGCATGAAATCCTTCGCCGTTACGTTGTCGGGCTTCTTCCCCCGCACCACGATCTTCACCGTCTCCGGAACGCTGATGCGCACGTCTTTCGTGAGCCACGAGTTGAAGATCGCCGTCGTGCCGACGCCGAACGCCACGCACCCGATCGCACCCGCATGGGGCGTGTGAGAATCGCTTCCGATGATCACCATCCCGGGCTGGGCGTGACCCTCGAGGATCTTCGAGTGGCAGATCGCCTCCGAGCCGTGGCGGCCCAGCCTCAGCTCGCCGTAGAGCTTGATCCCGTGCTTCTCCGCGAAGCGTCGCTGCTTCTGCTCGAGCTGCAGCGCGACGTCGAGTAGTCCCTCTTTGACGCGCTCAGGCGTCATCGCCTCGCCCAGGAAGGTGAGGTGGTCGCGGAACATCAGGATCGAGCCCGGGTCGAACACCTTCTCGTCCGGCCCCACGAGCTGCTCGAAGAAGATGGCGGCCATCGGCGTCACGTACTCGTGGCTGAAGCGGATGTCGGTGACGACGAAGCCCTCGTCCCCCGGCTTGACCGCCGGGACGCCGATCTTCGCACGCGACGGATCCACCACCCAGTGGCGGGCTATGATTTTCTCGCCGAGCGTCATCGGCCGCGGCGGCGTGCCGGGCGGCGTGAGCTGCACCCTGCCCTGCGAGCGGGCCACGTTGAAGTTGAATAGCCCGCCGTACTCGATGATCCCGCGGGTGATCTCGCCCTCGCCCGCCGTGAAGGCCGACAAGGGGATCGCCTCGCCGCGCCGCACCTTCTCGATGATGGAGAAGTCGGTCGTCGTGAGCAGGCCGAGGTTCTGGCAGTTCTCCCGGTAAATCCGCTCGATGCTCTCCGCGATGACCAGCTTGATACCGGCACACATCTCGGCGTAGGGCGACTGCTCGCGCGAGGACCCCTTGCCCCGCCGCTTGCCGCTCACCGAGGCGACGAACCCGCCCCGCCGCACCGACCCGCGAGCGACGGGAAACGCGTCGGCGCACTTGAGGCCGAGGTAGGGGAATTCACCCAGGGTTTCGTCGTAGTAATAGCAGATGTAGGCGGGCGTGATCTCGTCGGTGGAGATGTCGTCGCGCAGCTTCATCCCGGGGCGCCAGTCCAGGTCCGTCCCCTCGAGCTGCTGCCGCACCTGAGCGGGGTCCTCCGCGAGCAACAGGATCCGGCCCTCGAGCCGGACCTCGTCCGGAAGCCGCTCGACGCGACGCGATGTGAGAGCAGCGAGCATCGGGGTAAAGATCGCCAACGCGCTGCGGCCGGAGCAAGCGGACTTCGCGGGACCGCCCCTAAGTGCAGTTTGTTGCAGCGCAGCCAATGAACTGCCGCGCATCGAGTTAGCTCCCAGACCGGCAGACTGGCTACGTGCCTCTGGCCCGCGAGCAGGGACCCAGATAAGTTTGCGCCGTTTTTTGACATTCGCATCTGCCGGCCAACAGTCACTGCGGAGCGAGCACCTGGAACTCCCGACGTCGCATCGGTTGCCGCTGTCCTGGCTGCTCGAGGCAGCGAGCCCGCCGCTCCAGTATCGCG
>WNGG01007242.1_pt1 | contig 12308 bp, 12 predicted proteins | sample 5400661 | NCBI WGS metagenome assembly WNGG01 (sample SAMN13153372, study PRJNA577476) | soil metagenome | isolation source: 100 cm soil or saprolite under Garry oak tree replicate 1 | place: USA:California | collected 2016-06-15 | reverse complement strand
CCGGCACCGGCGAGTACACCATCGCCGACCTCGCCGAACTCTTCACCGTGTCCCGCACGACGGTCTACCGGACGCTTCAACGGCACGACAGTTCGGCGCGCTGAGGAGGCCTCGGCTCACACCGCCCGCTCGTCTGCACATGGTGACATGATCCTTACCAGCACCCCTATTCAAGGTCGGAGGGAAGATGTTCGCCCGTGCCGCCTCGACGCCGAGCCGCTGCAGCTGCGCGTCAAGTGCGAGCCCGACTTCGCCGCTCACCTGCGAGCGACCTATCCGGCAATCCGGCCCGGCTACCACCTGAACAAGCGGCATTGGAACACCATCACCATCGACGGCTCGCTGCCCGGCCGCATGGTGACCGACCTGCTTCGCGACTCCTACGACATCGTTTTCGCGTCATTGCCCCGAGTACGCAGGCCGACCTGACCGCCCGCCGCCGTGCCGGATCGCCGAGTATTAATGTCTACTGATTCGGTAGGACTTCTTGATGCAAGATCCATATCATCAGTTCGGGTGTGGGCTAGCGACTATCGCGTGTGAAGCGGGTGGCGATGGGACGGCTCCTTCGGGTCGTGACCGACATTCAACCCCCGCTAGGAATCTTGCGAGGAGAGAAGCGGTTCAGCCGACAACAACCGCCTGCTCTGGCCGCACGGACGCGCCGGTCGAGCAGCCAGCCGCTCTGTTGACGGCGGCCGGTCCAATCACGATGTCGACGATAGCGCCCGCCTGTTCGGCACGCACGCGAACCGGCGTGCCATCGGACTGGCAGGAGATGTCCCAAGGCAGCACGTCGCTGGCAGCCTTCACGCTGACGGACACTCCAGACGGCGGCGCGGACAACGGTACATCGGGGGATCGCATGGCCTCGACGGCGAGGCTAGCGGCGTCCGCCGCGCTTTGCACCGTCTTGGCCCGTTTGGCGGCGCGGCGCTTGGTGGCGAAGCTGGCCGCCGCCTGGCACTGCGCCCACAGTCCGTTGGTGATGAGGCCGCCAGCCACGGCATCGGCGAGTGAGATCACAGCCTGGGCCTCGGCCGGGCCGAGTACCTCTTTCCCGCGGTCGGCCTGAGCGAGGATCTTCAGTTCCTCGATTGCGTCCGCGTCTGGCAGGTCGCCGTCTGTGGCGTCGAAGAATACGACGTAGTGCTCGCCCGGTACCAATTCGAGCACCGTGGGCAGGGTTGAGGCCAAAGTCCTCCTTTGTGACGCAGGTCACATGATGTCATTTGGGTAACAGTCCGAGGAGGTCGAGGGCGCGCAGGCCGCCGGTGCGGTCCCAGCCCAGGTCACGCCGGGCGGCGGCGTTGTTTGCGTGTCCGGCGCGGGCCAGGACGCTGATGACCAGGTTGCTGGTGGCGGCGAGGAGGCGGGGCGCCGCGCCGGCGCGGACGGTGCTGGCGTCTTCTAGCCGTATGTTGTGTCGCGGCGGTGGTGCAGGCCGTTTTCGGTGCCCCGGTGGCCGCGGTTGAAGGTGAGCAGGTCCGCCGGGCCGGCCCGGCGGGCGGGCAGGCTGATGATGCCGGTGACTGCCTCGCAGGACAGCCGGGCGCCGAGGTAGCGGGCGCAGGCGAACACGGCCTGCCCGGCGTTCAAGCTCATCCAGCCAGCCCAGGACCACTGGCGCATGGTCAACGCACCCCACCTGGGTCGCGCTGGTCCGCGCCGAACCTGGACGCCCCGACCCCGAGGCCGGTGTAGCCCGCCACGTAGGCCAGGCGGCCCGACTTCGCCGTGCCGAAGAACGCGCAGAACCGGGAGCAGGTGTCGATGACGCCGCCCCAGGAGTGCGTGAACTCGATGCCGTCGAGCTGCGGGAACGTCGCGTTGAAGTGCGCGGCGAGCGCGCCGAACGTGGCAGGCCGCTGGTCCAGGCTGGCCGCGATCTTGCCGCCGTAGTAGTAGACCGCGTCGTAGCCGCCCCACAGGATCCGGTTGTCGGCGGTGAGCCGGTAGTAGTGGAACTGGTTGCCGGCATCACCGACGCCCTGCCGGTGCCGCCAGCCGATGCTGGCGAGCTGGGCGGCACTCAGCGGCCTGGTCACCAGCACGTAGTCGTAGACCGGGACCAGGTAGTACCTGAGCCTGCGCAGCAGCGGCGCGTAGGCGCCGGCGGCCAGCGCGACCCTGTCGGCCTGCACCTGCCCGCGCGGCGTGCTCAGCGTCAGCCTTCCGGCCGCGCCGCTTCGGCCGCTCGCGCGGACCGCGCGGCTCGAACCGATCGAACCGATCGCCGTGGCCGGCGTGTGCTCGTAGATCCTGACCCCGGCCGCCAGGCAGGCCCGGCGCAGCCCCCAGGCCAGCCTGGCCGGGTCGATGGTCGCGCAGCCGTCCGGATCCCACAGGCCGCCGAGGTACGTCGGCGAGTTCAGCTCGGCGCGGACCTGCTCGGCGTCGAGCAGCCGGGTCCCGACGCCGAGCCGGTCTGCGGCCAGCGCGGCCTGCGCCAGGCCGTCGAGCTGCCACGGCTCGGTGGCGACGGCCAGCTCGCCGGTCCTGGCGAAGTCGCAGTCGATCGCGTACCGCGCGACGGCCCGCCCGATCTGGTCCAGATTCTCCCGGCCGAGCCGCTCGAGGGCGTCGATCTCGCCGGGAAATCGGTCGTGGCCGTTGCCGAGACCGTGGGTGATGCTGGCCGAGCAGAACCCGCCGTTGCGGCCGGTGCCGCCCCACGCGATCCTGCGCCCCTCGACCAGCACGACGTTCCTGCCCGGGTCACGCTCCTTGGCCAGCAGGGCGGTCCACAGGCCGCTGAACCCGCCGCCGATCACGGCCAGCTCCGCCTGCTCGGTGCCGTGCAGCGGCGGGAGCGGATCGGGCGCGGCAGGCTGGTCGAGCCAGTACGGTTTCGAGCCAGTGTTCGCCAGCGCCCGCGGCAACGGCCTCAGGCTTGCCTTCTTGCGACCACGATGCTGGCGAGGGCGCAGATGATTCCGACCGAGAAGATCGCGGTGCCGAACACGAAGACCTGCGGCGGGATCCCGATCCTGGTCGCGTTGTACACATAGACGGGGAAGGGGATCGAGGCGCCGCTGACGAAGTTCGACGTCACGAAGTCGTCGATCGAGATCGCGAATGCCATCAGCGCCCCGGCCAGGATGCCCGGCCTGATCAGCGGAAGCGTGATCTTGCGGAACGTGGCCCATCCGTTCGCGTAGAGGTCAAGCGCGGCCTCCTCGAGCGACCTGTCAAAGCCTGACATCCGCGCGCGGACGGTGATGGCGACGTAGGCGATGCTGAACGCCACGTGCGCGAGCAGCAGGGTCACGAAGCCCCTGGCCAGGTTGACCGTGACGAAGAGCCCGAGCAGGGATGCGCCGAGCACGATCTCCGGCGCCGCGATATTCAGGAACAGCACCTGCTCGATCGCCGTCTTGCCGCGGAATCGCGGCGGCCGGTACCGCACGAGGGCCAGCGCGAGCAGGGTGCCGAGCACCGTCGCGAACAACGTGGTCGCGACGGCGAGCCTGACCGACAACCAGAACGACGTCGTCAGCTGGGGGACCCCGTTCCACTGCCGGTACCACTGCAGCGTGGCGCCGTTCCACCCGAAGCTCACCTGGGGCAGGCCGGTGGTGACTCGGTTGAAGCTGTAGGCGATCATGATCGCGATCGGGAAGACAAGGTAGGCGATAATCAGCCACGAGTAGCCGGGCAGGATGAACCGCGTCCACCGGCGGCGGCGCGCGGGCCTGGCCGGACGCTGGCCGCCGACGTCCTGGCCGACCGTCGTGGCGGTCAGCGCGCTCACAGGTACTCCTCGATGGTGCGCGAGCCGAGCACGCGCGCGTAGGCGAAGATGCCGATCAGCGCGATCGCCAGCAACATCGCCGACAACGTCGAGCCGGCCGCGTAGTCCAGGTTCTGGAAAGCGTTCTGGATCACGGTACCGATCATCGTGTTGCTTGTGCCGCCGAGCACCTGCTGGTTCACGTAGTCGCCGAGGGCCGGGATGAAGGTCAGCAGGAATGCGGCGAACAGCCCGGGCACCGTGAGGGGGAGGATAACCCTCGTGAATGCCTCCCGCCTCGTGGCGTACAGGTCGTACGCCGCGTCAAGCACCGTCTTGTCGATCCGCTCGATCGCCACGTACAGCGGCAGCGCCGTGAACGGCAGGTAGTTATACGCCAGCCCGGCGACCACCGCGTAGCCGGTCGACAGCACGTGGAAGCCCTGCGGCAGCAGGTGGGCGTGCTTGAGACTGCCGAGAATGACGCCCTGGTCGGAGAGGATGAAATTCCACACCACGGTGCGGATCACGAAGGAGACGAAGAACGGAACGAGCAGCATGAGCAGGAAGAAGTTCTTCTTGCTGCCGCCGTAGAAGGCGATCCAGTAGGCAATGGGGTACGAGATGACGAGGTCGATCAGCGCCGCCGCGCCCGCGTAGTAGAAGCTATTCAGGAACTGCCCGTGGTACAGGCTGAGCTGCTGGCCGAACTCGGTCCAATGCCAGGTCATTACGCAGGCCCCGGTCCCGAAATTGCAGGTCTGCAGGGACAGCGAGAGCATGATCACCAGCGGTATCAGGAACAAGGCAATCAGCCACAGCCCGGCGGGCAGGCTCAGCAGGTACGGCGCGAGTACCTTGGCGAGCCTGGCCCGCGGGCGGCGGGAGGTCACGCCCCCTGGGTGATCGGCAGGAACAGGTTGTTCCACGCGGTCAGCTCTTCCTGGTTCTTGTACAGGTAGTAGGGGCGCGAGTTCTTGACGTAAGCCGGGGTCGGGAATACCGTCGGCGCGTCCGCGGTCTTGCTGGTCGGCAGGCCGATCTCGGGCTTCATCTCCTTGAGCGCCGTCGCCGCCCAGCCAGTTGGCTGCAGCAGGGCCTGCTTGGCCGTCGGCACCGGGCACACGTAGTCGTCGTAGTACTCGACCACGGCCTCGACGTCGGGCTGGTAGTAGAAGTCCATCAGCGTCATGGCGTCCCTAGGGTTCTGTGCGTACATCGGGATGCACATGTTGTCGGTCCAGAACATGCCGCCCTCGTCCGGGATCAGCAGGCTGAGGTCACGGTACTTGCTGTTCAGGTCGGCCTGGAAGATGTCGCCTGACCAGGCCTGCGTGACGACCGTGTCGCCGTTCTTCAGGTGGTCGATGTAGCTCTGGTCGTAGTAGGCGCGGACGATACCGTCGCTCTTCTGCTGATTGAGTTTCTTGGCCGCCTTCGCCCAGTCGGACTCGGTCGAAGTTGCCGGGTCGACGCCGATCGCGAGCAGGCCCACGCTGCCGAGTTCCTGCGGGTCGCTCATCATCCCGACCTTGCCCGCATACTTCTTGTCGAACAGGATGTCGACGCTGGCGCCGGGGTTCTTGATGATCGCCGAGTTGTAGCCGATCGCGGTCCAGCCGGACTGCCAGGCCATCGTGTACTTGTTGCCCGGGTCCCAGGACGGGTTCTTGACCAGCGGCCCGGCGTTCTTGTTGAAGTTGGGCCTCGCGCTCTGGTCGAGCGGCGTCAGCCAGCCGAACTCGATCAGGTAGCCGAGCGCCGGGCTGTTGTTCGTCATCACTATGATGTCGTAGCCCGTGGACTGCTTCGCTGACAGCGACGCCCTGATCTTGGCGTAGAACGGCATGTTGTTGCCGATCGGCTCGGTGTAGTTCACCGCGATGCCGGTCGTCGCGGTGAAGCGCTCAAGCGACAGGTGCTTGCCCTTGACGACGTCGATGTAGTAGGGCCAGTTGGCGAAGTTGACGGTCTTGGTGGACTTCTGCTTCTTCCACCACGCTGCCGTGCCGACTCCGCCGGCCGGCTGTTTTCCGCCTTGTGATGTCGCGCCCTTCACACCGCAGGCAGCCAGGACGGCGGACATGCCCAGCATGCCCGCGCCGGTGCCGGCCGAGGTGAGCAGCTGCCTGCGTGACATCCTGCTCTGGGTCATCCCGCGCCACACGGACGGGTCGATTGCTGACTCTTGCGGATCTGAGCCATTCCGCTCGGTCATGGTTCCTCCTCTTCGGGCCGTTAGCCGATCAGGTACGAATGTTCAGGTTGCCAGGACAGCCAGATAGCGTCGCCGCGGTCCGCCAGGTGGCCGGCCGATGCCGAGTTCTGCTGGAACACGACGATGTCAGCGCCTGTCGTGGTCGAGACGGCGAAGTTCGTCGACGTGCCGAGGTAGACCACCTCGGTGACGGTGCCGCGCACGGCGCAGCCGTCACCGACCGGCCGCTCGGCGGTGAGCTCGATCTTCTCCGGCCGCACGGTGATCTCGAGGCTGTCGCCCTGGCCGGCCCGGACGCTGCGCAGCGGGACCACGATCCGCTCGTCCGAGCCAACTTCGACGACGGCCTCGGTGTCCGTCACCCGGCTCGCGGTGCCGGTCAGCAGGTTCGACGTCCCGATGAAGCCGGCCACGAACCTGGTGGCCGGGTGCTCGTAGATCTCCCAGGGCGAGGCGAGTTGCTCGATATGGCCGTCGTTCATGACAGCGATCCGGTCCGACATGGTGAGCGCCTCGTTCTGGTCGTGCGTCACGTAAACGAACGTGATCCCGACCTCGCGCTGGATCCGCTTGAGCTCGACCTGCATGGCCTGCCTGAGCTTCAGGTCGAGCGCGCCGAGCGGCTCGTCGAGCAGCAGAGCCCGCGGATGGTTGACCAGCGCCCTGGCCAGGGCCACCCGCTGCTGCTGGCCGCCGGACAGTTCCCGCGGCCTGCGGTGACCGCGCCCGCTCAGGTTGACGATCTCGAGCATGTCGTTGGCCTGCCGAGCGATCTGGTCCTTGGGCACGTTCCTGCGCCGCAGGCCGAACGCCACGTTCTCGAAGACGTTCATGTGCGGGAAGAGCGCGTAGGACTGGAACACCATGTTCACGTCGCGCTTGTTCGGCGGTATCCCGGTGACGTCCCGGCCGTGCAGCCGCACCGTCCCGGTGGTGGGATCCTCGAAGCCGGCGATCATGCGCATGGTCGTCGTCTTGCCGCACCCCGACGGTCCGAGCAAGGAGAAGAACTCGCCCTCGACGATCTGCAGGTCCATCGTCCGGACGGCCGCCACGACGTCGCCCGCGGTGCGGAACTCCTTCGACACGCCGGCCAGCTCGATGGCCGGCACCGCAGTGGTCTCGGCTGAGTCGGCGCGCTGGTCGGCGGCCGCGAGGCCGTGCGCGTGCGTGTCAGTCATCTCAGGCATTCTCCCCGTTCTATCCCTGCTCTCGGTGGCGACCGGAACTGTGCCGGCCGGGGCAGCTCAACCGGGCACTACGTCGGATGTTCATGTGATGTTTGCACTGTAGTGTCTCTGGATCAACTGATTCAGTAACGATCTCAGCACGAAGCAACTAATTCCGTATCGATGGCCGCGCAGAACGCGCGAGTTCCAGTGGTTCGACCAAGGATGCACCTGCTGATAGTTACGTCGTACTTGTCGCTTACAAACCTATATAGCTCATGACGTGCTTGATCCGGGTGTAGTCCTCGAAGCCGTAAACTGACAGGTCCTTGCCGTGGCCGGAGTGCTTGAAGCCGCCGTGCGGCATCTCGGACACGAACGGAATGTGGGTGTTGATCCACACGGCTCCGAAGTCCAGGCGTCGCGCCGCCCGCATCGCCCGGCCGTGGTCCCGGGTCCAGACGCTGGCCGCCAGGCCGTACCTGACCCCATTCGCCCAGCCTATCGCTTCGTCCTCCGAGCCGAACCGCTGAACCGTGACCACCGGCCCGAATACCTCCTCCTGGATCATCTCGTCGTCCTGGCGCAGCCCGGCCACGACCGTCGGCGCGTAGAAGAAACCCCGGTCTCCGACGCGCTGGCCGCCCGCCCTGATCTCGGCGTGACCTGGCGCGCGGTCGACGAACCCGGCGACCCTGGCGAGCTGGGCCGGGTTGTTCAGCGGCCCGTAGTACGCGTCGGGCTGGTCGGGCCCGGCCGTCTTCACCGCCGTGGCCAGCCCGGCAACGGCGTCGGTCAGCTCGGCCGCGATCCGAGGGCCGGCCAGCACCCTGGTGGCCGCCGTGCAGTCCTGGCCGGCGTTGTAGTAGCCGGCCTCGACGATCTGCTGCGCGGCCCGGCCGATGTCGGCGTCGTCGAACACCACCACGGGCGCCTTGCCGCCGAGCTCGAGGTGCACCCGCTTGAGCTTGCCCGCCGCGGCCGTGGCCACCTCGATCCCGGCCCGCACCGACCCCGTGATCGAGACCATCTGCGGGATGTCGTGACCGACCAGGGCGCGGCCGGTGTCCCGGTCACCGCAGATCACGTTGAACACGCCGGGCGGGAAGATGTCGGCCGCGATCTCGGCCAGCAGCAGCGTGGAGACCGGCGTGGTGTCCGACGGCTTGAGCACGACGGTGTTGCCGGCCGCCAGCGCCGGCGCGAACTTCCAGACCGCCATCATCATCGGGTAGTTCCACGGCGTCACCTGGGCGCAGACGCCGACCGGCTCGCGCCTGACCATCGAGGTGTGGTCGGCCAGGTACTCGCCGGCCGACCTGCCTTCGAGTACCCGCGCCGCGCCGGCGAAGAACCGCAGCTCGTCGGCGAGCGGCGGCACCTCGTCGGTCCTGGTCATCGCGACAGGCTTGCCGGTGTTCCTGCTCTCCGCCTCAACCAGGTCGTCGGCCCTGGCCTCGATCGCGTCCGCGAACCTCAGCAGCGCCAGGCTCCGCTCGGCCGGGGTGCTGTCCCGCCAGGTCTCGAAGGCCGCATCGGCCGCGCGCAGCGCAGCATCCACGTCGGCGCCGCCCGAGACCGGGGCGGTCGCATAGGTCTCGCCCGTGCTCGGGTCGACGACGGCGCTGGTCGCGCCGCTGGTGGCGTCGGTGAACTGCCCGTTCACGAAGTTCCGCAGGGCTGTCAAGGTCGTCCTCCTCCGGTCGCGCCGGCAGTTCCCGGTCGGAGCTACGACTTTGGCATGTATAGGCTTGCCATACAAGCGATTCAGCAGCTATTTGGGCTAATCGCGACTAAATCAGTTGACAGGCCGCGCCAACCTGGCAGCATGGGCAGGGCAAGGAGGACATACCGATGGCACACCTGCAGGCCGCAGGGCCTGGTCACGAGCCGGCCGCCGAACGCTCTGGCGGGCGGGACAAGCACCAGGCTCCGATCGTCCTTGACGCCATTTCCCGGCACATCATCGACCAGTTGCAGCAGGACGGCCGACGGTCATACGCGTCGATCGGCAAGGCGGTCGGGCTCAGCGAGGCCGCCGTCCGCCAGCGCGTTCAGCGGCTGATCGACGTCGGGGTCATGCAGATCGTCGCGGTGACTGACCCGATGTCGCTGGGCTTCCGCAGGCAGACGATGATCGGGATCCGCTGCAACGGCGACCTCCAGCGGGTAGCCGACACGCTCGCGGGTATGGACGCCATCGACTATGTGGTCATCACGGCAGGCTCGTTCGACCTGCTGATCGAGGTCGTGTGCGAGGACGACGACCAGTTGCTCGAGATACTCGGCGAGGTGCGGTCGCTGCCGGGTGTGACGACGACGGAGACATTCGTGTACCTGAAGCTGCGCAAGCAGACCTATCACTGGGGGACCAGATGAACGCCAGGCCGGCCACCGACTACGCCGCACTGCAAGAGGCAGCGAAGCGGCACCTGTGGCTGCACTTCACCCGGCACTCGCCGTACGCCGAGGCCGACATCCCGATGATCGTCCGCGGCGAGGGCCAGTACGTCTACGACCAGCACGGCAAGCGCTACCTCGACGGGTTGTCCGGCCTGTTCGTCAGCCAGATCGGGCATGGCCGCGCCGACGTTGCCGAGGCGGGAGCCCGGCAGGCCGCCGAGCTGGCCTACTTCCCGCTGTGGTCCTACGCCCATCCCCGCGCCGTCGAGTTGGCCGAGCGGCTGGCGGGCTACGCGCCTGGCGACCTGAACCGGGTATTCTTCACGACGAGCGGTTCTGAGGCGGTCGAGTCCGCGTGGAAGCTCGCCAAGCAGTACTTCAGGCTGACCGGCGAGCCGACCAGGTACAAGGTGCTCAGCCGGTACATCGCCTACCACGGCACCAGCCACGGCGCGCTGGCCATCACCGGCCTGCCGGACATCAAGATGCCGTTCGAGCCGCTGCCGCCGGGCGGTGTGCGGGTGCCGAACACGAATTTCTACCGCGCGCCCGCGTTCGTCGCCGGTGACCTGACCGCGTTCGGGGTGTGGGCCGCCGACGAGATCGAGCGGGCCATCCTGCGCGAGGGCCCAGAGTCGGTCGCCGCGGTCTACCTCGAGCCGGTGCAGAACTCAGGCGGCTGCTTCCCGCCGCCGCCCGGATACTTCCAGCGCGTCCGCGAGATCTGCGACAAGTACGGCGTGCTGATGGTCTCCGACGAGGTGATCTGCGCGTTCGGCCGGCTCGGCTACATCTTCGGCTCCGAGCGGTACGGCTACACGCCCGACATCATCACCTTCGCCAAGGGCGTCACCTCCGGGTACTCCCCCCTCGGCGGCATGATGGTCAGCGACCGCCTGATGGAGCCGTACCAGCAGGACGAGAACACCTTCCTGCACGGCGTCACGTTCGCCGGCCATCCGGTTTCCTGCGCGGTCGCCCTGGCCAATCTCGACGTCTTCGAGAAGGAGGACCTGCTCGGCAACGTCAGGTCCAGCGAGTCGGCCTTCCGCGCCGCCCTGGACAAGCTCAACGACCTGCCCATCGTCGGCGATGTCCGCGGCGACGGCTACTTCTACGGCATCGAGCTGGTCAAGGACAAGGCCACCCGCGAGACGTTCAGTGACGACGAGTCCGAGCGGCTGCTCCGCGGCTTCCTGTCGCACGCGCTCTTCGACGCCGGGCTGATTTGCCGCGCCGACGACCGAGGCGACCCCGTGATCCAGCTCTCGCCGCCGCTGACCTGCACCCAGGAGCACTTCGACGAGATCGAGCAGATCCTGCGCAGCGTCCTGACGCTGGCCTGGTCGCGCCTCTAGCGGCCCGGCGGGCGGAGGCGGTGAGGGGGAGGGGGAGGCGGGATGGTCCGGCTGGGCCCTGGCCGCACCGAAAGCGCGCCGGTGACGCACTCATCGCGAAGAGTTGCCATCTCGTTACACGCGTTTTAAGGCGGCGGACACCTCTGCGGCGTCTGTATTAGTGAGGGCGCAGAAACGGCACCACGGAACATACCCGCGGTGCCGGGCCAGGCCCTTGGGGCGGTCGGTTCGTTGCGGGAGGCACCATGTCAGGCAGCAGCATGTCGTCGAGCACGGCAAGCACGGACAACGGCAGGCGGTGGGCTGCCCTGGACAAGCAGAACGAGCGGCTCGTCGACCCCTCGCACCCGCTGCTCGCCGAACTGCGGCGCGACGTTCCCGACCTCGACCGGACACTGCCCGCCGCGAGCTAGCCGGCCGCTCCGCGCCGCGCGGTGGTCACCGCGTTGCCATCTCGTTACACGGGTTTTGGGCGGCGGACAGTCCCCCGGCGCCGCGCCTCGTTACTCGCCCGCGTCGGGAATCACGCCCAACTGCTGCAGCACGCGCGCGACGTCGGTTACCGACCAGTATTCGACGATCCGCCCGTCGCGAACGCGATGGATCACGATGCCTTCGTCTCGACTTCCTTGTTCGTCGCGGGGATTCCGAGCAGTTCTCCTTTGTGCTCGGCAAGCACCGGGTCCCCCGTACTGAAGAGCTCAGTGAACCGGCGCGAGAGATCCTTGGCGGGTCGCTGCAACCGGCCGGGACGGTCCGTCGTCCTTGTTACCGCAGGAGTCTTGCGGCGAAGGATCCATGATGCGGCAACCGGTGATTTCATTCGCGACCATGGCAGCGCTGTCCGCCCTCATCACCGGCTGCGCGGCCATCCAGTCCGCCGGCGCTGCGGCGTCCGGCCGCACGGCGGCGTGCACAGCCTCCGAACTCGGCGTGGCCTTCGCGGGCGCCAGCCAGCCGGGTACCGGCGGGACCGCTCTCGCCTTCGTCAGGCTCTGGGACAAGTCGCCCCAGGCATGCCTGCTGTCCGGGCCAGTCACGGTCGTCGGCCTCGGACGCCATGGCCGGCCGGTCACCACGCCTGCCCGGTTCAGCGTCCCGCCGGGATCGCGGCTGAGCGCGGACGGAACCGGCCCGAGCCGGCGCGGCCTGACGCCCGGCGGCGAGGCATCGGCGTCCATGCTGCTGATCGGCACCGGCACCGGCCGACACGGTTCGACCTCGTCATGTCCTGGCCATCGGGTGGATCCGCCTTCCTGGCGCGTCGATGCCGCCGGAGGCGCGCTGACCGTGCGCAACGAGAGTCACGTCGCCGGCCCCGCGCTCACGGCCGACGGCGGCCTGACGACGTGCCGCGGCAGGCTGGGCGGCCAGTCGCCGCTATCGGTGAGCCGCGGCCAGGGCGGGTGTCTCGTAGATCTTCGGCG
>WNGG01009468.1_pt1 | contig 12309 bp, 10 predicted proteins | sample 5400661 | NCBI WGS metagenome assembly WNGG01 (sample SAMN13153372, study PRJNA577476) | soil metagenome | isolation source: 100 cm soil or saprolite under Garry oak tree replicate 1 | place: USA:California | collected 2016-06-15 | reverse complement strand
TGCGTGGCATCTCCCTGTTAAATTTGGTTTCTGACAGAGGGGTCTTCTTTCCCGGCCAGACTGACGAAAGTCCCAGTCTTGGGATGCGCTACCGAGCCGTTCTGCTTTAGGTCACAGAACCGTAAAATTGGGCGTGTAGATAGTTATATGCGTACCGACCACATAAAGGTTGCATTGTGAATGGGTGCTGCTCCTTTGTGTGGTGGGTTTTGTTACGACCTCTTAGCGACTTAAGAATGGCTTTTTGATACGGAGAACCCATTAGTCGATTGATCCGTCGCGGTAAACTTCTGGCATGGGGATGACGGTTGAAAAGATTTCTGCGATTACTTTCCGGGTTACGAACATGAGGAACTCCGTCCGGTTCTACGGAGATGTTTTGGGCATGGAGATTATCTACGGGAGCGAAGATGGATGTTTTTCTTCGCTCGGTACCAAAGACCTCAAAGACCCGATTCTTAATCTAGAGCAGGGCACGCCCGTAGCTCACTGGGGGCGGATGATTTTCTATGTGGCCGACGTTGATGCATTCTGGGCATACTTGCGGGGAAAGGGATTTCATCCGGAGACTCCCCGTGATGCCTGCCGTAAGATCGCTCGTAGGTCTTTACGGTTGTCCGGGCGAGTCCCTTCTCAGAATGAGAGTAAGAGATAAACTCCGTGTGGAGAGCCGCGTTGGATTCACTGCTCACTGAATTGTTTCCTCAGGTCTCGTCGCCATCTCCTCCACAGTCTTGAGCGCGGCTGCAATGGATTCCTTTTGTGCTCGCGTGTAGTGCTTCAAGGCAGTAATCGGCGTGCTGTGGCGCAGCAGTCCGGTAAAGTTGAGCGCGTTCTTCGATGTGTCCGTCACTAGCGAACTGATACCGCGCCGTCCTGGGTAATATCCCCTCCACTCAATCCCCGCGGCTTTCAGCGCGGGAGCAATAACGCGGACGTTGAGAGAATCCAAGCTGAGGGGCTTACCGGCATAATTCGAGAGGATGTATTCGCCCGCCGTCTGCCCTCGCAATTTTTCCAGCAAGGATCGCAAGGGTTCGATGACCGGAACACTCGCGGCAGAATCTTCCGTCTTAGTCTGACCGACGTGGTTCCGCCACACGGAGCGGCGCACCTGTAACTCTGCTCCGTTGTAATCCTCCCACTTGAGGCCGCGTGCTTCAGCGGGCCGCAAAGCCGCGAAGTAAGTCAATCCGACAGCAACCGCGGCGCGAATATCAAGCGTCTCTAAAACCCTCAGCATCGAGAGAACCTGTTCGAGTGAGTATTCCGTTTGCTTTTCTGGCCGACTGACTTTGATTAACCACTTCGCATCGGGAACGGGATTTTTCGGCACGATGCCGGAGGCGACGGCGTGCTCATAGACGCCGGACAGAAACCACTTGGTATGCGAGAGTGTTCGTGGACCTAACCCGCTTTTAGCAAGGCGAGTGAGCTCTACGGTCACATCTGAGGTTTGCAACTCCGTCAGTTTGAGAGACGCCGCGAAAGAAGGTTCCCCACACTCTCCAATAGCTGTTCGCCGTGACCGCTGCTTTGTTCTCTTGGCACCACGGCAAATAATGCTTCTCAACGTAGTCGATCAAACCGATGCTGCCGGTCACAATCTCCGCATGAGAGTTGAGTTGACCTAGGACGCGTTCGATCAGAGGCTCGAGGCCGCGCTTACGAGATCAATCCTAGCGTGCCGGGGTGCCGGTCGCAATCCACGGAAGTATCAACCGCCACACCTCAGTCACCTCTGGTAACCCTGTGCTAAATCAGTGCTAGATACTACTGAACGTGCGTATTCTTGCGGAAGTTGCGATTGATTCTAAAGCTATCTCCTTTGTTTGAGGCACGGGCAGACGTTCGATTCCGACCCGCGCCTCCAATTACTCTCACTGGATTTTTTCAACGCTGAAGCCACCAATTTCCTTGTGCACGGCGGCTTTGCCAGGAGCCGGCGATCTGCTTTTCCGCAGTTTGTTTGAGCAAGTCTTCAAAAGTTTTGCCGCTGAAACGGCCCTTGTCGGCCGTCCATGTACCGGACATAGACCCGCCCTTCTGTATTCGGCCTGACCAAGTGCCTTGCCAGCCGCCTGCCGATTTCCGGGCGGACCAAGTGCCTTCGAGGATGATCTGATTGCTATCGTTGAGAAGGGTCCAGGAACCCTGAGCCGCGTTTTTGGTGCCCGGCAGAACCTGGGCGGACCACCTACCCCGGAAAACTTGCTTTGGACCCGCAGTTGCGAGCCAACTTCCTCGCAGCACGGGGGGAGCTTCCTGGGCCACAGCGCAGAAAGCAACCAGTATGGTGACAGCGAAAGTCAGCTTTTTCATCGCAAAATCCTGTTGATCCTTGGAGGCGGTACCAGAGTTTGGGAGATTCTACGGCGACTGCCAGTCGAGCGCGTAGATCTCCTGGTTGCTAATGTCGCGCACGACTAAGGGCGAGCCGTCCGGCGTCCAAGCACGTTTTGTTTCATAGTCAAACTCGCGAGTTCCGTGGATTATTCTACGGCCCTGCGAGATCATACTTACCAACCACGAGGATCACGATAGAAACGTGGCAAAGGGCTCCCGGATAAACCCTCGTCCGCGAGAAGAACGTTCGCTGCCCAAAACCTTGGTTAACTAGTTGGATATACCGTGTGCTCTGTATGGCGAGGTACATACAATGACGGTTTAAATGGGTGTGCCTGTCTATTTCATACATCCGCCGTTGCTAGATGAAGCCGGCTTTGCATCTGCCGCCCGCTGGTATGTCAACGGTTTTACCGAGCGCACGGGAATTCGAGCAAGATTAGATCTGCCGCCGGAACTCAGCCGCCTTCCTCGTGGAGTAGAACTCACTTTGTTCCGCATCCTGCAGGAGAGTCTTACCAACGCGAACCGTCATTCCGGTAGCCAGGCAGTCGAGATTCACTTGAATGTCGATGCCGAAGGCGTAACTCTGCAAGTCAGCGATTTTGGCCATGGGATTCCCGCAGAGAAGCTAGAACGCTTCCGACAGAGGGGGACGACCGGCGGTGTGGGGTTGGGGGGAATGATGGAACGGATCGCCGACCTGGGCGGAGAGTTGAAAGTTCAATCCAACGGACACGGCACCGTCCTGACGGCTACCATTCCGCTGCCTTTGACCGGCTCACTTAATTCGGCAGCGTGAAAAAGCCTACGCGGCTTTTCTCCTTCTTCGCGGAGATCGGTCACGACTGATTCGGCCGAAGTCGGTCAGATTGGTAACGGCGGTCATCACGCCGGCCTGTGCCAGAAAGAAAGTCTTCTCGCGCTCATGACGAAAACCCATGAACTCAGGCATGGTCGCGGTCATCGCCGCTAATCCTAAATCAATTTTTTCGTGGTTTCGGAAGCTGATGACCTTCTTCACTCCGCCCGGGTAGTCGGTCAGCAAAGACGTCGCCAACTCAGCTCCTGCGCACATGAATGCGCCGAGGGCGGCGCGCTTATTTCTGGACCAATAGATTGCTCCGGTCAGCAGGAATGCTCCGGCGGTAAAGTAATCCACCACAGCATGAGCCTTGGGTGAAATGATCTTGGGCATGCGTTTGGTGAGCACATGGGTCGCGCTGGTAAGCATGGGCATGTTTTTGTCCCTTCCTGGTTGAAAATTTGTGGGCGGATCCTAACGCGACGTAAACATCCCAGCCACGCCGTAACCCACTGCTGCCGCCACGGCTGCTGCGACACCTGAAGCCAAAAGAACATGTTCGCGGGCCTGTTTCTTTACGTCCAAAGAATCGCGAACGTGATCCTTCAGTTCATGCACGGAGGCGTGCAACCGCCTCCGTTGGTCGGCAGCGCGCAATTCGAGGTCATGAGTGGGAAGTGTCATACGGGATCTCCTGCCTCACTTTGTATCCACATTTTGTCAGCCTTCAGAACTTCAATGGTTTTCTTGGGAAACAAACCCTTGGACTGGAATTCGTGCAGTGCCATCCAACCGAGGATTCCGCCGCCAATCGACCAGACCACGCCGACAATCAGGAAGGCAAAGAACCAGTGATAGGGATTGTTCCAGAATGCCACTGCGACCAACGCTACGACCGCAATGGTAAGTAAAAGGTAGGCTGTGACCAGCAAAACGACCGCGACTGCGGCCAGCGGGACCGCGGTTTTCCATGCATCCAGAGTTTCTCGCACTTCGGATTTGAACATTTCCACGCGAGTCTGAACGAAATCTTTGATTTCGTCTTTCAGCTCGGCAATGATCGCAGCCAGATTTTTGCTGTGGTTTTCTGCGTATCGATTTTCATTCATAGCGGTTGGACCTCCAAACCCGAAGCAAGATACCGGCAACGAATGCCGCGCCCGCAACCCCGGCGATGAGATGGAACGGATAATTGTCAACCACGTAACGCGCCCGACTCCGAGCTCGTCGCGCTAATTCTTCCGACTTCCACTTAGTGCGTTCATAGGCATCGGTGAGGCCCGACTGCACGCGCTCATAGGCGGCTGACACTCGTTGGCCGACCTCATCAAGCGCCTGCGACGCACGCGCGGTGACGTCTTCGACCTCTTGTTCGGACGCGCGCCGCCACGCAATAACCTTTGCAGACGGCATCTGCTCTGACGCGCCGCGAATCGGTTGGACGCGATCTTGGCGCGGATCGCTTGGCTGTTCCGGGTTGAACTTCTCTCGAGTGTTTGGCTCCGGCATATTCGTTTTTTCCCCTTTTGATGATACTCGCGGGGTGAACTCACTAGCAGACGGTACTTGGATGGCAAGTAGGCAATCCGTGTTTCCACAAAAGTGCTTTCTTTAGCGTATATCGCATACGCGCACTAAATATTGGCACTACTTCGATTTACACCTGGCAGAGTTGCCGGTCGGCTACGCAGGCGCAGTCCGGCAACTAAACGCGGACCCAACGGGGAAGCACAACCGCTCCCAGCCCGGCGAATCTGCAAAATTTCACGCAATTGTCTATGATGGAATGTTTGGCGCTCATTTGCACGGAGAGATCATATTGGCAGAGAAGCAAACCGACGGATTGGAAGTACTGGAAACGCGGGAATGGCTCGATTCCCTCGATTATGTGCTATCAAAAGGTGGAGCCGACAGGGCCGGGCGGCTGTTGCAGCAACTCTCGTTGCACGCGCGTCGCGCCGCCGGTGTGAACCTTCCCTTCACCGCGACTACGCCCTACCAGAATACGATTTCGGTCCGGCAGCAACCCCCTTTCCCCGGCAGCCAGGAGATGGAGCGTCGCATAAAGAGCCTGGTGCGCTGGAATGCGTTGGCCATGGTGGTGCGAGCCAATAAGATTCAGGAGGGCATCGGCGGCCACATCTCGACTTTCGCTTCGGCGGCTACGCTTTACGAGGTTGCTTTCAATCACTTCCTGCGCGCTAAGACCGAGACGGGAGACCGAGACATCGTGTATTACCAGGGACACGCTTCTCCTGGAATATACGCTCGTGCCTATCTTGAAGGTCGAATTCCCAAGCAAAAACTGGAGAATTTTCGCCGGGAACTCAAACCGGGCGGAGGCCTTTCTTCTTATCCTCATCCCTGGCTGATGCCGGACTTCTGGGAATTTCCGACGGTTTCGATGGGGCTGGGTCCGATCCAGGCCATCTATCACGCACGTTTCATCCGCTATCTCGAGAATCGAGGATTGAAGAAATCCACTGGCGGAAAAGTCTGGGCGTTTCTGGGTGACGGAGAGATGGATGAGCCCGAGTCACTGGGCTCAATCACTCTGGCCTCGCGGGAACGACTGGACAATCTGATCTTTGTGGTGAATTGCAATCTGCAGCGGCTCGATGGCCCGGTACGTGGCAATGGCAAGATCATTCAGGAGCTAGAAGCGATTTTTCGCGGTGCGGGTTGGAACGTCATCAAGTGCATCTGGGGGACCGATTGGGACAGCCTCATTCAGAATGATCGTGATGGACTACTGGTCAAGCGCATGGGCGAGATCACGGACGGCCAATACCAGAAATATTTCGTGGAGAGCGGCGCTTACTTCCGGCATAACTTTTTCGGCACTGATCCTCGGCTCTTAAAGATGGTTGAGCATCTCTCCGACGAGCAACTCGCCCGCATGCGGCTGGGAGGGCATGATCCGATCAAAGTATACGCGGCATACAAAGCTGCGGTGGATCACACCGGAGGACCCACCATTATTCTGGCCAAGACTATTAAAGGATATGGACTGGGCGAGGCGGGTGAGGGCAAGAACATTACTCACCAGCAGAAAAAACTGAACGACGATGAACTGAGTCTGTTCCGCTCACGTTTCGGTATACCTATCCCGGACTCTGAACTGCACGAGGCACCTTTCTATCGGCCGGCTGACGATAGCCCGGAAATCAGCTACATGCAAGAGCGGCGCAAGCAGCTCGGTGGGTATCTTCCGGAGCGGAAAGTACGGGCCAAGCCTCTCAATCCGGTTTCTGAATCTCACTTCGAGGAATTTTACAAAGGCACGGAAGGACGGGAAGCATCCACCACGATGGTGTTCGTGCGGCTGCTAGCCAAGTTGCTGCGTGACCCAGAGATCGGGAAACTCATCGTGCCCATCATTCCCGACGAGGCTCGCACTTTCGGCATGGAGGCGCTGTTCCGCCAAGTGGGGATATATTCCAGTCTGGGCCAGCTTTACGAGCCGGTGGACATGGATACTCTCCTTTATTACAAGGAGGCCAAGGACGGACAGATCCTAGAGGAAGGGATTACCGAGGCAGGGTCTATATCTTCTTTCATCGCGGCAGGGACTGCTTATGCTCACCACGGGATCAATACGATCCCGTTTTTTATTTATTACTCCATGTTCGGATTCCAGCGCATCGGAGATTTGATCTGGGCAGCCGCCGACATGCGAGTGCGCGGTTTTCTACTCGGCGGCACCGCGGGCCGCACCACCCTGGCGGGCGAAGGGTTACAGCATCAAGACGGCCACAGTCACGTGCTGGCGTTATCAGTTCCCAATCTTCTCGCCTATGATCCAGCCTTCGCTTACGAGATTGCCATCATTATTCAGGACGGCATCAAGCGGATGTATGTGGACCAGGAATCTATCTTCTATTATCTGACTGTTACCAATGAACCGTTGCCCATGCCGCCGATGCCGGAAGGAAAGGAAGTCCGCGAGGGTATCCTGAAAGGGATGTACCGTTTTAAGGCATCAGCGAATAAGGATGCGAAACTGCGGGCGCAACTGTTCGGCAGCGGCACGATCATGTTTGAAGTGCTCAAAGCGGCGCAGATTCTGGAAGAGAAGTATGGAGTGGTATGCGATGTTTGGAGTGTAACCAGCTACAAGCAACTTTATCGTGATGGCAATGACTGTGAACGCTGGAACATGCTGCACCCAGGGGAGACTCCTCGAGTGCCGTACGTCGCGCGTTGTCTCAAAGATGCGCCCGGCGTTTTCGTTGCCGCATCTGACTATATGAAGGTGCTGCCTGAATCCATCGCACAGTGGGTACCGCGTCCACTGGTCGCTCTCGGCACCGACGGTTTTGGACGCAGCGAAAATCGGGCATCGCTGCGCGACTTCTTCGAAGTGGATGCCAAACACATTGTGCTGGCTACATTGACCGCATTGGCGCGGGATAAACAGAAAACGCAGGCATCGCTGCAGCAAGCGATCAAAGATTTAGGTATCAATCCGGAAAAACCGAATCCAGCCATCAGCTAAGGGAGAAAAGGGTACGTGACAGAATTCAAACTGCCTGAACTTGGCGAAAACATCGATCAGGGCGATCTAGTTCGGCTGATGATTTCGCCGGGAGCCAACGTCACCGAAGGCCAGGCAGTGATGGAACTGGAGACCGACAAGGCGGTTATTGAAGTTCCATCGTCGGTCAGCGGCACGATCAAGGATGTTCGGGTCAAGGAGGGAGAGAAAATTAAAGTCGGCCAGGTGATTTTTACCGTGGAAAACGGCACCGGCGCGAAGGCCAAGGCACCAGAAGGCAAAGAAGCTTCCGGAGAAAAGTTGGCGAGTGCAGCTTTGCCTGCAACGCCCGAAGTCAAAGCTAAAATTCCGCCTCAAACACGACCCCAAACAGCTCCGCCGTCCGCACCAGCGGCGTCGACTTCAAAAACAACGACGTCGAGAACCTCGACATCGAAGACTACCGAATTCCGTCTTCCCGAACTTGGGGAAAATATCGAACAGGGCGACTTGGTGCGGCTAATGATCTCGCCCGGCGCGAAAATATCCGAAGGCCAAGCTGTTATGGAACTGGAAACAGAGAAGGCGGTGGTGGAAGTTCCCTCCTCGGTGAGCGGAGTGGTTCAAGAGGTTCTGGTAAAGCAAGGTGAAAAAGTAAAAGTAGGACAAGTTATCCTCACGGTGGAGGGAGACACCCAGGCCCAACCGGTGACAGCGAAGCCTGCTCCGGCGGATGAGAGCCAGCCGCAGTCGGCAGGGGCAAAAACCGCTTCCGCGGATGAGAGCTCAGGTCAGCACGGAGCTCGAGTTACTTTTCAGGCCGCTATCAAAGCTGAAGGTAAGACTGAAGAACAGGCGCTTCCCCGGGATCAAGCTCCATCAGCTCCCTCAGGGTTTGCGATGCCTACCCAGCTGGGCAAGGTGGCGGGCACTGAACATCGGGAACCCGTCCCCGCCGCGCCGCACGTCCGCCGATTGGCACGCGAACTGGGAGTGGACATCCATGAAGTTAAGGGCACCGGCCCCGGTGGCCGTATCAGTGAAGATGACGTAAAAGCACATTCGAAAGCATTGCTCACCGCGGCAGTGCAAGCGCCGGGAAGTCCTTCGGCGGCGTCTGCGCTGCCAGATTTCGCCAAGTGGGGAAAGGTCGAGCGCGTTTCCATGCGCGGCGTGCGGCGCAAGACCGCGCAGCATTTGTGGGAAGCATGGACCACCATTCCCCATGTCACCCAGCAAGACAAGGCGGACATCACCGAGATCGAGCACCTACGTGCCCGCTTCGCGCCCAAAGCACAAGAAGCCGGCGGTAAGATGACCGTGACCGCCATCGCATTGAAGGTGTGCGCCTCAGCGTTAAAGGTTTTCCCTCAATTCAATGCCAGCATTGACATGGCAAAAGAGGAAATCATCTACAAGCAGTACATCAACATTGGGGTTGCGGTCGACACCGATCGAGGGCTGCTGGTTCCGGTTATCCATGATGTGGATAAGAAGAACATCGTTGAGCTCGCGGTCGAACTGACTCAACTTTCCAAAAAAGCTCGAGACAAAAAGCTAAGCCCCGCCGAAATGGAAGGGGGCACTTTCACTATCACAAACCTAGGCGGAATCGGCGGCACTGGATTTTCTCCTATCGTCAATTATCCCGAAGTTGCGATCCTCGGCCTCTCGCGTTCGAGTACAGAACCTGTATGGATGAACGGAACGTTTGAGCCTCGGTTAGTACTACCGCTTTCACTCTCTTACGACCATCGCGTGATCGACGGCGCCGATGCGGCACGATTCCTGCGCTGGATTGCCGAGGCATTAGAGCAACCGTTCCTCCTCTCGGTTCAGGGATAAGCCTGCCAATGGCCGAGACAACTAACTTAAACATTGCCGTAATCGGGGCGGGACCGGGTGGCTATGCCGCCGCCTTTCTTGCCGCCGATCTGGGAATGAAGGTCACGCTCATCGATGAGGAACTGAATCCTGGCGGAGTGTGCCTGTACCGCGGCTGTATTCCTTCGAAAGCATTGCTGCATGTGGCCAAGGTGATTGATGAGTCCCGCCATGCAAAAGCGTGGGGCGTGGAATATAGCGAGCCGAAGATTGATCTCGCCCGGCTGCGTTCCTGGAAGGAAGGCGTAGTAAAGAAACTGACCGGCGGATTAGGTCAGTTGTCCAAGCAGCGCTCGGTGCAATATGTCCGCGCTCGAGCCACTTTTGAGAACTCGAACACACTGCGGCTGGCGAAGGTGAGCGGCGGCGAGGAAACACTCACATTCGATCGCATCATCATCGCTACGGGCTCGCGTCCGGCAGTGATTCCCAGCCTAAAGCTTGAGAGCTCGCGCGTGATGGATTCGACTGGAGCGCTCGATTTAGCGGATTTGCCCGGCAGCTTGCTGGTGATTGGGGGCGGATATATCGGCTTGGAGCTTGGCACCGTCTATGCCGTTTTAGGAACCAAGGTGTCGGTCGTCGAAATGTTGCCTGGACTGCTGCCCGGCGCCGATCGAGACCTAGTACTCCCAGTGCACAAGCGTGTGGAGAAATTGTTCAACTCGATTTTGGTGAATACCACCGTCGCCCCTCTGAAAGAGGAATCCGGTGGAATCCGAGTGACTTTCGACGGGCCAGATGTCAAAGAGCGCGAAAAAGTATTCGACAAAGTTTTGGTATCAGTTGGCCGTAAGCCGAATTCTGAAATTCCTGGCCTGGAGAAAACCAAAGTTGAAGTTGGAAAGCGCGGATTTATTCAAGTCAACAAGCAGTTGCAGACTGCTGATCCGTCGATTTATGCAATCGGCGACGTGGTAGGTGAACCGATGCTGGCTCACAAGGCGTCCCACGAAGGACGCACTGCGGTCGAAGCAATCGTCGGACACAAAGTAGCGTTTGAGCCGAATGCCATTCCAGCCGTCGTATTTTCCGATCCCGAAATCGCCTGGTGCGGACTCACAGAAACCCAGGCTCAACAAGAAGGCCGTGAGATCAAAGTCGCCAGATTTCCCTGGGGAGCTTCGGGCCGGGCCGTGACTCTCGACCGCACAGACGGAATGACCAAGCTCATTGTGGATCCTCAAAGTGAGCGCGTTCTCGGAGTGGGTATCGTGGGGGTTGGGGCGGGAGAACTGATTGCCGAAGGTGTGGTTGCGATTGAGATGGCTGCGCAGGCGAAGGATATTGCGCTTAGCATCCATCCGCACCCTACGCTGTCGGAAACAATCATGGAATCCGCGGAAGTATTTTTCGGAACCAGCACACACGTGTACCGGCCGAAACGATAATCTGCAATTCGAGCATAAGTTTCTGCCCTGCTTCCCCAATTCTGAACTTTCCCACGCGAACAATGACCTTGGTAACTTGATGGAGATTTCGAGTGTACCTACGATTGCTTCATGAGCTATCAGGCACTATTGTTCTGTCCAGACGAGCGGACGGCTCACGTAGTAACCCAGGTCTTGAGTGAAGTTGAATTCAGCGTTGAGTCCTGCAATGAACCCTTCGCTGCAGTCAAGCGGTTGATGGCGAAACACTTCGACGCGATTGTCGTGGATTGCGACAATGAGCAGAACGCCACGCTGCTGTTCAAGAGCGCCCGTAATTCCGGGTCCAATCAAAATTCGCTTTCGGTTGCGCTGGTCGAAGGACAGGCCGGCGTCGCCAAGGCATTTCGTATCGGTGCCAATCTGGTTCTGACCAAACCTATTAATGTGGAGCAGTCCAAAGGAACGCTGCGCGTAGCGCGCGGTCTGCTCCGAAAAGCGGAAGCGGCTAAACCGGCGGTGGCGCCGGCTGCGGCGCCCTCCAAGACACCTGCGGAGCTCCCGCATCTATCGGCATCTTCTCCAATACAAAAATCGCCGCTGGCGTGGCCGGAAGAACCCGAGGCAGCTTTCGCAGTAGAGAAAGAACCGTTACCCGAGCCTGGCGCGGACGATGCGGCCTTGCTGGAATCCATGCCGCATACCGTCCCGGACGCTGGCAGTCCCGACGTGCCGGCTCCCCAATTCGCGACACCAAAGCAATATCCCTGGCAACCAATTTCCAAACCTCTCGCTGAACCCATGGCTTCGGCTCTGCGGCGCGCTGCCGAAACTGCAGCCAAGAGCCATGATCCCGGCAATTTGAACAAGGCGGAAACCGCTCGGCCTGCGGCCAGCCAGACAAAAATGAGAGAAAGCTGGCCAAGCACCAGCATGTCTTCCGCATACGGTGCCGCGAGTGCACCTGCACCAGCTAAGGAGATCCCCAGAGCGGCCAGCAAAGATCCCGAGCTTAGATTGATGTTACCGCACGAAGCGTCCGAAATGGTGGAAGCCGCGTTGCCGTCGGAGACGTCGTATCTACCTTACAGGCGCGAAAGCTATCTTAGTGATATCCGCGAGCCGGAAGGATCCGAGGCCAGCGGCGGAATGAAAATTTTGCTGATTGCGACCGCAGCGACAGTGCTGATCGCGGGCGCCTACGTTGGTTGGACAAAAACACATAAAGCGAGCCCATCGCAAGCCACACAAGAACAGAGTGCGCCACCTCAGACTGCTTCTCCGGTAACGATTCCCTCGTCGAACATCGCTCCAGCAAAGCAAGACACTGGTTCGTTTGCGAGTCAAATTCAGGAACCCCAGCAACCAGCGGCTGCTTCCGAAGGCAAACCTTCTGCAGGCAAGACTACGATTACCAGGGGAGACGA
>WNGG01007240.1_pt1 | contig 12309 bp, 14 predicted proteins | sample 5400661 | NCBI WGS metagenome assembly WNGG01 (sample SAMN13153372, study PRJNA577476) | soil metagenome | isolation source: 100 cm soil or saprolite under Garry oak tree replicate 1 | place: USA:California | collected 2016-06-15 | reverse complement strand
AACGGCATGGCTGAACGGCCACGCGCGAAATAAGGGCCGTAATCGGACGGCGCTAGCGTGGGGCGCAGATGCGCTTCCCATCGTGGCGTGCTACCCAGCCACAGGATCCAGCGGACCGGGCTAAGCTGCAGGAGCGGCTCACCAAGCTGACGACGCCGCCTGTTCAGGACGACGTGCCGGCTCCCTCGGTCGTGACGGCGCCAATCAGCCCCGCCAGGGCAAAGCTGCAGGAACTGACGGGTGCTGGAGCCGCGAACCCCGCGAGTGCGCCGATCACGCCTGTTCCGACTGAGACGAACCCCACAGTAGAGAACCCCGTCCCCGCCGCGCCGGCGGTGACGCCAGAACCCCTCGCGGTGGCGCCAATCAGCGCCGCGGTGGAACCCGTGGTCGCGCTGGTGCCATACAGCGCTTCGGCCCCGGTCATCGCCGGGCCAATCAGCGTCCAGCCGGAATCGGTCCTGGTGGCAGCGGCGCCGAGCTTGCGTGACAAGAAGCGTCGCCGGCGCCGCCGCCTTGGATTCCTCCTGTTCTCCGCCGGGCTCATCGTGGTTTTCTTCGTGGCGCGCGCCATCCCCGGCGATTTGGAGATCGGCCCATTCCGGATGGACGCGACCGGAAGCGCGGGCGACTCGGCGAGCCTGTATTACTCGGACGATCCGCACGCGCCGTTCTGGCTGTTGGTCCCCACGTTCAACCTGCCACCGCGGTTCTTCGCGGCACGGCCGAACAGCAGTGCTCGACCGATCGTGGCGCTTGCGCCGTCGCCGAGCCATTCGCCGTCCGCAAGCGCCAGTGCGTCGGCGAGCGCGAGCCCGTCATCAGACCCCTCACCATCCGCAAGCCCAAGCGGCTCCGCCTCTCCAAGCGCCAGCCCGTCTGCGTCCCCCTCGTCCAGCCCGAGCGCCTCGCCGACCCCGACGGGAACGCCAACGCCTAGCCCGTCGCCCACGCCCACTCCGACGCCGACGCCTACCCCGACGCCCACGCCCACACCAACCCCGACGCCCACACCAACGCCGACGCCCACACCAACACCGACGCCCACACCGGTCCCTTTTGCCTTCACGGGCACGCCGACCGAGACCGTCGCGTGGAACGTCAACGGATCAAACAAGTGCAAGCTCGACACCATCACGGCCACGGGCACTTTCCGTACCAATGGCGTCGGGGGAACCGTGACTTACCGGTGGATTCGTACGGACAGCAACGGCACGCAAGCCCAGTCGCTGCAGTCGATCGTGGTCGCAGCAGGCGACACGAGCGCCCACAGTGTGGCGGCGGACCAGTGGATCCCGGCCAGCAATGGCAGCGAGCAGCTCGTCTTCACGAACCCGAGCTTTTCGGTCGCGCCGCAGTCGTTTACCTGCCGGCCTTAGGCCGCCGCGCGCGCCTTGTAGCGCGTGATGTTTCCCGGACCCGACCGCTTGGCCTCGAGCAGGGCTTCGTCCGCGCGGGCGAGCAGCAAATCAGGGGTGGCCCCGTCCTGGGGAAAGACCGCGATGCCAATACCAAACGAGACCTGCACGTCGGTGCCGCGCAGCGTCTGTCCCATCGATCGGTAGATCTCCTGGATGCGGGTGGCGACGATATGGGCGCCCTCACCGTCCGCATCCGAGAGCAGCAGCACGAATTCGTCGCCACCGAATCGGTATGGTTCGTCGCCAACGCGGACGGCGAAGCGAAGTAGGTTGGCGACTTCCTTGAGCAGTTCGTTGCCGACCCCATGACCCAGATGGTCGTTGACTTCCTTGAACCCGTCGACATCCATCATCATCACCGCCATCCGCCGGCCGGTCCGCGCCGCGGGGCCCAACCAGGTTGGGAGCTGCTCCTGCAAGGCGCGCAGGTTGCGCAGGCCGGTGAGCTCGTCGACCCGGCTCATCCGCATCAGCCGGCGCCGCTCCTGTTCCCAGTTGCTCGTCAGCAGGGTCGCGTATCCATACATCACCAGGTGGGTGAGCCCATTGATGATCAGCGGCGTTCCCGTTACCTCCGTGACGCCGACACTGACGATGGCGACCGCTGCCGCCACCGCGAGGGCCACCGACCGCGGCAGCAGCATCGCACCGCTGAGCACGATCAGGAAGTAGACCAACCGCAAATCAAAGTCGCCGCCGACCGATCGTTCGAGGTACGCGACAGCCGCCACGGCGGCCAGCAAGAGGGTGAGGCCGAGGACGCGGCGGATACCGAGCACGTTACGCATCGCCGGCTCCGCGATTTTCATCTGGTGGTTACCTAGGCAGTAACGGGCTTTCGCGGTTGTCATTGCGGCGGTCAGACCGGGGTTGGGCGACCCTGGGTCGTGCCACGCACGATCCAGAAAACGAGCAGGGCGCCGACGCCGACACCGAGAGCCACGAGCGGGTGCGCGCATCCGACGATCGCCCAGGGCAGCCCCAGGACAAGGCCGCTGATCCCCTCGCGAACAGGGACACCGCGCCCGATCGGCGTATCGCACGAGCGGCAGCGGCCGCGTTGGACCAGGTAGCTGATCACGGGGACCAGTTCATCGGGCGTCAGGCGCTGGTTGCAGGTGCGGCAATGCGAGGGCGGCCAGAGCAGGGATTCACCCCTTGGCAGGCGATCGAGGACGACCTCGAAGAAGCTGCCCAGCGCCATCCCAAGCGGAAGCAAGAAGGCTGCGCCCAGCAGGTTGCACAGGATGTCAAGCAATCAACCGCTCCTCCGAGCCAGCCTGCCGACGCCCATCCCTTGATCATCGACGCCTATCTCCAGATCCTGCTCGAGCAAAGCGCCTCGGACCTGATCCTCACGGCAGGCGCCGCGCCGACCATGCGCAAGGATGGTGCCCTCGTTCCGATCGGGCCGGATCCGCTCCGTCCGGACCAGATCGAGCAGATGGCGCAGGAGGTGCTCTCCTCCGAGCGCTGGGCTCGCTTCCGATCGCGGGGTGACCTCGATTTCTCGTTCAACTGGAAGGGCCACGCGCGCTTTCGGATCAACGCGTTCCAGCAGCGAGGCTCGGTCGGCCTGGCGTTGCGCCTGATTCCGTACCAGATCCCCAACTTTGACCAGCTCGGCGTGCCCCCCGTGGTTCGTGGGCTGACGCGCCTCGGTCAGGGCCTGATCCTGGTAACAGGTCCAACCGGATCCGGCAAGTCCTCCACCCTGGCGGCGATGGTCAATGACATCGTGGCCTCGCGTCCCTGCCACGTGATCACGATCGAGGACCCGATCGAATACGTGTACCGGCATCAGCGAAGTATTGTCGAGCAACGTGAGGTCGGCGCCGATGTCGCCTCCTTCGCGGATGCGCTCCGCGCCGCCCTGCGCCAGACGCCCGACGTGCTGCTCGTAGGCGAGATGCGTGACCTGGAAACCATCTCGGCCGCGATCACGATCGCCGAAACCGGTCACCTGGTGCTCGCTACCCTGCACACCAACGACACGACCCAGGCGGTCGATCGGATGGTGGACGTCTTCCCTGGCGACCAGCAGCAGCAGGTCCGCGTGCAGCTGTCCAATACGCTGGCCGCGGTCATCTACCAGCAACTGTTGCCGCGCCGGGATGGGCCGGGCCGGGTCGCCGCCTTCGAAGTCCTGCTCAACACCCTCGCGGTCCAGAACCTGATCAAGGAAGGCAAGACGCGGCAGCTGCGGAACGTGCTCGAGACGAGCGCCAAGGATGGCATGAATACGATGGAACGCAGCCTGAGCGAGCTGATCCGGGCCGGCCTGGTCGACTTCGGTGCCGCCGCCGCGCGCGCCCAACACCCCGAGGAGCTGCGCCGGTTGGCGGCCTAAGCGGCTGGCGGCATAAGTACCTGTCCGCAGGTTCGGGCCGGTTGACGCGTTTGCTCCAGTTGGACAAGTCATGAAGCCGGCGCTTTCCACGAGCGAGGCGGCGCGCTGGCTCGGGATCAGTAAGTCGACACTGATCCGTGCGGTCAACCGCGGCGCAATCCAGCCGGCGTTCCGCACCCCGGGTCGGCATCTGCGTTTTACCCCTGAAGCGCTGCACGAGATCCGGCGCCAGCTGGAAGCCCCGGTCCGCGAGGTCGCGTGAGCGCGGTCGAACGCCAGCCCGAGGGCCGCTTCGGACTTCGCCAGGAGAAGCGGCTCGGTGACCTCCTTCTGGAAAACGGTGTGCTGACCCCCGAGCAGCTGGAGACCGCGCTGGCCGCGCAGCGCCGTCAACACCGGCCACTCGGCCAGGTACTGCTCGCCCAGGGCATGGTCGACGAGAAGGCGCTCGCCGCCGTGCTGAGCGTGCACTTCAATGTGCCCCAGGTCGACTTCACCCGTTCACGCATCGACAAGGACGCGCTGGCGCTGATCCCTGAAGCCTATGCCCGTGAGCACACCATTCTCCCGATTCGCCTCGAGAAAGACGTGCTCGAAGTCGCCACCGTCGACCCGGGCGACCTGGCGTTGCTTGCCGAGCTCAAAGTCCTGACGCGCAAACGCATCAAACCGCTGCTGGGCGTGCGCTCGGAGATCGACCGAGCGATCACCCAGTCCTACAAGCTGCGCACCGGCGTCGATCAAAACGTCCGCTCCTTCCAGGAGTCGCTGCAGCCGAAGCCGGTGCCTCGCCGCTTGTCGGACGTCAAGCAGGACGCGCCGGTCGTCCAGATCGTGGACTTGATCATCGCGCAGGCTGCCGAGGAACGGGCCTCGGACATCCACATCGAGCCGCAACAGGATCACCTGCGGGTCCGTTTTCGGATCGACGGCGTGCTGCACGATGCCACCAGGCTCCCGGCCACCCTGGCGGCGCCAATTTCGTCCCGGGTCAAGCTGCTGGCCAACCTCGACATCGTCGACCGGCGCCACAGCCAGGACGGACAGATCCAGACCACGGTTGATGGGCGGCCGCTCGACATCCGGGTGGGCACCATCGAAACCATCTGGGGCGAAAAGGTCGTGCTGCGGCTATTGGAGCGGTCGCGCTCCATCCTTCGCCTCGACACGCTGGGCTTTTCTCCGGCCGCGCTGCAGACGTTTCGCGGATTGATCAAATCGCCCTACGGCATGATCCTGGTGACCGGCCCGACGGGAAGCGGAAAGACGACGACGCTCTACGCCGCCCTCAACGAGCTCAACAGCGTGGAGCAGAACATCATGACCATCGAGGACCCGGTGGAGTACACCTTCGAGGGCGTCAACCAGATCCAGATCAATCGCCTCGCCGGCATCACCTTTGCCAACGGGCTGCGCGCCATCCTCCGCCAGGACCCGGACGCCATCCTGGTGGGCGAGATCCGCGACAAGGAAACAGCCGAGATTTCGGTGCAGTCCGCCTTGACGGGCCACTTCGTGCTGTCGTCACTGCATGCCACCGATGCGGTGGGCGCGATCTACCGCTTCCTCGAGATGGGGATCGAGTCGTTCATGGTGACCTCGGCCGTCAGCGGCGTGCTGGCGCAACGACTCGTCCGCCGCATCTGTCCCGAGTGCGCTTCGGCGTACGAGCCGCCGCCGGAGGAGCGCGAGTTTTATCGGCAGGTCGGCGGCCACGGCATGGTCTTCCAGCGGGGAACCGGCTGCGCCTTCTGCGCGCACACCGGGTTCTACGGCCGGATCGGCGTGTTCGAAGTGTTGCGGATGAGCGACGCCGTCAAGCGGCTTCTGATCCGCGATGCTTCCCCGGAGGCGTTGCGGCAGCGCGCCACTACGGAGGGCATGACCACGCTCAGGTCGGCCGGGTTGACCAAGATCGATGAGGGCTTGACCACGATCGCCGAGGTGATGCGCTCGGTGCACTTGAGCGAGGACATGGATGCCTAGCTACGCCTACCGGGCCTATAACGAGTCGGGCCAGCGGCGCGATGGGCGGATCGAGGCCGCCGGGACCGCCGCCGCCGAGCAGGCACTCTGGCTGGAAGGGCTCAAGATCGTCGAGATCCATCCGGCGCCGCCCAAGAAGACGATGGCGGATTACTTTCCCAGCCTCTACCGCATTTCGCAGGCCGACATCATCCTCTTCACCCGCCAGCTCGCGACCTTCGTCGGGGCCGGTGTTCCGATGAGCCGGGCGCTGGGCGTCATCGCCGAGGAAACGGCATCGCCCCTTTTCAAGCGGGTGATCCTCGCCGTGCTGGCCGACCTCGAGCGAGGACAGAACCTCTCCGACGCGCTGGTCAAGCACCAGAAAGTCTTTCCGGCTCTCTACATCGACCTGGTGCGCGTCGCGGAGCTGACCGGTAACCTCGAATCCACCCTCACCCAGCTGGCTGGGTACCTCCGGCGCGACTTGAACACCCTTCGGCGAGTGCGCACGGCCATGGTCTATCCCGCCGTCATCCTGGTCGTCGCGGCCGGCGTGGTCCTCATCCTGGTCTTCTTTGCCTTGCCAGCCTTCACGCGCATTTTCGCCGAGTTCAAAGTCGAGCTGCCGCTCCCGACACGGATCCTGCTCGGCATCGTTGACGCCATCCGCACCTGGGCGCTCGTCATCGTGGGTGTCATCGTCGCACTCGCCGGCGGAATCGTGGTGGCGTTGCGAACCGAGCGCGGCATCTACCTCAAAGATCAACTCTCGATCAAGCTGCCGATCCTGGGGCCGATCGTCCTCGCGGCGGTGCTCAACCGTTTCGCTCGAACCCTGGCCATGGTGCTCAAAGCCGGCGTGCCGTTGGGCCAAACCTTCGACGCGGTGATCGCGAGCACCGGCAACAGCGTGTTCCAGCGAGGGCTGACCACGGTTCGCGACCAGATGACCAGCGGCGAAGGCTTCGCCGGGCCACTGATCCGGACCCGGTTGTTCCCGCCGATGCTGACCCAGATGGTCCGGGTTGGCGAGGAAACGGGAACGCTCGACACCTACCTGGAGCAGGCGGCGGACTTCTACGAGGAAGAGCTCGACTATCGCATCCGCACCATGACGTCGCTCATCGAACCGGTGATGACGGTTGCGGTGGGATTGGTCGTCGGCTTCATCGCGGTTTCCCTGATCTCTGCGATGTACGGACTCGTGGGGGCGATCAAGTGAGAGGCCGGCGCGGGTTCACGCTGATCGAGACGACCGTCGCCATCGCCTTGCTGGCGGTCATCGTCGTGACCATTCTCAGTGCGTTCTCGGCGATCACGCTGGCCGCCCGCCGGCACCAGCAGGTGACCACACTCGACCGTCTGACCCGCTCGGAAGCCGAATACATCAAGAGCCAGGCCTATACGACCGGCGCGACCAGCGGAACTTATTCCACCAATCCGGCGAGCGGTTACACGGTCACCTATCAAGTCCTCTACTACAGCGCCGCCACCAATCCGCCCACCTTCCTCACCATTAACCCCGACGTCGGGCTCCAGGAAATCGTCCTGACGGTTAACGGACCCAACGGATCGAGCGAAGTCCTCGACTTCCTGAAGGAGCAACCGTGAGGCGGCGGCAGCGAGGTTTCACCCTGGTCGAGGGCATGGTCTCCCTCGCCATCCTCGCCATCATCACCCTGGCAATGGGCGGCACCTTCCTGGTCGCTTATCGAACGATCAGCACCGAGGCTCGCGTGATCGCCGCCGACGAAGCCGTTAGCGGCGCCAGCCTGTGGTTGACCCGCGATCTCAACAGCGCGAATGTCCTGCCCACGGGAACCGCCGACGCCACCCCAAGTTCCGTCAGCTTCAGCTACGGGTCACCGCCCGTGGTCAGCGTGGTCTACAGCGTCAACGCCAACCACGACCTGGTTCGTACCGTCAACGGCCAGGCAGGAACAGCAGCGCGTGGTATTAGCAGCGTCAATTTCAGCGCAGTCGGCTGCTATGCGACGGTTGTCATCCAACCCTCGGCAACCGGAGCCGCGGCCGTGACGCTGAACGTCAGTAACCGCCCGGCGGGATGCTTCTGATGCACAGCACCCGAATGCTCCGACAGCGGGGACAGGCGCTCCTCCTGATCCTGGCGTTCGTGGCCGCCTTCCTGCTGGTCGTGTGGGCGGCGCTGACCCTCGCCAGTGCTGGGTTCCTCGGATCAAACGCGGTCCGCGCCGATACGCGAACGACCTATGCACTCGACGCTGGACTCGCGTATTCCATGCAAGTCATCGATGACAAGAATGGCAACGGTTGCAATGCGCCTCGGACGAGCAACTTCACGCTCAATTATCCGACTGGAGTCATCACCGTCAATGTCGCGATCAGGAAAGGCAGTCAATGCCACGGCAATGGGGCGACCTGGAACATCACCATCAACGTCACCGGAACGAGCCGGACCCTCACCGCCCTCGTGACAGAGGTCAACGGAACGTCCACCGTGACGTGGGAAGCATTCCAATGACGGCCCGGCTCGGCCTGGATCTTGGGACGCGCGAGCTGAGGCTGCTCCAGGCCGGCGGCCGGCGCCTCACCCATCATGCCGAGGTGTTGCTTCCCGAGGGGGCGATGGTGGATGGCATCCCAACATCCCTGCTGACGACGACCGTGCGTAGCGCCCTCGATGCCGGCGCCTTCACCGCCGTGCGCGCCCGAGTCGCGATCGCCGAGACCGGGACCGCGTTCCGCGATTTCCGGCTGCCGCGGCTCGCCGGCAGCGAGCTCAGCCGCGCCGTCGCGTTCGAGGGCCGCCGCCTGGTACCGATGGAGGCGGCCGATGTCTACTTCGCCTGGCACGCGAGCCGCGACTCGAACGGCTACGCCGTCTACCTGGTCGCGGCGCGGCGAGCCATGATCGACGCCGTGCTCGCGGCCGTCGGGGCTGCCGGCCTGCAGGTCGAGCGGATGGATCTCAAGCCACTGGCGCTGGCGCGTGGCATGGGGGTGTCCGACGGCCTGCTGCTCGAATGGGGCGCGGCGGAAGCCACGTTGGTCCTCATGGTGCGCGGGCGACCGCGGTTCTTTCGGACCTTTTCGCTCGACGCCCCGCCGGAAGACGCCGACGCGCAGCTCGACGAGCTGGCCCTCTCCCTCAACGCGCTCGTCAAGTTCATGCGCGGAGCCGCCTCCGACGTGCAGATCGGTCCCGCGACGTCCCTCGCGCTGGGCGGGCGCTTTGCCTTCATGGACGACGGGCTGCAACAGGCTCGGCAGCGCTTCGAGTTCAACGTCGTCCTTCCCCTGCCGGTTTTCGAGGCGCCCACGGATTTCCCCTGGCAGGCGCACCTGGCGGGCATCGGATTGATCCGCCAGGGCCACTGGAATAACCGCCTGAGTCCGTCACAGGGAGGTGACACCCGTGTCGCGGCCTGATCGTGGACCCGACGTTGCCGTCGACTTCGCGCCGCCGCCGAAACCAAACCGCGTCCGGCCGCTGGCGGCGCTGGTGGTCGTGGCGCTGGCCGCCGGCGCTGCTACGGTCGCCGTCACGCAGCTGCTACTCCACTGAGCCAACCTTTACGAATCCCGCAAGAAACGGTCCCTAATCTCGACTGTGAACTAGGAGGTAATACGACAACCATGCTTCTTGCACTACTCAAAGATGCGCGCCGCCGCTCGCAGCGCAGCCAGGGGGGCTTCACCCTCGTCGAGCTGCTCGTGGTCATCGCGATCCTGGGCATCCTGGCGGCGATCGTTCTCTTCAACATCTCGGGCGTCAGCGCCAATGCCGCCTGCAGCGCGATGAAAACGGACGGCGCAACCATTCAGGGCGCCGCGGACATCTACTACACCAACAACGCGAAGTATCCGGACAGCGTCGCCGACGTCGCCGTGCCACCGGGACCCGCGAACGGTGACGGTGTCAATATCGGCGAACTGATCACGGCGAACCTTTTGCACCAGGCGCCACCCGCGACCGAGTCGTTCAAGTACGTCGTCAAAGCTGGATACGGCTCCGGAACCGTCCAGGGCAACCTGGTCCCCGCGACCACCTGCATCTACAACCCGTAGTCGCGAACACCTTCTACCAGTGATCGGCCGGCCTGCGGGCCGGCCGATCTTTTTGTTGAGGCTGGGGTGAGGCCGCGCAGAGGGTTACGCGATCCTGGCTTCGTCGCCCTCGACGGCACCGGCAATGCGTTGCGGCAGGGACGATGTGGCGAAGGCGGCGACGAGGCGGGGATCCCACTGCGCGCCCGAGCCGGCGGCGAGGATCTCGAGGGTCTTGGCGACCGTGTGGCGTGGCCGGTAGGGGCGGTCCGTGATCATGGCATGGAAGGCATCGGCAACCGAGACGATGCGCGCCATCATGGGGATCGCCGGACCCTGCAACTTGTCGGGGTAGCCACTCCCGTCCCAGCGCTCGTGATGGTGGCGGATCGCTGGGGCCAGCACGGTCGCCGGGCGAAAGGGTCCAGCGATCTGGGCGCCCAGGACGGTGTGCTGCTGGATCTGTGCAAACTCCTCAGGGGTCAACCCACCCTGCTTGTTGAGGAGAGCTTCCGGCAACCCGATCTGGCCGATGTCGTGCAACAGTCCAGCGTGGTAGGCGACCTCCTGGTCCTCGGCGTCGAGGCCGATCAGCCGCGCCAGCGACTGGGCGGTGAGCGCGACGCGGTCGTCGAAGGGAGCCTTCGATTCGGTCGGGTTTTCCCGCTTCACCAGCTCCCGCAGGCTTTCCTGGGTGCTGCGAAGATCACGACGCAACTCCTTGAGGCGCAGCAATGCGCGGACCCGCACCTGGAGGTCGCGGAGCGCGATCGGCTTGACGATCAGATCATCGCCGCCCGCCTCCACCATCTTGGCGCGCTCGGGCCGTGGGTCGAACCCGGTCATCATCAGCACCGGGATCTCAGCCGTTAGAGGATCCAACTTGAGACGCTTGCAGGCGTCGTGGCCGTTCATGACCGGCATCTCGACGTCCATCAAGATCAGGTCGGGCTTGAGGCGGCGGGCGACGCGGATCGCCTCCTCCCCATTGTTGGCGGCTTCCGTCCAGAAGCCGAGGTTGGAGAGCTGCCCGGCGAGCAGGTCGCGGTTGGCGCTGCTGTCGTCCGTGACCAGGATGGTCCGGCGCTCGGGCATCGGCCCGGATGCGAGGGCGTCCACTGGCACTAAGACGTAGGAAGCAAGAGCTTCCTTCGTTGCAGGGAACAGTGAAGCGTCGCGTCACACAACCGGCGATGCCGCTCGCCATGAAGCTGCCCAACCTCCTATCGGTCGAGGCGGTCGCGGCGGCCATTCACCGGCATCCCGAAGTCGTCCGGCGCCAGGCGCGCGATGGCCGGCTACCCGGCGAGAAGATCGGCCGGGTTTGGTTCTTTCGTCCTGAGCGGTTGGCCGAAGCCGGCTTCAGTCAGTTCCTGCCGCAGATGGCCGGCGATAGTAACGCCGTCCTGCCCGGCGAGCCGTCGGTGACGCCCCTGCTGAAAGCCCTGGGCGAGGCCGGGCTCCAGGCACTGCAACACCTCGATCGCCCTGCCATTTTCGCGGCGGTCGCAACCCGCTTGGCGGACGCGGGGCTGTCCACCTACTTTTTCGATGGAACGCCCGATGGTAGCGGGTTGACGATCGCGTACGTCCACGCTCTGCATGCGGCCGCCGAGGTGGCAAGGCTCACGGGCCGCGAAGAGGTTGGCACCTTCATCCCCTTCGAGCGCCTGCCGGTCCTCCACCGGGCCTGCTCCACCCTCAAACCGCAGTACATCGGCGACCACGACGAGCTGGTCGGGCGAGTCGCGATGGTCCTCCAGCCCGAGGCGTCCGCGAACGCCCGGCGGCTGAGCGAGCTGCTGCAGATGTCCGCCGTGATTTCCGCACCACTGGTGGTGGGTGACCAGGCAATCGGCGCGATCACTGTGATCGGTGCCGGGCTGCGTGAGTCGGACCTGCCGGCGGTGATGGCGTTCGCCAATCAGACGGCCGCGGCGATCGAAACGGCGCGCCTCCTCAAGGAATCTCGGGAAATGGAAGAAGCCATGGTGCTGACCCTGGCCGGCGCCATCGAGCTGCGCGAGGCGCTGCGAAGTCGCGCCTACGAGCACGCCACGCTGGCGGAACGACTGGCGGAGCATCTCGGGTTCGACCCGGCCCGCCGAAGACGGGTGCGGTACGCGGCATTGCTCCAGGACTTCGGCAAGATCAACCTCCCCGACAGCATTCTGAGGAAGCGCGGCCGGCTGGACGCCGAGGAACGGGCGCTGATGATGACCCACCCGGTCGTCGCGGCGGACGTCCTGCAACGCTTCAAGCCCCTCACTGATCTGGCACCGATCGTCCGGGCTCACCACGAATGGTTCAACGGCGACGGATACCCCGATGGGTTGAAGGCCGAAGCGATCCCGATCGAGACGCGGATCATCTCGGTCGTCAATGCCTTCTTCAACGTCACCTTCGATCTGCCGTTAAAGACGGAGCAGACCGTGGCCGAGGGTCTCGAGGAGTTGACGCGATTCGCTGGCATCAACCTCGATCCGAAGATAACCGAGGCGCTGGTGGTGATGTGCCGCGAGGCCGGCTCTAGAGGGACGC
>WNGG01025644.1_pt1 | contig 12310 bp, 14 predicted proteins | sample 5400661 | NCBI WGS metagenome assembly WNGG01 (sample SAMN13153372, study PRJNA577476) | soil metagenome | isolation source: 100 cm soil or saprolite under Garry oak tree replicate 1 | place: USA:California | collected 2016-06-15 | reverse complement strand
TGACGAGGCAACATTTTGGAAGGACAGTTCAAGGTGATCCTGGCCATTCGAAGAACTCGACAAGCAGATTCAGGAAAAACTCGCACCTTACCAAAAGCAAGTGAAATTCCGAACATCCGGTCTTGTGCGGCTCCGTAGCCGCATCTCCGCCCACGCCCCTGAGAAAAACCGCGTTTGATTCTCCTACGCTTCTGGATCAAATTGTTAACTTGCATCGACCGATATCAGATATAAGAAGGACCATGGGCCGAAAGGAACGGATCATCAATCTTCCGGCCCCGTATCTCAAGCGCGTTGCGCTTGACCAGCGTTCGGTGAGCCAGCCGGAAGCCTATCCGTTTTGCCTGCCTCTATTCAAAAACGGCTTCAGCTTCGATTTCAAAAGGGCCATTACGATCATCGTCGGCGAAAACGGTGCCGGCAAATCGACGCTATTGGAAGGCATCGCTGTACTCGCTGGCTTCGACGAGGCGGGTGGCGCAAAGGGCTACCGTCCTGTGGATCATTCACGTGCGATCGAGGCCAGCGGCGGAGTCCTGGCAGATGCGCTACGCGCGAGCTGGCTCCCCAAACTCAGCAATGGTTGGTTCTTCCGGGCTGAGGGCTTTTTTTCCGTTGCCCGTTATCTCGACGAAGCAGCGATCGAAACCCATAGCGTTCCGCCAGATTTCTTATCGCACTCGCACGGTGAAGGTTTTTTGCGGTTGTTTGCCGAACGATGCCGTAAGCAAGGGCTTTACATCTTTGATGAGCCAGAGTCAGCCTTGTCGCCCTCACGACAGATCGAACTCTTGAAGATCTTACGCCAGATCAGCGAATCAAAGATCTGTCAGGTCATCATGGCGACACACTCTCCGGTCTTGATGGCCTGCCCCGATGCGCATCTGTTGCAGCTTTCAAAGAGTGGTCTTACCGAGACGACGCTGCATGAGACCGAACACTTCCGCCTCATGCGCGCATTCTGCGCCGACCCAACAGCGTTCATCGCCGCCCAACTCGACACCGATTGACGGCTAGGCTCAGGAATTGAATTTCGAGGGGACTGCTTCCCGTTTGCCGACTACCGTGCAAATGATCTAACTGGATGAGGCCCAGTTCTGCAACACACTCGGGGCATTTCTCATCATCAAGTGGGGATTTGAGTAATCAATTTCGTTGAACAAATGACGAATTGTCAGTGTCTTTATGAAGAGAAGGGTGGTTTGAGAACTTTGCTTAAACGCGGCCGCGTATGGTTGTGGTTAACGTACTCAACAAACTTTCGAATTGCCTTTTGGATCTTGCCAATACTTTTGGGTTGCACACGGTCTGCGCCGGTTTGATAAATCGCCGTAACCAACCTCCGTAGTCGAAAAAATTCAGCACACAGGTGGATTACTTTCAGGCTATCACACGCATTGCGACGGCGACAGAGCACACAGCAGCGCGTTGACCGCCCGGACAGAAGCTGTGCCCTACCTCTATATAAGCGGCCCAATCAGCCCAAACTGCGCCAACCGTCGTCAGATCAAGATCCGAAGCGAAACACGATACCAGTCGCGAGACGAACACCGTTCGATGTCGCTCCTTCGATCCGAAGCAAACTGTAATCGCTCTGGATTGCTCTCCAGGCAAACCACGGCTTGATTCCGACATCGAGTCCTCCACCGGCCGCGAACGCGAAGCCGTTTGAAGAAAACGACGTTGTGGTTCGGCCGCCACTAAAAGTTTCGGTAAATGAAGTGGTGACTCGCGTACCTCCCGCAAGAATTTCTGCGAAAGGGGTCATGCGCCCTTTTGTAGAGACGTACAATCGCGGACCGAATCGATAGGTGACGATCTCTACCTTAGGACTGCCAATCGTGTCGTGGACATCGACCTCTGAGACGAATCCGAAGCGCATTGAAGCGTGGACTGCAAATGACAGATTGCCCCCATAGAGATTGGAGCTTTCCTGACGAGAATACGAAACTACATTCCATCCGATCTCGAATCGGCGGAACGCATTCGGGCGTGGAGCTTGAGCATGAGCAGGCATAACCACAGCGGATGAGAACAGAATGAGTAGAACAATTCTCTTCATCAAGAGGTATCTCCTCAACATAGACACCGCGAAGTGTTTTTGACTGACATGCTTTTGGCTCATCGCGGTGTTGGATATGCACGCGGTGGTTTGATGTGCAGCAATTCCCTGAAGCGGTTTCCTTCCCACAGCAGCTAGTAAACATCGGGGTGATCAATGCCTGCAACTTCCCATGTGAATCAGTGCCCGTGGGGATCGTGCCGCGGCTCGCGTTGAATTTCCTCGAAGGCCGTCCCATTCCATACAAAATAGTGCTGGTCACAATTCCAGATCAGCCACTCCCGGCAGTTCGTGCACATGATCAGCAAGCGGCTGTCCAGACGGAAATGAAGCCAATAGGCAAAGCGCCGCTGGCTCACGGACGAAAGCTGATAAATCTTGCCCGTGTTCGCATCAACCACTGCCGCCTGCGTACAGTTTGTGCCGCAGCCCCATTGGACGATTGTGAAGTGGCCGGCGAAGTTCGGCCCTTCCTTTGCACCTTCCCGTAGTACCGTCCGGGACTGATGCTCTTCGGCTCGTCTGATGAGGGCTGGCGCGGGTTTGCCATGAAAGGCTTCCTTCACGGCAAATTCGCCGAACGTCGCAGCCAACGATTTGGGCGTCGCAGGTATGTCTGTGACCTGCAAGAGAAGAAATGCAACCGCCAATGCGGGAAATAACACTGGATAAGAATAGTGTCGCCCGGCACACATTTTCAATCGGTTGATGCGCCTGACGGCGTTGACGCGCACTTTGTAATTGTTTTTTAAGAAGAGAAGAAAGAAGGAGATAGACAAAACAATATGCAAATGGCCGTCAACAGCGTCAATGGCGTCAAAGACGCCGCACGGCCGCAGAGTCCAACTTTAATGGAACCCAACTCCTTCGACGCCCGTATAGTTATCCGTTATCCGTAGAGGTGTCATGAGACAGATCGTCATCACCGTTACCTTACTTTCATCAGCAGTTTCATGGTGAGTCGATTGACCGTGACGCTCGCAGCATACTTCGTCCTGCGGGCGATCTTGGACGCGACGCAGGGCGGTCACCCATTGCCGTCAATCATGCCAGCAATGTTTTTGCTGGCCCCACAACTGCCAGCCTGATAACGGGCCTTCAAGGCGCAACACGATTTTCAGCAGTCGATGTCTGGTTTTGGAAATGATGTCAGCAACACACGCGATGTTTTGAGAACGGCATCCTCAATCTAACGAACTGGCTGGGGAATGTGATTCTGCCGACGCTCGCCGGCCTATTCTTCGCTATCGCAATTGTCCGTTTTGTGGGGGCAGGGCAGCACCGGCATTGGATCTATGCGGGGCTCCTTTCCTTGATGGTTTCCGGAATACTTCGCGCACTAGAGACATTTTCCACGCAGCAAGCCTAACCGGGTTTCCGGATCGCTCTCTAGTGCACCGCGGGCTTTCGGAGAGTCTTGCGGGCCGGTTCGAATTGATCTATGCGCCGCACTGGTCGTTTCCTGAAATGCAGCAAGCCTTTGGATGGAGCTGCGATCAATTCATTTATTTCGGGGTATCCATTTAACCGGACCTGTCCGGGCCGGCAACTCTCCAGGGCGTTTCATCGGAGGCGATCCAGGCTCGGCGGGTGCCTGTGCACGTGAGCGGCCGGACGCCGGCCAAAGAACCAGATTCCGGAGATAGTAAATCGTCGCTCATACTACTGAAAACTCCACGGCGTCCGATTGGAGAATCCCGACGCGATTAGCGACCCTGGAACCATGTCGCTCTTGTTGAACGCAAGATCTCAAACGCCACCCGGCCTTTCGCATTTTTTGTTTGGAAAAAGCGAAACCCTTGCTGCCCGCCTGAGGTTCGGTTTGCGGTTTCGCCCTGGAGGGCTCCCGCGGCGAATGCCGGCCGGGGAACCTGATTTCTGTGACGGAAAATTTGCGCTCACACTATATATAGCCGTTACGCCTTCGAATTTCGGAAATCGGGCAGGGGTTGAAACGGATGCGAAGGGGACTTTGCTGCAGCTAAACTCAAGATTGGAAAGTCTGATCGGAATTTCGCTCTTTCTGCGCAGAAAATCCAAAATTCTTCGCAGCATTTCGCTTTTTCCATGCCGAAAATCCCAAATTCCGTGCAGCATTTCGCTTTCTCCGCACAGAAAATGCCAAACTCCGCGGAGCGTTGCTGACCTTCCGTGTGGAAAATCCTAGATTCCGCATAGCATTTCGCTTTTTCCGTGCGGAAACTGCGAATTCCTTGCGGCATTTCGCATTTTCCACGCAGAAGATCGCAAAATCCGCAGCATTTCCGTTTTTCTGCGCAGAAAATGCCAAATTCCCTGCGGCATTTCGCATTTTCCACGCGTAAACCGCCAAAATCCGTGCGGCATTTCCCGTTTTCCGCGCAGAAAATGCCGAATTCCGCGCAGCATTTCCGTCTTTCTGCGCAGCATTTCAGATTTTCCGTGCGGAAAATGCGAAATGCCGTCCAGCCGACGTCTAGCCGCGTCTAGCCGAGGTCTAGCCGCTTCGTCGATCGTCGAGACTGTTCTCTCCTTCCGGTCGACTACGCTCATTCACCGGCTTCGTCACTTGGATTCCCACACCTGGATCTTTTGTTGGATCGCTTTGGCCAGCTCCCCGTTCCTTCCCGCTAGGCGAATCACCTCTGTTTGCGCTCCAGTTCCCGGAGACGAAATAGGCGCCCTCCGTAATGAGATCCGCCCGGAACCTGGAAACCTTGTCACGGCGTGGGCGGCCCGCCGCGGGCCCGCCAGCATGAAGGTGATTCACCGCCCAGCTTCATCCAGTCCGGTTAAATGGATACCCCTATCATTTATTATGGCGGCTACCCGGGGTCCTCTCCGTTGACTGCAGACACCCAAAGATTGGCGGCGATACATTCTGGATTCACTGGTCGAAACCTCGATCTCTGAGACATTCTGCTCCTCACGCTAGTCGATAAACCTGCGCTCTTACGAAGACTATTCGAGCTTGCCTGCACCTACTCGGGGCAAGTGTTGTCGTATCAGAAAATGCTTGGGCAGTTGCAGGAGGCTGGGAACGTCACGCTGGCGCATTATCTGGATTTCCTTGGCGGCGCGGGGATGATCGCCGGTCTCTCCAGTTGATGACTGGAATGCCGGACCGCATGGCAGCCTCCGTGTCATCCGGTGTGCCGTCATCGTCGATCGCGAGTATTTCAAATCCCCGATCCTGAAGGCGCGCCAGATACGCGGCTTCGTGCTGAAACCCGCGTTCTTCGAAAATGGCAACGCCGGGATCGTGGTGATGCGGTATGCGTGCGGCCATCTTATTTATCCTGTAGAAAAACCCATATTTATTAAGTCCAGTAGCTATAGCGTGTTTAGGCCCATCTAAGATTCCGATACGATCGGCCGAACAGTTTCTTGCATCATTCTAACGGCGCGTTACTGAAAATTCCGTCGCTTCGGCGACGGCGAGATTGTGCATCCCGGAAAATTCCTCTTCCGGATAACCCGAACATCCGGTTTTGTGCGGCTTCCGTGCCCGCATCTCCGCCCACGCCCCTGAGAAAAACCGCGTCTGATTCTCCTACGCTTCAATCCGCGCCTTCGAGACCACCCTTTCAACAACTCCCATAGGCGGCGCAATCGAAAAATCCAGGTTCACTGTCGCTTGAACCGAGAGCACCTGGAATGTCAAGGCTTCTCGGCACTAATGAAATCCCGGGGCTTTAACTCCTTGATACTTACTAAACGTATCTTTCTCGCGTTCGCGCCCCGATTTTCGTTTCACGGTTTCCGTTTATGCAGCCTTGTCGCGAGTATCCGGTGACTTGGCGCTGCGGGCTAATAGCACGATCAAAAACACCAATGCTCCTGCGACAAGAGCCAACCACGCGCCGCACAACACCATGGCCGCGGTGCTCATCATTCCTGAACCTGAACTTCCCATCATGCCTGCCATGTGAGACATCATGCCGGCACCGGATATCGCCATCATGCCCAGCATGACAACGACGGGCACAAGCAACAGAATCGCAAGTCCTATGAGGACCCATTTAACTGTTGGATTATCGACTGCCATTTTGAACACTCCTTTCCAGTTTTTTGTAAGTCTTTAGACTGATGTAATCCTGATTTATCAGACATTTCTGGCCGGTGTGAGTCATGCCCGAGCTTAACCCCCTACAGCCATGACACCTCCTCATCTGAATTTAGAATCTACTCGCAGCTTGCTGTCCAAAGTCATACGTTCAATCCTGCCTTTTCTGCTGGAGGGAAAGCCTTCTATCCTCCAGCAGAAAGGACGAAATGCGCCCGAATCATGCCGGCGGTCTCAAGATGCACAGTCAGCCGTCTGGCAATGTTCCGTGCAATTGGCCATCATCATGTGCTGCATTGGTTCGCCTTGGCTTTTATTCGTAGCGACCAGTGTCGTCGTCGCGCGGAGCAGGCGATTGACCGCGTACGTGCTCTGCGATTTATCGAACCGCGTGAGATCGGAATCGTTGCGGAAGATCATATCCAGAAACTCCTGGAAGCGATGATCCTCACCGACAGCATTCTTCAGGTTGGCTATCGTCAGGGGAAGGACACGCTGTGTGGGACCAACGCTGAAGAAGTACGCTGGCTCTACCGCACCCCTTCGAACCAAACGATCCGTCTTGTAAATGTAAAGAGGCCCTGCCTCGCGGATCTCGTACGGTTTATCGCCGACCAACCGATAAGAGCGCCCATGCGTGTCGCGAAATCCATAGACGTCGCTCTTGCTCGACTTGGTGATCTGCTGTTCGGACATCAGCTTTCCGTTTGTGAAGTCATCGGCGGTGAGATAGACACCGCTGGTTGTTTTGTCCGATGTACCCGCTAGTGCGGTGAAACTCATGGTAAAGGTCAGCATCAAAATCGCAATTGTGTATTTCATCTTCGTTACTCCTTCGTTCAATTCAGAATTTCGAGTGATTAAAGTGTTGGTTGATCCTTGACGCGCGGTTTATCCGTTTCGGTCGAGGAGTGTCGCCGTGCGTGTCCACCACACCCTCCGCCGGCCAAACCGCCGCAACCTCGCATCATGAGAAATGCAAACAGAACAAAACCAGCAATCGAGAGTAATGTTTGCCAATCCATGTTTGTGTTCCTCCTTAATCGCGTCTTATCGCGCCGGGCGAAATCCCTTTGAATTTGCCCTCTGCATATGAATTCTGAGAAACACGAGGATTCGTTACATGGCGGCTATCAGAAAAGTTCACCGCCGTGGGCGTTTCAAATGTAACCAGTTGCGGAGGATCGCCGAACTAATGGATGTGCGTTCGATTGAGCCTGAACTCCGATCACTGATGGTCGCCGGGCTGGAAGGTGATGCGGCCGCGCATAAGATGCTGCTGGAAAAATTGAGCGTCCAGTTGCGTGGCTATTTCAAAGCGCAGCTGGGCCGCTATGGCCGAGACCCAGTGGAAGCCGAAGATCTGGTCCAGGAAGTATTGATTGCAGTCCACACCCGGCGACATACATATGATCGTTCGCAGCTCTTGACGCCGTGGGTTTACGCGATCGCGCGATACAAATTTTCCGATTACCTGCGTAGGAGCAAGATATCGAGGACGGACGTCCCGATCGAAGACGCAGAAGCGCTGACCGCTTACAACGACAGCGCGCAAGTTGAAAGCAATTTAGATCTCGACAAACTGCTCGCTGGAATATCGCCAAAAACGCGGCAGGCCATTCAATACGTGAAACTCGAGGGTTTAAGCGTGAGCGAGGCAGCAGCACGATCCGGAATGTCGGAGTCCGCCGTCAAAGTAGCGGTTCATCGTGGACTGAAAGCTTTGGCGACGATGATTACGAAAAAGGAGCCGAGATGAGGACGGACAAACTGATTGATATCCTCAGCACGAATGTTGAACCAGTCAAACCGGGACTGCTTGAGAAAACGCTGGCTTGGGCCGTAGTCGTGGGTGGTGCCACTGCCTTCTGTTTAATGCTCGCGACAGTTGGGGCACGACGCGAAATTCTCAACGGTTCCGAACTCGGCTTTTTCGCACTCAAGATCGGTTGGACACTCAGTCTGATTCTTATCGGATACCTGCTGCTGACTAAACTCATCCGCCCGGTTCAAACCGGACGGAAGCTGGTCGCGGTCATCTCATTTTCATTCCTCGCGGTCGCGGTCGCAGGTGCTGTGGCTCTCATAGGTTCGGCGGATCGGCGCATCATTATTCTCGGAACTCAATGGGTAACGTGTGCGCTGTGTATACCGCTTTTCGCCACCGTTCCGTTTATTCTGTTGATCTGGGCTTTGCGCAAAGGGGCGCCGACGAACCTGAAGCGTACTGGCGCGATCGCCGGCCTGGTCGCGGGCGCCCTAGGCGCCATGGCTTACGCGTTCCACTGTCCCGATGATTTTCTGCCATTTCTCGCGATCTGGTACGGTGGGCTGATTGCGTTGTGCGCCTTCATTGGTGCGAAGTTCGGGCCTCGTCTTCTGCGATGGTAGCGATCATTCGGAATTCGGTGAATGAATCGCAGTTCCTCCGTAGCTTGAATCCTCCGGCCGCCCGGACTCTCGTGAATCCACGCCCCCCGACTCCCGGCCTGGTTTACCGGCGTGGTTTACATAATCGGTCGACATTGGGGCCGCTCCGGGCGGGTTTGAACTTCCTACATTCAGCCCTTTTCCCAAAACCTCCAGACTGGGATATCGTATTCGCGCCAATCGAAAAATACAGACGCTGTCCAAAAATGGAGCGCCAGCCTTGAATTTTCAATGTTCTGTTTTCATTCTTCCAATTGTCTTCGCACAGCATCTTTTTCTAGGGCCATCTCAATCGTTGAACGAAGAGCGCTCTCCTGAAACGGTTTAGTGAGATAACCGAATGGAGCAGTTCTTTTCGCCCTTGCTATCGTTTCCTCGTCCGAAAAAGCGCTGAGATAGACAACAGGAATACCCAGATCCTTTTGGATTTTGTCCCCGGCCTCGATTCCATCCAGATTTCCCGCTAACTTGATATCCATAAGGACGAGACTGGGACGCGCTACTTTGGCTTTCTCGATGGCTTCTTCCCCAGAAGAAGTGATCCCCACGCTTTCGTAGCCGAGGCTTTGAACTTTAGCTTCAAGATATAAAGCCGAAATCCCTTCGTCTTCTACAATAAGAATTCGCTTACACATAAGCCGCGGCTCCTTTAGGAGAGAAGCGGATTCTAACGGCTGATCCCTTTTTCGGTGGGGAGGGGATAACGGTACCTCCGAGTTGTCGGGTCAGCGTATGAACCAGCTTAAGTCCCAGGGAGCACGATTGTTCCAAGCGGAATCCGGCGGGAATAGCCAATGCCGTCATCCAAAACAGCGAGTTCAAAGACATTAGAATCTTTTTCCATTGGACTGAGCGAAACAACAATATGACCGGTCTTTTTTCCCGGAAACGCATGTTTCAGAGAATTGGATACTAATTCATTGATGATTAGGCTGCAGGGGGATAAGCCGTATCAATATTAAGATTGGCTTTTTCAACTGCGATCTCAAGGCGAATGCTTTTCGGATCTTTTCCATAAGATTGGTAGATGCAGAGAACGAGATCTCGAACGTAACTCGCGAAATCTCACGGCCACGTCAAAGTCGCACCCCGATGAGGCGAAAGACGAAGGGATCGCCCTGACGAGCACAGCAGCGAAGTGCTGAGGGGATGTAGCGAGCTCCGGCGATGCGGAGAATCGATAGGGCGAGATTGCGAATGGAGGCCATGACCTGGGCGCCTGCGCCACGGCGGACGCGCGAGCGATCTTCATCAAAGGTGACGTCGCGAACGTAGTGGAGACGGTTTTCAATACACCAGTGTTTGCGGCTGGAATCCAGCAAGCGCGTGGGGTTGGCGCGTATGGGTTCGAGGCTGGTGATCCCATAGACGGTTTCCGTGGTGAACTTGTTGCTGACCAGGTGCGTGGTTTCACGCCGAATGGCACAGACCTGCTTGGCATGAGGGAAATCCAGATATCCGTTCAGATCCGTGCTGGTCCAGATGTGGCGGACCTCGAGCCGTCCGTGGGCTTTATCGATCGTGGTGTGTTGAGGGGGGAAAAGACTCCAGTTTCAGATCGGAGATATCTTGATGCAGAGTGGGTTGGTTTTCTTTGACGATGAACAAGTAATCCGCCTTCTTCTGCTCGACAATGTAGCTGGCCGACTCGCTCTGAGTATGCAAAGCGTCTGCTGTGATGAGTGCACCTGCCAGCGGCAGAGGGGCCAATAGTTCGGGAAGTTTGGGAATCTCGTTGGTTTTTTCCTCAACCTGGAGTTGGGCGATGACTACTGCCTCCTCATGCAGGATGGCGCTGAGCAGGTGCGGCGCACGCTGACCGGCGTCATGAGCGCCGCGTAGTGTCTTGCCGTCAATGGCGATGCTCTGGCCTGCTAAGGGACGCTGATTCGCAACCCATGTTCCCGTTTTCGCATCGACCTCCGCGGCATTCAGCCCCTGAAGAACTCGACGGATTGTCGGTTCCGATGGAGGTTTCCAGCGTTTCGATCCCAGCTTCCGGAGCGCTTCACGGCTCAGGCCTTTCGCCCAGTCCGCAATCGCCTGAAAGCTGCGCGCTCCCGACAACGCCGCCAAGATGGCAATCGCGGTTATGGTCACCACCGGATGCCGCACACCGCGTGGCTTGCGTGGGTCCACAATAGTTTTCAGCAAATCAATCAGGCCTCCTTCACCTTCTATCGGGAGCGCGTTGACATCAATCGTCATCTCCATGTCCGTTGCTTTCTCCTTTCGCGTACGTTTCAGCGGCGGCAAGAACGGCGCAACCAAACCCGCTACCGCGTTGGGCACCAGTGGCCGCACGAAAACGATCTTTCTCTGTCCGTGGTGCCAGTAGTGTTGGTTTCGTTTCGCAAAGCCTCGTGTCTCGCCTAGCGCCTGCCAGCCTGCCGCACGGTAGCACGTCCCCCGGAAACGGGCGCGGTCAACGAAGGTCTCCGCTAGCAGCACCGGGTGGCCATGACAAACCTCCCAATCCTGGCTTAACCGCCTCAGGTTCAGCGCTAAAATCCGTGATGCCAGATTGGGTCGATTCCACGCCGGCAGTATCAAAAACCGCACATTATTCGCCACCAAATGTAAGCGCCGCCATTGCAGTTCCCGATCCCACCCAATCCACTGGTCCCGCACACCGCATTTCAACGCCGCTGACCCCCAGCCCAACAGAGCGACCCACTCGTTGCCAACGCGGGCCACGTACCAGAGCGACTCGCCTATAATGCTGTCGAATCCCAAGTAATGATGCTGCCGCATCAGTTCCCGTGCCAAGTCCTTCCAACTTATTCGCGCGGCGCAAGTGTCGCCATTCACGCACTCACGCTACCAAATCCATCCGAAAATAGCCAGAGCTAATCCGCTCTTGTTTGGTTTGTTTTAGTTATGAAACTTTGACGTAGCCCTGCCGAACCCGCGACGTGGCGTTGCGCTTGACGTGTTGCGGTCAATATAATGTTTCGCCATGCCGGGGTCAGAGTTTCACACGACTTCCTGGACACTCATCCGAACTGCCTCCGGCGACCGGAGTGGCGATTCACGGGCGGCGTTAGCGGCACTCTGTCAAAAGTACTGGCATCCAGTCTACGCATTTGTCCGAAGGCGTGGGTACGATCGAGAGCAATCCCAGGATCTGACGCAAGGGTTTTTCGCGCTGTTGATCGAAAAGAATTACTTGCTGGACGCTGATCGCAAACGCGGGAGGTTCCGTTCTTTCCTACTGGCGGCGGTGAAACATTTCCTGTCCAATGAATGGGATCGCGCGAATGCGCTGAAGCGCGGAGGAGGGCAGGTTCCTGTCTCGATCGATCTGGTGGAAGCCGAAGCGTGGCACACGCTGGCGGCAGTTGAGCAAGGGACTCCCGAGAGTCTTTACGAACGCCGGTGGGCGTTGTCCGTGCTTGAAAACGTCATGTCGAAGCTGCGCGCCGAGTTTGCCGATGCAGGAAAGGCCAACGAGTTCGGCAGGCTGTCGATGTTTCTGAACAGGGATTCTGAGTCTGCTGGTTATGAAACGCTGGCGGAGGGGATGGGCGTTTCCGCCGGATCATTGCGCATGTCGGTTCACCGGTTGCGCCGAAGATACCGGAGCCTGCTGCGTGCGGAGATTGCAGAGAGCGTGTCCGGGCCGGAGGAGATCGACGACGAGCTTCGGTTTCTCCTGTTGGTTCTCAGCGCTTAAGGAAACAAGCCATGAGCGATCCGAAACGGTGCCAACGCTGTGGTGGACCCCTTCCTGAAGCAGGCCTTCTGCGGGGAGGTTGCCCGCGCTGTATGGT
>WNGG01022438.1_pt1 | contig 12310 bp, 11 predicted proteins | sample 5400661 | NCBI WGS metagenome assembly WNGG01 (sample SAMN13153372, study PRJNA577476) | soil metagenome | isolation source: 100 cm soil or saprolite under Garry oak tree replicate 1 | place: USA:California | collected 2016-06-15 | reverse complement strand
AGCAATTCGAATTCCGCCTGGTGGCCGAGGCGCTCGCCGAGCGCGAGATCCTGCTGCGCATCGCCGGCCACCTGACCTGGCCCGCGCGCTTCGTCATGCCTCACGTGCCCGGGCTGCGGCCGCGCTGGATGATCCGGCTCGGTCTATTCCTGTACGACCATCTGGCGCGGCGCTCGCTGTTGCCGGGTTCCGAGGCGGTGCGGATCGATGCCCGGCCATATTCCTCCGGCCTGAAGGTCGAGCTGAAGCACGGTTTCATCTACTCGGATTGCCGGGTGGACGATGCGCGGCTGGTGGTAGCGAACGCGATCGATGCCCGATTGCGCGGTGCCCGCATCCTTACTCGCACCGAGTGCCTGTCTGCCAGAAGGGAGAAAGATACCTGGCAGGTGAAGCTTTCGGATGGGGAGGTAATCAGGGCCAAGGCAATCGTCAACGCCGCGGGACCCTGGGTAAAGCGGGTGCTGAACGAGCGGCTCGCTCAGCCCTCTCGCGACGCAGTGCGCCTGGTCAGAGGCAGCCACATCGTGCTGCCCAGACTCTACGACGGCGATCATGCGTTCATCCTGCAGAACGACGACCGCAGAGTCGTATTCATGATTCCCTATGGCGAGGAACACACCCTGGTGGGCACCACCGATGTCCCGCAGGACGATATCGCTGAGTCGCCCGCATCCCACCCCGTCGCGAGCGATGCGGAGGTGGCATACCTGTGCCGTGCCGTAAACCGCTACCTTGCCAGACCGGCGCAGGCGCGGGACGTGGTGTGGCGCTATGCGGGGGTGCGGCCGCTCTACGACGACGGATCGAGCGACCCATCGGCCGTCACACGCGATTACACGCTTCGCCTGGACGACGCATCGGGCGCGGCGCCAGTGCTTTCGGTATTCGGCGGCAAAATCACCACCTACCGGCGGCTTGCCGAGCAGGCGATGGAGCGGCTCGCGCCGTACTTCCCGGGGCTGAAGCCAGCCTGGACAGGGCGCATCCCGCTCCCGGGAAGCGATTTCGGCACGGCGGCGCGCGTCGAAGCGCGCGATGCCTTTTTCGCACGCTATCCAAGGATCCCCGAGGCCACGCTGCGGGTGATCTTCCGCCGCCACGGCATGAACGCGGACGCGGTCGTCGGCGATGGAGATCTGGGAGAGAGCTACGGCGTAGGACTGACCGAACGCGAGCTACGCTACTTCGTCGAGCACGAGTGGGCGCAAACCTCCGAGGATGTGCTCTGGCGGCGCACCAAGGCGGGGCTCTTGATGAGCGACTCCCAACGCAGGCGCGTGGCGGAAGTCCTGGGGCGCGCATGAAGCCGATCTCGGAGTTGCGCGAGCCTGGGCGACTACGCGGATTGCTGTTCGATATAGACGAGACGCTCACCACTGATGGCAAGCTCACCGCAGAGGCCTACGCGGCGCTCGAACGGCTTAAGCGCGCGGGCAAGTTCCTTATTCCCGTTACCGGCCGCCCGGCTGGCTGGTGTGACCACATCGCACGCATGTGGCCGGTCAACGCGGTGGTCGGCGAGAACGGCGCCTTTTACTTCGGTTTTTTCGACGACAAACTCTGCAAGCGGTACCAGCACGACGCGGACACGAGGGCCAGGAATCGCGCACGCATGGCGGGCATCGCCGAGCGCATCCTCGCTGCCGTGCCCGGCTGCGCGCTCGCCTCCGACCAGGCCTACCGGGAAACCGACCTCGCGATCGACTATTGCGAGGACGTGGCGCCGCTGCCGCTCGAAGCCGCCGAGCGGATCGCAAACCTGCTGAGGCAAGCGGGCCTCAACGCGAAAATCAGCTCGATCCACGTCAACGGCTGGTTCGGCGATTATGACAAGCTCTCTATGACGCGCGCGCTGTTTCGCGAGTGCTTCGACATGGAGCTCGCGGCCGCTAACCGTGAGTTCGCGTTCGTGGGCGACTCGCCGAACGACGCGCCGCTATTCGCGTTTTTCGAAAATTCGGTCGGCGTCGCAAACGTACGCCGCTTCGCCGGGCGCATGGAAACCGCGCCGAAGTACGTGACCCAGGCGGCTTCGGGGGCCGGCTTCGCCGAGCTCGCAGCGCACCTGCTCGGCCGCTGATCATGAGGTTAAACTCCGACGTTTTCATTCTGCGAGGCGACTTTCGTGGCGGGCCCTCTATCGCATATCCGGGTTCTCGACTTGTCGCGCGTGCTGGCAGGTCCCTGGGCCAGCCAGAACATGGCCGATCTGGGTGCCGAAGTCATCAAGGTCGAACGGCCGGGAAGCGGCGATGATTCGCGGGCGTTCGGTCCGCCGTGGGTCAAGGATCGGCAGGGCCGCGACACCAAGGATTCCGCGTATTTCACTTCTGCCAACCGCGGCAAGAAATCGATCACGCTGAACATCGCGGCCGTGGAAGGCCAAGCCATCGCGCGCGAGCTCGCGCGCAGCTGCGATGTGCTGATCGAGAACTACAAACACGGCGACCTTGCGCGCTACGGCCTTGGCTACGAGAACCTGCGCAAGGCGAACCGCGGCCTGATCTATTGCTCGGTGACGGGGTTCGGCCAGACCGGCCCGTATCGCGAGCGTCCCGGCTACGATTTCATGATCCAGGGCATGGGCGGGATGATGAGCGTCACGGGGGAGCCCGACAACGCGCCGGGGGGCGGCCCGCAGCGCGCCGGCGTTCCGATCGCCGACATCATCACTGGCATGTACGCATCGATCGCCATCTGCGCGGCACTTGCCCATCGCGCGCAGTCGGGCCTCGGCCAGCACCTCGACCTGGCGCTGCTCGATTCGCAGATCGCTCTGCTTGCCTACCAGAACACCAATTACTTCGCCACGGGCGAGCCGCCGAAGCGCATCGGCAACCTGCACCCCAACATCGTTCCCTATCAGCCGTTTCGTACCCGCGACGGAGACGTCATCCTCGCCTGCGGAAACGACAATCTCTTCAGGAAATTCTGCGAGGCCGCCGGTTGCCATGCGCTTGCCGAGGACAGCCGTTTCGGGACGAATGGCAAACGCGTCGAGAACCGCGCGGAGCTCACGCGATTACTTGCGCAGGTGTTTCTCAAGCGCAGCACCCGCGAATGGGTGCAGCTGCTCGAGGCCGCAGGCGTGCCGAACGGACCGATCAACGACATCGCGCAGGTATTCGCTGAGCCGCAGGTAAAGGCCCGCGGCACCCGCATCGAGCTCGAGCACGCAGGCGGAGCCATGCTGCCTCTGGTCGCCAGCCCGATGCGCTTTTCCGAGACGCCGGTCGAATACCGCCTCGCGCCGCCGCTGCTCGGTGAGCACACGGAGGAGGTGTTGCGCAAGCTTCTCGGCAAGAACGACGCGGAAATCGCGCGGCTGCGCGCGGAAGGAGTGGTCTAGGTTAGGATATGCGCCAACTTCCTGAGGAGGATGCCCTAATGATAAATGTGAAGCGCACGGTCATTGCGCTAGCGGTAACGCTTGCAACGAGCGCGAGCGCTCTGGCCGCTCCCACCACGCTCCGCGCCTCGCACCAGTTCCCCGGCGGACGCGGCGATGTGCGCGACGAGATGGTGCAAATCATTGCACGCGATGCGAAGGCGGCGAACGTCGAGCTCGAAGTCCAGGTCTATCCCGGCGCGTCGCTGTTCAAGCCAAACGAGCAATGGAACGCGTTGGTGAACGGCCAGCTCGACATCTCCTCCTTCCCGCTGGACTATGCAAGCGGTAAGGTGCGCGCCTTCGGCGCCACGCTGATGCCGGGTCTGGTGCGCAACCACGAGCGCGCGCAGCGTCTCAATAGTTCCGCGTTCATGAAAGACATCAAGGCGCAGATTGACAAAGCCGGCGTCGTGGTTCTCGCCGACGCATGGCTCGCCGGCGCCATCGCTTCGAAGAAAGGTTGCATCCGCAAGCCGGACGACATCAAGGGGCTCAAGGTGCGCTCGGCTGGACCCACCTTCGCCGAGATGTGGCAGGCAGCGGGAGCGTCGATCGTCTCGATTCCGAGCAACGAGGTGTACAACGCGCTGCAGACCGGCGTGGCGGACGCCACCGACACGAGCTCGGGCAGCTTCGTCTCCTTCCGCATCTACGAGCAGGTGAAGTGCCTCACTGCGCCGGGCGACAACGCGCTCTGGTTCATGTACGAGCCGGTGCTGATGTCGAAGAAGAGCTTCAACCGGCTGAACAAGAAGCAGCAGGACGTGCTGCTGCAAGCGGGCAGGAAATCGCAGGAGTTCTTCGCCAAGGAAGCGAGGGGGCTGGACGACGAAATGGTGAAGGTGTTCAGGGATCACAAAGTCGAGGTGGTGACCCTGACGGCCGCGGAGTACGAGGAGTGGCTGAAAGTGGCCCGCAATAGTTCCTATGCCGAGTTCGCGAAGGAAGTGCCGAACGGCAAAAAGCTGATCGACGCAGCGCTCAGCGTCAAGTAGCCTTCTGGACGCCTTCGTCCGCGCTGTCCGGCGCGTATCGCAGCTCTGCGGCGTGGTTGCCGCGGGCCTGATCGCGCTAGGGGTGATCGTAGTGTGCGAGATGGTATTCGTGCGCTACGTTCTCAACCAGAACACCATCTGGCAAACCGATTTCGTCACGTGGAGCCTGGTCGCGGCCACTTTCATCGGCAGCCCCTACGTGCTGATGACCCGCGGCCACGTCAACGTCGATCTGCTGCCGCTCTATCTCGGCGCGCGCAAGCGCTACTGGCTGGCGCTTGCCTCGATCGCGATGTCGCTCTCGTTCTGCGTGCTGATGACAGTGCTTACGTCGCGCTTCTGGCTCGAGGCCTGGGAGAACCGCTGGGTGTCCGACACGATGTGGCGAGCACGGCTGTGGATCCCGTACAGTTCAATGCCGATCGGGCTCACCATCCTCACGCTGCAGTACGTCGCGGATCTATATTGCCTCGTCAGCGGGCGCGAGCCGCCATTCGGGATTAAGGCGTGAGTCCGACCACTCAAGGCGCCATCGTCCTCATCGCGACCCTCATGGTGCTGCTGTCGGGCGCGCCGGTCGCGTTCGGGCTCGGGGCGCTTTCGATCCTGTTCATAGTGATATTCCAGGGTTTTCCCGCGCTTCAGGTCGTGGCAGAGACGTTCTACGCGGGGCTCAACGACTTCACGCTGGTGTCAATCCCGATGTTCGTCATGATGGGCGCGGCGATCGGCTCCTCGCCCGCCGGACGCGATCTGTACGAGGCCCTCGACCGCTGGCTCTACCGCCTCCCCGGAGGGCTCGCGATCTCCAATCTTGGCGCCTGCGCGGTCTTCGCCGCGCTGACTGGCTCCTCGCCCGCCTGCTGCGCTGCGATCGGCAAGATGGGAATTCCGGAGATGCGCAGGCGCGGCTACCCGGACGAGATCGCCACCGGGTCGATCTGCGCCGGCGGCACGCTTGGCATCCTGATCCCGCCCTCGATTACCTTCATCCTCTACGGCATTGCCACCGAGACCTCGATCGGGCGCCTATTCCTCGCTGGCGTAGTTCCCGGGCTGATGCTCACGGGTTTGTTCATGCTCTGGACGCTGTTCGCGATCTGGCGTCTCGGCTTCCGCTCGCATGCCATCGACTTCCGCTACACATGGAAAGAGAAGTTCCAAGCGATTCCGAAGATCGCGCCGTTTCTGGCGATCATCGTCGGCGTGATGTACGTACTGTACGGCGGCGTGGCGACGCCGTCCGAGGCCGCGGGCGTCGGCGCCGCGCTGTGCGTGGTGCTCGCGATCCTCATCTACCGCATGTGGCAGCCCGCTGCCTGGTGGGCGATCCTGCGCGACACGACGCGTGAGCAACCGCAATCGCCGAGATGCACGTCAACCGCTGGGTGCTGATGGGGCTGATCAACCTGTTCCTGCTGGTATGCGGCTTCTTCATCCCGCCGGCGGCGATCATCCTGATGACCAGCCCGATCCTGCTGCCGATCATCACGGCGGCGGGCTTCGATCCGGTCTGGTTCGGCGTCATCGTGACGATCAACATGGAGATCGGCCTGATCCACCCGCCGGTCGGCCTCAATATCTACATCGTCAGCTCGATCGCGCCCGATGTGCCGCTGATGAAAATCATCTGGGGAACAATACCTTATGTAGTCTGCATGTTCCTCGCGATCATCATCCTGTGCGTGTTCCCCGAGATCGCGACCTGGCTGCCCGACCACATGATGGGCGCCGTGCGAACCCGCTAGACGGCAGCGCCCTCGGCAATCAACGCCTCGACTTCGGCGCGCGAAAAACCGAATTCCGCGAGCACCTCGCGCGTGTGCTCACCGAGCAGCGGCGCGGGCCGCGATACCTTGCCCGGCGTCGCCGAGAGCTTGATCGGCAGGCCGAGCGAGCGCGTGCGGCCGGCGCGCGGATGCTCGAGCTCGATCACCATTTCGCGTGCCGCGGTCTGCGCATCGGCCGCCATCTCCGCGATCGAGTTGATCGGCCCACAGGGAACGCCCTCGGCCTCAAGCGCTAAAATCCATTCGCGGGCGCGGCGCGTTTTCAGCCGCTCGCTCATCAGCGCGACGAGCGCTTCGAGGTTCTTCATGCGGTCGGCGTTGGTGCTAAAGCGCGCATCCTCGATCCACTGTGGCGCGCCCAGCACCCGCGCGAGCCGCTCCCAGTTCGCCTGGTTCGCGCCGCCGATGGTGAGCCAGCCGTCGGCGGCGCGGAACGCCTGGTAGGGCGCCGACAGGATGTGCGCCGAGCCGCTCGGCCCCGGCGGGGTGCCGGTGGCGAAGTAGATCGCCGACTGCCAGTAAGTCTGCTGGACACCCGCTTCGAAGAGCGAAGTGTCGACAAGCTGGCCTTTGCCGGTTTTCAGGCGGTGTACGTAGGCGGCGACGACGCCGAGCGCTCCGAGCAACCCCGCGTTGATGTCGCAAACGGGCGAGCCGACCTTGACCGGGGCGCCGCCGGGCTCGCCCGTGACGGCCATCAGCCCCGACATGCCCTGCGCGATGAGATCGAAGCCGCCCTTGTCAGCGTATGGCCCGCTGCGGCCGTAGCCTGAAATCGAGCAGTAGATGAGGCTTGGATTCAGCGCTTTCAGCGTCTCGTAGCCGAGCCCGAGCTTGTCGAGGGCGCCCTTGCGGTAGTTTTCGGTCAGGACATCGGCGCGCACCACCATGCGCTTGAGCACGGCCTGTGCCGCCGGCAGCTTGAGATTGAGCGCGATGCCGCGCTTGTTGCGGTTCATCGCCATGAAGGCCGCCGATTCGCCCGCAATCGAGGGCCGGTTCATCAGCCGGGTATCGTCCCCGCCCGGCACGCGCTCGACCTTGATCACGTCGGCGCCGAGGTCGGCGAGCATCAACCCGCAGGTCGGGCCGGCCATGATCTGCGCGAGCTCCAGCACCTTCACGCCGGCCAGCGGACCGCTCATTTGCCTCTGAAGCGCGGCTTTCGCTTCTCGAGGAAGGCTGCGACGCCCTCGCGGAAGTCCTCGGTGTCGAAGCAGGCATAGCTTTCGTCGAGCTCGGTTTCGGTCAGGGGGCGCGGGTCGTCGAGCCGACGGATGAACTTCTTGTGCCAGCGCGCCGCGAGCGGCGCGCCCTCGGCGACGCGGCGCGCGGTGGCGTAGGCCTCCTCGACGGCCTTGTCGTCCGGCACGACGCGGCTCACCAGACCCTTCTCGTACGCCTCGCGCGCGTTCCAGATCCGCCCTTCGAGCAGGATCTCGAGCGCGACCGCGCGCGATACGACGCGCATCATGCCCTGCAGCTCGGCATACGCTTCGATCAGCCCTAGGTTTTTCACCGGCACGCCGAAGCGCGCCGATTCGTTGCAGATCCTGAGGTCGCACTGGCAGGCGACGAGCAGGCCGCCGCCGACGCAGGCCCCCTCGATCAGGGCAACCACCGGATGCCGGCAGGCCGCGAGCGCCTCAACGGCCGAGATGCTGCCGGCGTATTGTTTCGCCTGCCGCGAGTTCGCGCGCTCTTTCGCGAATGCCGCGATGTCCGCGCCGGCGGCAAAGGCCTTGTCGCCCGCGCCGCGGATCACGATGCAGCGCAGCGACTCGTCCGCATGGAGTTCCTTTGCCACGGACCCGAGGCGCTGCCACATCGCGGAATCGAGCGCGTTGAGGCGCTCGGGATTGGAAAGCGTGAGCGTCGCGATATCGCCGTCGCGCGCGAGCAGGACTTCGCCGCTCATTCGACGCGCACCTTGGCGCCCGGCCGCAAAACGCTTCGCACTGCGACGATCGCGCTTGAAATGAGCGGCCAGAAGAGCAGGATCACCGCCAGCGTGGTGATCGAGCCGACCAGGCCGTTGGACCAGAACACGCGCATATCGCCGCCGGCTCCGATCATCGACAGACGGAACGAGTCCTCGGCGCGGTTGCCCAGCACGAGCGCAAGCGTAAAGGGAGCGAGCGGGATGCCGATCTTCTTGAACACGTAGCCGACGACGCCGAAGACCAGCATCAGCCAGATGTCGAACATGGCGTTCTGGATGGCAAACGCTCCGATGGCGCAGGACACCACGATCATGGGCGCGATCGCGGAGAAAGGCACGCGCAGGACCGCGGCGAACAGCGGAACGGTGGTGAGAACGAGGATCAGTCCGACGACATTGCCCAGATACATCGATGCGATCAGGCCCCACACGAAACCCTTGTGCTCGACGAAAAGCAACGGGCCCGGGTTGAGCCCCCATACCATGAGGCCACCGAGCAGGATCGCCGCCGTGCCCGAGCCCGGAATGCCGAGCGCGAGCATCGGCAGAAGCGCCGACGTGCCGGAGGCATGCGCCGCCGTCTCCGGCGCGAACACGCCCTCGATGCGGCCCTTGCCGAACGATTCCTTGTCCTTGGAGAAGCGCTTGGCGAGGTTGTAGCTCATGAAAGAGGCCGCGATCGCTCCGCCCGGGGTGATACCGAGCCAGCAGCCGATCGCCGATGAGCGCAGCAGCGTCATCCAGTAGCGCGGCATCTCTTTCCACACTTTCAGAACTACGCGCAGGCTGATGCCGGCGGCGTGGCCGCGCAACGCCAGCCGCTCTTCCATCGTCAACAGGATTTCGCTGATGCCGAAGAGACCGATCACCGCGACCAGGAAATTGATGCCGCGCAGAAGCTCGTTGAAGCCGAAGGTCATGCGCAACTGGCCCGAGACGGTGTCCATCCCCACGCCGGCGAGCAGCAGGCCGAGCGTCATGGAAATGATGGTCTTGTGCTTCTCTTCGCGTCCGAGCCCGACGAACGAGCAGAAGGTGAGCAAGTAGACCGAGAAGAATTCAGGCGGTCCAAATCTCAAGGCAAAGGAGGCAATGCCAGGCGCGAGGAAGGTGATCAGCAGCACCGCGACCAGCGAGCCGATGAAGGACGACGTGAAGGCCGCGGTCAGCGCTTCAGCCGCCTTGCCCTGCTGCGCCATCGGATACCCGTCGAAAGTAGTCGCCACCGACCATGCCTCGCCCGGGATATTGAACAGGATCGAGGTGATCGCGCCCCCGAACAGCGCTCCCCAATAGATGCAGGAGAGCATCACGATGGCCGAGGTCGGGTCCATCGTGAAAGTGAGCGGCAACAGAATCGCGACGCCGTTTGGCCCGCCCAGGCCCGGGAGCACGCCGACGAAAATGCCGAGCACCAGGCCCAGCATCATCAGGGCGAGGATCTTCCAGGTCATCAGGACCTTGAAGCCGTAGAGCAGGAGACCCAGGGCTTCCATTGTTTGCTAGCGCCCGAGCAGGGCTTCGAGCGGCCCCTTGGGCATGATGACGTCGAATGCGATGTCGAAGGTAACGAACATCGCGAGCACGAAGAGCAACGCCGTGAGCAGCGATTTCCAGACCGCGATGCGCCCGACGTACACCATGAAGCCGGCGACCAGGAGGAAACTCGCCACGTAGAGCCCCAGCCACTGCGTGACCAGGCAGAAGGCGAGCGTCGGGAAAAATACCTGCATGACGCGGCTGAACTGCTCCCGCGTGACGAAGACTTCGTTTGTCTGCCGGCGCGGGATGAACTCCCTGACGAACCCGTAGATGCACGCCGCGCCGAGGATGAGCGAGAGATAGAACGGGAAGTAGCCGGCCTGCGGGCCGGTCGAATCCCACGACATGCCGGTGCGCCAGTTGTCGAACGCCAGTAGTGCTGCAAACGCGAGCAGCAGCAGCGATACGACTACGTCAACTACTCGGCTGGTGACCACCGCCTAGTTGGCGACGAAACCCGCTTCGGTCATCAGGCTCTTGTTGAGCGTGTCGTCCTGTTCGAGGAACTTCAGCATCTCTTTGCCGGAGAGGAATACCGGCTTGAGTGCCTGCTTCTCCATGTAGTCTTTGTATTCGAGCGTCTGCGTCAGCTTCTTGAACAGATCGACGTAGAACGCGCTCTGCTCCGCAGTCACCTTGCCCGGCAGGAACATGGCGCGCAGCATCAGGTACTGCACGTCGACGCCTTGCTCCTTGCAGGTCGGGATGTCGTTCCAAGACATGGTTTCGGTTACCTTGTTCCTGTACTGCATGCGCTCCTTGTCGAATACGCACAGCGCGCGCACCTGGCCCGCACGCCAGACTTCGAGGTTTTCCGACGGGTTGTTGACGTTCGACTGGGTATGGTTGCCGACGAGCTGAGTCGCCGCCTCGCCGCCGGATTTGTACGGCAGGTAGGCGAACTTCGCGCCCGTCCTTTTCTCCAGGAACACCGTCAGGACATGGTCCTCGCGCTTCGAGCCGGTGCCGCCCATCTTGAAGGGCGGGTTTGCGTTCTTGGCGGCGTCGGCGAATTCCTTCACCGTCTTGTAGGGAAGCTGCGTATTGGTCCAGAGGACAAACTGGTCGAGCGCGATGACCGAGATCGGAGTGAGCTCGCGCCAGTTGAACGGGATCTTGGCGGAAAGCGGCAGCATGTAGATCAGCGAATAGGCGATCAGCACCTTGTGCGGGTCGCTGGCGCTGCTCTTCATGTAGATCAGGGCCTCCGCGCCCGAGGCGCCGCCCTTGAGCGAGACCACCATCGGCTGCTTCATCAGGTTATTTTTCTGGATCGCGGCTTGCATCATTCTTGCCATCTGATCGGAGGCCCCGCCGGCGCCCGCGGCGACCACGATCTCTACCGGCTTGGTCGGTTCCCAGGCGGCGGACGAAGCCGTGGCGAGGCTCAAGCCGGCAAAGGCGGCTGCAAAGAAGCTGAATTCTCTCCTCATGTCACTCCTCCTGTCTTGATTTCCAACCTGCTTAGGCAGCTTGTTGTGCGGGCGCCTTTGCGCAGTCCGAAAGATATTGCATCGCCGCGCGAACACCTTCCCGCTTGACCGGTACACCGGCGATCTCCAACCCCATCTCGACCCCAGCAAGGGTGCCCATCAGCATGAGGTCATTGAAATCGCCGAGGTGGCCGATGCGGAACATCTTGCCGCCGAGCTTGGTGAGGCCGGTGCCGAGCGACAGGTCGAAAGCTTCCAGAATGAGCTTGCGCACGCGGTCGGCGTCGTGGCCTGCGGGCATCAGGACGCCGGTGAGCGAGGCGGAGTATTCGCGCGGGTCGAGCGCGAAGACTTCGAGCCCCCACGCGCGCACCGCGCGCCGGGTCGCCTCGGCGTGCCGCTGGTGGCGCGCGAACACCGCGTCGAGCCCCTCCTCGTCGAGCAGCATGGTGAGCGACTCGCGCAACCCGTATAGGAGATTGGTGGCGGGCGTATAGGGGAAGTAACCCGTCTTGCCGTTGGCGATCATCTCGTCCCACGCCCAGTAGCTTCGCGGCAGGCGCGCCGTCTTCGACGCCGCCAGCGCCTTCGGCGAGATGCAGTTGAACGACAGGCCCGGCGGCAGCATCAAGCCTTTCTGCGAGCCGGCAACGGTTACGTCCACGCCCCACTCGTCGTGACGGTAATCCATCGAGGCGAGCGACGAGATGGTATCGACCATGAAAAGCGCCGGGTGACGCGCGGCGTCGATGGCGCGGCGCACATCGGCGATGCGCGAAACGACGCCCGTCGAGGTCTCGTTGTGGACCGCGCACACCGCGCGGATGCGTTTATCGGCGTCGGCGCGCAGGCGCTTCTCGATCGCATCGGGATCGGCGCCATGGCGCCAGTCGCCGGGCAGGAAATCAACTTCGAGCCCGAGCCGCGCCGCCATTTTCTGCCACAGGGTGGCGAAGTGCCCGGTCTCGGCCATCAGGACGCGGTCACCGGCCGACAGGCTGTTGACCAGCGCAGCTTCCCAGGCCCCGGTTCCGGACGCGGGATAGATCACGACCTCGCCCTGGGTGCTCTTGAAGACGCGCTTCATTCCCGAGAGAACGTTCTTGCCGAGTTCCGCGAACCCGGGGCCGCGGTGATCCATGGTCGGGAAATCAATCGCGCGCAGTACGCGGTCCGGCACGTTGGTCGGACCGGGAATCTGCAGGAAGTGGCGT
>WNGG01007239.1_pt1 | contig 12310 bp, 6 predicted proteins | sample 5400661 | NCBI WGS metagenome assembly WNGG01 (sample SAMN13153372, study PRJNA577476) | soil metagenome | isolation source: 100 cm soil or saprolite under Garry oak tree replicate 1 | place: USA:California | collected 2016-06-15 | reverse complement strand
TGCTGGGCCATCTCCTCGGCGAGGGGCCGGTTGGCCGTGCCGGCGAGGAGCAGGAGCTGGCTGCGTGACAACGACAGGTCCCGCATTGGGCACAGGAAAGTAGTCGGCAAGCCGCGTGTCGCCAAGGCCTTACCCCGCAGCGCGGGGCGCCGTATCCTAGAGCCCGTGGACGAGCTTCGCCCGCGGCTCGCTGCGGCGCTGTCGGGCCGCTACACGATTGAGGGTGAGATCGGTCACGGTGGGATGTCCATCGTGTACCAGGCGCGGGACCTCCGCAACGACCGGTGGGTGGCCCTCAAGGTGCTGCGGCCGGAGCTCGCTGGCGCGCTCGGTCCCGAGCGCTTCCTGAGAGAAATCAAGGTCGCCGCCGGCCTCGCGCACCCCCATATCCTGCCGCTGTTCGAGTCGGACGTCGCCGATGGTCTTTTGTTTTATACGATGCCCTATGTGGAGGGGGAGTCCCTCCGCCATCGGTTGCAGCGTGAGGGCCGGCTGCCGATCGTCGACGCCGTCGCCATCGCCTGTGACGTCGCGGAGGCGCTGTCGTATGCCCACGCCCAGAACATCGTCCATCGCGACATCAAGCCTGAGAACATCCTGATCGAGGCGGGACATGCCGTCGTCAGCGACTTCGGCATCGCGCGAGCGATCATCGAGGCGGACGAATCCCGCATGACGGGAGTGGGCATCGTCGTCGGGACCGTGGACTATATGAGCCCCGAGCAGGCGAGTGGGGAGCAGCTAGACGGCCGGAGCGACATCTACAGCCTCGGCCGCGTGTTGTACGAGATGCTCATCGGATCGGTCCCGTCCGGCGCGCGCACGTCGATCGGAACCGAACGGCACGAGATCCCGATCGAGATCGACCTCGCAATCCAAACCGCGCTGGCTGCAGTCCCGAACGAACGCTTTGCGACCGCGAGCGAGTTCGCAGCGATGCTCAGACAGTCCGGCGCTCTCTCGCCGTCCGGCAGGCGATTGCGCCGCACGCGGCGTCGCCAGCGCGTCGGTGCCGCGCTCATTGGCGCTGCGGCGATCGCACTGTTCATCTGGCGGCCCTGGTCGACGAAGGGAACGGGAGCGCCCAGCCTCGATCCGGCACACATCGCCGTCCTGCCCTTCGAAGACCGCAGCGCGAACGGCGAGCTGCACCAGGTCGCCGAGGGAATGACCAACGAGCTGGTGCAGGAGCTGTCTCAGGTCGAGGCGTTGCACGTCCCGTCACTCCATCAGATTCAGGCGTTGCAAGCCGGGGGCAAACCGATCGACAGCGTGGTGCGCGCGCTCGCGGTCGGCACCTACGTCGAGGGCACTCTCACTGGCACGAGTACGCGTCCCCGTCTGGACGCGCGGCTCGTCGACGCGGGGTCGGGAGAGATTCTCGCCAGCTTCCAGTTCAATCGCCCGCGCGGCGACCTACTGCACGTCCGTGATGAGTTGGTGACTGATCTCGCACGTGAATTGCGCGAGCGCATCGGCCATCAGGTGGGTATGCGAACCAGCCGCGCCGAGGCGACGAACGTGGAGGCGTGGGTGCTGGACCAACGCTCCGTGGAGCTCTCGGAATACGCCCGACAGATCGGGATTCGCGGTGACGGCGCGGCGAGTCGGCGTGCGTTCGATGAGGCCGATTCACTCGCGGCCCGCGCCGCGGAGCTCGATAGCCATTGGGCCGAGCCGGTATTCCGACGGGGCTGGATCGCGTGGGCCCGCGCCGTCGTAGCGGCTACCGACGAGCGCCGCACGGAGGCGGGGCGACAGCGTCAAGTGGCCCGCATCCAGGATGGATTGCGTTTTGCTGAAGAAGCGTTGCGCCGTAAGCCGGACGAACCTCGCGCGCTCGAGCTGCGGGGATTCCTGCGTTTCCGACTGTGGGAGCGTGTTCCGACGCAGCAGGGCGGCGACAGCCTGCTCCGGGCGGCCGAAGAAGATCTGCGGCGGGCCGTACGCGGGAACCCCGGATCGGCGCGCGCCTGGTCGACGCTCAGTCAGCTATTGGGCGCCGCTCGCGGAGAGCACCTGGAAGCGGAGGCCGCGGCGCGCAAGGCGCTCGAAAAAGACGCGTACCTGGCGGAGGCGGAAGCGATCCACGTGCAGCTGTTCGCCTCCACACTCGCGCGCGGCGCGTTCAGCGACGCCGATCACTGGTGTCGCGAAGGCGAGGCGCGCTTCCCGGACGACCCTAACTTTCTGGAATGCCGCTTCACTCTGCTCGGCTGGACCGGCCGCACGCCCGCCGACCTTGCCGCGGCCCAGCGGGAGTTGGCGCGTCTCGACACGATCCCGATGCTCGATGCCGGGCGGCCGTATCGTGAGATGCAGGTCGTCGCGATTCTTGCGCGCGCGGGACTCGCCGACAGCGCGCGCGCGTTGATGCGTGCCATCCGGCACCGCTACCCGAACGAGCCGCTCGGGCTGCCGATCGCCTCGGTCTATCTGCTCCTCGGTCAACCTGATTCGGCGCTCAGTGCGCTCACCGTCCTGCTGCGCACCAATCCCACGTGGCGCGAGTACATCGGCAACCATTACTGGTTCCGCACGCTGCAGCACGACCCTCGCTTCATCGCGCTCACGGCCGACAGCGCGCGCTAGGCGCCGCTCCCGATCAGTGTGGGCGCCCGGATTCCGACACCGACCGCCGCACGAAGGTGAGCAGGTCTCCCCGCATCCGTGCTGCGTAGGCCGGACCGAACAAACGCGTGTAATACGGAACGATGAACCGATCAAAGTCCTGAATCGTGTAGATGGTGGCGCCGGCGTGCGTGGGATCCATCGCTATCGTGATCGGCCGGCCCGTGCGGCGCATAAACGTCACATCGATACGCACGACGTCCTGCAAACGCATCGCCGCAGCTGGTGCACCGGTCGAATCTTTCGGGGGACACACGTACATGGTCGTCTTGGTGTCTTTGTAGCACCCTGGCAAGATAGACTGCACCAGGCTTCCGCTTCCGCTATCAGGGGGGGTTTGCGTGGGATACACGTACCAATTGCCACCGGCGTTTTGCGCCAAAGTACGGGCGGAGTCGGGCGACGAGAATCCGCCGAGCACGGCGTAGTTGCCGGAGTCCTGCGCGACCAGATACACGGTCGACCCCGTCCGGAAGGCGTCCGCTGATTCTGCGAGACGACGCAGCAACCCCGCCGAGGGCGGAGGCGGGTGAAGCGCGTCCTGTACTACGGAGTCGGCGGTTACGCCTCCTCGCGCCCAGCTGAGAGCGGTGACACCCAGCACTAGGGTCGTGGCGGTCCCGGCAAGCATAACCCAGCGATTTCGAGTCATGAGGGCCTCCGGACAACGGTTCGCAGCGGTGCTTCGGGCAGGCGAAAGCAGCGATGAGCGTGTCCCCGAAAACCGGACGCGTCAAGGCGACCGTGACGGTCTCGAACGGATGCGGGTCGGAACACGTATAACCAACATCCTCCAATGGAGACCGCATGCGTTCTACAATGCTGATCTTGCTGGGCTTATGCGTCGCGACGCCGCTAGCTGCACAGACACCGCAGGGCGCGGCACCGGCCGGCGGAATGGGCCAGCGCCGCTTCCAGCCGCCGCCCGATCACTGGACGACGATCGATTCGCTGACCCAGACCCTCGGGCTGACGCCCGCGCAGCGCACCAAGATCACACCCGCCTACACCGCGCTGAACGGCGTGATGAAAGACGCCGCCGCGCGCCGGCAGGCGATCCGGCAACAGATGCAGGCTTCGGGCGGCTTCACACCCGGGCAGGAGCCCACGCCTGAACAGCGCGCGAAGTTCGACAGCGTGCGCACAGAGATGCAGGGGTTTCAGGCTGAAGCGGACCAGTGGTACGCCACGATCCGCAATAACCTGACGCCGGATCAACAGACCAAGTTCGATGCGCTGCCGAAGCCGATGGTCTTTCGGCCCATGGGAGGCGTCGGGCCGCGGCAGTAGCTATCGTTCGGGTCCCACTAAATCGGATCCGGAATGATGTTGCGTCGTCTCTTTGTTCTTCTTGTCACCTCACTCTTCGCGCTGTTGGGCAGCCTAGCTGCCCAACGCGCTTCGAGTGATTCGACGCTCCTCACCGTCGATCGCATCTTCGGCTCACCCGAATTCCGCGTCGGCTCCCTCGGCTCGCTCGCCTGGCTCTCCGATGGCGTCGGGTATACGACCCTCGAGCCAACCGCCGGCGCGAAAGGCGGCCAGGACATCGTCCGCTACGACGCCGAGACCGGCCTCAAGACGATTCTGGTGCCGGCGGCGCGGCTCGTGCCGGCGGGCGATTCGACGCCGCTCGAGATCGAAGAGTACTCGTGGTCGGCCGATGGCCGGCGCCTGTTGATCTTCACGAAGTCGCAGCAGGTGTGGCGGACCAACACGCGCGGCGACTACTGGGTTCTCGATCTCGCCGGGTGGACGCTCAAGAAGTTGGGCGGCAACGGTCCCGCCTCGACGCTGATGTTCGCCAAGTTTTCGCCCGACGGCGGCCGTGTGGGGTGGGTGCGCTACGGCGAGTACAACATCTACGTCGAGGACATGACCAGCGGCAAGATCACGCAGCTGACGCGCGACGGCTCGCGCACGACGATCAACGGCACATTCGACTGGGTCTACGAAGAAGAGCTCGGGCTGCAGGACGGTTGGCGCTGGAACTCCGACGGCCAGTCGATCGCGTACTGGCAGCTCGACGCGACGGGCGTGCGCGATTTCCTCCTCTATAATGTCACCGACTCGCTGTACGCCTTCACGATTCCCGTGCAGTACCCGAAAGCGGGACAGACGAATTCGTCGGGTCGCGTCGGCGTCGTGAACGCCGCGGGCGGCGAGACTCGGTGGATCAGCATCCCGGGAGATCCGCGCAACACCTACATCGCCCGCATGGAATGGGTGCCGGCCCGGGGCGGCAGCAAAGAACTCGTCATTCAGCACATGAACCGGTTGCAGGACACGCTCCATGTCATGATTGCCAACGCGCAGACGGGACAGGTGCGGACAGCCATCACCGAGACGGACAGCGCGTGGATCGAGCAGTTCGACGGGCTGCGGTTCCTGAACGGCGGGAAGGACATCCTGTGGGAGTCGGAGCGCAGCGGATGGACCCAGCTGTATCTCTGCCCGCGCGACGGCGGTGCCCCCCCCCGCCCCCTGACCAGCGGGAACTTCGACGTGTTCGGCGTGCAGCGCGTAGACACCATCGGCAAATGGGTCTACTACGTCGCGTCACCGGACAATCCGACACAGCGCTACCTCTACCGCATCAACTACGCGAAGGCCGGGACGGCGGTGCGGATCACGCCGGCCGGTGAGCCGGGGGTCCATTCTTACAACCTGTCCCCGACGGGCCGGTACGCCGTCCACGTGTACTCGCGTTTCGGTGTCCCGCCGACGACAACGCTCGTGAGCCTGCCGGATAATCATTTGATCCGTACGCTCGTGGACAACGCCCCGCTCAAGGCGAAAGTCGCCGCCCTGCGGCTCGGCGCGACCGAGTTCCGTCAGGTCGACATCGGCAGCGGCATCAAACTCAACGCCTGGTTCATCAAGCCGCCGAATTTCGATTCCACGTCCCGCTATCCCGTCCTGTTTTATGTGTATGGCGGGCCCGGCTCGCAGACGGTCACGGATGCCTGGGGCGGGCAGAACTATCTCTGGTACCAGATGCTGGCGCAGCGCGGCTACATCGTGGCCAGCGTCGACAATCGCGGGACGGGCGCGCGCGGCCGCGCGTGGCGCAAGCTGATTTATCGGCAGATGGGCGTGGTCGAGACGCAGGATCAGGCTGCGGCGGCGCGGGCGGTCGGCCGGCTCCCCTACGTCGACTCGACGCGGCTCGGCATCTGGGGCTGGAGCTACGGCGGCTTCATGACGCTGAACGCGCTGACCCAGGCGCCGGACGTGTATCGGATGGGTATTTCCGTCGCGCCGGTGACGCACTGGAAGTACTACGACACGATCTATACCGAGCGCTATAACGGCCTGCCGCAAGACAACGCCGCCGGGTACGACAAGGGCTCACCGCTCACGTACGCGAAGAACCTGAAGGGCCGGTTGCTGATCGTGCACGGTTCGGGGGACGACAACGTGCACTTCCAGAACACCGAGGCGATGGTGAACGCGCTGGTGGCGGCGAACCGGCCGTTTTCGCTGATGGTGTATCCGAACCGCACCCACTCGATCTCGGGTGGGACGACGCGGCAACATCTGTTCACGCTGCTCACGAAGTTCGTCGAGGAGAATCTGCCGGCGACGACGCGGGGAGCGACGGGAGCTGCGCTGCCGTAACCGCATCGCCGGAAGTTGCCGGACCCGTTCAGAAGCCAAATCGCGCGCCGAGCTGCATGCGCCACCGCGAGATGGCATCCTCCACGACGCCGCGTGTCGGCAGCTCGAGCTGGTAGACCCCGCGCAGATTGCCCGGGTCCCATCCGACGAGCCTCAACAGGGGTACGGATGGGCCCGTGGTGACGTCGCGATATTGTCCCCACCGTGGCTCAATCAGGTTCGGCACGTTGAAGATGTCGGCCGTGATCTCGAGGTAGCGGCCGCTGGCCAGCGGGACCGTCGTGCTGAGTCGGGCGTTCAACGATCCCAGCCACCCGTTGCGGCAGCTGTTGCGTCCCATGATCCGCCCCCGTTGCTTCTCCAGACATGGCTGCTGGGCGATGAACGTCTGCAGCTTCGCATGCTCCGCGGGGGTTGCGGGGGTGCCATCGGGCATCTGCAGCGTGATGTCACTGCCATCCCGCGGCACGTAGACGATGTCGTTGAAGAGCGAGCCGCCGCCGCCTTGTGCGGAGTCTCAAAGAAGGAGGGAGCAAGCCGGCGATCCTCGAGCGTCCCGTCAACCGGTGTGTTGCTGAAGTTTGCCCGAGTCGGGAGGTTGATCAGCGACATGCGGTCATAGGCTCGCGAAAACGCGTACGCCGCATAGAGCGACATGGTCTCACCAAATCGCTTGCGCGCTTGTACCGAGAGCGAGACACTGTGGTCACCGCTCCGGTTCGACACGCGGAAGACCTCCAGGAAGTACGAGTCGCGCCACGCGGGTAACGCCAGGCCTGTCGAGCCAACCGCCCCATACATGGGGCGACCGCCTTCGCCGTATGCGGCGCCGATCGGCGCACCGAGGTTCGCTTCGCGGACGTAGATCTGGTGGACAGCGCGTGTATAGAGGAGGTCGATGCTCGCCGTGATCCCTCCCGGGAAGCGACGGTCCACGCCCAGCGCCAGCTTCAGGTTCTGCGGCAGTTTCAGATCTGGATCGAAGAAACCGAGGCGGGGCGCGGCGCCGCCCGTCGGTTTGCAAGTCGCGGGTTGACTGTCGGGGTCAAAGTGCCACACCTTCGCCGTCCCATTGCAGTTCACGACACTCTCCAAGCCCCCATCCCGGTAGCCATTGCCCAGCCAGCGATACGGCGGCGGACCGCTGAACAGTCCGATTCCGCCGCGGAGGAACGCATTGCCGTTGCCACTGAGGTCGTAGTTGAGCCCCAGACGCGGCGACCACAGCACGTTGCCGCTCGGCAGTTTTCCCGTATTTGCACCCAGCCTGCTGAGCACTGAGTCGTTGGTGAAGGCGGCGTCCGGCAGGAACGGAATGTCGGCGCGGAGCCCCGCGGTAACGGTCAGCCGGGGGGATCGGCATCCAACGGTCCTGAGCGTAGATGCCGAGCCCGACCGCGTGGAAATCGGCGCCCGGCGAGGGACCCGGGAGGCCCCGGTCGTAATGGAACGCAACACCTTTCGCGAGCGAATCGAGGTTGGCGAAAAACCACCGGCCGGCCGATACCTGGACGAGCGGATCGTGGAAATGGAACAGCTCGCCGTGCAGGCCGAGGGTCAGCAGGTGCCCTGCCGTGCTGATCGTCAGGTTCTCCGTGACCTCGAGGCCATACTGATTCACGGCGGTCGTCGGGCACACCGAGTTGGAACCGGCGATGAGGAAACCACTGTCCGCGTTGACCTGAATGAGCGGGAACGGACCGTTCGGCTCGCACGTGTCGAGCAAGCGCTGATAACTCACGATGACTTCGTTCTGCGACTGGCCCCGCAGGTTCGTGCTCCAGATCAGGCGTGTCGTGTGAGCCGTGGATCTGCTCCGGCCGGCGACGGACGAGAGGGCGGTCGTATCGAACGTGCGGCCCGCATCGACGAAGTCGCGACGGTCGCCGTGCGCGTAGTGGTGCGAGAGCTCCAAGTGTCCGTTGGCGCCCAGTTGGACCGTGATCTTTCCGAAGGCGTCCTGGGCCGGCAGATGTCCCTCGGACGGCCCCGGTGTTCCCGGTTCGAGACCAAACGTATCGGCGAGAATGTGTTGGAATTTGACGGCGCTCGACTCGCTGACGGCGGTGCGCGCGACCTGTGCGGGAAATGGTCCAGCGTCGGGCACAACGGCTGCTGCAGATCAACATTCAGAAAGAAATGAACGCGGTTGTGCACGAGGGGACCGGATAGGGTGCCGCCGAACTGGCCGCTCGTGAATTCGGGATGGCTGCCGTCCCAATTACTCGCGGTCATGCTGCCGTCTTGCAGGAAAGCGAACACCGATCCGTGGATAGTATTGGTCCCGGACTTCGTCACGGCGTTCAGCAACCCGCCCGCGAAGCTGCCGAGCCGGACATCGAATGGCGCGGCGAGGACCTGAAATTCGCCGACCGTTTCCAGCGAGATTGCGTGCGGCAGCACTTCCGGAATCGCGCCGCTCGGAATCGCCCCGCCGGGTGTGCGCCCGAGATACAGGTCTGTGTTCACGCCGCCGTCAACCTGGAGGTTGTTGTAGCGAGGCTCGACGCGAACAGTCCGATCATCCCTTGGGCCGCAACAACATTTCGAACCGTGGATCTCCGCGCAGCGTGGCGAAGCTCGGCTCGAGATGCGCATCGAGGAAGCGGACTTGGTACACGTATCCGGCATCCAGGGCGCGCGCCAGCAGATCGAGGGCCGTGTCGCGCTCACCTAACCGGGCCGCGATGCAAGCGCGCCAGTAGCTGGCCTCCCCGCGTCCGAAGGGCCGCTCGAGGCCGACCAACCAGTCGCTGAGTCGGACCGCCTCGGCGTGATCCCCGTGCTGCGCCGCCAGCGTGCCGAGCAGACCCGCGTAGCGCGCGTCGCCCGGGTGACGGCGCGCCAGCTCCGCGGCGATGGCGCGGGCGGAGTCCGCATGACCGGCCGCATAGTGTGTCAGGGCGCGTTCGAAGCGCTGGTCTTCAGTCGCGCGCTCCGCGGCGGGCTGGCTCGCCAACCAGGCGAGGGTGCGAGCGAGCGCCATGCCGGCGGCGGCGCTGTCGCCGTGCGCCGCGAGATCGAGCGCCGTTTCGCGCATCACGGGTGCCGGCTGTCGGATCGGGTCCGGCGGCAACGTCTTGATCTCGTCCAGGCGCTCGATCACCTCGCGTCCGCGCCCGAGCGCGGACAACGCCAGCAGTTCCATGCGCAGCGTTGCGAGGTTTCTCGGAAATCGTTGGCGGGCGCGGCGGGCGGCTCGCAGCTCTCGATCGTGCTCGCCGAGCAGATGGTACGCGTTCGTCAGCCAATTGTAGTAGCCGGCGCGGCCGCTGAGGACGCCGTTGTCGGGATGCAGTCGCTCGAGAATCGTGACCGCCTCCCGCGGACGATTGACATCGAGTGCGTCGCGGGCGAGCTGCTCCCACATGAGCTCAGAGCGGGGGAGCGCGTCGGTCAGTCGCTTGCCGAGCGCGTACGCGGCCGGAAGATCGCCGCGACAGCGGGCCGTCACGCGATCGATCTGCAGCTGCTCGAGTGGCGTGAGATTCATCCCGGCCAGCCGCTTGGCGATACTCGCGGTCGAATCACACTGATCGAGCGCGGTCCCGCCGTGTGCCCACGCAGCCCAGATCAGCGGTTGCGCGTATGTCGAGTCGAGCGCGGCGGCGCGCTGAAAATACGGCAGTGCGTCGCGGGCCCTGCGTCCGCCGTAGAAGATCTCGACGCCGGCGCTGAAGGCGAGATACGCGTCATAGCGGGGGGGCTGACCGGCGATCGACACCAACGCGCTGAGACGCGGATCTACCGCTTCGGCGAGGACCGCCATAATGCGTTCACGCAGGACCTTCAGCGCCGCCCGCGGCTCGTGCGGATCGCCAAATACCGGTTCGAGCGGGTGCAGCACGCTGCCGGTCCGCACATCGGTGATTCTGGCGTTGAGCTCGATCTGACCGCGGCGCAGGTACAGAGAGCCCGACACCAGCATTCCGGAGCCAGTGGCGCGCGCCAGCGCTCCCGCGTCGGAGACATCGAGGCGGGTCGCCCCCGTCCGATTCGCTCCCAACACGATTGCGCCTGGGTCCGCCAGCTCGAGCACTTCCGTTGATGCGAGGCCGCGCGTGATCCAGTCGGCTGCAAGGTTGCCGAGGGGATCGAGGGTGCTATCGCCGGTGCGGTTGGTGAACGGCACGACCAGCACGCGCTTCGCGTTGAGCGACGGCGTGGAGCGCAAAGTCACGCCCAACACCACAGCTGCGATTCCCAGCACCGCAACCGCGAGCCCGAACCGTGGCCAGCGAGAACGACCCGTGACAGCGGGGGTGAGCCGTGCCGGATGCTCCGCGCTTGGCGGCCGAGCCGTTGAGCGCTCACGGATGGCGTCCGCCATTGCCCGCGTCTCGGGCGCGGGATCGGCCTCGAGCTCCGTGATCAGGCGCTTGGCGAAGTCTTCGTAGATCTCGAGCGCGCCGGCGCGATTCCCCAACCGATCGAGCGTGCGCATCAGGCGCCGCTGGGCCCTTTCATCCAGGGGGGCGATCCGTACTGCACGCCGCGCCCATTGCGCCGACTCTTCCAGGTTTCCGCGTGCTTCGCTGTGCTCGGCCAAGGTGCTGGCGGCGCGCAGGGCGACGTTCTTCAAACGCGCGCGCTCGTCCTCCAGCCAGCGCTCGAACTCGGGGGCGCCGCGGATGAAAAAACCCTCGAGCAGATCGCCACGATAGATATCCAGCGCTTCGGCCAGCCGGTCCGCATCGACCGCGCGCTGAAACTCAACCACATCAGAATGGAGTCGCGCTGCATCGAGTCCGATCTCGTCATCGCCGCGATCCGCGAACTCGTCCTCGCCGAGTGCCCGCCGCAAGCCATGCAACGCCTGTCGCAGTGCCGCGCGGGCGTGCACTTGATCGAGATCGGGCCAGAAGAGTGCAACGAGGGAATCGCGACGGTGAAAGCGCGGGGTGACCGCGAGGTAGGCGAGAAGCGCGACGCGCTTGGGCTGCGCGAGCACCGCTCGCAGGTCGTGCCCGTCCGTTCCGAGGAGGCTCAACGCCCCCAGCATCCGAAACTCGACCACGGAAACCTCTCGCGCCGCATCCAGCACACGCATGGTGCAAGGCTAGGCGCAGAGCGTCATCGCTCCGTTATAGCGCGTGTAACGCACAGCGAACCCGGCGCTCCTACTGTGGTGTCCATCCGAACGTACCGTGCGACGAAGGGCGCTGCAATGATGCGGTTGCCCCTCCATGCGCCAAAGGCCCCGGGAGGTCGCCAATGTATTCGCTCTCCGTCTACACTCCTCGCCCTTGGGGCCGCCTCGTGTTCTGGTCGGTCGTAGTCGTTGCTGCCTGCGACTCGCCCACCGGCCTACCGCCAGTGGCATCGGTCGCGGTGACACCAGCAGCCGCAACGATGGTCGTCGGCACTCAGCTGCAGCTGATCGCGACGCCGCTGGACCGGAGCGGCGCGATGCTGGCGGGGCGTTCCATCACCTGGTCGACCGGCAACCAGTCAGTGGCCATCGTGTCCGAGGCCGGGGTGGTCACAGCAGTGGCGGCGGGCCAGGCGACGATCACGGCGACGAGCGAGACGAAGAGCGGAGCGTCGACGATCGAGGTCGTACCCCCCGGCCCGATTCCCGACATCAACGGCTTGTGGGACTGGACCGAGCACATCACCGACTTGTCGAACCAGGGGGTCTGCGACGACACCGGGTCATACACCTTCGCGCAACAGGGCGCCACGTTCGTCGGCCTGTCAGAGCAGGTGGGCACGTGCGTGGGCCCAGGAGGCGCGTACAGGAACAACGTCACGGACTCCGTACGGGCGGGTGTGGTCAGCAACCGTACCATCGGCTTCCGATCCGGCAGTGGGAGCATCATCTGCTCCTACACGGCGACCTTCCCGCCCAATTCGACGGATTCACTGAGCGGCACCGTAACGTGCGCCAACCCGACCGGGACGTGGCGCGCGGTCCGCGGCGGCGACCTCGGGTCGGTGACTGTGACGCCAGCGTCGGCGCGCGTGCTCGTGGGCAGCCGTGTGCAGTTCCAGGCCGAGCTGCGTACGCCGTCGGGCGACCGTGCGTTCGGGCGTGCGGTCACGTGGTCTACGGACA
>WNGG01007237.1_pt1 | contig 12310 bp, 17 predicted proteins | sample 5400661 | NCBI WGS metagenome assembly WNGG01 (sample SAMN13153372, study PRJNA577476) | soil metagenome | isolation source: 100 cm soil or saprolite under Garry oak tree replicate 1 | place: USA:California | collected 2016-06-15 | reverse complement strand
TCGCTCATCCCCGCCGCCAAAGAAAATGAACCTGAGGCATACACGCTGCGCGACGCCACGGAAGATGATATCCCGTTGATTGTAGAGCTGTACGACCTTCGCAGACGCGAAAGTATGGTTAGTTCGCCTCTCGAAGCGAGCTGGCTGCGCTACCATATCAGCATGTGGAACGTCATTGAAACGGAAGACAACTGGCACGTGCAGATCATCATGGATCGCGCTGGGATGGCGCTCGGCTTCCTGTTAGTGCCCATTATGCGTTGGGGGAAGAACATGGATGTCTTCGCGCTGGAAGTCAGGCCAGAAGTGAACTTGCAGGCCGTCCTGCCGCCTCTTTTGCGCGCCCTGGCAGTGCAGGGGCAACACTTGAAGGCGAAGCCGGGGGCAGGTCCGCTTCAGGAGATCAGCTTTAGCCTGAGTGCCACGCATCCTGTGTATGAAGTGTTGGGGAGCGCGCTCACTACCAGGCGTGTGCCGCCCTACGCCTGGTATGTGCGCGTGCCTGATGTGCCGCGTTTTCTGCGGCATATCGCGCCCACGCTGGAACGGCGGTTGCTGGAGTCGCCGCTGGGAAGCTACAGCGGCGAACTGCGCATCAGCCTCTATCGCGGCGGGCTGCGCCTGGTCTTCGAGGATGGGAGATTGAAACTGGCTGAATCCTGGCGCAGTCCAGCCTATGCGAGCAGCGAGGACGCAGCGTTCCCGCCACTGGTGTTCCTGCAATTGCTGTTTGGCTATCGCAGCCTGGATGAACTGCGCTACGCCTTCCCGGATGTGTGGGTAAAAGATGAGGCTGAGCTGGTGCTAAAGACGTTGTTTCCGATGAAGCCATCGTGGGTGGTACCGATTGGATAGGCCTATGGAGGCAAACCACAGAGGAAACAAGATGTTTGTCACTCACTTCACCATCAGTTGTAGCAGCCATAAAACAGCCATACCTGCGATGATGGTCAGGAGGATGTTTTTTGTGCGCCATGCCACACCTGTAGCAACCACGCCGGCGATCAGGCGAGTGTTGTGTACAGAAAGGTAAAGCGCGTTGTCATGTATCAAAAGCGCTGGAAGGATGATAGCAGAAAGGACTGCAATCGGCACAAAGCGCAGGGCATGCTGAAGGAAGACCGGCACCTCGACCTTCCCAAAAAGCAGGATAAATGACAGGCGTGTAGCATACGTCAGGAGGCCGATGCAGAGCAGGATCAGCCAGAGTGCAATAGTTGTTGTCATACGCCTTTCTTTCCTCCAGGCTTTTGCTGGGAGAGCTCGAATGCCTCGTCTGTTGGGACCGGTGGGGTAGGCGAGGCCTTTCCAGGTAAAGCCGATCTTCTTGGTTTTCCCATCTCGATGCTCGTACCAACACCCATGCCGATGAGCGTTGCCACAACCAGTCCCAGTCGAAGTGGCAAACCGAAAGCAACGAGCGCGATGATCCCGGCAGTTATTGCTGCTATCACCCCTGCCCGGTCCTTGAGAGATGGCACAACGAGCGCGATAAACGTGAGAGGCAGTGTAAAATCGAGTGACCAGGACGAGGGTATCTGTGTGCCTAACAGGATACCGGCAGCAGTACTCGCCTGCCAGGTTGCCCAGAGTGTCAGGCCGACACCGAAAAAATACCAGTGCTTGCGCCCTTCATTGTCTCCCTGATGGTAGTGGGTGATCGTCACGGCATAGCATTCATCGGTGAGCACATAGGCCAGGAGCCATTTCCAACGTGTATGCAGCCCCTTGAGGTAGGGAGCGACGGACGCGCTATACAGCGCGTGGCGCAGATTGATGATGACCGCCGTAAGAATGATGATCCCGCCTGGTACTCCAGCGCCAACAAGCTGCGCAATAACAAACTGTGCTGAACCTCCGAAGACGATGAACGACATCGCCTGCGCAGCGAGAGCTGGAATGCCTGCGCCTCTTGCGGAAACGCCGTAGATCAGTCCGAAAGGTACAACTCCCAGCAGAATGGGGGAGACACCTCTACATCCTTGCAGAAATTCAGAGCGCCTGGTCGTCATGGTCCTATGTTTCTACTCTTCACATTGGCAGTTAGCTTTCTAACTGCTAAAAATAACTTTGGTAGTTATATGATAACGCAGAAATGCTAACCTGTCAAGTCTATTTCGCTGGTTAGCATAAGTGTGAAAGAGTATGAGGAAGTGTAGTGGCTCTCTGTGATCTAAAGGCCAAGGAGGCGGATGCCGAGACCCAGCAGCTGGGAGAGGTTTATGCCGTGTGGTTTGCCAACTGCTGAGTCATGTATAATTGGAAATACAGCACTGGCGTGGCTATTCCTTGGGCTTGGTGCCAGTGAAACCCGAGGTCCAGCGCCGGACCAGGGCAGCCTGCGTATCGATCATCTTGTGGGCAGAATCTTGCCAGAGTTGTATCATATCCGTCCCGGCTTTCGCGCCAGCTGCGGGCTCTAGCCTTAAATTGATGTCCTTGACGACATTGAACCAACCCTGCCAGAGCTGCCGCTCAGCGTCGGTCCAGCGCTGGAACAAATCCCGACCCTGTCGAGCAAGTTCCTGTAGCTCTTCGGGGGTCCCCTTGGTGTTGGCCAGGGTCTCAGTCCATTCTCGGGTCCATTCTGCCTGTGCATCCAGCGTCTCTTTCACTGATGCTTGCCAGGCTTCCACGGTTTTCGTCCAGAGTTCCGGACCGGGTGCCCCGCTGAAACGCCGCACCGTGTCAAGCCAGTTCGTCAACAGCTTCTGTTGTGTCTCGGCCCATGTCTTGATGAGGCTTTCAGTTGATTTGCTTTCGCTCATTACACAAATTCCTTTCGGTATGTCAGGCTTGAGAGCATCTACTCACGGCTGACCATAGTATGCTGCCTCTGAGAGGGCTGCCATCGCATAGGACGTCGGCTCTAGTGGGCATCAAATGTATTCTAACGCGATCTCTGTTGGGCGACAAACACAACTATCCCTCTGAGATCCCTTGACACTGACATTAATGTCATGGTTTATACTGAGCGTAAGCATTAGGCTTTTCCAGGTACTCCTCCTTAATTTCCTTGGGACCAAAGGGCCAGGTATGTTCAACGAAACGTGCCCAGAGGAGGTAGGCAACAACGCCAACAGCAACCCAGGCAATTGAGAACAATATGGGCACCGGACCGGACGAGTAGTACACATAAGCCCAGCCAACGAGCGCGATAATACTGGGGAGCGGGTAGAGCCACATGCGATAGGGACGTCTCAGGTTGGGCTGCCTGCGGCGTAGGACCGTCAGCGCGACCACCTGCACGATTCCTTGAATGAGCACAAGAACCGCGATGAGCATAGAAATGACAGTCGAAAGATCAAAGAAGGAACCAACAGCGGTAATCACACACATCACGATCAAAGCGATGTGCGGAAAGTGATAGCGCGGGTGTAATTGGCCAAATTGTCGCAGGAAGACGCCATCACGAGCCGCGTTAAATGGCACACGAGAGCCGCCGAGGAGTCCCGCAAAAACCGAGGCAAACGCGGTGATGATAATGAAGACCGCCACAAAGCTTGAAATGCCTTTACCCAGACACGCTCCAGGACCAGTGAAGCAATTGACGATGATTGCGCAACTTCTTGCCAGCGAACTACTCCCACTACCCCGACGTTGAGAGCCAGAAGGAACTCAGATCCCCTTTATTGGCTTTGACGAGCTGACCCATTTCACCAAGCATCAATTCCTCTATCTTATTGGCCGGAATAGATCCACCAGCGGCGTCAGGCCATATATTCGCTCTACCTGCAACCCTGATCCTGATAGTTGGGTTTCTGAGTTTCTTGAATGGTGGATCGACCAGGAGACAGGCTATCCTATTCCAGAACGCTCAGGAGTCCTACGCTACTTTGTGAATGACAGTGGTAACTTTGTATGGGGCGATTCTAAGGAAGAGGTCATTGAGAAGTGTCCGCATATCTTCAATCGGACAGAGTTTCAGGGGTTTGATAAAAACGATCTTATTAAATCCGTTACCTTTATCCCTGGCAGTATTTATGACAATAAGGAGCTGCTACGAGTAAACCCTGAATACCTTGGTAGTTTGTTGGCATTGGATGAACAGGAGCAGGCGCGGCTTCTCAGCGGTAATTGGAAGATACGGCAGGATGGAACAGCTCTCTTTAGTTATGTGAATATCACCAACCTCTTCTCAAACTTTACCGAGCAATCCGAGGAGAAATATATCACTTGCGATTATGCGAGGGAGGGACGCGACTTAACGGTTATTTACACCTGGCTTGGCTATGACATCGTTCGTAGCTACCCCATTCTTCTTAGACTAGGATGGCAGTGGAGTCTGTTTGCTTGGTCGTCTCTTTAGGAACGGAATGATGATGATGACGGTGCCTAGGAGGATTTGCAGTATCGATAGCCACTGAACGATATTGCTGATGAGAAAAACAAACCCGACAATGAGAATGAAGATTCCGAAGACAGATCCGATTCTTCTGCTCGCGCTACGTAGAAAGAAACGCATCCCCAGGAGAAGGAGAACCAGTATACTTATGCCTACACATCCAATGATTATATTTATGTTATCAAGATAAGAGTAAGAACCTATTAAATCTGACTGAAATCCACATACATAAAATAGAACATCACTTAGAAGAATAAAGGCGATGCCGCCGAGAATATCGACGATAACTCTCCCTTTGGCCAGAAGGAATGCTAGACCAACCAGGGCCGCACCTATCCCTACTACACCAAACCACAGAGAAATGGAATAGTCAATATTGTCTCCTACCACCTTAGTACCCCAAACACCCAGAAGAGCACTCACTACTATAAAACAGATCCAGGCAGGAACCCTGTTCTTGTGAAAGAACAGGTTGATGCGATCCCAGACATTTTGCCCGACTGGACCAACATATACGGTTGGGTCCACTTGTGGGCTGACTTTCTCAGTCTTAGCTATCTCCTTTCTCTCGACCTCTGCTTTCCCCATTTCCTCACTCTGTCCCGACTTGAGTACCTTCTCAAGGTCCTCCTTCACCAGCGCGACATGGGCGGGGCGTTGCTGTTCATCCAGTTCCAACATTTGCGTGATGAGCTTTGCCAGCGGCGCAGGAATGGTCGGATTCAGCAATTGCAGGGAGGGAAAATTAAAAGGTCTACTGGCGGGATTGTGTCCAGTAAGCATCTGATAGAGTGTGGCTCCCAGGCTATAGATATCGGAGCACGGGCTGGTCTGCGCTTGTCCGTATTGTTCTGGGGGCGCATAGCCTACCGAATAATAGTACATGGTATCTTGGGTCTGTTCCTGTTTGAAGTGGCGAGCAATACCAAAGTCGATCAGGTAGATCTGTCCTTTCGGAGTAATCATCACATTGAGGGGTTTGAGGTCACGGAAAATGATTTGCGGCTGATGGCTATGCAGGTAATCCAGAACCGCGCACAGGTCGATCCCGATGCGTACCACTTCCTGGACGGGCAGCTTATTTCCCGGCGTGGCGTCCAGGTAGGACTGCAACGTTCCACCCGTAATAAAGCTCATGACCAAATACCAGCGATCTTCCTCGCCAAAATATTCGTAAATCACAGGGAGATTGGGATGTTGCAGACTGGCAAGTAGATGGGCTTCGCGTTGAAACTGGGCGACAGCTTGGGGAATCTCGTGCGGAGCCAATCGGCTCATGCTCATCTCTTTGACGGCAACCATGCGGTCACCAAGTTGGCTATCCTGGGCGATGTAGACCGCTCCCATCCCTCCTTGTCCCACGACATGCAGTATGCGATAGCGTTGGTGCAGCAAGCGTCCGGTTGGCAGTCTGCCCGTACCCATATGAGGGGACGCGACGAGGGGTTGGCTAGTAGGAGTTTGATCGTTACTCTGCTGAGATGTACCACAGGCTGGACAAAACTGGCTTGCTGGTGGGAGACGGTTACCACATTTCTTACAATAAAGAGGCGTTCCCAAGAGTTCTCTCCTCGTATATGATATGTTTTCCCAATAGCTTGCCTGTCAACGGAAAAATCAAATAACTCTTGCAGAGAATAGCATATTTTTCAATGCGTGTCTATGAATCATGTGGCTTACTTTGGGTGAAATAGAGGTACTTAGAGGAACGAATGAGCGGGAGGATGGTTAAACATCTTTAGAATAATGGGGAAAGTTATCACCTCCCGAAAAATCGCTGGGTGAAGGTAGCAATAAAACTGATCTCGATGAATAGCCCTACAACTGCTTCAAACGCTGCCATTATCACCAAGCGATTGTGCAATGAATTCTCGTTCCCTAAACCTGGGAAGAAGCCACGACCATGAAATGAGGTTAGGCTGAACACGAATGCGTCGGGAAAGAATGGGAGATGTCCAATGGCGAAATAGGCGAGTGCAAATCCTAAGATGACTGCTAAATACCATAAAACACTACGGCCTGGACGATAGCCGTAGCCAGCCAGCAGATCGAGGAAGAGAGAGAATAAGTATTGTCCGAACTTTTTTTGAAAACGGAAAACGATACGTTGAAGAATTTGAGCACGATAAGCAAAGTGAGCTGCCTTCTCATTCAGCCCCTGAGATTGTAATACAACTGCAAGTTGACGATTGGACCTTACTGCTTTCTCAAACTCGTTAATGCGTATGTCTCTCTCTTTTAACTGCCCATCTTGTTTCTTTTGCCTTGCTCTATACTCATCATCAAGCAATTTTACTTGCGCCCAGTTTACAATGGCTAAATTGGTATTGCCCCATTGTATATCTACCAAACGGGGGCCTATATGCTTCTCGTCGCTCAAATGAATTCTTCTGAGAAAGGAGGGTGTATACTAGTTTGTGGAAGTGGTCAACCGGAAAAACGGAGGAAGAGGAAGATGGAAGGAGAAACAGATGACCATACGACCCGCATTGAGAGACGAACTGCTCAAAGCATGCACAGATCCGCGTGAGGTCCTCGCAGAGGGAGGACTGATCAAACAACTGACCAAGGCCATCATCGAGCGGTGTTGAGAGACCGAGCTGGACGTGCACCTGGGCTATCCCAAGCATGGACGACGAGGGGAAGGGACAAGCAACGCGCGCAACGGGACGAGCCGCAAAAAGCTCAAAGGCACCCAGGGCGAGAGCGACATCGCTCTCCCGCGCGATCGCCAGGCCAGTTGTGAACCACAACTGATCCAGAAGCATCAAAGGCGACTGGAGGGCTTTGAGGACAAGATCCTGACGCTGTATGCGCGTGGCATGACCACCCGAGATATGCAAGCCCAGGTGCAGGATCTCTACGGAGTGGAGGTCTCACCCACCTTCATCTCCAACCTCACTGAGGCGGTGATGGATGCGCGTCCGCCAATGGCAGAATCGTCCGCTCGCTGCGGTCTACCCCATCCTCTCTGTCGACTGCCTGGAGGTTTCGGTGCGTGAGAACCAACGCGTGAGAAATTCGGCCCTCTCTTTAGCGCTGGGCGTTGATATGGAGGGACACAAAGAATGGTTGGGCCTGTGGATCGCCCAAAGCGAGGGCGCCCCATTCTGGCTCTCGGTCTTCACCGAATGACAGAACCGTGGGCTGAAGGACATCTTCATCGCCTGTGTGGATGGGCTCACTGGCTTACCGGAAGCGCTAGAGACGCTCTATCCGCAGACCCGCGTGCACCTGTGTATGGTGCACGCGGGTCGCGCAACTCGCTCAAATAGGTCTCCTACACCCATCGCAAGGAGGGAGCAGCTGACCTGAAACTGATCTACTCGGCCAGTACTGAGGCCCAAGCGCAGGTCTATCTCGACCTCGAGGCTCGAGAAGTGGGATCGGCAGTACCCAACCATCAGCAAAATGTGGCACATGCGACTTCTGCCGCGTGATCCCCTTGTTCGCTTTCCCAGAGGACATGCGCAAGGTGATCTACACCACCAACGCCATCGAGTTGGTCAACATGTCTTGACGCAAGGTGACGCGCCATCATCGGATTTTTCCCTCGGATGAGGCCGTCTTTCAGGTGATCTCCCTGGCTCTGCAGAATATCGCCAAGAAATGGACCATGCCGATCCGCAACTGGAAGCCTGCTCTCCATGGCTTTGCCCTTGAATTTGCCGGCAGGTTCCCTCAATGAGAAAATTGACTTCGTACGGATAGGTAAGGGCTTGCGCCCTTTCCCCCCGCCCAAACGCAGCGTGCGACTTTCACCGCACTGCGCTTTCCAGTACTCGACATGACCTTGCGGCCCTTGCCTTTGAGGTGGTGGATTTGGGTTGCCCCCGTGAGGCGCACCAGTTCGAGCACGGCACCATCCGTTGCATGGCATCCCCCACGGTGCTGGAGAACAAGATGCCATTACTCCAACCGTCATCTGCTTTCCTCACCTCATCCATTGTTCCTCTCGTCAAGCGTCTTTCCCTGGCAGACCTTCGCCGTGTCCACGCCATTACAGCATGGCCTTTGGCTACTACGCTGCCTCCGCCCTCTGTCCCGCGTACTGGCATTCTCGCACCCCTTTCGGGCAAAGGCGGTATCAGAGTTCCCCAGTTCCGTATGGACGTGTTTAAGCGATCCGTAGCTTGCCTGCTTTACGCCGGGTGTGCGCGTGAGATACCCCTCGCTGATGTGTGAGCAACGAGGCACAGACACCCTCCCTTTTGGGCCAAGTGTGTCAGCCATTTCACTTGTTCAAGTTTACGACGCTTCAGACACAGGTTTCTTTCGTCAGCATAGATCGCAGAGGTAGCCCTTGTCTTTGTTCGGCTCAAAGATGTCGGTACATGGTCAGTGGGCTTTCCACCTCGAGGAGTGCCGCTCCTCGACGCAGACCACTTCCCCCTCGCATTGGTATCCGAATGGGCCTTTCCAGGCTACACGTTCACCCGTTAAAGGGCGCACCACAAACCTCTTGACAGACTCGGCACTCTTACCAGATGCGCCCATCATATTCAATCACGAGTAAACGATCTATATCAAGCGGTGGTGTATGAGCGAGGCGGAGAATCATAACCCCCTGTTGATCGGGGGTCGGCAGGAGTTCTGTTGCTCTTCTGCCGGCTAACGGTCCCCGCCACACTTCCCAGCCTAACCGAGCATAGAACGACACGCGCTCTGTCTGTAAACAGGCCATCTCAAAATCAGAAAGGACGGTCGCCAGATGACGCATGAGTGTGCTGCCAATCCCCTGGCCTTGATATGCTGGCAGGGTTGCGACGGCATCGATATAGGCCGTCCGTAACAGCGGGAGACCTTCCGGTTGGAGCCACCGCGTCGTCGCCACCGCATGACTAACCACCTCTTGCTCCCGATAGGCGAGCACGTGGATGCCACCGGAAGGGATGTAGGAAAAGAGGTGAGTAAATTCGTCCTCCTGATGGGCTGTTCTGCACACATGAATGATGGAAGCCCGGGTCTCCGCGTTCAATTCTTCCGTACGTGCAGACGTGACCATGATGGATTCACTCATGCGAACGCTACCTGCCTTTCGATACGCTACGTTAGAGAATGCGCTAAATGAAAGCAATAGGTCAGCCACCGTCCTTACGGTATCTCATACTGCATTGCTGATGGCTTTTTGTAGACACAAGTGAACGGCGTTTGGTTATTGTCTTGGAGGATATATTCCCTGTAACGCTATGTAGTAAGCAAGACCATCACCAGGAGCTTTCCCGCGCAGATCAGGCAACGCAAAGGTAGTTTGCCCATCGCCACCAAAGGTTGTGCCAAGGAGTGAAAAAAGTGCGGTTTGCTGGTTAATGGGAAGCAGTTGCCCTTCACACGCAGCCCACCATTGGGGCGTAAAATTAAAGGGAAAGAGTGCGATTTGACCTAAAAACGGATTATCCAAGTGAGCGTCTCCTTGAGAAATACTAAGGCGAGCGGACACATGCCGCTCATACGGTACACTATATCTCATCTACCTGGTGAACGGCAACAAGGCGCATTAAGATAAGTCCTATATCGTTGACCTGCTTAGCTGATCGATCTATAATGCTCCACGATCAGCAATAGTTCCTTAACGCCACAGATTATATGGGAGGATGGAATGGCAAAGAAAAGAACCCCCAAACCACCAGTACCCTACGCTTATCACATCGATGATATTGAGCTTAATAAACGCTTCTACCAACAATATGATGAAAACTATAATATCCCCCAGAAACTGGACAGGCAAATAAGATAGAATGAAGCGGTATCGAGGAAGGTCAGGAGGAGGAAACAGATGTCTGTTCAAAGAAAACGATACAGTGCAGAAGAAAAGACCAAAGTAGCCATCGAGGCAATCAAAGGGCAAAAAACGCTCAATGAACTGGCTGCGGACTATGGCGTGCATCCCAGCCAGATCACCCAATGGAAGAAGCAGGCAGTGGAAGAAATCAGCACAGGCTTCTCGGGTGGACGGGCGCGGCGTGAGCACACAGATGAAGCCCTGGTGGCGTCGTTGTATCAGGAGATTGGGCAGTTGAAAATGGAAATGGACTGGTTAAAAAAACCGTCAGGGCAAAAGATGCGCGGGAGCAGCCGTAGCCCAGCGCTCCTCTAACGAGGAGAGATAGTCCTGGCGCTTGTGACGAAAGCGAAAGCGCTTGAGTTGCTCGCTCTGTGCGGCTTTGGCCTCGCGACGCATCTGGCGCCAACAGTCGCGATCCAGTTGCTGTTACCTGGCACTATCTTGTTCCCACCAGTCGTAATACGCCACGCAGCGCCCATAGCGCAGCAAATTGCTGTTCCAGTTCTTGCGCCCGCTTATGCGGCGATAGCGCGTCTTGGGGCCGCGAATACTGCGTTCCATCTCGGGGTACGGTCCGCGGGAAGGACTCCCGATCGTAGCACTGGACCAGATGCGGTCGCAGGTTGGAAAGCTCCTGCAGGAATTGGGTGAGGCACTGCTGCTCCAGGTCGCTGAGGGTGCCATCTCTCAGGCGCTCCGACATCTGCTGCCGCCATCCATCCAGGCGCTGTCCGACCGTCTCATTGCTCACGACTTCTCCCGCTTGCGTCCAGGATGTGCTCTACATCGAGCACCCATTGCCGCATGCCCTTGACCTGTGCCAGCGACTTGGCCCAAGCCGCCCGCTCGGTGACAATGCTCTTGAGACGAGTCACTTTCTGGCAGACCAGCGGGCTCACCGTGGCCCCTTTTTTTCCAGCCGACGGTTGAGAGAGCAAAACGTGCGCTATCCGTATTTGTTGCGTGGACTGAGCATTGATCGCGTCAATCACGTCTGGAGCACCGATATTACCTACATCCGCCTGCAAAGGGGGTTCCTGTATCTGGTCGCCATTATCGACTGGTTCAGTCGCTACGTCCTGGCTTGGAGAACGTCGATCACCTTGGAAACCGCGTTTTGTCTCGAAGCGCTCGAGCAGGCATTGGAGAGGGCACGACCGGAAATTTTCAACAATGACCAGGGATCGCAGTTTACCAGCACGGACTTTACGAACCGGCTCAAGGCCGCAGACGTGCGCATCAGTTGGTATAGCAGAGGAAGAGCATTAGACAACATTTTCGTTGAAAGGCTCTGGAGAAGTGTTAAGTACGAGGAGGTGTATCGGAAGCGAGTATCAGTCCGTCTCTGATGCAGAAAGCGGGCTGCAAGTGTATTTTCAGTTCTACAATCAGGATCGCTTGCATCAGGCTTTAGATTATCAAACACCCCTACAGGTGTATTATCGATCATGATTCACAACGCTCTTTGAATTGCTGAGTTCACTCTTATTTTTGACCCATTTGTGTCTTGACAATGGGGGATACTTTACTATGGAAACTGCATTTGTCTCCTTGTTTACGCTTGAAGAACTCACGGGACACCTCCTTGTTTTGTGCCTGTTTGAATAAGAAAGGCGAATGAATATGGTCAGGTGCGAACACTACGCTTTAAGGTTAGTAAAGTTTCCTAGCTTTGCTTTGTCAATGAAGTTCCACCGCAAATCAGGGCTGGCTGCAGGACGACCGCAAGGGATCGTCCCTACTATACGCACGGCTTCACTTCCCCGACAGTTTCGAGACGATCATTCCGGAGTCTTTCAGTACGTATCGGCGTACCTTCTCATTAACCAGAGTGAGCAAGCGTGCAACACCAATAATGCCAGTAGGGCCAGGCAAAAAGCGGGTACAATACCCCATCTCTCTATTGTTGCAGCTATGACGAGAAAGAAGACCGCGAAGGTGAATGAGCCAATGACGACGCCGCGAAGCAGTCGGCAAGCGGCAGCCTTACCCTGAAAGTGGTGGGTAAAGGCACCTAAAATGGTGGCAAATACCCGAAAGGGTGTGAGCAAGCCGCTCAATTGAGAACCTAAGAGGCTGGAAACACCCGTGAGCAGCAGCACGAAAGCCGCGGCCACACCCATACGCACATACACCTCCCAAGGAGGCGACGGCAGCACAGCGAACTGATCAGGAGTGCG
>WNGG01007236.1_pt1 | contig 12310 bp, 12 predicted proteins | sample 5400661 | NCBI WGS metagenome assembly WNGG01 (sample SAMN13153372, study PRJNA577476) | soil metagenome | isolation source: 100 cm soil or saprolite under Garry oak tree replicate 1 | place: USA:California | collected 2016-06-15 | reverse complement strand
CGCTTCAGACTAGACCATCACCGATCGCTGCGGACACCCCGCATATCATCCGCAGGAAAAGAAAACCGACGTGAACATCGCTACAGCTCTTATTTCCGATGCCCTAGATAACAGGTTTGACACGGCAATATTGGTGACTGGAGACTCCGACTTGGTGCCCGCTCTTGCTGCCGTAAAGCGCATCAAGCCAGAAAAGCGGCTGGTTGCAGCTCCTAATCGGTACTCAAAAGAATTGCAGGACATTACTGATGCGAGAATCCGCATCTGGGAACCCTTGCTGCGCAAGAGCAGGCTTCCAGAGATCATAAAGCGGGTCAACCTTCCCGACATCGCGAGGCCAGCGAAGTATTCCGGCAACCCAGGATGCACAGCCGCACAAATGCTTTCACTGGCCGCTTCTGCGGAACCGCCAAAACAGCCTTGACTCAAACTGCACCACTACCGGTTACTTGTGTTCAATTCTGGAACAAAACCGGAAGGGGCTCTGGCGCGATGTGCGCGCGCATATGACAGCAGGCGTTTAGTGAACCCCTGTGCTAGGCTTCGGAAGAAGTAGCGATAATTGCCAAACTACGTCTGCCGCTGTTACGTTGTGGTGCAGCTTGAGAGTTATCTGCCGACGCTGTAACTCTGCAATGTCGGCATGCTCAATGTCCGGCCCGATAACAACGGCGTCAATGTGCTCGTGCTCAAATCAGTGGTCATATGTGGATGCGGTTGCGACGATTTACAACAGAGCCGGCAAGAAGCTTTATGAAACGTGGCACAGAGGAAATTGGCGGTGGTCCAAGCCCGAGAAGGAATGCTTAGAGGAAGCCCTAAACTTTCTACGCAATCTCCAATCCAAGTAATCCCTCCCTCAAGAAAACGAAGGCCTCTACCGCCATTGTGCCCTGTGTCCACGGGTCGCACCACGCCTCAGGAGCGTGTCCCGCCGATCACCAACGGCAATATTTCTCGGGCAGTTTGAATATTGCGGGCCACATTATCTACAGACATTCACAACATTTCGGCAATCTCAGCCAGAGCGTAACCCCGGGCGAAACTGGCTGATATTGGCTGGGGCAGCCGCACAAGCCGTTGTGGTTTGGGGGTCAAGCCTCACGCCGGAATTATGAGACCTGACCCTAGTAGCAACATGGCTAGAAGGAGAAGCCGTGAACCAGTCTCACGCTTTCTGCAGTTACCGAGCCCAAGCCAAAAGCCGCTCCACCAACTGCCGTAGCCGAGCCGCTGCCAAATGCGCTGGAGTCGAGCGAAGCCTCAATCGACAGCGTGTACACGCCGACGCCCACGTTCGGGAAAATAAATCCGAAGCTATGAGCACTGGTCGTCTGAAGAATCAGTTGGGTCGTCAAAGTGAAATCGCACGTCCCGCTCCCGGCAACGCCACCCACGACCACATTGACCACACAGTTCGTGAGGTCCTGGGTCAGCGTCTGAACACGAGAATCCAGGACGACACCTTTGTTGCCGTTCACATCCGCATAGCATCCGAGAATGCTGCTGTCGCAGCTCTTGATCGGTTCGGCAATAATGGGATTACCCCCGCTGTCGTACAGCACCGCGCGGAGAAACACGCCACCCGACGCGGTTGCACTCGAGCTGCTACCCGTAGAGGTCCGCACCTTCGTGTTGGTGTAGAGGCCGGTTACCAGCGACGGTGTAACGAACAGCGACTGGCTGTTTGACAGCTTTGCAGTCATTGCCATGATGGGTACGAAGTGGTCAGCGGTGGGCTCCACCGGGGTACCACCAAAAATGTCGTGACAGGTCATGACGGGGTCACCGATGGAGGTCCAATTTGAGACGTTGCAGTAGACCGCTGTGTTGATGGCTGCCGTGGCTTTCGAACTCGGCGTGCCGTTCTGAGCGGTGGCCAGAACCGCCGCCAGACTTACAAACAGAACCGTTGCTACAAAGCGCTTCATGGTATCTTCTCCTTCGATTTGGAATCTGTTCCAATCGCAAGGGCAGCGTGGTTCAGGATGGCGCCGGTCGCCGGCTTCCTCTGCCCAACCGTGCGCAGAGTAGTTCAGATCTGCGAGTACGAGCTAGATTACGGCAGTACATTGTCCACCATCGAAGGGCATCCGCTCCCGATTGAAAGCGGTGTGGCATACCGAACGGCAAGCCGTTTCTACCATGTTGCCCACGCTCATTTCAGCACTCAGGGCAGCACTCAGGCCGAAGCAGAAACCAGAGTCGCGAACGTTACCAGAGCTTTAGTGAGTTCTCCCACATTAGAAAACAGTGGCTTTTGTGTATTGATTGCGCCCGGTAAGGACTACGTAGCACGGCGCGGCTGGAAACAGAAACGTCATGCAGCCATGTCCATGCCTCGCAATGGACGTTAGCGGGGGGAGGCTGGTCATCAGCCGTAATAGATTTGTTGTGGAGAGACTCTCTATGTCTGGAAATTCGATCGAATATTCAATACCATTCTCGCCAAAGAAAGCGCCAGTGGAGGTGGCCCCGCAACCCACAATGGGATCGGCCAATCCGGTCATGGTGAAGCCGTTCAGCCTTAGCTTGATGTGATCTGCTAATGGTTGCCCTTTTTTTGGGAGGTCCCGACTCTTAAATGAAATTGCTACGCTTAGTCGTCGCCCTGCTCCTCATCCCCGCTGTATTAGGTTATGCCCAAGGGAATACGTTCAAAGTTCGCTATAACGGCGGGACGCTTCAAACGAAAGTTGATCCCAAGGACTGGGACAATAAGCTGAATGTGACCTCCGATATCATCACGCTGAACCTCAAAGACCGCCAAACTCTTCAAATTCCTACCTCATCTGTAACCAGTCTCAGTTACGGACAGGAAGCACATCGCAGAGTGGGCACCATGATCGCGCTGGGCATCCTAGTTGCGCCGCTTGCATTATTCGGACTAATGAGACTCGGCTGCACTTCGTAGGAATCGAGTATACCCAACAGGGTGGACGCAAAGGCGGTCTGCTTCTGCAGGGTCATAAAGAAAATTACCGCGCACTGTTGATGGCGCTTAAAAGTGCAACGGGAGCGCCATTGGCTTGTCTCGCCAGAGGACAGGAAATACGTTCCCACCAGTATTGAGGCTTCAGTCGTAAGGCCAGGAACAGAGGAAAAGCCAGGAACAGCGGCAGTAAGACAACCCACAAACCAGCCGACTAGAGCACCTGAACCTAGTCCCACGACAGCAACGCCTGCGGCACCAACGCGGAGTGCTGAGATCGGCACAATAGCGATTAACTCCAATCCTGATGGTGCGGAACTTTTCGTTGATTCCAGATATGCGGGAAACGCACCAGCTAGCATAAAACTGACACTTGGCACCCACAGCATTCAAGTCGTGATGAAGGGCTACAAGGACTGGGCTCGAGACATCTCCATCACAGCGGGATCAGACTTGAAGGTTAATGCCGCTCTGGAGCGACAGTAGCAGCACAGAATTACTTGAAATCTTAAGGTTTTTCTCTCTGTCCAGGTCATACGAGATCTTCGTGAGATCCATGCTGAACGACCACACCGCTTCCAAAGGCGCTGCTTGACTTCCATTGAATTAGGTTGATTTTTGGGAGGGTCTTTCTTGTGCAGATTCAAGGGCTTAGGTCATATTTGAAAACTCCACTAGAAAATCAATAAATCGTCGGACGTTGCTCTCCAGGCATTCTGTGCTCCTCAGCGACGAGTGCCTTCTGGCTGCGATGTTCCCCGGTAACGACCGAATGGTCTTTCAGCACACTGAAACGCACAGGAAAGACCGAGCACAATTAGGAGAAATGTACCTACACGCAGAGGCACCCACTGAAATTGAGCAGCTATTGCATATCCAGCGGCGGCAAGAAACAAAGGGCCAGTGAAATAGCAATGAAGCCGATGGCAGCGGCGGGCATTGATAAGGCACCCTATCCCCATGACGGCGAAAGCGCTCGCCCATAGCCAATTTCTACCGGCGGCCCAAAATGATCCGGTGAGGATCACGGCGACCGGCCCATACCAAAAAAACCATGCGGCACGGGAGGCCGTTAGGTCCCGAGGATTCTTTGAATCAAGATTGCAGCAATCCGCCATCACTGTTTCCTTTTTAGACCATGTACTGCACATCCGAAACATGAGTTGGATAGGCGAACAATGCTTGTTTCAAGTCGCTGGCCGTGATCGCTTTCCGCATTGCCAGCGCAAAAAGATTGATCGTTTCTTCGGCTGCCGGGCCGAGCAGGTGAGCGCGAGAGGCGCTCCCTGCATGACTGGCGTCGGAGATGTGATTGCTGGATTCTTCAAGCGATGGTTACCTCGGTGGAAACGTTCTGTCGCTGCTATCTTAGATGCTGTATTCGGGTTCCGATAATAAGAGGGGGGTAGTCCGAACTTGCTCACGTTTGTCCGATTCTGCGCGACATTTTGCGTGGGGGCCTGCAAGATCGACTTGGATAACCAGTTGTGGTGAGCGCTCCTTCCGTTTCGGTGCGATTAGGTTCACGGCCGCAACGTCCATTGCTTGCGATCCTCTGCGGCGGCCTGCTGGCCGGCACCTTCGACATTAGCCAGGCTTTCATCGGATTCGGCTTGTTAGGGGCAAGACCATTCAAAATTCTGCAGCATATCGCCGGAGGCATTCTTGGTCCGCGCTCTTCTGAAATGGGCTGGACTTCGGCAATCATTGGCCTCGCCTGCCATTTCACCATCGCACTCACGGCTGCCGGGCTTTACTGTCTTGCGAGTCGCGCGCTGCGTCTGCTGCTGGAACACCCCATCATTTGCGGGCTGTTGTACGGCGAGCTTGTCTTTTTGTTTATGTACTTTGTCGTCTTACCGCTTTCAGCACTCGGCCCGGCAAAATTCAATGTCGCGACCTACATCACTGGACCCATCGGTCACCCTCTTCTGGTCGGATTGCCGATTGCGCTTTGCGTGCGGCATCTCGCTCCACCATCATGACGTCGAAAGCGATGACGATCACCTGCACTTTGCTACGATGGCTCTTGTGAAGGAGTCTTGATCATGCTGCGTCGGATGCTGATCTTAATCGCAGTTGTCCTTGCATTGTTGTGCTCGTACAGCGGCATGTCAGGAGCCAAAATGACCGCAGACGACTCTCAAGAAGGGGCACTTCGAGAATTGGAAGCGAAATGGCTCAGTGCTGAAGATGATCCAAATAGCCTCGAATCAATTCTCGCCGACGATTTCATCCATGTTCTGCCGGTCGGCTTCGTCACGAAGCGAGAGCAGCTCACCTTCCTGCGCATGCATCCGCAGTCCTCACAGGAAACCAAACACTTTGAAGACTTGAAGATCCGTATGTTTGGAAGCGCTGCGGCTTTTGACAGTAAACACTAAAGAGAACTGGACAAATCCAGCAGTATTGGCTCTGGCTTTCAATGCAGCGGAGCAATTTGTGGCTTCTGGGGAAACCACTACCAATGAGCTGGCAGAGGCTAAGAGCACGCTCTACCAGCAAGCCACCGACAAGGTGACGGCTGCAAACGCTTAATCTTAGGACTTGCCCAATTCGTGTCCGATCAATATGGCACTTACCGCCAGCCCGATGCCCACACCGATCAGGAATTTGGCCCTCCTCGCAAGTCCCGGACCCCGGACCCTCACCACGTCGCCATACGCGATGGTCGTGACGGATTGCCCGTTGTCGATTGCAAACGTCTGATCGTCCAACTGTGTAATTGTCCCCCGGATGTCTCGGCCGTCGCGCAGTGTTATGTGGACGGTTTTTCCAACGCCACGTTTTTCCAGTTGCCGCTTGATCTCTTCTCCGTCCCGGTCTTGCGGCGTCGGCGAGGGCTGTTGCACCGGCAGCGCTACGCATTGCAATGCCGTCAGCAGCAGCAGCAAAAGCGAAAGGACTCTTGTCGATTTCATGCTCGGCTCACCCTCTCCGTTCAAATAGTACGGCTTGAACTGCCACTAACAGGCCGTGGTGTAAGTAGCTGAATTTCGGCACGGCCAGCGACGTACTCGGCTTCGTGAGCTCTTCAAGTATTTCGCACGGGACGTCGAGATTACTGACTCACTATTGAACCAAAGAGAGTTACCAATTTAGACAAATCTTCCCTCATAAGACGTTGCCCGCTCTGTTCTCGGCCCAGTGGCCCCATGCCGTTACAGACTGTTGCTCACCTGTCACAGCTTGCGCTACAAGCGTATCTCGTGCCCGGTGCTGCGTCCCCGAACCATAAGAGGGCCATGAATCAGCGAACAGCCCCCGAATAGGAAGAGGTCTTGAGGAAATTTTTAGACCGGCTGCACAGAGGACGTACTCTCGGTTTCACCCGACATTCCCTGCAACACGGCCCGCTCTCAATTTGGTGTTCCGACTATCCGTCCATATTTACAAGCGATAGAGGATGTCTTTGGAGCGGATGCCGACTACGCGATGCTGCATAAAATCTGGGCTGTGATGCCTGGACGCTGGCGCGGATCGCCGGTCACAGTTCTGTGGCGATCTCCGCGCGGTACGTTCATCCGTCCGAGGATGCAGTGCTGGCCGCCGTTGAGCGGTTGGGTGGGCACAAAATTGGGCACAGCGACAAAATACTGGATGAAGCGATGGGAGGATCGAAGCTGCTATCCGCTACGGCTGCTGAGAGTTAAATGGTCGGGGCGACAGGATTTGAACCTGTGACCCCCTGCGCCCAAGGCAGGTGCGCTACCAGGCTGCGCTACGCCCCGACTGTGTGGATCCAAGAAAGAGAAAACCAGGCTTCCTCGCTCATTATAAAGGATGCTTATCTTGATGCCCGGCGCCAACTCTGCCCGCTTCGTCATATAATCCAAAATGTGAGCGAGCCGCTGCAATATGCCATCGTGGCGTACGTGCAGAACCCTGTAGCAGAGTTCGTGGAGCATCTTCGGCGGGAGCTGTATCCCCAGCACGGGCACCTTCCTGCTCACTTGACCGTGCTTCCCCCGCGGACACTAAGGGGCACTGAGGCGGCATCGCGCGAAACCATGGAGAATATCTGCGCCACGGTCGAGCCTTTTGAAATCAGCTTGGGGGATGTGGAGGCCTTCTTTCCGGCCACCCCCACGGTTTTTATTCGCGTGGACTATGGCGCCTACCGCATGCGCGAGCTGCACGATCGATTGAACACCGCCGAATTGTGGGCCGCCGAGCAGTGGCCCTACATGCCTCATCTGACCATTGTCAAAATGGCCGACCTCGAGGATGCCGTGGCGACCCTGCAGCGGGCGCGGCAGCGCTGGTCGCATTATCATGGCCCTCGCCGTCTTCTGGTGGATAGGCTTACCTTCGTGCGCGAGAGCCGCGAGCAATTGCAGTGGATCGACCTGGCCCCCATCCCGTTGGGCGGCAGATTGGCCCCTAGCGCCCTGCGTTAGAGGCTCCTAAACCCATACCAAAAGTACATGGCCTAAGTGCACCTTGTGGAGTCGCTTCCCGAGGCATAGAAGTATATTCGGCAGCTCTCTCTCAATTATTCAGTACCAAGCCCCGCTGCCGTCATCTCTTTGCCCCGGAGTTGCCGTGCAAATTGGAGTCTATGGATCGGGATATCTCGGCACCGTAATTTCTGCCTGCCTGGCCGACTTTGGCATGCCTGTGGTTTGTTACGACGAAGACAGCTCCTTGGTAACCGCCATGGCGCAGGGCGGCATGCCGTTCCATGAAAAAAATCTCAAGGAAATTATTCGCCGCAGCGTGCGCACCGGGAGACTCTCGTATTCCACCGACATTGAGGCCTTCGTCAAGAAGGCGCACGTCATCTTCATGGCCACGGACTCGCCCCGCTATGTGGAAGACATAACCGTGAGAATTGCGGCCATGGCGGTCAAGGAGGCGGTGCTGGTGCTGGCCACCCCCGTCCCCGTGGGAACCGCCACTCGCATTGAAAAGCGGCTGAAATCTGAAGGCACGAAAATCGCCGTGGTTTCGCAGCCTGTTTTTGTCACCGACGGATGCGCTATCGAAGACTTTAACTGGCCTGACCGCATCGTCCTGGGGACTGATTCGCCAGACGCGGTGCTCACCCTCAAGCAAATCTATCGTCCCGTAGTAATGCGCGGGGTGCCAGTGATTGTGACCAATCACGAGACTGCGGAGATGGTCCGCGAGGCCTCCACCGCATTCCTGGCGACAAAAATTTCTTTCATCAATGAGCTCGCCAGCCTCTGCGAAAGCGTTAGTGCCGATGCCGTTGATCTGGCGCTGGCGCTAGGACTGGACAAAAAAATCTCTCCCCGTTGTCTGCAGCCCGGAGCCAGGTTCGGAGGCAGCTTTGTAGAAGCCGACATGGACTCGCTAGCGCAATTGGCCAGCGGCAATGGAGTTTCTCTCAAGATTCTAAGCGCGGCACGCGAGGTGAACCGCACCCTTTCAGATCGCATCGTCGAAAAGATTTCCCATGCGGTGGAGTCGCTCGCCGGAAAACAGGTCGCCATTCTAGGACTGGCTTTCAAACCCCACACCAACTCGGTAGCCGGATCGGGTTCAATTGCTCTTGCCAAGCACCTCATGTCCGAAGGCGCGAAAGTGCGGGCATACGATCCCGTGGCCATCAAAGAAGCGCAGGCGGAGCTGAGTTCCGCGGTTTGTTATTGCGATTCGCCCTATGCGGCTGCCGAAGGCGGCGACGCGTTGGTGGTTGGCACGGGCTGGCCGGAATTTCGGGCTCTGGATTTCGAGAAAATAAAGGGTCTACTAAAGCGTCCCCTCATTGTGGATACCAAGAACCTGCTGGATGCGGCCCGCCTGCGCGCCATGGGCTTTCAGTATGTAGGCGTGGGACGGGGATCGTCGGTTCTATGACCTGGTAACTGCGCTGCCCATCGGCAACAGCTCACAGTTGAGCTTGCTATAATCGAAGTTCTACGGTGGGCGTAGCTCAACTGGCAGAGCACCGGACTGTGGCTCCGGCTGTTGTGGGTTCAATTCCCATCGCCCACCCCAATGCTCTCTCCTTAAGACCATTTCCTGATCCAATCCCAATTCAACCCCTAAACTGCTCGTCGTAAGACAAATACGCAACTTCGCTCCCTCCCAGCACATCCTTAAATCTCATAAGCGGAGGTTGCGAAATGAATCGGCATCGCAACGGTTTTCTCCTCGCCGCACTGTTCCTCTTGGTTGCGGGCATGTACTCCCAAACCAAAAAAGGTGCGGCTCCCCAAAAGACCAATGCCTCCCCAGGAGCGGTTACCTTCACGGATTACCGCGGGCAAAGACCAGGGGTCATCCACAAAATAACCGCCGCTGACCTCCCCCCTCCCCAGGCCTCCGAGTCTGCCGACAATGCCCCCAGTCTGGTGCCCCGGCCGGCCGACGCCTGGCCACAGGCGCCGGCCGGTTTCAAAGTCGAGCTCTACGCCAGCGGCCTGGATAATCCTCGCCTCATCCGCACCGCCCCCAATGGCGATTTCTTTGTTGCTGAGAGCCGCTCGGGAGAGCTTAAGGCTTTTCGCGCCATTGGGCGGGAAGGCAAGGCCGAGCGCGTGGAAGTCTTTGCGTCAGGACTCAGGCAGCCCTTTGGTATCGCTTTCTATCCTCCTGGAGCGAACCCCGAATGGGTCTACGTCGCCAATACCGATTCAGTTGTGCGCCTTGCCTATCGCAATGGCGACCTGAAGGCCCGCGATGCGCCGCAGGTGATCGTCTCCAACCTGCCGGGCGGCGGACGCTTGCGCGGTGGCGGCCATTGGACGCGAGATATCGCCTTCTCCCCGGACGGAAAGAAAATGTTCGTCTCCGTCGGTTCACGTTCCAACGCAGATGATACCGACAACAATCCGGCGGAGTATCACCGCGCCGACATTCTCGAGTTCAATCCCGATGGATCCGGTTTGCGTGTCTATGCTTCCGGAATTCGCAATGCCGTTGGCATTGCCGTGGAACCAAATACCGGTGTGCTTTGGGCTTCAGTCAACGAACGCGACGAACTCGGCGATAACGTTCCTCCCGACTACATTACTCATATTCGGGAGGGTGGATTTTATGGATGGCCCTGGTACTACATCGGAGGACACCAGGATCCACGGCACGCCGGCAAACATCCCGAACTGAGAGACAAAGTCATCGTCCCTGACGTGCTTCTTCAGCCTCATATTGCCTCGCTGGAGATGACCTTCTATGACGGCAAACAGTTCCCCGCAGAATATCGCGGAGACATCTTCGCGGCCGAACATGGCTCCTGGAACAGGAGCACGCGGGTGGGATACGAAGTGGTGCGCGTGCCCCTGCATCGGCAGGGCCGTGCCACCGGGGAGTATGAGGATTTCCTTACCGGCTTCGTGACCGCAGACGGAAGAGTCTGGGGAAGGCCGGTTGGCGTTGCCGTGGCTAAAGACGGTTCGCTGCTGGTAACCGACGACGGCTCCAGGTCCATCTGGCGTGTCAGTTTTGGAACGCAAGTAAGTGGGCGCGATGGCTACAGTCCGACGGGTTTTTTCATTCTCGCTGAGGAACACTGAGAAAGACAGACGCAGAATGACCAAGTTGCCGTGGAATTGGCGAAAAACCGCAACCGCAGGCGCGGTCTTGCTTATGACCGCGACCGGAAATCCGCAACTGGTGCCAGGACAATTCCCCGCATCACCCGCGGCGACTAACCAGGCCGATAGCTTAACTCCTTCGGCCCCGGCGCGCAGCGGCCGGGAAATGACCCATTTCTCGGAAGCGCGGCCTCCGGCAAAGTCACTTCAGAGGTGCTCCAGCTTTCCATCCGGGAAGCGATCGATCGCGGCCTTAAGTTCAACCTCGGAGTAATTCTCGACGAGCATAGTGTGCGGGGAGCGCGCGGGGAGCGCCTCAAGAGCTTGAGCGATTTGCTTCCTCATCTCAGCACCCGCACGGCAGAAACTGCAGAGCAGCTCAACCTGGCCGCCTTTGGACTTAACCTTCCCGGAGTTCCAAAAGTCGTCGGCCCCTTCGGCGTTTTCGATGCGCGCGCCACTCTCGACCAGCCTATCCTTGACCTTAAGGCGTTCAACAACACGCGGGCAGCTACGGAAAATCTAAAAGCTGCCGAACTCAATTATCAAGATGCCCGCGAGATTGTGGTGCTGGTGGTAACTAACTTATATCTTCAGGCACTGGCGGGGGCGGCGCGCGTGCAAGCCGCAGAAGCACAATTGCGCACCGCCGAGGCTGTCTACCATCAATCTTCCGACCTCAGGAACGCCGGAGTAGCCGCCGGCATTGACGTGTTGCGCAGTCAGGTAGATATGCAAGCGCGACGCCAGCGCTTGCTTTCCGTCCAGAACGATTTCTCCAAGCAGAAGCTGGCTTTGGCGCGCGCCATTGGGCTGCCGCCAGCGCAAGCCTTCGCCTTCGCCGACCGCATGCCGGAATCCCCCGCGCCCGTCGTCACCTTCGAAAAAGCTCTTGCCGACGCGTATCTGAATCGCGCTGACTGGCAGCGTGCTCAGGCGTTAGTGCGTTCCGCCAGGCTGACTAGAACCGCCGAGCTGGCGGGAGCCTTTCCGGTTCTGCGCTTCGACGGCGATTACGGCGTCATCGGCCCCACTCCGGGCAATTCGCACGGCTCTTTTACGGCAACTGCGTCGCTGACCTTGCCCATCTTTCAGGGCGGGCGTGTGCGCGCCCAAGTCATTCAATCGGAAGCACTCTTATCGCAGCGCAAGGCTGAAATGCAGGACTTGCAGGGTCGCATCGAAACCGAGGTGCGAATAGCTTTCCTCGATTTGCAAACTGCCGGCCAGCAAGTGGAAGTCGCGAAACAGGCGGTGGAGCTCGCCCGCCAGGAAGTACAGCAATCGCGCGACCGCTTCGCCGCTGGCGTTGCTGGCAGCTTGGAAGTCACCCAGGCGCAAGAAGCCCTGGCGGTGGCGGATGAGAACGTGATCGCCAGCATCTATGCCCACAACGTTGCCAAAGCTACCTTGGCCAGAGCGGTGGGAGTAGCGGAAAAGGCGATCAAGCAATTTCTGGGGACACGATAGATGGCGCAAGCAGAAGTGCTTCGGCCGGAAGAACAACCGGAAACAGGGGCGGTGCAATCGCGCGGCAAGCGTGCCCGCCGCTATCTGCGGCAAAATCCGCGGACAAAATGGATGTTGTTGGGCTTGGTGGTAGCGCTGGTAATTGGCGGCACCCTGCTGTGGCGCTACTACGCTGTTCGTGAATCTACGGATGACGCTCAAATTGAAGGTGATATCTATCCCATCAGCGCCCGTATCGGCGGCACCGTTCGCCAGGTGACGGTAGAGGACAATCAGTACGTCGAAGCCGGGACTGTGCTGGTGCAGCTTGATCCTACGGATTATGAGGTTGCCCTCCACCGCGCCGAGGCCGAATTGGCGGACGCGCAGGCAAACTCGCAAGCGGCGCGCGCGGGGGTACCTA
>WNGG01007235.1_pt1 | contig 12310 bp, 10 predicted proteins | sample 5400661 | NCBI WGS metagenome assembly WNGG01 (sample SAMN13153372, study PRJNA577476) | soil metagenome | isolation source: 100 cm soil or saprolite under Garry oak tree replicate 1 | place: USA:California | collected 2016-06-15 | reverse complement strand
CACGTCTGGGGGCTGGGCCGCCACCACATCGGGTCCAACTTCTTCTGGTACCTGAAGGACCCGGTCGGCAACTTCTCGGAGTACTACTCCGACCTGGACGTCATCCTGGACGACCAGCTGTGGAAACCGTCAGTCGTCGAAGGCGCCCGCGGCCTGTACAACTGGGGGCCGCCGCCCCCGCCGTCGTTCATTCAGCCCGAGGACCTGGCCGCGTTGATGACCGGTAGTCACGCGCCCAAGGGCTGAGGGAGGCCTCATGCGCATCGGACGTGCTCACGGCCGTCTCGTGATCATCGATGGCGACGGGGTGATCGACGCCGCGACCGTCAGCGATGGCGAGTTCAGCGCGGACCCGGACCAGGTGTTCGCGGTATGGGACCGGTTCACCGAATGGGCCGGCGGGTACGCCGGCCCCGGCGCGCACACCGGCCCGCTGGTCCCCGAGGAGCTCGGCGCGCCGGTGCTGGCCCCGCCCCAGGTGTTCGGCATCGGCCTGAACTACCGGGAGCACGCCGCCGAGTCCGGTGTCGATGCGCCGGACGTGCCGCCGGTGTTCACCAAGTTCCGCAGCTGTCTGGCCGGCCCGTACGCCACCGTCGAGCTGCCCAGCGACCGGGTGGACTGGGAGGTCGAGCTGGTCGCGGTGATCGGGCGGCCCGCCGAACGGGTGCCGGAGGAGAAGGCCTGGTCCTACGTCGCGGGCGTGATGGCGGGCCAGGACCTGTCGGAGCGGACGGTTCAGCTGGCCGGCCCGGTGCCGCAGTTCTCGCTGGGGAAGTCGTTTCCCGGCTTCGGGCCGACCGGACCGTGGCTGGTGACACCCGATGAACTACCGGACCGCGATGATCTGCGGTTGCGCTGCTCGGTCGACGGCCGCGTGCTGCAGGACGGCCGGACCACAGACATGATCTTCTCCGTTCCTGAGCTGGTGGCCCGGATTTCCGCCGTGTGCCCCATGCTGCCGGGCGACCTGATCTTCACCGGCACCCCGGCCGGGGTGGGCATTGGGCGGCAGCCGCCGGAGTTCCTGCGGCCCGGCACGACGCTGGTGAGCACGATCGAAGGTCTCGGTGAGCTGCGGAACGCGCTGGTCGCCAGGCCGGGCTTTCCGCAGCCAGGGCGGTGACGGGTGAGCGCGGACCGTGAGCCGATCTGGGTGCCGGACCCGGACGAGGTCACGGCCGCGAACGTGTCGCGCTTCGCCCGCTGGCTCACTCAGCACGGACGGGCTCAGCTGACCGGTGACTACCTGGAGTTGTGGCGGTGGTCGGCGGAGCGGCTCGAGGAGTTCTGGCGGGCCGTCTGGGACTACTTCGGCGTCCGTTCGGCCACCCCGTATGAGCAGGTGCTGTCCGGGGCGGTCATGCCGGACATCGAGTGGTTTCCCGGCGCGCAGGTCAGCTACGTCGAGTACCTGTTCCGCGGGCGCGACCCGGAGCGGGTCGCGTTGATCGACGCCCGGGAATCCGCGCAGCCTGGAGAAGGTCCGGTCAGCCGCCACCTGACGTGGGGAATGCTGCGTGAGCAGGTCGGCGGCCTGGCCGTGATGCTGCGGAATCTGGGAGTCGGTCCCAGGGACAGGGTCGCGGGGTACGTGCCGAACGCGGCCGAGGCGGTCATCGCCTTCCTGGCCACGGCGAGCCTCGGCGCCATCTGGTCCGGTTGCGGCCAGGACTACTCGCCCGCGGCGGCGGCCGAGCGCCTGGGGCAACTGGACCCGGTGGTGCTGATCGCGGCCGACGGATACCGGTACGGAGGGCGGGAATTCGACCGGCGCGGGTCGGTCAGCGAGCTGGCCGCGCTGCTGCCCACGCTCCGCGCGACGATCGTCTTTCCCCGGCTCGGCCTCCCCGCGGACACCGCAGCCGGAAGGCTCGGCTGGCCGGTTTCCTCTGGTCCTTCTGACCTGGTACCGCAGGCGGTGCCGTTCAGCCACCCGCTGTGGGTGCTGTTCTCCTCGGGCACGACCGGCCGGCCTAAGGGGATCGTGCACAGCACGGGCGGGGTTCTGCTTGAGCACCTGAAGGCGATGTCGCTGAGCCTCGATCTCGGCGAGCAGGACACGTTTTTCTGGTACACCTCGCCGAGCTGGATGGTGTGGAACTACCTCGTCTCCGGCCTGCTGGCCGGGGCCCGGATCGTCTGCTACGACGGAAGCCCGAGCCACCCGTCGTGGGAGGCGCTGTGGGCGCTGGCCGCCGAGCACCACGTCACGCTGCTGGGCACCAGCCCCGCGCACCTGCGCGGCTGCGCCCAGGCCGGCCTGGAACCGGCGCGTGATCACGACCTGTCCGCACTGCGGTCGCTCGGGTCGTCGGGTTCGGCGCTGCCCAGCGACGCTTATTTCTGGGTCGCCGACCATGTGGGCCGCCAGGTCCGCGTCAACTCGACATCCGGCGGGACGGATGTCGTCAGCGCCTTCGCGGGCGGCTCGCCGATCATGCCGGTGTGGCCGGGTGAGCTGTCGGCGCCGTGTCTGGGGGTGGCCCTCGACTCGTGGGACGAGCACGGCAGGCCGGTCCGCGGTGCGGTCGGTGAGCTTGTTGTCACCAAGCCGATGCCGTCGATGCCCGTGGCGTTCTGGAACGACCCGGCCGGTTCGCGGTACCGGGAGGCCTATCTCGGAACCTTTCCCGGGGTGTGGCGGCACGGCGACTGGATCACGATCACCGACCGCTGCTCAGTGGTGGTGCACGGGCGATCCGATGCCACGCTGAACCGCCACGGCGTCCGGATGGGCAGCTCGGACATCTACCACGTGGTCGAGCAGCTCGACGAGATCGCCGAGGCCCTGGTGGTCGGGGTCGAGCGACCGGAGGGCGAATACTGGATGCCGCTGTTCGTGGTGCTCAACCCCGGACACGAACTCGACGACGCGCTGATCGGCAAGATCCGGCGGACCGTCCGCGAGGGAGCCTCGCCCCGGCACGTGCCCGACGAGATCATCGCCGCGCCGGCCATCCCGCACACCCGCACCGGCAAGAAGCTCGAGATCCCGGTCAAACGGATCCTGCAGGGAGGCGATCCGCGCCAGGTCATGGATGCGGGCGCAGTGGACAACCCGGACGCCCTGCGATGGTTCGCGGGCTGGCACACGGAGGCGAGGACGTGAAGACAAGCGTGCTGATCCCCACGACCGGCGACATCGCCACCGTGCGCGAGCACGCCGCGATGGCCGATCAGCTCGGCTACGACTCGGTCAACTGCTCGCACATCGCCGCCCGCGACTCGTTCACCACCCTCGCCGGGCTTGCCCACCTCGCCCCCTCGGTCACCTTGGCCACGGCGGTGGCCCCGATCTACCACCGCTCCCCCGCCTCGATGGCCCAGACGGCCGCCACGATCGACGACCTGTCCGGCGGCCGCTTCCGGCTCGGGCTCGGCACCGGTCACCGGGCCACCATGGGCGGCTGGCACGGGCAGGACATCGGAAACCCGGTGACCGAGATGCGCGAGTACGTCGCGCTGGTCCGGGCCCTGCTGGCGGGCGGCGAGCCGCCGGCCGGCCTGCGCTGGAACTCGAGCTTTGCGTTCAACGGCTTCAAGGCCCGGGCGGACATCCCTGTCTACCTGGCCGGCCTGTCCCCCGCCATGCTGCGCCTCGCGGGAGAGATCGCCGACGGGGTGGTGCTGTGGGCCTGCCCCGCCTCCTACGTCGGGGACGTGGTGATGCGGGAGGTAACGGCGGGCCGGGCGCGCGCCGACCAGCCGCTCGCCGGTTTCGATGTCTGCGCCGCCGTCCCGAGCGCTGTCGCCACCGATCCCGCCGTCGCCCACCGCGGCATACGAGCGGAGCTGCACCGCTACTTCGGCCTGCCCTTCTACCGGGCGATGTTCACCCAGGCGGGCTACGAAGCCGACATCGCGGCCTACGACGCGGCGGCCGACGTAGATGCCCAGCGCGCCGCGATCAGCGACGCGTTCATCGAGGACCTCTGCGCCATCGGGAAACCGGAGGACGTAGCGGCGGGCGTGGCCCGCTATCGTGCCGCGGGCGCCACCAACCCGATGATCACCAACATCACCGGCACTGACCTTGGCCCGACCTTGCGTGCGGCCGTCGCCGCGTAGGCCGGCCTGAGGGTTGCCCGTGACATCACCAGCCTCCGGCGCTGGCCGCGCCCTGGCCCCGCGCAGACGAGCGCCGTCAGGATGGCTGAGGCTGGTCCTGCTGGGCTGGCGGCGTCAGGTCATCCACGCCGTGCTCACGGGCGTAGGCGATCAGCAGAGACGGGGCACGGTCGATGTGTTCGGTCAGCACCTCGATGGCCCGATCCGCGTCGCGGGCGAGAGCGAGTTCGGAAAGCTGCCGGTGTTCCCGGGCCAGGTCGCGCTGGTGATCGTCGGTGAGCACCCAGTACCACCGGCGGTAAAGCTCGGCGCTGTCCCTGAGCGAGTTGGCGACCGACTCGAGTCGGCGGTTGCTGCAGCCGGTCAGCAGGGCCTGATGGAAGTCGCGGTGGTGACAGGACCAGTCCTCACTGACCGTTCCGTCGTCCCGGGTGACGGGCGTCCGCTCAAGGCGATGGTGCGCGGCCAGGATCCCGGTCTCCCACTGCAGGTCGCCGCGCTCGACCGCCAGGCGCAAGGCGAGCGATTCGATCTCGATGCGGGTTTCGGTCAGCTCGGCGATGTCCTCGATCGACAGGTCGCGCACCCGGAAGCCGCGCTGCGGTGTCGCGACCAGCAGGCCTTGCTCAGTCAGGCGGGTGAGCGCCTCCCGGATGACGGACTGGCTTACCCCGAACCGTTCGGTGAGCTCGACCATCTTCAGCCTCTGGCCGGGACGGAGCACCCCGTTGAGCAGCTCGGACCGAATCACTTCGTATACCTGTTCGGTGCGAGTTGCGGGAGCCGTCACCCCGACAGCATAGCTCATTTTCCCTGGTTAACGTTTTCTGTAAAAAATATCGATAAAATATTGATCTGTCGATTCTTTCTTGGTTGACTGACACGGAGGAGTCCGGCACCACCCGGCGGGTGATGCCCCGAGGCGGAGGCGGCCCATGTCGAGTCCCGGTTCAGAGGCTGTTGAGGTGCCCGTGCTGATCGTCGGGGCCGGGCCGGCCGGACTGGCCTTGTCCGTCGCCTTGTCGCGGTACGGCGTAGGACATCTGGTCGTCGAGCGGCACAGGGGCACGGCCCACACGCCGCGCGCGCACATCATCAACCAGCGCACCATCGAGATCTTCCGGCATCTGGGGATCAGCGACCGGTTCCACGCGGTCGCCACACCGCAGTACCTGATGGCCAGCAACCTGTGGGTGACCACCCTGGCGGGCCTTGAGGTCGCCCGATCGGAAACGTGGGGGACCAGCGCCGAGCGGGCCGCCGACTACCGTGCGGCGAGTCCCGAGCCGATGGCGAACTGCCCGCAGACCGTGCTGGAACCCATGCTCCTGGCGGCGGCACGGGACATGGGCGCCGATATCAGGTTCGGGTGGGAGTTCACCAGCCTCGCGCAGGATCAGGGCGGCGTCACCAGCGTCATCCACGAACGTGACGGAGAGGCGACGCTGACCGTGCGGTCGCAGTACGTGGTGGGCGCCGACGGCGCCCGCAGCCTGGTCCTCGGCCACGCCGGGCTCACGGTCGAAGGACCCGGCGACCTGGCCCAGGCGGCGAACATCTGGTTCCGCGCCGATTTGTCCCGCTACCTGGCCTACCGGCCCGGAGTCCTGACCTGGAACGTGATGCCGGGACCGCTGCCCCCGCTCCGGCTCGGCACGTTGATCTGCCACAAGCCGTTCACCGAGTTCGTGCTGGCGTTCATGTACGACCCGAAGCAGGTGTCGCTGGACACGCTGGGCACCGACGAGCTCTACCGGCGGATACGCGCCTTCGTGGGCGAGGACGTCGACGCCGAGATCCTCGGTGTCGCCGGATGGCAGGTACGGGCGCAGATCGCGTCAACCTATGCGGCGGGACGCGTGTTCTGCATGGGCGACGCGGTTCACCGGCATCCGCCGACCAACGGCCTCGGGCTCAACATGTCCATCGCGGACGCGTACAACCTCGGCTGGAAGCTGGCTCTGGTCCTGGCCGGGCGGGCGGGCACCGCGCTGCTTGACAGCTACTCCCCGGAACGACAGCCTGTCGGGGCGCAGGGCGTCCAGCGCGCCATCACCAGCCTGCAGGAAGGGGCCGCGGTCGAGGCTGCCCTCGGGTACGAGCCGGCCCAGCCCGCCGAGGCAGGCTGGAAAGCACTCAGCACCTTGTACGAACCCGGACCCGCCGGGGACGAGCGCAGGGACGCGCTGCACAAAGCGATCGAGCTGAGCAACTACCAGTTCAACGCCCATGGCATCGAGCTCGGGTACCGCTATCGGAGCGACGCCGTCGTCGACGACGGCAGCCCGGACCACACCCCGGCGCGCGACCCTCAGTTGTACTACCAGCCGACCACTCGCCCCGGCGCCCGCGTCCCGCACGCCCGGCTCGAACACGACGGCGTCCCGGTCTCCTCGCTCGACCTCGTCGACGACCTGGGCTTCGCCCTGCTCACCGGGGTGGGCGGCGAGGCATGGGCGCAGGCGGCGGCGGAAATCTCCGCACGTGCGGGGGTAACCGTCCGCGTCCATGTCATCGGAGGCCGGGAAGGCGTGACCGACCCTTACGGCGAGTGGGCTTCATTGCGGGAGGTGGAGACCACCGGCTGTGTCCTGGTGCGCCCGGACCGGCATGTGGCCTGGCGATCCATGCGTCACACCCCGGACAGCGCTCGGCAGCTCCCCGCCGTCATCGAGCAGGCACTGGGACACCCGGGCTAACTCTGCTAGCACCCAGTCGACCGTCGCCCGCTCGTCGAAGTCGGGTGTCCTTACCAGCGCGCGAATCACCGGAATCCGATGACGACCTCTCACCTTCCTGGCGGCAAACCTGGGCATCGACCAGTTCAAACGACCAAGAGGAAGTGACATGACATCACCTGGTGAAGGCGACAAGCTCAGCTTCGCCCGCGACATCAGGCCCCTGTTCCGGGACAAGGACCGCGACTCGATGCTGGCTGCCTTTGATCTTTTCGACTACACGGATGTCGTCGAGCATGCCGACGCCATCGTCGGCTCCCTGAGCAGCGGGCAGATGCCCTGCGACGGCGCCTGGCCCGCCGCCCAGGTGGAGAAACTCCAGCAGTGGATTGACATGGGCATGCCCGCCTAGGTCTGGCGGATCACCGGGTTCCGGTGATGACCTTTCACCGTCCCGGCGGACAGCCTAGGCCCGTTGCGACGACACGCACGGGGGCCAGCCGGGATGTGCCCTCTCACCGCTGCGAAGCCTAGGAGGCTCTCGTGAAACTGAACGTGAACGGTGCCGACGTTGAGGTGGACGACCGTCACGCGAAGACTCCGCTGCTGTGGGTGCTGCGGGACGTGCTGGGCATGCACGGAACGAAATTCGGCTGCGGGATCGGCTACTGCGCGGCGTGCACCGTGCTGATCGACGGGGTTAACACGAAGTCGTGCCAGACCCCCGCCGGGCGCGCCGCCGGAAAGACGATCACCACCGTCGAGGGCGCTTCGGGGCCGGTCGTCGATGCGGTGCGGGATGCGTGGCACCGGGGCAACGTGGTGCAGTGCGGGTACTGCCAGCCCGGCCAGACGCTGGCCGCGGCCGCGCTGCTGGAGACTGACCGGTCACCGGATGACGCGGCCATCGGCCGGTGGATGAACGGGAACCTGTGCCGGTGCGGCACCTACCCTCGCATCAGAAACGCGATCCACGAAGCCGCTGGCATGCTGGCCGCGGGCCGAACCCCGGAGCGGCTGGCCGCTGTCCCGGAGCTGGAGATACAGCCGCTGACTCCGGAGGAGCTGGCCGATCCGGTCCATCCCTATGTCCGCATCCATCAGGACGGGACCGTTGTCGTTTACTCGGACCAGATCGAGATGGGGCAGGGAGCTCATACCGGGCTGGCGGCGATCGTGGCGGAAGAACTGGACGCGGATTTCGCCTCGCTCCGGGTGGTCAACGCGGCGAACGGGGCCAAGCCCGGCGGGGGGGATGTGTACGGGACCCCGGCGGGGGGCGGGTTTATCCAGCTTACCGGCGCGTCCACCTCGACCAGGGGTTACTGGGCCCGCTACCGCCTAGTCGCTGCCCAGGCGCGGGCGCGGCTGGTGGCCGCGGCGGCCGAGGCCTGGGGCGTGCGAGCGGAAGAAGTCGAGATCGACTCGGGCATAGTGCGCCACCCGAGCGGGATGCGCACGGGCTTCGGCGAACTCGCCGCGCGCGCCGGGCAGCTGCCAGTCCCGGACGACGTCCGCCCGAAGGATCCGGGCCAGTACAAGCTGATCGGGCGCGAGGGCAGGCTCCGGGTCGACGCTCCCGGGAAGATCCTCGGTACGACGCGGTTCGTCATCGACGTCACCCTGCCCCGGATGCTGACCGCGGTGGTGCTGCATTCCCCCAAGTTCGGCGCCACGCCGGCCGAGGTCGATGACAGCGCAGCGCTGGCCGAGCCCGGGGTCACCGCGGTGGTCCCGATCGAGGAGGGCATCGCGGTAGTCGGCGAGACATTCGATGACGCGCAGCGGGGCCTGCGCGCGCTGCGGGTGGAGTGGAACGAGCAGGACGCCGAGCGGCGTAGCTCGGAGGAACTGCTGGCCGAGCACCGGCGGCTGGTCGAGTCCGGCGAGCAGGCCGTGGTGGCCCGGGAGGACGGCGACGTCGCGACCGCGCTCGCGGGCGCCGCGCACGTCATCGATGCGATCTATGAGCTGCCCTACCTCGCGCACGCCCCGATGGAACCGAACAACGCCGCATGCCGGATGGGCGATGACGGCATCCTGGAGGTGTGGACCGGCACCGAGGGCCCCACCTATGAGCGCATGGCGGCCTCGGCGGCAGCCGGAATCGGTGAGGACCGGGTGCGGGTTCACGTCCCGTTCGCGGGCGGGTCGTTCGGCCTGCACAGCACCTCCGGACGCGATCCGGTCAGCGAGGCCGTGCAGGTCGCGCGGGCGCTGGACTGGAAGTACCCGGTCAAGGTCCAGTCGCTGCGCGAGGAGGAGTTCAAGTCCGGCAGGTACCGGGCGATGGCCGTGCACCGGGTCCGGGCAAGCGCCGACGCCCAGGGCCGCGTGACCGCGTTCCACCAGCAGATCGCCGCCGAGCCGACCTCGCCCAACATGCCGTTCGCGGTCGACTTCCTGTTCAAGGACGGCGTCGACTACATGACGACAAGCGGCGCCGTCGACGGCCCGTACGCGCTGGCCAACTTCAAGCTGGAGACGACCAACGTCCAGACCGGCGTGCCCATCATGGTGTGGCGGTCCGTCGGGAACTCCCACACCGAATTCGCCCGCGAGTCAGCGATCGACGAACTCGCAGCCGCCGTCGGGCGCGACCCGGTGGACCTGCGCCGCGACCTGCTGGCCGACAACCCGCGCACCCTCCGGGCACTGGAGCTGGCGGCCGAACGGGCCGGGTGGGGAACGCCCCTGCCCCAGGGCCGCGCCCGCGGCGTCGCCTGCAGCAGCTTCCTGTCCCACAGCGCCCAGGTCACCGAGATCTCCCTCGACAACCGCAACCGTGTCCACATCGAGAAGATCACCTTCGCGCTGGACTGCGGCATCACCGTCGACCCGGACCTGGTCCGCGCCCAGGTCGAAGGCGGCCTCATCTGGGCGCTCGGCGCCGCCGCCTGGGGGGAGGTCGTGCTCGGCGACGGCGGCCAGATCATCACCCAGAGCTTCGACCGCTACCCGGTCATGCGGATGCAGTCGGTGCCCCAGATCGAGGTGCTCTTGATCGAATCGGGCGAACCGCCGACCGGCGTCGGCGAGGTCAGCGTCCCCACCGCCGCGCCAGCCCTGACCAACGCGATCGCCGCGCTCACCGGAACCCGGATCCGCCGGCTTCCCATCACCAAGACCATGAGGGTCTACTGAGGAAGGACACCGCCGATGCCCGACGTCACGATCACCCCCACCGAGGACGGCCCCTACCAGGTCTCCGGGCCGGTACTGCTGACCGATGTCGACGGCCGCGAGATCCCGCACCCCGATCCGATGAACCTGTGCCGCTGCGGCCAGTCCGGCAACAAGCCGTTCTGCGACGGCACCCACCTCACCATCGACTTCGACGGCACCCTGGCCAACTGACGGACTCGACCACCACAAACCCCGACGCCTACCCGCCCGCGCTGCCAGCGCGTCTACGCCGGCTGATCTGCGCGGCCGGGCCCCCGGCCTCCTCGCCCCAGCCACAAGGAGGCTGCCGTGACCTTCACCGTGGACATCCACCACCACATGCTGCCCGATTTCTTCTGGCGGGCCACCAACGAGGGCGACCACCCGGTCGGTGGTATCGCGCCGCCGCCCTGGTCGCGCGCGAGCACGCTCGCGTTCCTCGACGACGCCGGCATCGACGTCGCCGTCACCTCGGTTAGCACCCCCGGTGTACACACCGGGGACGACATCGCCGCGCGCGTCCTGGCACGACGGTGCTCCGCGATGTCGCGGGAATCGACCGCGTCGTATTCGGCTCCGACTACCCCTACCTACGCCGCGACCTAGCCGTCTCCAGTCGCCAGCACATCGAGGCCAATCCGGAACTCACCACCAGCGAGCGAACGGCTGTCCTCGGCGGCACGGCGACGACGCTGGTCCCGCGGCTGGCTGCCATTCGGCATGCTCGCCGGAATGTGTAAGAATCCGCAGGTGGACATCGACGGTCCCGCGGTCGCCGAGCTGGTGGCCGACGTCGCGGCGGCGGTGAGCCGCCGGGCCGCCGCGGTGTCCGAGGATGTCTACGAGGTGATCCTGCGGGAGATCCCGGAGCTACGCGACGACAAGTCGGTGCTGACGCTGCTCGCCTCGAGCGTCCACAGCAACATCGGCACCTGCCTGCAGGTCATGCAGCACCAGATCGACCTGAGCGCCGTGCAAGCCCCGGCCGCGGCCGTGGAATACGCGCGCCGGCGGGCGCAGCGCGGCACGTCGCTGACCGCGCTGCTGCGCGCCTACCGGCTCGGACACGCGTGCTTCTCCGACTGGTTTCTCAAGGAGCTGGCTCAGCAGGCAGACGAAGCCCAGATGATCACCGCCGCCACGCTGAGCATGTCCAAGATCGTGGCCGGGTACGTCGACCAGACCTCCGAAGAGATCGTCGCGGCTTATGCGCGCGAACGGGAAAACTGGCTGCGGAACCGCAGCGCCGCGCGAGCCGCCAGGATCCGTGACCTGCTCTCGGGCGAGCGGATCAACGTGAGCGCGACGGAGGCTGCCCTGGGCTACCGGCTGCGCCAGTACCACGTGGGCGTCGTGTGCTGGGCGGGCGACGCGGCGGCCGCCGTGGACAACATCACCCGGCTCGAGCACGCGATCAGCCACGTCGCGGGGAAGGCGGCTTGCTCCGATCCTGTCTTCCTGCCCCGCGACGTATCCAGCGCGTGGGCCTGGCTGCCGCTGGGGATCCGGGACACGTTCGACGCCGCAGGGGCCAGCGTGGCCGGCGTAGACGGCGACATCCATTTCGCGTTCGGCGACGCGGCCAAGGGCGCCACGGGGTTCCGCCTCACCCACCAGCAGGCCCTCGCCGCCCAGGCGGTCGCGCTCGCCGCTGGCTCTCCCCCGCGGGCGGTAGCGTTCAGCGAGGTCGCGCCGGTGGCGATGATGCTCGGCTCCGCCGACCTGCTGCGGGCCTGGGTGCTCAGCACGCTGGCGGGCCTGGCCGACGACGACGAGCACCACGCCCGCTTGCGTGGGACCTTGCTGGTCTTCCTGCAGAGCGGGGGCAGCTACAAGACGACCGCCGAACGGCTGATGCTGCACAAGAACACGGTCCAGTACCGGATCCGCAAGGCGAAGGAGAGCCTCGGCCGGCCGATCGGTGAGAACCGCCACGACGTGGAGCTCGCGCTGCGGGCCAGCCACTGGCTCGGCTCGTCAGTGCTGCAGCACGGACCAGGCCACGCTAGACCAAATTTGTAGCGTCACCTGCTGCTGCCCGAGTCAGGCGGCAACGCGAACGGGCCGGCGAGTTGCATCGCACCGTACCCCGACCGTCGGACCTGCATCTGGCCGAGCGCGAAGGTTGACATCATGTCGAGGCTGATCACGTCAGGATCACGTCAGATTGCCTTCAGCGCCTCCGATTTGGTCACGACTCGGCCCAGGGCGCCGTATTCGTGCAGGTCACCGAACATCTCGATGCGGATGGCCTGGTCCAGGCCGCCCACGCGGACCGGTTCGTAGCCGCCGGCGCGGATCAGGTCAGCGACCAGGTCGCCTGCGGCGGCGTCGTCCGCGGCATAGAACAGCACCGCGCGCTCGGGCTCCTGCCGCGCGGCCGCCGACAACGAGCC
>WNGG01015423.1_pt1 | contig 12311 bp, 10 predicted proteins | sample 5400661 | NCBI WGS metagenome assembly WNGG01 (sample SAMN13153372, study PRJNA577476) | soil metagenome | isolation source: 100 cm soil or saprolite under Garry oak tree replicate 1 | place: USA:California | collected 2016-06-15 | reverse complement strand
CCAAAGCCGATTCGCGGGAACAAGTAAATATAATTTCCGCCGTATGCTTAGATTCGCCTGGACCGGGATCACGTCGTTCTCCACCATTCCGCTGCGGGCCGGCATCATTATCGGGCTGCTGACAAGTTTGGTCGCCTTCTATCAGTTGGGTGAGGCGCTTTGGCTCAAGTGTTTCACCGACCGTGCCGTACCAGGATGGGCTTCTATTATCGGTCTGCAGTCTTTGTTGTTTGGCGTGCTGTTCATCTTGCTCGGAATTCTGGGAGAATACATGGCACGGATTCTGGAGGAGGTTCGCGGACGGCCTCGATTTATTGTCAGTGAAACCCTGGGTTTTCCCGTCGACGGCTCACAGCCTTCACCCGCCGGTCTGGCCTCCCAGGTGAATTAAGGTGTGATCAGGATGCCAGGCAAAGCTGCCAAGCTCATCGTGCACGGTGACGATTTCGGGATTTCGGAAAGAATCAACGACGGCATTTTGCGCGCCCACTGCGACGGGATTCTTACTTCCTCGTCAATTATTGCCAACGGAGAGGCATTTGAACACGCGGCTGCCCTTGCCCGTTCGACCCCCAGTTTGGATATCGGTGTTCACCTCACCCTGATCGAAGAAAAACCCCTGCTGGATCCGGCGGAGCTTCCGACCCTGGTGAAAGTGGATGGCAAGTTTCACCCGCATGCCATGCAGTTTGTCAGGCGATACTTTTCAGGAAGAATCAATTTGCAGGAAGTAAGGAGAGAGCTGGAGGCACAGGTTCAGAAGGTGTATGCCGCCGGCCTGGTCCCGAGCCATTTCGATAGTCACCAGCACGTTCATATCCTGCCTGGGATTCTGAAAATTGTGGTGGAGCTGAGTCAAAAGTATGGCATTCCGTCAATTCGTTTGCCCCGTGAAGCCGGCGTCTTCAGAAAAATGGGGCGCGTGCCCTTTGCGCGGCTAGTACAGGCGATGGTGCTGAATACTTTCTGCCAAATGGCAAAGGGCAGAATTGAACGAAGAACCGATTCTTTTTCCGGGTTTTTGTACGGGGGCAATCTCAACAAGGAGAACCTGTTGAACCTTCTCAAGCATCTGCCGCGCCACGGGACATGTGAGATCATGTGTCATCCGGGTCTGGAAGGCTCCGGCTCCCCGTATGACCACTGGGGATATCATTGGCCGGATGAACTAAGCGCTCTCGTCGATGCTGACATCAAGGAATTTGTTCGTAAAGAGGGTATTCAACTTACATCTTGCCGCGAGCTTGAGAGCCGATAGTGACGTATGAGGATAGTTTCGATAAATCGCCCCTGGGCCTTCAAATTCTGTTCCGAAAGCCATGATCTTCAACTCTTCCACGGATCCCAATGAGCAGCGCTAGTCCCTCGTTAGCCACATGGGAAACGGCTCGTCCCAAGGCTGCCTACTGGTCTGCGGCCGTCCTGGTTGCACCACTGTTCCTCCTGGCGCTGTATATCTACGGCCATGGGTTAGGGAAGCGCAGCCTGTCCATCGACGAGCTCTACCACGTGTATGCGGCGGATTCACTGAACCGGGATGGAACGTTTGCCCTTCCCTCCGGACGGCCGTATGAACGGGCGGCGCCCTACACTTATGCCGTGGGCCTTTCTTTCAAGTACCTGGGGGTTTCCGAATTCTCCGCGCGGATCCCCAGCGTTCTTTTTGGGCTGCTTTACCTGGCGCTTTTTTTCCGCCTGGTGGACACTTCTTTCGGCCGGGGCGCTGCCGTCTTGAGCGCGCTCCTCGTCGTCCTGTCCCCGCTCGAAGTCTATTACGCGCGGGAATGCCGGTTCTATTCGTTGCTTCAAGTGTCTTATTTGGTCCTGGTTTATTCGTTCTTCAAGCTGTTCGAGACTTTCAGAGAAGCGAAGCCGGCATGGGACTCAAGGCGCGTGCGCAAGCTCGTGCTACTGAGCCTGGTGTTTGCAGTGGCGGGATATCTGTGCCTCAAGATGCAACCCTTCGGAACTTTGCTGTTTCTCCCTTCGGCAGCCCTTTTCGTTGTGTTTACGTTGATCCGTAAGTTTTTTGCGAGGCGTTCGGCGCCGCCGCTCAAATTTGCGCTAACCGCGGCCGGGGTCCTCGCGACTGCCATAGCAGGCCTCTATCTCTCGACAGAGCTTCTGGGCGCCAGTTTTTTTCAGTCATTCACCTACGTTCCCAGATGGGCCAGCTACTTTGCGGGCGATCGCCTGTTTTATTTTCGCGTGTTGTATCACCAGAATGCTTTGCTTTGCCTCCTCGTCCCTGTGGGTGCGCTGCTCGCTATGCGGGGGAACGCGGCCGGCGCTCTTTACTTTGGTTCTCTTTTCGCAGCGCCCTTCATGATCCTGTCGTTTCTGCCTCTGAAACAAGATCGGCTTTTGCACCATGTCTACCCGTTCGCGCTTGTTCTAATCTCCGTCTGCATCGTTGTCTCCTTTGGCAAGATCATGGAGATCCTCCGGCTGAGGACGGGCGGACCGAAACGATGGATGACGGCGCTGTTGTTGATCGGCACGATTACTGCCTTGGCCGCCAACACAGCATTCGCCTATGGCCGCTTTAAAATATCTTTTCCCCCGACGCCCGGCTGGAAGGAAACGTGTTCCTCATTGAGAAGCAGAATATCCGGTGACGACATTGTGGTTACGGACAATTCCATTGCGGTCCGGCACTACCTGGGCAGGGTCGATTACGTGATGGACGAAAATTTGCTGGAAATCAGCAAGCAGGCGGGATGCCGCGACCGGAGCGGCAGGTGGCGCGACTATTACACGGACGCCGTCCATATAACTTCGATCGGTGAACTGATGGAACTGGCGGGCGGCGGCAAGCGGGCATGGATCCTTTTGGGGCACGACGGAAGCGGGTTTCGCAGCATCCACGAGTTCGCCGGAACGATCGGTAAACCGATCACCGGCGACGCGATCGACGAAGAAATAAAAGTCTACAGCGTTGGTCCGTCATTCAGTCCAGGTCTGCCGATACAGTGATTAAGGTTGGCATTGAGTGCGAATCGATCGAAGGCAAGCAGTGGGGCGTGGGGAGGATCGTCAGCAAGCTGCTGGAGGATATCTCTCTCCGCGCGGATCTCGCGCGGGAATTCAAGTTCCATCTATATTTCAAATCGCGGATTCCGGATCTACCCTGCCTGGAGAATCCGATATTTGTAAAAACCCTCGTTGGACGGGTTGCTGAGCCGATTCTGCCGGGTGGAGCCGCCGCAGTACCCTTCGGTCTGTATTATTATCTGCTCTTGCCGCTTCGTCTCCGCTCCGACGGACTCGACGCGACTTACTTCCCGAATTACATGCTTCCGATGCTGTTTAGCGGGAGGTCGCTCGTAGATCTGACCGAGGATGTTCACCACGAAGCCCATTATGGCAGCAATCCCTTTCTCTGGCGTTTGGGATTCAGGGTTTTCTGCTGGTGGGCCGCGAAGCACGGGACCAGAGTCGAGAGCTTTTCCGAATCGTCAAGAAGGGAGCTCGCGAGACTCTATAAAATACCAATCGAAAAGATTGCGGTTAACTATCACGGCGTGGACGTATCGCTGGCCGGCAACGGGCGCGGGCCCCAGAGAAACACCCGTGAGCCGTTCCTTCTCTACTTCGGGCAGGCGTTTCCGCGCCGCCATCTGAAAGAGACCATGCTTGCCTTTGAGATCGTTGCCAGGAGACTTCCCGCTCTGAGGCTGATTGCGGTGGGATACGACAGATACAACCCTCCAATCATAAAGAAGTTGCAAGGCGCCATAAATAAACGGCTCGGGCGCGAGGCCATCCTGCACAAGGAATATGTCACGGAAGAGGAGCGCGATGCTCTCTTTTACGGGGCTGAGGCCCTGGTCTATATCTCCACCAGGGAGGCCTTTGGGTTGCCTCCTCTTGAGGCCCTGGCGTACGGGACCGCGCCCATTGTAGCTCGGACCGCAACAACGGAGGAGCTTCTCGCAGACAAGGCATTTTTTGTAAGCGATCCGGATTCCGTGGAATCTATCGCCGATTGCATGGTGGAAGCGCTTACCAATCATAAGAAGCGCGATGAGATTCGGAAGCGGGGACCTGAAATAGTGAGTCAATACAGCTGGCAGGCCCACACCGATCGATTTCTGGACATTTTGCGAGCGTTGTGTGACCCGGAGCGCAGGGGTTTGGCGCCCCGCGTTTGAGCGGCGAAGGCGCAAAATCTTTTCACCACAGATGAACACAGATTAACACGGATGTGTTCATCTGTACTACTAAGGTGCAAATCCTTTGCCGCTTGGAAAGAATTCTTCTTCGCGGATTCTTTGCGCTCTTCGCGTCTTCGCGGCTAATTCCGGACAGCGCTTTCACCGCTAAGACGCGAAGGACGCAAAGAAAACGCTAAGCAGATAGTTTGGTTGCGGCTCGGCTGTCTCTGTGGTCATTCCCACTCTCTCAAACCATCCCTCAGGAATAACAAGGTGATGAACCTGGACGCTCGCACGGTCTCGCTTGAACACCGGTTACAAACGGCTTCCTTCCGGAAGTTGTCGGTTGTCATTCCCGTTTACAACGAGGCTGAAAACCTGGAGCCATTGTGCGCAGAGCTCGAGCAAGCGGTCGGGCCGCTGAATATCGAATCAGAGTGGATCTTTGTGGATGACGGCAGCAGCGATGACTCGGTTGCGCGGCTGCGGAGGCTCAAGCACAGGTTTCCGGCGATACGGATCGTGAAGCTGCGGCGCAACTTCGGGCAGACCGCAGCCATGCAGGCGGGATTTGAGAAGTCCGCCGGTGACGTCGTCGTAACTATGGATGCCGATCTCCAAAACGATCCCCGCGACATTCCCAGTCTCCTGAAGAAGCTTGAAGAGGGCTACGACCTGGTTTGTGGCTGGAGACGAGACCGGAAGGACCCCTGGATCAGTCGAAATCTTCCTTCCAAGATGGCTAACTGGCTGATTCGAAGGGTGATCGGGACCAGAATCCATGACAATGGCTGCTCCCTGAAGGCCTACCGCGGCGAGCTGGTGCGAATGCTCAGACTGTATTCCGACATGCATCGCTTTATTGCAGCAGTTTCGGCAATGAGCGGCGCGCGCATCGGGGAACTGATCGTTACCCATCGTGCGAGGAAACATGGCGCGAGCAAGTACGGGATCTCGCGAACATTCAAAGTCTTGTCGGATCTGTTCGCCCTCAAGCTGATTGCGCGATTCGGCTCCAAACCGTTGCTGGGCTTCTTTACGCTCGCCCTCCCTTTTGGCCTTCCAGGTTTTCTCCTGCTGGTTTTTGTGCTCTGGCATCGACTGGGGTCCTCGCCTCAGCCCATGAGGGTGGTTAACGAGACGGTAGCCCTTCTGTTCATCGGGACCTGGTGCTTCCTCCTGCTGTTAGGCCTCATCGGAGAGATGGCCATAAACGCCACGCGCCCTCGGCTCAAAGACGGCGCCCAATTGATACTTGAGGAGTTAAAGGGTGGAAACTAAAGCAGTTCAGGCTTTACCGATCTCTACGGAATACGAGGGCGACCGGGTGCCGCATATATCGGTGGTCGTCCCGGTGGTCGAACGGTTCGACGATCTGGAACGGCTGTACAAGGATTTTTCCGCAGAGATTTCCAAGGTCACCGACGACTTCGAATTCATATTCATTGTCGAACCCTCCCAGTTCGGCGCCCTGGCGTCGTTGCGCCGGTTGATGGCCGGCGAGCCTCGCGTACGCCTCTTCCGGTTCAATTCTTCCTTCGGCGAGGCTGCCGCTCTGGCGGCGGGACTTTCCAGGGCGCGCGGGGAATTCATTTTTACGCTGGCCTCTTATTACCAGGTCCGGCCCGAGACGTTTCGCCAGGTCTATGAATTACTGAATCAAAACAAGGATGTAGTCGTTACGCGCCGATACCCTCGGATCGACTCCAACTTCGGCCGGTTCCCATCCTTCGTTTTTCACTGGATAGCTTCGCGGTTGTCCGGGATAGCCTTTCACGACGGCTCGTGCGGTTTTCGGGGCATACGTCGCGAAGCGGCCCGGGAACTCACGGTATATGGGGACCTGCATCCGTTTCTGCCGGCGCTTGCAAACAGGCAAGGCTATCGGGTTGTGGAAATAAACGCGCTTCAGCATCCGCTGGATACGCGCGCCGGAGTCCGCGGTCCTGGCGCATACGCCAGCCGTTTGCTGGCCCTCTTCACCCTCTTTTTCCTCATGAAGTTCATCAAGAAGCCTTTGCGGTTCTTTGGAGCGGTCGGGGCTGCCACGGCTTTTGCAGGGTTTTCCATCTGTTTGTATTTGACTGTTCTTCGGCTCTTCTACGGCAGTGCTCTTGCCGATCGTCCGTTGCTTATGCTGGGGGTTCTGTTACTGCTCGGCGGCGTACAGACGGTCGGGATCGGGCTGATCGGGGAAATTCTAGTTTTCAGCCACGCAAGAGAATCTAAAGACTATCAAATTGAGAGTATAATGGAGTGAACTTTGTTGGCAACCATGATTAAGACGTCCGGTTCAATTAGCGACAATTCCGAAACCCCCGGGGATTCGGGCCGATCCAAGAAGGTGTTGATAGCAGGCGCCGGTCCCGCAGGTTTGACGGCAGCCTACGAGCTGTGCAAACGCAATGCTGTACCCATTATTTTCGAAAAAGAGAGTATCGTGGGTGGCCATGCTCGCACGGACGTATTCAAGGGCTATCGTTTCGACATTGGTGGGCATCGATTTTTCACCAAGATCCCACAGGTGATCCAAATCTGGCACGAGGTCCTGGGAGCGAAGTTCATGAAAGTCTCCAGGCTGTCCCGGATTTACTACAATGGAAAGTTTTTCCATTACCCGCTCAAACTGGCCAATGTGGTGTTGGGCCTGGGCTTGTGGAACAGCTTTCTTATCTTGATGAGCTTTTTCCGCTCTATCCTCTTTCCCTATCCGAAAGAGGATAATCTCGAAGAATGGGTCAGCAACCGCTTCGGCAAGCGCCTTTACCGCACTTTTTTCAAGACCTACACAGAAAAGGTGTGGGGAATCCCGTGCAACCAGATACAGGCCGAGTGGGCGGCGCAGCGCATAAAGGGTTTGTCGCTCCGCACCGCGGTCATGAATGCCGTTTTTGGCGGCCGGAAGAAGAACATCAAGTCCCTCATCGAAGAGTTTCACTATCCGGAATTGGGTCCCGGCATGATGTGGGAATACGTTCGAAATCACGTAAAGTCCCATGGCGGGCAGGTACACATGAATCGGGACGTGCTCAAGATCCATCGAGGGAAAGACCGCGTCCTGGCGTTTACCGTGGGCAATCACGAGTTTCAGGAGTATGTTGAAGGGACTCATTTTGTTGCGAGCATGCCGGTGACGGAGGTCATCGAGAGGATGGACCCGCCTTCGCCGCCTGAGGTAATAGAGGCCGCGGGACACCTGAAGTACCGTGATTTCCTGACCGTTTGCGTGATCGTGGATCATCCCGACCTCTTTCCCGACAACTGGATCTATGTCCACAGCCCGGAGGTTCACATGGGCAGGCTGCAGAACTTCAAGAACTGGAGTCCCCATATGGTTCCGGATCAGGCCAAGACCAGCCTTGGGGCCGAGTATTTTGTAAACGAGAATGACGCCCTGTGGAACATGGCGGACGAAGATCTGGTCGATTTGGCGGCCAAGGAACTGGAAAGCATCGGTCTCACCAAGGGCGCGCGAATCGAGGGCGGGGTAGTCTACCGCCAGAAGAAGGCCTATCCGGTCTATGATGAAACCTACCGCAAGTATCTGGATGTCATAGAAAAATTTCTAAAGAGCCTGGGGAACCTGCACATGATCGGCCGAAACGGGCTCCACAAGTACAACAACCAGGACCACGCCATGCTGACGGCCATTCTGGCGGTGGAGAACATCTACGGGGCCAGCCACGACGTATGGCAAGTCAACAGTGACCAGGCCTATCACGAAGAAGCTGTGGAAGAAAAATAACCTGGCCCGTAGGGTAAAGATGCAGGACTGTGTGCCAGCATCGCCGCAGATGTGTCAGAACGGCGAACACAGTTCTGTACCACAAAGCCGAGAATCCTTCGTGTTAGCTGGAAAGGATTTTCTGCGTCCTCCTGGGAGCGTCCTCCTGGGAACGTCCGGCGCAGCGGGACGTTCCCGTCGAAGGAGCCTCCGCGTTTTCTGCGTCTCTTGCGGTGAGGTTCGGAGTTCAGGCTTTAGCCTGATCGAGCGCGGTACAGCCTGAAGGCTGAACTCCAAACCTTTGGTATGCGGCTCTGCGCCGTGTTCATTCTCTTAGATCGGGATTTGGCTCAACAGTCTCGAGCCTCTATTTTTTGTCGGCGAAACCAAAGCGCCATTCCACTTTGATCTGATTGCATCGATGAGGGCTACCGTCCCATGCAAGTAAGCGAAACGCAAGATCAGGAAAGACGGCGGGACCGGCGACACCCGGCTTCCTGCGAGTTCAGAGTTTGGCAGTTGCTCGTGTTGAGCCCGGACCGAAAAAAGGAAGAGCTTACTCACGCGCGAGTCAAGAACATCAGTAAAGGGGGCGTTTGCGTCGTGACGGATCGCCCCATAAACGGGACCTATCCCGTCCGGTGCGAGCTCATTATATCGGAGGTCCCCGTCCCGCTGCCGTTGATCATGAAAGTCCGATGGACGCAGTCAATCTCGCGCGGCAGGGAACACACCATTGGCTTGCAGTTTCTGTTGTAGGAGCTTTCGGTTTACTCGTTTTGACTAACCGATCCGGTTACTACCTACGAGCGATTGTAAGGCCCTGGTTAGTTTGAGAGAATGTGGCGTCGTCAAAAGAAAACAGTGACAGTGCAGCAGTTCGTGATCAAGCGGTTCGAACTCGACAAGGTAAGAATTGTGTCTGGGTTGCTACAAGCGCCTGGGACTAAAAGGGCGGTAGCGCATCTAGCGCTCTTTTCCGAGCGATCGGTTGGCAGTACAAACCGTTCACATCGAAGGGGTCGAGAAACCCAGAGACACGAAATCTGTCTGTGCAATGTCGATGATCGGTGGTACGCACTTCGAATCAGGTTGCGCTGTGAGAGAATCGGTTCTCCCGCCATTCCCCCGCAAGAACCCCTCGGTAGTTCTTTCTTACAAGTCTTTCCGCCTTAAGGCTTTGTTGGTGAAACCATATGTTGCATAAAGCATGCCGCGTGTTTGTTCTATGTTTGGCTTTGGCGCCCTGTGTCCAGGCGCAAAACGGCAAAGAGGCCGCTCCTGCGGCCCCCGTCAGTAAACCCGTCCCCCTGTATGTAATCCAACCTAACGACATCCTCGAGGTATTCGTGTGGAAGGAACCGGATTTGACCCGCAAAGTCCTGGTGCGCCCCGACGGTCGCATCTCATTTCCTCTGGTGCAGGATATGCAAGCCTCCGGCATCAGCCCGGGTGAATTAAAGACACACATCGAGAGCAAGCTGAAAGAGTACATCGATTCGCCCAACGTCACGATCATCGTCGACGCCATCCAGAGTTACAAAGTCTTTGTGACGGGAAAGGTGCAGAAACCAGGCGCCATTCTTGCCGAGAAGCCGATCACGGTGCTGCAGGCGCTGGCTATGGCGGGTGGTTTTGCGGAATATGCAAAGACGTCGGAAATGTCGATCCTTCGCTATTACGACAACGAGAACATCGTGTTCAGGTTTGACTACGGCGAGGTGACCAAAGGGAAGAACTCGAACCAGAATATCCTGCTGAGATCCGGCGACGTTGTGGTCGTGCCTTAGACTACCCTTCTTTGCAAACATCCAGCTGTTTCGTTGGTGGTGAATTTTAATGTGGATTTTGAAGATTTCAAGAATGCTGTTGATAAGTGTGGCGCTTCTGCAGGGGTTCGAGACCGCGCGCGCCGAGCGCAAGTATACGGTCGGCACGCAGATCGACCTGGTGACGGGCACCACGAGCCGATCGACCGAAAGCGGGCTCGATCTGACGCAACCATTGCAAGACCGTACTTTCTTCTACGCGCTCTATCCCTCGCTCGCGATCACGTCTGCGGGCGACCACTCCCTGTTTCAAGCGTCCTATGCCTTCGGTTTGAACCGGACAAACACTGGTTTGAACCTCGACAATGGCTCGCACGTCACTTCCGCGACCTACCAGGCTTCACTTAACCGCAGGTGGAGAGTGAGCCTGGCGGAATCCTTTGAGATGACGTCTGACTTCACGACTCTTAATGTCCTTCGGGGGAACATCTCCAGCCCTGAAGAGTTCCGGTTCCTGTTCTACCCGGTCGCCATCCGGCGCTCGAGCCAGGCCAACAACGCGAGCGGCAGGGTCGAGTGCCTGCTCAGTGACAAATCGAGTCTCTCCTTCGGTGTTTCCCACGCACTTCGAAATTATCCGGATGATCCCCTCGTGCGCGGACTTCTCTCGGATCAGCAGCGCATCGGGGGGAGCATCACCTACATGCGAAGAAGATCGGAACGCAGCAGCTGGACGCTCAGCTACACGGGAGCATATTATAACTTCCGCGAGTTCGAAGGTTCTCAGACGCACGCTGTGAGCGCGGGATATTCGCATAACTTGAACCCTACGCTGACGCTTTACGTCGCCGCGGGTCCTTCTTTTGTCCAGAATTCGGGCAACAGTTATGCCACATACGATGCCTCCGTCAGATTGCTGAAGCTCCTCAAACCGAATCTCGTGTCACTTTACTACAGCTACGCCAGCGGCGAGGGGACCGGTTTGGGTTCTATCTCGGATACACAGCATGCGGGGTTCGGCTTTTCCCGGCCAGTCCGGAAAAAGATCTCGTTGTCCCTTGACCTTTCGGGATTTCAGAGTCACGGCCGCCTGGGCAATGCCTACGGGACGCGAGGCGCGTCCGGGGCAGCCACTGTCGGCGTCGCTCTCAACAAAACCATGTCTCTGAATGTGGGCGGGCAGTATCAGCGGTACGACCAAGCCGCTATCTTCGGATTCCAAGACAGGCGGGTTTTCGTTTCGCTGAGATTCTTGACCCCCGAGTTGTGGAGATTCGCACGATGAAAGGACTCAGTCTAAGCAACCCCCGCAACTTTCTGGCGCTTCTTGTCCGCCGAAAGTGGTGGATCCTGGTACCCTTCATTAGTCTGTCTCTCGCTGTCGCTCTGCTCACGCATCTACTGCCCTGGATGTACGTTTCCGAAAGCCTGATTCTGATCCAGCCCCGTGGTGTCCCGGAGGACTTCGTGAAGGATCTCATCGCAGGCTCCACCGAGCAGCGTTTGAGCGCCATTGAGAAGACCGTCCTCAGCCGAACGAATCTCCTCTTGATTCTCGACCAGTTCGAGGCGAACCTTCCCGAAGTCCGCCGCTTGAATGGGGATCAGAAGGTGCTCAAACTGAGAGAGGAGATCAAAGTCGCTTTCGAGGCGGAACGCCGCATGGGGGTTAACCTGCCGTTGACCTACTTTCGGATCTCGTATCAAAACCGGAATCCTGAGCTGGCGCAGCAGATTGCCAGCAAGCTGACATCGCTATTCATCGAACAGGACACGCGGGTCCGGGACCGGGGGGTCGCTGGTACCACGGAGTTTTTCTCCGAAGAGCTGGACAAGGTAGCAGAGCAGTTGAAGCAGTCGGACGCGAAACTCGCCGCGTTGAAACGGCAGCACATGAATGAGCTCCCCGCCCAGCTCGAGACCAACCTTCGCACTCTCGACCGCCTCAACCTTCAGAAGCAAGCCAATGGGGAATCACTCGACCGCTCCGCGACACTTCGACTAAACCTGGAGCGGTTGCTCTCGGAAACACCGCCGCTGATTCCCCAGGAGACCCCGAGAAGCAGGGGGACGTTAGTTGAAAACCCTTTGGTGGAGAGTTATCGCAAAAAAGAATTGGACTATCGAGTGTTGTCGGCCAAGTACACGAGCAGCCACCCCGATGTCCAGCGCGCCAAAGCAGAGCTCGAGCGATTGAAGAAGGAAATTCCCCCGGAGGACCTCATCCAGCTCAGAAAAGAGACAGCTGCGGAGACCTCTCCGGTCATGGTACCGAACCCTGTCTATCAAAACCTGACCGCACAGTTGCGCGAGCTTAAGACCGAATTCGAGATTCGCGAAAGAGAAAAAAAATGGATCGACTCGGAGATAGCCAAGTATAGCGAACGGGTCCAGAATGCTCCGGCCCGGGAGCAGGACATGGCCGCGGTTCTCCGGTCAAACGGCGAACTGACCAAGCAGTAAGAGGATTTAAAGAGCAAGCTTGCTCAGGCCAAGCTGTCCCAAAGCCTCGAGAGCGGGCAGAGGGGATCGCAGTTCGTGGTAATCGATCCGGCAAATTACCCGCTGTTACCGGCCAAGCCAAACAAGTTACTTGTCATTCTTGCCGGGATGGTGATGAGCTTGGTGACCGGGGTCTGCGTCGCCGCAGGCGTGGATCTG
>WNGG01007233.1_pt1 | contig 12312 bp, 12 predicted proteins | sample 5400661 | NCBI WGS metagenome assembly WNGG01 (sample SAMN13153372, study PRJNA577476) | soil metagenome | isolation source: 100 cm soil or saprolite under Garry oak tree replicate 1 | place: USA:California | collected 2016-06-15 | reverse complement strand
ATATGCCCGACCAGCCGCGCAACAGCGGCCATGTCAATGACCCCAAGCTCACGGCCATGCTCAAGGAACAACGGCGCACGCGAGACCTGGCAGCGCGTAAGCAGCTCATCTTTGACATTCAACGCTATATTGCCGAGCAGCAGTACTATGTGTACACCAGTTCCAACATGGTCACCGGCACCTGGCAGCCATACGTCAAGAACTATGCGCCCAACCCCACCTTCGACTATGGCGGGCGGGCCGCCGCCCTGTGGCTGGACCGCTAGTATGAGAGGAAAGAGACTATGATCAAGCGATTCTCAACCCTGTATGCTGGCCATGTGGATCTGGGCGACATGGGGCAGGATGCCACGCCGGTCAATGAACGGCGCTACTCCAATGAGCATCTCGTGTCGGTCTTCGAGAAAACCGAGGCGCTGGCACGGGTCATGGACGCCCTTGGCTACGATGCCCTGTGGTTTGCTGAGCATCACTTTCAGCCCGAGGGCTATGAGTGTATCCCGAACCTGTTGATGCTCAGCGTGCACCTGGCACACGTGACGCGAAACCTGCGGTTTGGCTGTGGCTTCAACATCACTCCCATGTGGCATCCGCTGCGTCTGGCCGAGGATTTTGCCATGGCCGACATTTTAACGAGTGGACGGGTGATTTTTGGGGTTGGGCGTGGCTATCACACGCGTGAGGTCGAGTCGCTCGGTGGGCCCATGCTGGATATGGAGGCCAACCGGGAGATCTTTGAAGAGCAAGTTGAGATCATCTTCAAGGCTTTTAACGAGGAATCGTTTGCACATCAGGGCAAATACTACACTCTCCCACCCAAGGTGCCCTATCGTGGCTATGAGCTGCAAGAACTGACGCTGGTGCCCCGGCCGCTGCGCCGGCCGGTCGAGTGCTGGCAGCCGATTGTGAGTGCTACGCAGCGCGGTCTCGATTTCATGGTCAAGCACCGCATCAAAGGTATTGTCGGAGGCGGCTCGGCGACCATGGCCGAGGCGCCCATCGTGGCGTATCGCGATGCGGCACAACGGGCTGGTCTGGATTGGCAATTGGGGGAAAACCTGGCCATTGGTGTCTCCTTTCACCTCGCTGAGACACGTGAACAAGCCATCCGCGAGGCGACCCCCTGGTATGAAGAGAATGTCAAAATGTTCGCCCCGCTGGGTTTCGTGCGTGGTTTGAATGCCGAGCAGTTTCGCGCTATTGACCGGCGTGGCGGCTGGGCTGCGGCACGCGTGCCGACCCTCGAAGATGCCGTGCAAGCCGGCCCCTGGTACTGCGGCCCACCTGAGGGGTGCATCGAGTACCTACAGGCGTTGCAGGAGAAATACCCAGGACTGGAAGCGGTCAACGCGAGTTCGACTGTGGGCACACCGAAAAAGGTCATGGTCGAGCAGCTTGAATGGTTCGGCAAGGAAGTGATGCCGGCCTTTCGGCCCCGAAAGATGCACGCGTAAGCGCTCGCACCCCCTCACTCCCAGGTGCCCCTCACCGCCGTGAGAAGGTTAGGGTGGGGGGACATGCTCAGCGAGCTCCCAACAGCCTCTCGTCCCTGGTCGGGCTCTGGCCCCTGGGAGCTACGCTGTACGGGTGTGAGCGGCTACCTGGGAAACCATCCCTTGCCAGTGAGATAGCCACGGATGTAGCACACTTGTCCGCTGTGGTGGAGATGGTCGAGCAGAATGACAGCGAGCCAGGCACCGACCTTTCTGGAATCGCCCCCAGCAGGAGGGGCGAGGTCGCGGTCGAGGTCAGCAGGGGTGAGCGAGTTCAAGCACGCCAGCGTCTTCTCGCGCACCGCTTCGGCATAGCCCTGCAGGTTGGCGACCGTCGGTTTGAAAGCGGCCACCTGTTCTAAGGAATCCCCAATCCCGTTGACCTTGGGATCGGCTGCCATACCAAACTTCTGGTGCCAGCCCCCTTCAACCCAGACCTGCGGCTTGCCACTGATATTCGCAATAATCCCATCTTCCACCCGCGTGCCGTGCCACAGTGTCCAGCCAATGGAATTGCATTGCGCCGAGGGTTGCTTCGCGAGATCCGCATCCGAGAGTCCGTTGAGCGCTCCCTTGATGAAACCATTCATGTCGATAGTCAGGGCCGTGGTGACTACAGCTGTGGCGTCCATAGACGTCTCCTTCTTACATACAGCGAGTAATCGATGCGCAGCTGCGGCCTGAGACACCTCGCATACCGCAGCCCGGGTGGCCATTGTCCCATAGTTACGCCTGTCTCGCAACCCGCGTGACTCCTGGGAGCTGCTACGGTACTATAATCATCTCTGGCGAGACGTCAGTGCGGAGGGTGGGGAGAACAGAGAGACGGTATGCCGACAGCCCGCATCAATGGCTTTCACATGTACTATGAAGTCGCCGGGCAGGGCGTGCCCCTCCTCTTCGTCCATGGGGGGCTGGGAGGGGGCCGTGGCAGTGCGCTCTTTCGTCAGCACCATATGGCAGCCTTGGCGCAGCACGTACACGTCATTGCCTTTGACCGCCGTGCTGCAGGGCTCTCAGAAACGCCCCCCACCGAGTATAGCTTCGATATATTTGTGGCGGATATGGTGGCCCTGCTCGACCACTTGGGTCACGAGCGTGCGGTGCTGATGGGGACCTCGGCTGGCGGCCCTCAGGTGTTGCAGTGTGCGCTGCGCTACCCCGAGCGTGTCATAGCACTGGTGCTGAGCAGCACGGCGACGCAAACCGTCAATGTGCCACCGGCACTCGCCGCTCTGGTCACCTTCCTAGGCACCGAAGGACTGGCACACTTGCAGACCATGTTAGCCCGTAACGATGCCGCCCCACCCATGCCTCCTGCAGAGTCACTCTCCCCTCTAGAACCAGTGGCCGGCATTCTGCAAACCTATCTCGCCTACCACGTGCACGGTAACCCCATTGCGGCCCGTCTGGATGAGATTAGCGTCCCCACGCTGATCCTCCATGGCACGGCAGACGAGGAAGTCCCTTTTGCTGAAGCTGAACGCCTGCACGCTGGTCTCTCTGCCTCAGCGCTCATCCCCTTCCTAGGTGGTGGCCACAGCATCATGGTGACACACACCGAGCCGTACCGGCAGGCCATTGTCAACTTTCTGCGCTCCCTCGCCTCTGGTGATGTGATGCGCTGGCGCCAACAGGATTGACAGGTATGGAAACCGTTCATGCTCTTATGCTGGGAACCAAGAATAGCGCCAAGATCGGTGGGGTCCAGGCAGCTTTCACGGATGTCAGGGAGGCTCTCCAGACGCCCGACCTCTCCCGCACTGAGACCTGGACCTGCCAGGTAGACACGGGGGTGAGCGACGAGCCCTGGGGATTCCCCACTACCGTACAAGGGGCACAGAACCGCGCCCAGGCCGCCTATGCCCACCTCATGCACGTGCACGCACCCCGCGCCCCAGAACCCCTCGCCCTCGGGATAGGCGTCGAGAGCGGGTTCATTGAGGTGACGCCCGTGACCTTTACCCTGTACAACTTCGACGTCTGCGCCCTGTTCGATGGCCAAGCCTACTACCTTGGCATCTCGCCAGGTTTCGAATACCCCCGCCTTCTGGTGCGCAACATTTTTCTGCACCGCCAGTCGTTTCAACAGGCACGCCAGTACATCACCACGACCGCCGATGTTGAACAACAGGCTGGCCTCGTGGGTGTCCTGGCCGGGGGACTCATCGATCGTCCGGAAATGACCCGTCTGGCCACGCGGCTCGCACTCATTCGTTACGTGCAACGGCACGACTATACCCGCTGGGACTGAGACGTCGCCAAGGCGACGCCTCAGGACGGCTACCGTGCTGCCATGCGGGCCGTGTGCTTGGCAGCATTCTTGCGTTTCTGGCTGGCTTTATGCTTGCGGCGCGCGATCGCACGCGCCATCTTGGATGAGCGTCCGTGCTTGCTTGCTTGCGTCATGGCTGGCTCCTTTCCATCACCATTGTCGGCATCGGCACAGGGGCTATCATACACTGCGAGGGCGCATTCGGCAACCGCCCTTAGAGGAGACGCAACGCCGCATCGTGCTGCGCTGACTCCGCCAGTGCCAGCAGGCGCTCTGCGACCTGGGACGCAATAATCAAGACGTTGGCATAGCCACGTCCGCTCTCACCACCACGCATGACACTGTAGATGGGCGCAGCTTTCAAAGGGTTTGAGGCGAGCACAACCACCTGCCGACCGATGCTGACCAAATGCTGGAGCGTCTCCAGGGACACGGCACTCAGTCCCGCACTGAGGCGTTTTTCCTGCGGATTACCAGCGGCGTCGAGTAAGTGAAAACAGAGATCGCCGACAATGCCGCGTTCTTTCAAACTCTCGACGCTCATCCCGGTCATATCGAGGATGTTCATAATGCCACGATCGAAATAGGGCACTGGCCCCTCGATTGAACCAATCCCGATGAAGGCCATGTCCACACAGGTAGCCCGAGTTAACACTTCCCGGGCGCTTGGGTTATGCTCGAGGCCATTGCCGGTCAGGCTGAAACCAGGGCATTGTAAGGTCAGACCGCGTACCCCGCGGTCGGCATATTGGTGGAGCAACTCGCCGATCAGGGTATTGGCATCGATGTCTGGGCGATCAATGACCGGGAAGGCCACGAGCGGATAGACCGAGAAGGGTTTGATCGGGTCCTCGCGATACATCGCCCGTACCATACAACTCACAGCGTATCCTGGGGCAAGGCCAATCGCCGGGTTGCCGTCGAGGTGCTGCAGGAGGTATTCCTTGGCGGCCACGCCGATCACCAGGGCGCGCAATTGGTCAGGGACACTGGCCGCAAAGGGGACGACCCAGACGTCTTTGAGACGCTTTTTCCCCCCCACATTCATGCACTTCTTGAGCGCCTCCCCCAACGCCTCATCGGGCCGTGGGGCGCGGGTAATACGCAGGAGTTGGGAATAGATGACGTGGCGAATCGCCACGGCCACTTTGCTTTCGGCAACCTCCCCGCTGGCTCCAGCCGTAGCCTGGTGAAACAGTGCCAGCGCTTGCTCGTCCTCTTCACTCTCCGGGCGCCGCACACTCGTCCACTCGATCCCACCAGTCGCCTCGGCATCGCGTTCATAGCCACAGAGCCGATCGAGACTGACGCGGTAGTAGCGCGCCAGGCGCCAGAGATGGTCCAGGCGCGGCAGGGTTTTCCCCTGCTCCCAGCTATTGTACGCCTGGGGCTTGATGTCCAGGGCGCGCGCCAGCCGGCGCTGGGTGATCTCCTCCTGACGGGCCTGTCCAAGCTGCAGACGCATGCGTGCCAGTCGGGCACCTAAGTATGTAGGTGTGAGGCCATCCATTACATCTCCTCCTTGTTATTACGCACGCTTTTCTTGTCACACGAGACGCTTTGTGAGATAGGTTAGACTATTTGCTTGATTATATCAAAAAATAGAGCTTTCTCTATTGAAAACATACCGATTTTTACTACGCTTACAAATAAAGAGTATCAGCGAGCTCTCACCCACTTCCGCGAGCCTACGCTCAGCGTTTCGCACGGAAAGGACACCACAGCATGTGCGGTATCACAGGCATCGTTGGCCAGCGTAATATCTGTGGGGAACTCTTTGAAGGCATGCAAAATCTAGAATACCGCGGCTACGATTCGGCTGGCATGGCCGTATTAGACAACGGCAGGCTGGAAGTGCGGAAAGATGCTGGCACGCTGGCCGAGGTGGAAGGCCGTCAGCGGTTGTCCACGATGTCTGGCTCAGTAGGCATTGCCCACACCCGCTGGGCCACGCATGGGGGTGTCTGTCAGGCCAACGCGCACCCTCATAGCAGTGCTGATGGCTGTTTTGCCATTGTCCATAACGGGGTCATTGAGAATTACCTGGCCTTGAAAGCCGTTTTGCAGCAGCAGGGGTACACCTTCCAATCGGAAACCGATTCGGAGGTCATCGTGCAGCTCATGGCGGCGTATTATGCTCAAGGCTACAGTGTCGAAGAGGCCCTCGTAGCGGTGACCAGACAACTGCAAGGCACGTTTGCCTTTGCCCTGCTCACCACGCAGGCCCCAGAGACCCTGTGGTGCGCCCGCCGCGAGAGTCCTCTCGTGATCGGTGTGGGTGAGGGCACCCTGTATCTCGCCTCAGACATGCATGCCTTTGCCCGCTACACACACCAGGCCGTATTTCTGAACGATGACGAGTATGCCGTACTGCGCCCGCACGACTACACCATCAAGTCCCTGCGGACCGCCGCCACGCTGACACGTGCCCCAGCGCCTATCGCCTGGAGTAATGGCCATCTCGCTGATAAAGGGTCCTATCCCCACTTCATGCTCAAAGAAATACACCAAGGAGCCGACTGTGTTGAAACGGCCCTGGCGGTCCCCAAGGCTGAGATAGCTGCCCTCACACAACGCCTACAGGACAGCCATGGGCTGTACTTCATCGGCATGGGTACGGCCTACTATGTGGCGCTGCTGGCGCAGTATTATTTTGCTACCCTCGCCGCCTGCTATATCCCCGTTCTGAGCGCTGACGAATTCCCCATACTAGGCCACGTAGGCCCTGGTTTCCTCACCCTGGCCGTGTCACAATCGGGGGAGACTTACGACACCCTCAAAGCCCTGCGCTATGCCAAGGCCCAGGGGAGCGCGACCGCAGCGGTGGTCAACGTGCCGGGCTCCTCCATGGTCCGTGAAATTGACCACGTCATACTGCAAGGCGCTGGTCCCGAGATCTGCGTCCTCAGTACCAAGAGCATGATTTCGCAACTCACGATTCTGCTCCGTCTCGCTTTGGAACTTGGTAAGCAGCGTGGGCATCTTGGTACCGCACGCTATGCGGAGCACGCGCGGGCGCTCACGGCCCTGCCGGCCACCCTGCGCCGGATGTATACCGAGCTGACACCCCACATACAGCGCTTAGGCCATGCTTGTAGTCAGATACCGAACTGGCTGTTCATTGGTCGCGGTATCTATAGTGCCGTGGCCCTCGAATCAGCCCTGAAATTTAAAGAGGTGTCGTACTTACATGCCGAAGGGATGTCTGGCGGCTTTCTCAAACACGGCACAATTGCTCTGGTCGATGCGCACACGCACTCGCTGGCCTTTCTCCCCACGGACGAAGAACCGGCCTTGCTCCACGGCACCCTCACGAATATCCAGGAAATTCGTGCGCGCGGCGGGCTGGTCATCGGTATTCATCAGCAGCAGGAGCCCGACTTGCATACATATTTCGCTGACGAGATCATCGTGCCAGCTACACCAGCCCTGGTCACACCGTTCGTCCATCTCACTGCCGGACAGATGCTGGCCTATTATACGGCGGTGGCCTTGGGTCGGAACATTGATCAACCACGCTCGCTGGCAAAATCGGTCACGGTCGTGTAAACGGCAGACACATAAAGCATCGGTGGCGCTAAAATTCGAATCGTACGTCGGATAGACGTCTACCGATCTCCGCCACCACCTGCTTCTCCTCCTCGACAGAGGTGGCTTCGAAGGTCACCGACAGCCGGATGTACGGCCCCGCCTCATCCCAGGGGACCGTGCAAATCAGTTTCTCCCGGATCAGGTACTGGCAAAAATCTTCCCCAGTCGTAAAGCGCTGCCCCCCCACAATACCACGCGGCGCGCGCATGTAGAGGAAGAACGACGCGGCGGGTTTTTTGGCTTGAAAACCAACCGCATTCAGGGTCTGGGACAGCATGTCTAAGCGTCGGCGGTACTTCTCAGCAATCTCGAGCGTGATCTCAGGGTGCTGCAGGGCATACACGGCGGCTTTCTGGATCGCTTTGAACTGCCCGGAGTCAAAATTATCCTTCACGTCAGCAAAGGCCCGGACCACCAGAGCATTCCCGCATACCCAGGCCAGGCGCCAACCAGTCATATTAAACGCCTTGGACATGCTGTGGATCTCTACCCCCACGTCCTTGGCGCCACCGATGGAGAGGAAGCTCAGCGGCTCGCCCTCAAAGACCAGCGCGGCATAGGCGGCATCTTGCACGACGAGGAGTTTATGCTGCTTGGCAAACGCTACCACCTCGGCGAAGAAGTCGCGCGTCGCGACGGCTCCGGTAGGGTTGTTCGGATAATTAAGCAAGAGAATTTTGGCACGCTCCAGTTGCTCGTCTGTCAGGCCATGCAGGTCAGGAAGGTACTGGTGCTCTTCACGCAGCGGCAGGGTATAGACCTCGCCGCCATACCAGCGCGCGTGCGTCCCCAGGACCGGGTAGCCAGGGACGGTCATGATCACGGCGTCCCCGGGATCGATAAAACAGGTCGGCAGGAAGGCCAGGGCATTTTTGGCCCCCACCGCGTGGTTGATCTCCGTGGCCGGGTCCAGGTCCGCCACACCATAGACGTGCGCCATATAACGGGCGATCGCGTCTTTGAACTCCGGCAGACCGTTATCCGAGTAGCCACGATTTTCCAGCATGGCAGCCTGCTCACTCAGTGCATTGACGACCTCTGGGTACGCCATGCCATCGGGTTCGCCCACGCCCATATCGATCAACGCGAGGTCAGGCCGTGCCTGCACGGCGGCATCCCGCGCCCGCCGAATTTTTTCGAACTTATAGACGGCCGTACCTTTGCCGTAGTTGCTGCCACCAATGCGATCGGCAAAGAGATCTTGAATATAACTGTCTGGCATGCGAGGTCTCCGCTGGCGACGGAAAAAGACGTAGATTAGTTCCGTTCCACGTTCTGAAAACGGGCCTGCAGGGCCCGTAACTTTTCTGCCATGACTGTTTCTGGCGCTGGTGCTGCAGGCGGCTTGGGCGGTGCGGCTCTTTTCCGTCGGCGTCGTGCCGGACCCGCAGCCCCTTTGTGGGACCCCTCCGACTGCCCCGGGGTCGGCTGCAGGCCCTTCATGGACAGGGAAATGCGTTGCAAAGCCACGTCCACGCCCAGAACGCTGACTTTCACGACCTGCCCTACCTGGACCACTTCGCGGGGATCACGCACGTAGCGCTGGGACAACTCCGAGATATGCACCAGCCCGTCTTGATGCACACCAATATCGACAAACGCCCCAAAATTCGTGACGTTGCTGACGACGCCCTCGAGCACCATGCCTTCCTGCAGATGTGCCAGGGAGGTCACATCGTCACGGAAGCGCGGCATCACGAACTGGGCACGCGGGTCACGCCCTGGCTTCAGCAATTCTTCACGGATGTCCTGCAAGGTCAACAGCCCCACCTGGTCATCGACAAACTGCTGCAGATCCAGGCTGTTGATCAACTCCACGTTGGCCACCAGGGTCGCCACCGGGACGTCTAATGATGTCGCCATGCGCTCCACGGTCCCGTAGGTTTCAGGATGCACCGCTGTACTGTCCAGCAGCTGCCCGCCATCCTTGATGCGTAAAAAGCCCGCCGCTTGCTGAAACGTCTTGTCGCCGAGCCCCTCGACCTGCAAGAGCTGCTGGCGATTGCTCAAGCGGCCGTGGGTATTGCGATAGGCCACGAGATTCTGGGCCTGGCGCATGTTCAGCCCTGCCACATACTGCAGGAGTTCTGCCGAGGCGGTATTCACGTCTACACCGACGTGATTGACGGACGATTCGACAGTCTCCTCCAGACTCCGGCGCAGGCGCCTCTGATCCACGTCGTGTTGATACTGCCCCACGCCGATCGATTTCGGGTCGATCTTGACCAGTTCTGCGAGTGGATCTTGCAGACGCCGCGCAATTGAAATAGCGCCGCGCACCGTCACGTCCAACTCGGGGAATTCTTGCCGGGCCAGCTTGGAAGCGGAGTACACCGACGCGCCGGCTTCATTCACCACGACACAGATCATCTCGTGCCGCTGCTGCCTGAGGAACTGGCGCACAAAGGCTTCCGTCTCACGCGACCCGGTGCCGTTCCCGATGGCCACAGCCTTGATGGTGTAGCGGCTGATCAAGTCCTGCAACACCTGCTCAGCGCCAGCGACGTCCTGCCGCGGGACGAGCGGGTAGATCGTGGCGTGCTCCAGAAATTTGCCCGTCTCATCCACCACGGCCAGTTTACAGCCCGTCCGCAAGCCCGGGTCAACGCCGAGCACGCCGTACGTCCCCAGTGGTGGGGCCATCAGGAGATTGCGTAAATTCCCCTGGAACACCGTGATGGCCTCTGCATCAGCGCGTTCTTTGAGGGCTCTGCGTACCTCGGTCTGCAACGACGGGAAGAGCAAACGCTGGTAGGCATCCTCACAATAGGCCAGCAAGTAAGGCACAAAGGGCGTCTCGCGCGCCTGGATCACCCGACTTTCCACGAGTGCCAGGGCCTTGGACGTGTCGACCTCAATATGCATCGACAGCACGTCTTCGCGCACCCCACGCAGGATGGCTAAGATACGGTGCGAGGGGATGGTCGCCACGGCTTCCTGGAAATCGTAGTAGTCCTGGAATTTTGTCTTATGATCTTTCTTGTCTTGGGCTACTGTGCAACGGACTTTCCCCTCCGCGAACATCATGCTGCGCAACACCTGACGCACGTCCGCACGGTCGGCAATCCATTCTGCAATGATGTGCCCGGCACCGGCGAGGGCTTCCTCCACATTCGCCACGCCTTTTTCAGCATCGACGTAAGGCGTCGCCAGCTCCGGAATACTCTGCTCGCCAGGCTGTTGCTCCCAGAGCAAGTGCGCCAGGGGTTCCAGGCCACGTTCCATCGCCACCGTCGCCTTGGTCTGGCGCTTGGGGCGATAGGGTAAATACAGGTCTTCGAGTTCTACCTTGTTAAAGCAGGCCAGGATCTGCACACGCAGTGCCTCGGTGAGCTTCCCCTGCTCGGTCAGGCTGGTTACAATCGTGGTACGGCGCTGCTCCAGCTCCTGGTAATACTTGTGGCGCTCCGCAATGTGGCGAATCTGTTCCTCGTCCAAGTTGCCGGTCGCCTCTTTGCGATAGCGGGCGATAAATGGCACGGTCGCGTCATCGAGGAGCAGCGCTACGGTGCGTTGCACTTGTTCAGACTTGAGGGCGAGCTCGGTAGCAATACGGGCGTACAATGCTAACTGTAGGGCCTCAGGATCGGATGTCATGTGTGTCATACTTCTGTACGCATAGGTGTGCGCCGTGACAGCGCTGCCACGGTGCGCACAGTTCTATCCTTAAGACGGGGCACCAGTCCAGACCATAGGGGGGACACGCCTTGCCTCCATCTCACACGCCGTTGGGCTGCCACAGACTCTCTGATGACGTGGCCGCATTGTAACAAACTTGCCGACTCTCGACTACCCTCTACCATAGCAGCCGCGCTCCTCGCAGTTGCGTGACGTGGTATATTTTTATTACAACCCCCACACGGTCTAGGGCTCTAGAGGCGTCAGAAGACTACCACAGGGCGGTTGCAAGACACTGGTCAAGAGCGACAGCCTATCCTACCATGAGAGAGCACCGCAATGAAAGCAAAACGCATCGACCATGTGGTCATCGCGGTCAAAGACCTGGAGGCCGCCGTGGCGACCTATCAGCACAACTTTGGCCTCGAGCAAGTAAAGGGCGGCGAGGTCCCGTCCCTCGGCATTCGGAACGCCTTTCTGCAGATTGGTGATGCCCAGCTCGAACTCATCACGCCACTCTCGGAGCAAGGCCCAGTGGCCGATTTTTTAGCCAAGCACGGTGGTGGGCTGTATCTCCTGGCATTAGAGGTCGATAACCTCGACGAAGCGATTACGACCTTGCAAAATCAGGGGGCACGCGTCAACGTGGCGACCGGGTCCGCTGGGCAACGTCTCGCCTTCGTCAGCCCGCGCGCGACCCACGGCGTGTTGCTGCAACTGCTGGAGCGTCGTGGAGCATAAGGGCAGCAGTAGAGAGAAGCAAAGGCCCCAAGGAGGAAGCCATGCGGTATATTGCCATGAACAATTTTTGTGTTGCCGCAGATCAGACCGAGCAATTTGAAGAGCGCTGGCGCCGGCGTCGCAGTTACTTGCAAGGTGTGCCGGGCTTCGAAGCCTTCCAGCTCCTACGCGGGGAGAGCCACGACGGTTCCATTCACTACGTGTCGCATTCGACCTGGGCCTCGAAAGAGGCATTTCTTGCCTGGACTGCATCCGACAGCTTTGTCCAGGCGCATCGTGGCGAGCCCCTCCCCAAAGGCATGGTGCTTGGCCCACCCCACCTGGAATGCTTCGAGGCGGTCGCCTTGGACGAGCACGGATAAGTTTTAAGGGTCAAGTTTTAAGTTTTAAGGCTTAAGGGTTAAGCAACTGACGCTCTTGCTCCCTTGCGCGCTTAAAACTTAAAACTTGCAACTTAGCTTGACAATGTCACATTAGAAAAAGTCAATTTATCAATGGCTTATATGGAAAATGTCCTGGTCGACCCGGACTCTCACGAAGATTGCTCTTTCGCCCCCGCGGTAACACTGGAGGGCCACGGCTGTCCAAAGCCCT
>WNGG01009751.1_pt1 | contig 12316 bp, 8 predicted proteins | sample 5400661 | NCBI WGS metagenome assembly WNGG01 (sample SAMN13153372, study PRJNA577476) | soil metagenome | isolation source: 100 cm soil or saprolite under Garry oak tree replicate 1 | place: USA:California | collected 2016-06-15 | reverse complement strand
CCTCTTCCGCCCGCGACGGACGTAGGGCGCCACGGCCATACGAGCGAGCTTGCGTGCCACCAAGGCAGGCTCGGTGGGCCGCACGGTACGGATGGCGACGTCGGCCTCTCGCCGGGTGACATCGAGGCGGGCGATGGTGATGATCAGCTCGATCGCGATGCCCGGGTGACGCACATGCGCCGCCTGCAGCGCGGGCAGGACGAAGTATCTGCCGAGGATCTCCGGCGCGGTGACGCGCACGCGTCCGGAGAGCTGCCGGTCGGCGCCCAGGGCGCGGCGCTCGGCAGTCAGCGCAGCCAACTCCATCTCCTCCGCCGCGGCGCGTACGGCCTCGCCCGCGGCGGTGAGCGCGAGCCCGCCGGGCGCGCGCTCGAGGAGCTGTGCGCCCATCTCCTTTTCAAGGCGCGCCAGGCGGCGCGCGACCGTAGTCTCGTCGATGCCGAGCTTGCGCGCTGCTGCGGCCAGCGTGCGGGCGCGGCTGAGAGCGAGGAAGATCCGCAATCCGTCCCAGTCCGGCATTTTTGAAGTGTCCTCCATTTCCGGTCCGGCATCCATGCAGGCTTAGGCTGCGCGAACGCGGGTGGCCCTGCCCGCGGATGGCTGGTAGCTCTCGCGTATGACGACCCTCCTGGGAGAGGTGAAAGACGGCATCGCTGTCCTCACGCTCCATCGACCCGACAAGCTCAATGCGCTCGATTACGCGCTCGTCGATGCGCTCGGAGCCGCTCTCGATGAGTTGGAGGCGGATCCCGCCGTCCGCGCCGTGATCCTCACCGGCTCAGGAGAGCGCGCCTTCAGCGCCGGCGCCGACATCGCCGAGTTTGCGGGCAGCGTCGAGGCCGGCGTGGACCGCGCGCTGCGCGACTTCGTGCGCCGCGGCCAGCGGCTGACCCGGCAGATCGAGAGCTATACCAAGCCGCTCATCGCCGCCGTCAACGGCATCGCCTTCGGCGCCGTTGGCGCTGGCAAGCGATCGCGCCCGCTTTGCAAAACCGGAGATCCGACTGGGGTTCCCCCCACCCTTCGGCGGGACCCAGCGGCTTCCCCGGCTCATCGGCAGAAAGCGCGCGCTGCAGATGATCCTCACGGCTGAGCCGATCGACGCGCAGCAGGCGGTGCACATCGGCTTGGTCAATCGAGCGGTTGAGCACACGGCACTGCTCGTGGAGGCCCGTCTCCTGGCCGATCAGATCGCGCGCCACTCGCCAGCCGCGGTTGCTGCGTGCCTGCGCAGCGTCACCCGAGGCCTCAATGTGTCCATCGACGAGGGGCTGGCCATCGAGGCCATGCAGTTCGCCGCGATGGTGCCGACGCCCGACATCCGCCGGGGCATCGACGCTTTCTTGGCTCGGCGCAAATGAGCCTCCGTGAAGGCAACGACGTCCCCGTCCTCCGGCTCCGGGGTTGACGCCATGCCGGAAACAGGTCTGGTCGAGCGCCTCGAGACGCTGACAACGCCGCATCTCGCCGACGCATGCTTGCGCGTCGGAGCTCCCGTTCGGTGCGCCCCTGCCGGCCTGCGCGCTATCGCGCCCGGCATGCGTTGCACCGGGCGGACGCGGCCGGCCCGGCACGTGAGGAGCGTCGACGTCTTCCTCGAAGCCCTGACGGGCACCGACCCCGGCGACGTCCTGGTGATCGACAACGGGGGGCGTCTGGATGAGGCGTGCATCGGCGATCTGGTGGTTCTCGAGGCGATGGGTGCGGGACTTGGGGGGATGGATGGTTGCGGTGATCCGCGCGATCGAGCAGAGAACGGCGGCTGTCGTATGATGGCTTTCGTCCTGGACGAAAGGAGGCAGCGTGAGCGAGCCGATGACGTTGACCGTGTTCTCCGACTACGTTGACCGTGTTCTCCGACTACGTTTGACCCTGGTGCTACCTCAGTACCGTGCGTATTGAGAAGCTCAAGGCCGAGCACCACGTGAAGGTCGAGTGGGTGCACTTCCCGTTGCACCCGGACACGCCGGCGGAAGGACGGTCGCTGGCCGATCTCTTCGCGGGGCGCAACATGGACCTCAAGGCCCTGCACGCGCAGATGAAGGCGCGGATGGACGCCGAAGGGCTTCCCTACGGCGAGCGCGCCATGACGTACAACAGCCGCCTGGCCCAGGAGTTGGGGAAGTGGGCGGACACGCAGCCCGGCGGTGAGGCCATCCACGGCGCGCTGTTCCGCGCTTACTTCGTGGAGGCGCGCGACATTTCCCAGCCCGCCGTGCTTCTGGACATCGCGCGGCAGGTCGGCTTGTCCGTCGATGCCGCCCGCGAGGTGCTCGAGAAACGGACGTTCAAGGATGCCGTCGACGCGGACTGGACGCTCTCGCGCCAGTACGGGGTCACGGGCGTGCCGACGTTCGTCGCCGGCCGCTACGGTGTCGTCGGTGCGCAGCCCTACGAGGCGCTGGTGCAGCTCGTGCAGAAGACCGCGCCCCAGGGGGACGCCGAAGGGTAGGCTCCGCGCCGGTCGCGCCCTACGTCGGCTTGATGCTCGCTGAGATGCTGACCCGGCAGTCAGGTGCGGATCCAACTCTGAGGCGGGATCACGCACGACGTCCTCATTGGACCGCAATTGAGCCGCGCGTACATGAATCGCGTCCTCAAAAGGAGCGGGCGCAAACGGTGGCGGACGTTCGCACGGCTTTGCAGCACGTCGTTCAGCTGTGTGCAGAGGCCGAGTAACGGCTTGGGCGTTGAGGAACGAAAGAGCGAGCAGAGCGGATGGCGATGTACAAGGATGGCTCGTTTCTGACGCACAGCCTCGATGGCGTGTTCGACGGCGACAACCACCCCGGGTCAACAGCACCGCGTTCGGGAATCTACCGCTGCATGGGATGCGGCCGGGAAATCACCTCCGAGGAGAGCCACCCGCTGCCGCCTCAGAACCACCACCAGCACGGGGTCGGCCAAGGCGCCATCCGGTGGCGGCTGATCGTCTATGCCGACCACCGACCTAAGTGACGGACGTCCTCGGGGCGCTCGTCACCGGCGCTCGCGCAACACGCGGTACGAGTGCGTAACCCTGCGCAGCGAGCAATTCGAACCATTCGGTGTCAGCGACACCGACGAAGAGCCTCATGCCGGCATCGTTCCCAAGTTTGCGAGGAGGCGCAAGCGCTCTGTATGCGCGTGAACCAGCAATACTTCGCCTCGATCGCGAGCATCATGATAGAAGAGCCCCGCTCGCAATTTAGAGCGGGGCTCTACCATTTCAGCCGGCGGGAGCTTTGTCAGCCACCGAAATTATAGATAATCATGTTTCTCTCACCGTTTGGCCCATTGGTCGATACATTGATGGTTGCTTCCGTTGCAGGTTCGCCGTTGCAGGTCGAGGGAAACGTGATCTGCCCGGATGTGGCCGTCGATGCGACAGTTACATCTACCTGGCACTGAAATGCATTCCCTGCAGTTGAGACATGTCCTCCGAATCCAACCGAATCAACCGGGAAGGTCTTGGGAAGCGTCCAGTTTACGGTGAGCGGCTGGCCCAGTGTCGCATCCGCCAGAGTATGACCTGTAGGGCTTGTAATGGAGATCGGCTCCGTGGTGGTCCCCGTGGTCGTCACGGTAAAGGAGACAGGTGATCCTGATACGGGAGTGACCGTGATGGTGAACACCGTACCGGCCGCCGGAAATTCGGCCAGATCGACCTGCGCGAAAAAGGCGTCCTTTTCAATCGTGAGGCTTGAGGTAGGAGTCGCATCGACGGTTTCCACATCGGTCGTAGTTGATTTAGGGACGCTGGTGTTGTTGAAGATCCCCCCACCCGATATGGCGACCGTGCTGATGGTATCCTTGAGGGCTCGGACGTCCACATTAATACTCTTCCTCGGTCCGATTGTGCCGCATGTCGTCGAAGAAGGACAGGGCGGAAAGACGTCGGTCCGCATCTCCACTTGCAAACCTCCGCTGGCGGGACGCTGGTTGCCATAAAGAAGCCATTTCCCGTCGGTCTGCTGCCTAAAACTGAACCCATCATCGGGAGTCAGCTTCTCCGTGAGGGCGACCCCATCTACCGTCATTGAGACCGTGCCGGCAATGGAGATGATCTTGTTTGTATCATCATAAGAGAGAATGCGGTCGACTTGAACGGAGTTGAGCTTGGCCCCTCTCAGCTCGCTTGCAAGTCGGGCTGCTCCGATGTTCGCCCCGAATCCATCGTTCCGGTAACCGGCGTCAAGGAGACCGATCAGGTCGGTGTCGGCCAGCGCCGCGCCTTTGCTGTTCACGGTCGTTGCCAATTGATTCAAGGAGGCGCCGGCCCCATTGAGGGCGGTTTGCTGGGCGGAGCTGGTGGGAACAATGACAGAGCTGACGCTCGAGCTGGTTGTTCCCCCCGAGGAGGTCGTCGTTGAAATGGTGGCGCTTCCGTCTGTGGTATCGGCGGTCACCGTCGTCGTCTGTGTCGTCGTTCCGTCGCTAATCGTGATGACCCCATTTGCATCGACCGTTGTCAGGTCAAGAACCTTGTCAAAGCCGGTGCTGTTCGCATCAAAAGGCGTGGAGATGAGATCAAACGTCGTGGGATCAATGCCGTTGTCGGCCAGCCATTTTTGTGTAATCTCTTTCGCGACGACGGCGATTACCTTCACTTCGGTAGCGCTGGGAGGGAGGTTATTCGCGGGATCGTTAAATGCCGCAACGATGGTCTTGTTCTGAACCTTGTACCAGGTCTGGATAATCAGATCCGTGAAAGGGTGAATGTTGATCACGCCGGCTTGGCCGCCGACACTGTAAAGAGCGGACCCGGTGGCGAGATCGACTCTAAGTAGAAAGGGCGCGCTCAGCCCGGTTACGTCCAGGCTGTATTTCCCATCTGCACCGGTAGCCGTCGTCTTTGATACGCCGTTGGTGCCCTTCACCGTGATCGTGGCATTGGCTGCCGGAGCCCCAAAAGCGGCCGTCCCGGAGACCGTTGCCTTTGAGCCCGCGCTTCCGCCTCCTCCGCAACCTTGCGAAATGAGGATCAGCAGGGAAATTAGGAATGAAGCTGTCTTTGTGGACTGCCTGGGCATTGGTCCTCCAACACACAACGTTTAAAAGCACTGGGAGGGGAGGTATACCATCCCGGTTTTCAGTCTCAAATGTGGGATGTGGGGAGTTATTGAGCGTGGGATGAACAAGCCATCTTCCGTTGCCTGTGGGGGGCCCCCATCGCCCCACAGCTAAACTTGTCTGGCTGAAAAGCCAAGCCGCGGCGCCATCCCTTAGCAGACCTGACACGGACCCACTCTCGGTACTTCAAGAGCGTATCTGAGATTGTGTCGGATTGTTGCCCGCACTTCGGCGGGCGCGACCCACCGCTCGAGGGGACTGGCCCGACCAGCTCAATCGGGATGGTCGCCACCGTCGGCTCGATGCGACGGCTTGTTTGGTTGCGGCGCTGATAGGCTACGAATCCTTCGAGGGCAAGATCATGAACCGGGCCAAGCGGACTTTCGCGGCAGCTCCTCGGACGAAGGGCCCCAAGGTCCAGAACGCGCCGAAGGAGGGTCTCCTTTTGGCTCGTCCCGGCCCATTCTGAACCATGGAAGCAGCGCGCTGCGGGAGCCCCCCGGCTCCCCGCGCGGCCTCCCATCGCGGTGTCTGACTGCCAGTTGCAGCCTCGGCGATGGTTACCACTCCGACTCGCGGCGCCTGCCCTCGCCCAGCCTGCGCGAAAGGCCGCGCTCCGCCCTCAATCACTTCGCTCGGCAACACAACCGCGGTCTGCGCGGCCAAATAGCGCCGAGTTGCGGTACCAACGCCGCTACCAGCGCTGCAACGGACCGACGCGGCCGTACGACGGCGCCAACCTTACGGCGCACCCTTTTTCCAGCCAAGCCACGGACTGCAGGCAGTTTTCCAGGCGCTGGCGAGTCCGCGTGAGTCCCCTCGGATCCACCGAAATCCACCCCGGTCGTGGAGACGTTGTGGAGACGCTCCAGGCGCCTAGGCCCCTTGACGTCTGTACCTAAATAGGTACACTCAGCGGGTGGGAGGGCGCTCCAGCCATGGTCCGCGGCTCGGCTGCGCCTTCTATCGGACCCAGACCGGCCACGAGCCGGTTCGCGACTGGCTCCGCGGCCTGGGCAAGGAGGTCTCGAAGACGATCGGCAGCGACATCCTGACCGTCCAGTGGAACTGGCCTGTCGGCAAGCCCCTGGTCGATGGCCTGGGCGGCGGGTCGTACGAGATTCGCAGCACGCACGGGCGGAGGGAGTACCGGGTGTTCTTCTGCATCGCGGCGTCGAAACTGGTGCTGCTCCACGGCGTCGTGAAGAAGGCGCGTACGACGCGTAGGGCAGACTGGAACTTGCTCGCAGGCGTCTCAGAGAGGTGGTGGCACGATGAGCAAGAAGCACATTGGCTCCAGCCTGAGCTCTTTCCTGGACGAGATGAACATTCGCGAGGAAACCGAGCTCCTCGCCATCAAGAAGACGCTCGCGCTGCAGCTCCGCCAGGCAATGAAGCGCAGAAGCGTCTCGCAGAGCCGGCTCGCGAAGGAGATGCGGACGAGTCGGACGGTCATCAACCGCATGCTCGATCCCAGGGACACGGGCGTCACGCTAGCCACACTGAGTCGAGCATCGCGGGTGTTAGGGCTGCGCGTTGACATTCGACTCAGCGCAACCCGGAAGTCCGCAGCGTAATTGCCACTGATCGTCAAACGGTTGCGGTAGGATCCTCGGTCTACGTTCCAGACGAAGTGGCTGCTCGACTTGGAGAAGGCCTCGTTAGCAATAACGATAGACCCGACCTCTACCCGGGTGGAGGTAGAGGCACCGCGCCTACTCGCGGGCGATACCAGTCGCGCCTGCTGCAATGCCGATCCGCTGCCGCCGCCAACCGTCCTTCTCGGCGATGGCAGCGCTCGCACGAGTAGCGGCGACCATCCTTGCCTGAGGGAAAAGGAGTTGCATGTTATGCTGCTCTCGATGCAGAAAGACTTTCGCGAGATCGCTCACTGCGGCGGCCGAGTCATCGTCACGACGAAGACCGGCGAGCATGGCGAAAGACTCATCAACACGGGATTCACCATGCGAGCACCGGACCCGCAGCTTGGTTCGGCGTTTACATCCTTCCGCAACTTGGGATCCCCGTTGGGACGATTCGCAATCTCGGCTTGACTGACGTAGGTCCACCGCAGGTGTCGGGCGTTCTTCCGGTCTTCATCGGCTCTGATAGCGAAGGCCGCTTCGGGCATCAGTGCCCACGATGTGGCCGCTACTGGCGATCGAGTGGGTTCTTTGCGTCCCCGATGACCTGCGCTTAGTGCGGACGCCGAGGTGTCGCCCACACATTCGTCACCGATCGGCAAAAATTCTTCCTGCAGGCGGTGTCCGAGATGTTCATGTAGGCACTTGCAGCGCCTGACGTCGGAGAACGATTCATCGATCTGGACGCCGCGGTGGACGCAACTGAGGAACAGTCCGAAAGGCCGAGATTCTACTACGCTGAGACCGACATGCAGACGAAGTTCATGTGCCGGGAATGCGGCACGTGGAATGACGTGCTCGGCCGCTTTGCTAAGGCCGATGTAGGTCTGCCGACTATCTTGAGCCGATTCACACGGCAGGGGTCGCAGGTTCGAATCCTGCAGCGCCCACCGGGATTCACCCCTGGTTCCGATGACGTGGGGCCAGTCCGGACGCGCCGGCCCGGTGCGCTGGCTTCCGGCCTACGGGGCCATCCGGAAGATGCGCGGGCTGCCGGAGCCGTCGCCTGCGCTGACGTAGAGCCACTCGGTCCCGGAGTACGTGAATGCGCGCGCGTCGAAGATGCGCGTGATCGCGGGACCGAAGACGTCGCTCCCCAGCCCGCGGCAGGTGGAGAGTGAGGCGTCACACCCTTGCAAGCCGCTGAAGTCGGATCGCACCGCGGCCGCGGCCGTCCCAGTGCGGAAGATCTGGACGCCGCTCGCGTTGTTGAACCCGACATACAGGTGGGACGCCGTGGCGACCAGGAGCGTCACGGCCGTGTTCGCGCCGTTGAACTGCGTGAGCTGCGGGTCGCCAGTGCTGTTGGGCGCGACCAGCGTCCACTCGTCTCGCTCACATTGCTCGAGATCGCCGCCGTTCGACGTTGCCGGATTGCACGACCACAGTTGCGGCCCGCTCGTGGTGTTCCGCGCGGCAAAGAGGCGGTTCCCGAAGTGCACGATCGCCGGCACTGCCTTCTGCGAGGGTTCCAGCGCAGCCAGGATGCTCCTGTCGATGGTCGGCGAGGCTTTCGCGCTCCACGCAGCCGCGGAGGGTGTGGTGTTCGTCCAATTCGTGCAGCCCTTCGCGAGGCATGGCGAGGGCGGATCCGGCGGGACCGAGCGGGCGATGCCGCCGTTGTTCGCGACGTAGAGGACGCTGCCCAATTCTCCGATCGCGTCCACCATCAGCCAGGCGGAGCTGCCCACGTTCAAGTTCGCCGGCTGGCCGCTGCCGCCGATGGCGGGCATGAACTTGCCGCCGAGATCGATGAGATCCGTATTTGCCGCCGCAACGAAGCCGGTGGATCCCGGCGCAGGTGCCGCCGGCATCGTCTTGAGGACGTTCAGCACCGGCGCGTTCGGGGGGGTGTCGCTCGCGTCGGTCATGAACCCCAGGTACACGGCGTTGCGCAAGAAGCCGGTCACGGTGGTGGTGCGGGTCCCGCCCGTCTGTCCGGCCTGGATCTGCGCCCAAGCCAGGTCATCGTACCCGCCGGGAGCGAGCGGGAAATTGCCGTTGGTGAGATAGACGTACCGGGCGAAGCTGCTGGAGGCAGACGCTCCGCTGACCAGGTACCATTCGGTGCCGTTGACGAATCCCGAGGCGAAGCTGGCGCGCCCGGTCTCGTTGTCCGGTCCGCAGAGCGGCGGCGTGAGACTGTTCGTGTTGCATCCCGGCATTCCGATCGTATGGCAGATCGCCGGATTCGGCGGCTGGTAAGCGCGATTGGACGCCGGACTCTGCGAGGTCGTGTTGACCTCGAGCTGCCAGTTGATCGCGATTGCGTTGCTCCCGTCGGGTGCCATACGCACCGCGCCGGTACCCGATCGGTTGGGTCCCAGGTAGACCATGTCCTGATACGAAAACAGGTAGGAGAAGCTGGTGCCGTCGCCGCCGAACGGATCGGCCGCGGTGAGCAGGACGCACTCGGGCTGCGTGTTGACCTCACGCGAGATTGTGGTGCTCGTGGTTCGGGTGGCCGCATCGTTCACGTCCATCCCCGAAGCGGCGGCGGTGATCTGCAGCGTTCCGCTGCCGGACATCGAGAGCGTCCAGCCGAAGACCGCCGTCGCGCCGGCGGCGAGCGTCGTGGCCGACGGCGTCGGCCCCGACACGATGCTCGCTCCGGCGGTGCCGCCTAGGATCAAAGGGGCCGGCGCGACGGAGCCGATCGTCGCGCCTCCAGTGTTGGTGACGACGAGCGAGATGGCGGCGCGGTCGCCGACCGAGAGCGAGGCGGGAGCGGCGATCGTCGACGAGAGGGCGGCGGGCTGCTGGACGGTCAGCGAGGCGGATCGCGCCGGTGCGGAGAGCGCCGCGCCCGAGTTGGCGTCCGAGCCTGACGCACCGGCGGAGAGCGCAATCATTCCCGGCGCCGGGCCCGCGACGTATCCGTACGTCAAGCTCCCGGCTGCGCCGCCTGCCAGGGCGATCGGATCCGGCAGCGCCGTCACGGTGGCCTGTGCGCCTCCCGTCGCGGTCTGTGACGGAGGATGCGGATTCGCGAGCACCCCTGCGGCCGGCGCCTCGCCGCCGTTCGCGAGCGTCATCGTGAGCGTGAACGACTGCCCCGTGTTCACGGTCGTCGACCCGAGCGAGCTCTGAGCGGTGAACGCCGAGATCGACAGCAGGGGCGGCTGCTGCACTGGAAACGCGCTGCTCGTCACCGCGCGCGCCACCGTCGTCGTGCCGCTGTTCGCGTCGGTGCCCGAGGCGGCGACGCCGAAAGCGAGCGTTCCGGAGCCGCTGCCACTCTCGCGGTATCGCCAGGTGAACGTCGCCGAGGCGCCTCCCGCGATGTCGGCGGGTGCCTGCGTGCTGGTGGTGGTCGCAGCGGCGGCGCCGGTCGCTACGACCGTGGGCTGCGAAGGCGTCACCGAGCGTGCGGTGGCGCCGCCGGAGTTTCGCACGGTAGCCACGATCTCGAACGTCTGGCCACGGGTGATCGCGGCTGGGACCGCGATGCTCTCGATGGCCAGGCCGGCGGCCGTCTGCACCGTCGCGGCGGGCGTGCTGCCGCCCGCGCCGACGATCGCGCCGCTGTTCGCGTCGGTGCCCGATGCGGTCGCCGCGATCTGGAGCGTGCCTGGTCCAGTTCCCGATTCGCGGCACGTCCAGGTGAAGGTGACGGACTGGCCGCCGGCGACGTCCTGCGCGGCAGGAGCGCTGGACACGGCCAGCGCCGCCGCGCCAGTGGTGGTGGGCGAGAGCGCGGAAGGCAGCACGGCGCGTGCGTTGGCCTGCCCCGTGTTGGCCAGTACGAGCGTCACCGTGAACGTCTGGCCGCTGCTCAGCGCCGACGGCAGCATGAATGACGCGACCGAGAGCGCGGCCGGTTCCTGGACGGCGTGGGTAGTCGACGTGGACAGCGGAGAGGTGACCAAGGAGCCGCTGTTCGCGTCGGTCCCACTGGCCTGCACGGCGAAGGCAAGCGTTCCGGAGCTCATTCCGGTCTCCGCGCAGTTCCAGGAGAAACTCGCGGTTCCCCCGCCGGCGAGATCCGTGGGCACGAAGGAAGCCGTGCAGGTGGCGTTTGCACCGCCGGTGGCGATGATCATCAGGGTTCCCGGCTCGACGGATCTCGCGGTCGCTTCCGCATTGTTCGAAACGCCCGCCATCACCGTGAACGTCTGGCCGCGGCTGAGGACCGCCGGGACGGTCCACGACGAGATCGAGAGGTCCGCGGGGGCCTGCACACTCACGGTCGGTGAGGAAACAGGTCCCGCCGCGATCGGCGCCGCGCTGTTGCCGTCCGCGCCGGACGCTGACACGGCGAAGGCCAGGGCACCCGTCGAGGCGCCATTTTCGTCGCACGACCAGCTGAAGGTCGCCGAGGCGCCGCCCGGGATTGAGGACGGCGCGCTCTGCGGGACGCACGTCGCCGCGGCGCCGCCGGAGGCGCTGACCACCGGAGGCGCTGCCTTCAGGCCGACCGCCGCGGCGCCGCCGGAGTTGGTGATCTCGGCGGCGAGCGTGAACGGCTGTCCTTGGCTCAGCGGCGAGGGCAGCGAGACGGAATCGATGGTGAGCGCGGCGGGGGTCTGCACCGCGATGAGGGAAGTGGTGGCCGTCACCGAAACCGCAGCGCCGCTGTTCCCGTCGGCGCCGGAGAAGCTGGCCGTCAACTGGAGCGTGCCAGGTCCCGCGCCGTTCTCACGCGACGACCAGCTGTACGTCGCGGACGCGCCCCCGACGATGTCCTGTGTGCCCGGCGATGCGAGGACGAGCACCGCGGGTCCGCCGTTGGCGGTCGTCGCGAGCGCCGCGGCCCCGACTGCCTCGGCCAGTGCTTCGCCTTCGTTCGAGACGGTCACGGAAATGGTGAAGCCCTGACCACGGCTGAGCGCGGTGGGGGCGCTCACGGACGAGATCCGGAGAGCGGCGGGTTGCTGGACGGCCGAGGTGAACGGGGCGGTGCTCGCCGTCAGGGCGGCGCCGCTGTTCTCGTCCATCCCGGTGAGCTGGGCCTCGAACGTCAGCGTCCCGGAGCCGTTGCCGGACTCGAGGCAATTCCAGGCGAAGGTCGCGACCGTGCCGCCGTCGATCGAGGAGCTCGTCCAGTTGGGTATGCAGATGGCGTTTGCGCCCCCGGCTCCCGCGATGGCGAGCGGCCCCGGCTGTACGCCGATCGCCCGGGCATCGCCGGCGTTCGTCACGGTAGAAACGACGGTGAAGGCTTGCCCGCGGCTCAGCGAGGGGCCTGTCGCCAGCGACGCGGCGAGCACCGCCGGCTGCTCCACGGTGGCCGTGCCCGACGAGACCGGTCCGGAGGACAGCGCGGCCGAGCTGTTCTCGTCGAGGCCGATCGCCGACACGGAAAACGCCAGCGATCCTGTCGAGGTGCCGTTCTCGCGGCATGCCCAGGAGTACGTCGCGGACGTCCCGCCCGCGATGGACACCGGCGCGACCTGCGCCGTGCAGCTGGCCGCCGCACCGCCGACGGCAACCGCGGACGCAGGCACTTGCATCGAGACCACCCTCGCGCCACCGTCGTTGCGCACCACGGCTGTGACTGGGAACGATTGACCTCGGCTCAGCAGCAACGGCAGCGAGACGCCGTCGATCGACACGGATGCCGGTTGCTGCACGGGGATCGCGGGTGTGCCCGCGCGTGCCGAGAGCGATGCGCCGCCGTT
>WNGG01007228.1_pt1 | contig 12316 bp, 11 predicted proteins | sample 5400661 | NCBI WGS metagenome assembly WNGG01 (sample SAMN13153372, study PRJNA577476) | soil metagenome | isolation source: 100 cm soil or saprolite under Garry oak tree replicate 1 | place: USA:California | collected 2016-06-15 | reverse complement strand
CAGGCTGATCCCGGCGGGCACGGGCATGGCGTACCACAACGCGCGCAAGAACGCGCCGCCGGCGCAGCTCTTCGAGGAAGGCACGCCCGCCGCCGAGGCCGAAGCGCCGAAGCACACGGAGAACGCCTGAAGCCCGCGCATGGCTGCGGGCGGAAAGCTTCTGCAGGCGCTCTGCGCGCTGCCCTTGGCGGCAGGGATGGCGCTCGCGCCATGGCCTGCACCGGCGCAGGCGCCCGACGGTTACACCATCGTGTTGGTCTCGAATCCGCTGGCGATCAGCCCCAGCCTGTATACCAAGCTCAACTACGACCCGCAGAAAGACTTCGCACCGATCAGCTTGGTGGCGACCGCGCCCAACGTGACGGTGACGAATCCCTCCGCGCCCGCGCACACTTTGCAGGAATTTATAGCGCTCGCGATGAGCAAGCCGGGTGGAATGAGCTTCGGTTCGGGCGGTGCTGGCATCTCCAACTATGCTGCAGGCGTTGTTCAACATCGACGGGCGGGTTGAATTTCGTATTACTCGCTTGACTTGCTGCGCCCGGCGACTGCATGATTTTGCCGTAACGCCCGTTGCGAAGCGCCGGGAGCGCCGATCCGGCCGCCGAACGCGCGCCGAGGGTCGCGTGTACAGTTGCGTGCGCCGATTCGAGCGACGTTCGGACCTTCAGTCGGGTGAGATCAAGATTCCCCTTCTTTGAGAGAGAAGCGGAATCGGGGGCTTGCTGCGCGCCTCGTCACGCGGCAGAGTTTCCCCTTGCAGGCAGTCTTACGGAGATCACGCTATGTCCGATGTTCGTATTCAAGGTGAGAAAATACCGTTCGAGCACACCGGGCCACAGACCCATGCTGGAAGGTACATTCGTAGATTCTGGCAGCCCCTCTACTTGAGCGCGGACCTCCCTCGCAAGACCAGCAAGTTCATTACCGTCATGAGTGACGATTTTACGTTGTATCGCGGTGAGCACGGAGAGGCTCATCTCGTCGATGCCCGCTGCCCGCACCGTGGAGCTCGCCTCGCGCTCGGGTGGGTTGAAGGAAGTTCTCTTCGGTGTCGGTACCACGGATGGAAGTTCGACGCTTCCGGACAGTGCGTCGATCAGCCAGCGGAGGCGTCCTGCTTTGCCCACAAGGTCCGCATTCGCAGCTATCCACTTCTTGAGCGATACGGGGTCGCGTGGGGGTTTCTCGGCGACGGGCCGCCACCGCCGTTTCCGGAGTTCTTCTCGTCCCAAGAGGAACTCGAACATTTTCATTTCGTGATGATCAGAAAATACAACTACTTTCAAGACTTGGAGAACTTGATTGACGACGTCCATCTCAGCTTCTTGCACACGCTTTCAAATTTTCGGGAGCCGAGCTGGGGAAGGTCACCGCCGCCGATAGCGGCTGTGCCATCAATTCATGCTAAGGAAACCCGGTTTGGGCTGCTCCAAAAGAGCTCAAGCTCGGACGGCAGGGGCCGAGCGGTTGCTTTCGTGATGCCAAATGCCGTGTACTTCAAGACTGCCGCGCATCGCCAGCTGCTCGGCTTCGATGCCATGAACTGGGCGATCCCGATTGATGACCACAGTCACACCTTCCTTCAAATGGTCGCAGTGCCGAAGGCGCAGGCCGATGCCATCGAAAGGTTTAGAGTGCTGTATGAAGGACCCACCAAGAATGGACGAGACAAGGCTCTGCGATACCTCGACGAAGAAGTTAGTGCCGTTCTCGAGGGGCGTAAGACAATCGATAATCTGGAGGACCGGGGACTCGAAACCGTACATATAGAGGACTGTGCCATGCAGGCCAGCCAGGGGCTTACTTGCGATCGCACGCGCGAGTCCCTCGGCAAGTCCGACAAGGGCATCATTTTACTTCGGAAAATGTGGAATCGTGAACTCATGGCCCTGGCACGGGGAGCCTCCCTCACGTCCTTCGGGGTGCCGGACCGGCTGGCGTCGCTACGCAGTGCGGTAGAAGGCTAGTTCTCGTCTGGGATCATGGTCCGGGATAAGGCGTTCCGTGGGTGCCACCGACCCGGCGACTCCCGCCACGCAGGCGTTGCCGGAGCCTCCAAGGTCAGAGGAAAGAGCTGACGGTCTGGCTCGGGTCGTCCAGAAATGCATCCAGCAGCTTCAGCAAGTAGGCAATCGCTTCCTGCTGGTGTTCCGGCGCGAACTCCTGACGCTGAAACTCGAAATCCAGCGTAAATCGACCGGACGCACCGAAATCACGTACGCTGAGGCTCAAGGAGTTGTTTGAGTAACCCGAGCGGAGGCGCTCGATCAGCATGTTTCGACCTGCGAAACTTGAAAACTGCACGTTCAAGTAGTTGAAGAACGCCTCGAAGATTCGTCCGTGGACGGGGTTCTGGACCGGGTAGTTCTGGTGTGCGGATGCACGAATGAACTCCGACTGAATCTTCCTCGCCAGAGCGAGAAAGCTGTCTTTTTCGTCAATTCGCAAGACCAGCGGGCAGGTGCTTACGAAAAGCCCGATCGTGCCGAGGAATCGATCCGGGCGGTTCAGGAACGGGGTGCCGATCGTCAGAGGACGGGTCCATCCCCGGATGTGCGCCAAGGTGAGAAAAAACATCGTCAAGAACGGCACGGCTGGCGAAATGAGCACTTCGCGCCGTACGAGTTCCTGAAGCGCTGAGGTCTGCTCCCGTCGCAGCTCGTGGGACAGGCGTTCGGTGCGGAGCTTCTGCCGAGGTGAGCCAGAGCGATTCGCGGGGGCCATCGGCGTTCCACTTTGGCGAGCTTTGGGGCTGTCGGACAGCTTCCTGACCCAGTGAGCCGCAGCTTTGCGGTAGGCCTCGCTCGACCGGTACGCCCGATCGTACGTCACGTAGTCCTCAAAAGTCGGCAGGGGCGGTGCAGTCTCCAGCTTCCCATCGAAGGAGAGTTGGTAATAGAGGGATACGTGCTGAGCAATGAGATATACAGTTCGCGCGTCACTGATCACATGGTGGAGCGCGAGGTACCAGGTGAAACGCCTCGGTCCGAGCTCGATGAGCGCAGATTCGAACGGAGCCTCGGAACTAAGCGGAGTCCGGAGCTTGACGTCCGCCCAGCCCCGAAAAGCAGCGTCAGGGTCGGGTTCGTCGGAATAGCGAACGTAGTCGACCGTAAACGGAAGTCGTTCCGCGACCTGCCGCATCGGCACCATGTCGATCTCTCGAACGACCGTGCGCAAGGAGTCGGCCCGGTCGACGAGCTTCTGGAGAGCGCGTTGGAAATGGTCCGGATCGATCGCGTCCTCAATCGTGAAGGCGAACCGGATCGCATGAGTCTCTATCGGAACATTCGGCTGCAACTTGTAACCGATCCAGAAAAGAAGCTGATTCTCTGTCAGGTTCGACGAGGCTGCCAACCCACGTTGCAAACGTGCAGTGTCTTTCATTTGGTAGGCGCGTATGGGGTTTGGTCGTTCTTCCCCGACAATGTCGGAGAACTGGTTTTTCAGCATCGCATCGTACATGTCGATCACCATTTTCGGAGTGATCGACGACCTTACGATATTTGAGCACAAGAAGGTATCGTTCCGTTGCGGCTCAAATCGCTGCACTCCCCGCGAACCTTCCATCTCGAGCCGCACATACTTTGGGACCATGCAATTAATGCATGAGGAAACCCGCATTTGTGTGTAAGGAGAAACCCACGTGCGTTTGTAAGGAACCCGTGGGCGCGTGTAAGGAAATCCCGCATATATATGTAAGGAACCCCGCGTACGCATGTAAGGAAACCATACATATTGCGTCGCAAAACGCCGACGTCATAATTTTATTGCTAGCCATGCTCGTGCCTTTACGCTATACAACGTGTGTGCTTAGGACGAGCATCTCCAGTGCCGGGAAGTGGAAACGCACAACTAATTTTGTTTTGGAGAATGGTAATGAGGGAGTGCTCTCCCTTTTTTGGAGCTCTTCGAGTGCGGAAGGAAAAGAGGACATGATGCAGTACGAACACGAGAACCTCGTCAAGAGGTTGGCGCGACTGACTTCGGCGTCCGTTTCGGGTGACTACAATCCGCATACTCGATTCGAGTGGCCGGAGAGCCTGTCAGACGACCAGTTGTGGATGTCCCGCGAGCTTCTGAGCGTATATGACACGACGCTCATCGAACAGTTGAGCGAGCAGCAACTGAGGCAGTTGAGCAAGTGGGAAAGCATCAATTTCTACAGTCTAAACATTCACGGGATTCGGGAACTTCTCGTAGAAGTATCGAAGCGACTCCACGCACCGGGTTACGAAGTCCTTGCCGAATTCTTTCACAGGTTCCTCGGCGAGGAGAATGACCACATGTGGTTCTTCGCCCAGTTCTGTCTGAGGTACGGCCGGAAAGTCTATCCGGACAAGAGCATCAAGTTTCCGGTCTCAGAGGAATTCAGCGATCCGGACACCGAGAGTTTCTTGATTTTCTCGCGGATACTTATCTTCGAAGAGCTCGTCGACCACTTCAACATATGCATGGGGAAGGATGCGGCCCTCCATCCGCTCATTCGGCAAATCAACGCCGTGCACCATGAGGACGAGTCCCGACACATTGCCGGCGGGCGGGAGATCGTGAAATCTCTCTATGCGAAGTTGGCTTCGATCCTTTCCCGGGAGAAACTCGACGCGCTCGGAACGTACCTTAAGAACTACATGACAGCGAGCGTCGAGTCTCTCTACAACCCTTCCGTCTATAGAGACGCGGGGTTGCCGGACCCCTTCAAGTGCCGCAACGAGATCGTGAAGCTTCCGGCGCGTAGAGAGCGCCACCGGAAGTTCACCCATCGCACGGTGAGCTTCCTCAACAAGATAGACGGCATCGTGGAACAAGGATTTGTTCCATGACCGCGACAACCATGTCGGAAGCTGATCAACGGGTGGAGTTGATCCGGAAATGGCTATTGGAAAGGGAGAGAAACGCAGCCATGACCAAGATCGACATGGACCTGGATCTCATCGACGCGCGAGTCCTGGACTCGCTGGACTTTTTGAAGTTCGTTCACCTTCTCGAAGAGATCACAAACCGCGAGTTGCAAATCGATGCGCAGTCGGCAAACGTTTTTCGGACGCTTCGATCGATTCGCGACAATATCTTGGCCCAGTAAACGGTATTCTGCGCCCTCCCCAAAACATGCTCTCCCCGTCTAGAACAATGGAAAAGCAGACCGTGGATGAAGCCTTTCGTACCGAGCATGGCCTCGCGACTCTCGGTAGGGAGCTCGTCGAAATCCGAACCTTGCTGGACGACCATTTTGTGCGCTGGGCCATCGAGGTCGGTGCAGAGCCCATGCTGTTTCCTCCTCTTCTGCGTATCGACGATCTCGACGGATTCGACCATTTCCGGAACTTTCCTCACCTTCCCGTTCTGGCGACCCGCATCGAAACCAGTCGCTTAGCCGACTACTCGAGGCTTCCGGCGCTTGCCTCGGTGCCCGGCGCGGATTTGGCCGGGGCCGAGTACGCGTTACCCTCGGCGGCTTGCTACAACGCGTATCTGTATCTGAGGGGCGCGATCTTGCCAGCACCGCGATACATCACGACGGTGGCCTCCTGTTTTCGGAATGAAGAAGAATACACAGGGCTGCGGCGACTTTGGGGTTTCTCTATGCGCGAAATCGTGTGTATCGGGCCTCGTGAGGCCGTAGGAGCGCATCTCGCGTCGTTCAAGAAAAAGATCCAAGAATTCACGCGCCGCCTCGGGCTCGCGGTGGCGGTCGAAGTAGGGAACGATCCTTTCTTTCAGCCCGGGGGCGTTACTTGCAGACCAGAGGGTGCTCGCGCGCTGACACAAAAGCTCTTTCCGACCAAGGAAGAGTTCGTCTACGGCGGTTCGGTTGCGATTGGATCGGTGAACTTCCACCGGAATTTTTTCGGAGAACGGTGCCGTATCCGAATGGCTGACGAGCAGTTCGCGTTCACGGGTTGCGTGGCGTTCGGAATAGAACGGTGGATCCACGCCCTGCTGGAGGCTTTCCGAAACGACACGGACGCCATCGCGTCCACCCTCCGAGACTGTCGCTAGATCAGCCATCGCGCTTAGAGTTTAAGGAACTCGCGTGCCGCAACAGGCGAGTCCGCCCTCCGAGACTGTCGCTAGATCAGCCATCTCGCTTGGGGTTTAAGGAACTTGCGTGCCGCAACAAGCGATAAGGGTTCAAAGATTCTTTCTCAAAAGGAGGCACCAATGGGCGCGAACCTCGAGCCAACAGATCGCTGTTCCACCATTCAGGCTGGGCAGGCTGGATGTCTCCCCGATCTTGTCGAGGAGCAAGCCGCGCGGACCCCGGAACACACCGCCGTGATCTATAAGGAAAAGCAGTTGTGCTATAGGGATCTTAACGCCGCGGCCAATCAGCTGGCCAGACACTTGCGAACCCTGGACGTCGACCCCAATACGCTGGTCGGCGTTTGTCTCTCTCGCTCGCTGGAGCTGGTTACGGGTGTTCTCGGGACGCTGAAGGCGGGCGGTGCCTATGTTCCGCTCGACCCCGAGTATCCGAAGGACCGCCTGGTCGCCACGCTTAACGACGCCAGCGTCGACGTTCTCGTGACCGACGCGCGGTCGGCCGCGGCGCTGTCGCCCCACGTCAAATACACCGTCCGCGTGGATCGGGATTGGCCCTCGATCGCGAGACAGAGCACTGGCAACCTTCCCAGCGGTGCAAAGGCCGAGAACCTAGCCTACCTCATGTACACGTCGGGTTCGACCAGCCAACCGAAGGGTGTCATGGTCACCCATGGGAATCTGAGCTGCCACGTCTCCTCGATTTCGGAACGGCTCGAAATCAGTGCTAGCGACGTGAGCCTCCTGGCCGCGTCGATTTCCTTCTCGGCTTCGGTGCGGCAGTATCTCGTGCCGCTTTGCCGCGGGGCGTGCGTCGTGGTCGTATCGAACGAAGAGCTCAACGATCCGCTTGCGCTCATGGCGGCGGTGAAGCGCCACCGGGTGTCGCTCCTCCACTTGGTTCCGCCCCATCTCAGAACGGTCGTCGTCGCCTTGGCGCAACTGGAGCCCGGGCGGAAAGCTGAGCTCCTCGACAACCGCCTCCGCCTGGTCCTGACCGCAAGCGAGGTGCTTACACCGGACGTGGCCGCGAGCTGGCTCGCGCTCGAACACCACGCCACGCTCATGAATATGTACGGGCTAACCGAGACAACGGGTGTGTTCATGTTCTACCCTGTTGGGAGAACAGATTTGGGGTCAACCATACCGATAGGACGCCCCATGGAGAACGCGCGACCCTACCTATTTGACGACAACTTCCGACCCGTTCCCGCCGGGACGCCGGGAGAGCTCTACCTGGGTGGACCACTCGTCGCCCGAGGTTATTGGAATCACCAGAAGCGCACGGACGAGAAGTTTGTCCCAGACCCGTCCCAGCGCGAGTCAGGAGCGCGTCTCTTTAGAACGGGGGATCGCGCCAGGATCCGACCCGATGGAAATCTCGAGCTACTCGGCCGCCTCGATGACGAGGTCAAGATTCGTGGTTTCAAGGTCGTTCCGGACGAAGTAAGGGGGGCGCTTAGCCAGCACCCATCGATCGCTGAAACCGTCGTTGCCGGGCGCGCCGTCCCGTCCGGGGAGAAGCGGCTCGTGGCCTTTGTCGTGCCAAAGCCGGGCGCAACTTTGAGGTCGCCTGATCTCCGGAGCTTCCTAAGGGAACGCCTCTCCGAGCACATGGTGCCTTCCGTGTTCGTAAAACTCGATGCTCTCCCGATGCTCCCGAACGGCAAGGTCGACCGGCGCGCGCTCCCGGCGTTCGAGGAGGCAACTCCGTTGGTCGAAACGGAGTACGTTGCTCCGGCGACGGCGATCGAGGAGACGCTCGCGGAGATCTGGGGCGCTGTGTTCGAGATCGAGCAGGTTGGAACGCGAGACAATTTCTTCGAGCTCGGCGGAGACTCGTTGAAGGCGATGGAGATGTTTTTGCAAGTTCGCGCGAAGTGCGGTGTCGAACTCGAACTCCATAGAATCTTCGACGAGCCGACGGTTGCCGAACTTGCCCAGAGCATCGCCACTCTCGCCGGTACGAACCGCGCAGAGGCCTAGGGCAGCAGGGCCGGAATAACCGCCACGAGAATCGTGACCTTGTCCGAGTTAGCCCCAACCGAGTCCGTCCTCTCATTTGCACAGGAGGGCCGGTTTCACGCACCAGCGGGGAGCCCGGCTTGGAATATTCCATTCGCACTCCGCATCGAAGGGCAACTCGCCCCGATCCTGCTCGAGCGATGCCTGGGTGAAATCGTCAGGCGCCATCAGATTCTCCGGTCGGAAATCCGGACCGTAGGCGGGCGATCAATCCTGATTACTTGTGACTTTGCACTGCCGAGCCTGCCGCTCGTCGATGTCGAGCCACTCCTGGAAACGGTGCGTGACCGTGATGAAGAGGTACTCCGGCTGCAGATCGCGGAAGCCGGCACTCCATTCGATTTTCCGCAAAAGCCTCTGTTCCGCTTTAAGCTGCTCAGGCTCCGTGAAGCTGAGTATCTTCTCCTCCTGACCTTTCACCATTCGGTTTTTGACGGACGCTGGTCCCTCGCCGTCCTCATGCGTGAGCTCCGCGTCCTCTATGAGGCGTTTGAACAGCGACGATCCTCTCCTCTGCCGGAGCTATCACTCCAATATTACGACCATGCGGCTTGGGAGCGAGAGAAATATCGGGGAGACGCCCTGGAGCGAACGTTGGCACGCTGGCGGACTCGATTCGCCGATGCACCTCGAGTGCTCGCGCTTCCGACGGACCGTCCGCGCCCGCCGATCCGAACCTTCCGCGGCGGATGCCAAACCTTCACTCTCTCGGGGCCGATGACGAGAGCGCTCAAGAGCCTCAGCCGTAAGGAGGGCGTGACGTTGTTCATGACTCTCTTGACCGCCTTCAAGGTCCTGCTCTACCACGCAAGCGCGCAGACCAAGGTCGTCGTCGGCACGGCCGTCGCGACGCGTAACCGGCCGGGAACGCGCGACCTCATCGGAAACTTCGTGAACTTCTTGCCGGTATTGACAGACTTGTCCGGAAATCCGAGCTTTGGTGCAGTTCTCGGGCGCGTGCGAGAGGCCTTGCTCGAGGCGTACGCGGATCCGGAACTTCCTTTCGAGGCGCTCGTCGCGGCGCTCGATCCTGCCTCGGACCGGAGCCGCCCTCCCCTTTGTCAGGTCTTCTTCGCGTGGCACGGTCCGACGCCGGCACCACAGCGGTTCTCGGGATTGACGGTGAATCTCTTGCATTCAGGGATTTTGACTCAGTCATGCAAGGTGGACATGCATGTCCACCTCGCCGAAGAACGTGAGAACGAGGTCACCGTGGAGGTCGAATACTGTGCTGACCTCTTCGGGTCTAAAACCGTCGCCTGGTTCCTGAACCGTTACCAGCGCCTTCTGGAGGTCGCTGTGGCGAGTCCTGGGCAACTCATAGGCAGCCTCGCGGGAGCGATCGACGTGCAGGGTTTGGCGGCGTTGTCTGCGCGAGACCGTTTTCCGGTGTCTGCGAACTTTCTGAAGGAAGAAAGACCCCTTCCGCCAAGTCTTTGAGCGTGAGATCAGCTGAAGCGGGAGAAACAACAGAGCGGAGTAAGTCGATGACCATCCGGCACGTTCACACCTACTGCGCCATGTGCATATCTCAGTGTAGTGTCGTCGCTGCCGTAGACGGCGGCATATTGAGGAGGGTAAACCCCGAATCCGATCTGGCAGCACAAGATTACGCGGTGTTCCGCGCGTTCGCCAACGCGGCGAACGCGGCAGACGGCGGGAATGCCGCAGCGCTGGATCATCCGATCGGAAATCTTGCCGAGGCCGTCCTCGGAGAGGGCCCCTGGACGCCTCAGCCAGAAACGTGGAAGGAGGCAATCGAGCGCGGCCAGTTCCGGATATCATTCCCTCCCGCCAAGACTTCATGATCTCTCCGAAAACCGGCAGCCCGCTCGGCCGAGGCATGATGGTGCTGCTTGCGGTGTCGGTGTTCGCGGGAGCGGGCGCCATCCATTACCAGACGCCCATGCTCGCGGCCTTCGCCGCCGAGTTCAACGCCGACGCGGCGGCGGCGGGATGGGTCGCGACGCTGACTTTCGGCGGCTTCCTGGCCGGCACCATTTTTCTCGTGCCGCTCGGCGACCGCTTCGACAAGCGACGGGTGATCCTGGCAGAGCTTGCGGTGCTGATCGTCGCCTTGCTCGCGATGGCGGCGGCGCCCTCGCTCGCCGCCCTCGCCGCGGCGAGCCTCGTCGTCGGCATCACCGCGGGCTTTGCCCAGCTCGTCATTCCGCTCGCGGCGGAGCTCGCCCCGCCCGAGAAACGCGGGCGCGTGATGGGCGCGATCCTGGCGTGCCTGTTTCTCGGCATCCTCTTCGGGCGCATCGTGGGCGGCCTCGTCGCCTCTTATCTCGGCTGGCGGTGGACCTACGTGATCGCGTCGGTGATGCTTTCCGTGCTCGCGCCCGCGCTCGCGCTGTGGCTGCCCAGCGTGCCCGCCAGGACGCAGCTCGGCTACGGCCGCCTTATCCGCTCGCTCGCCGGATTCCTGCGCGACAACGCGACGCTGCGCCGCGCATCGGCGATCCAGTTCCTGCTAGGCATCTCCTATGGGGGCTTCTGGGCCACGGTCTCACCGATGCTTTCCGCGTTTCACGGCTTCGGGCCGGCGCAGACCGGCCTGATGGGGATCCCCGGCGCCGCGGGAATCCTGATCGCCCAGCTCGCGGGCCGCTGGCTGGACCGGCGCGGTGCTTTTCCAATCGTCACCGCCGGCGCGTGCCTGGTGCTCGCGGCGTACGTCGTGTTCGGGTTCGCCGAGCTCTCGATAATCGCGGTGATCGCGGGAGCGGTGCTGCTCGACTGCGGAATTCGCGCGACGCTCGTCGCCAATCAGACCCTCGTCACCTCGGTCGCGCCGGACGCGCGCAGCCGCTTCAACACGGTCTTCGGCGCCCACGTCTGGGGCGGGAACGCGGCCGGGGCGTTTCTCGCGAGCACCGCGCTCGCGCACTCGGGGTGGCTCGCGGTGTGCGCGATCGCGGTGAGCGCTTCCTGCCTCGCGCTGCTCTTGCAGTGGCGCGCACGCGGCGCGGGGCCCGTGCGCCTCAGCAGCTAGGCGTCATGGCCCTCGGCGGAAAGCTCCTGCGGGTGCTCCGCGTGCTGCCGTTAGCGGCGGGGGCAGCGCTCGTGCCGTGGCCCGCGCCGGCGCAGACGCCCGACGCCTGGCCGAGCAAGCCGGTGCGGTTCATTCTCCCGTTCCCGCCCGGCGGTCCCACCGATATCCTTGGCCGAATCGTAGCGGAGCGGCTGACCGCGAGTCTCGGCCAGCCCGTGGTGACGGAAAATCGCGGCGGGGCAGGCGGGAACGTCGGGGCCGAAGCGGCGGCCAAATCCGCGCCCGACGGCTACACGATCATTCTGGTTGCGCCTACGCTTGCGATCAGCCCAAGCCTCTACTCCAAACTTAACTACGACCCCGTGAGGGACTTCGCGCCGGTGAGCCTCGTCGCGACGGTGCCGAACGTAATGGTCACCCATCCCTCGGTCCCCGCCAACACGCTCGCGGAATTCATCCGGCTCGCGAAGACGAAGCCCGGAGAAATGAACTTCGGATCCGGCGGCAGCGGCACGTCCAACCATCTCGCCGGAGAGCTCTTCAACATCGTGGCCGGAGTGAAGCTTGTGCACGTGCCTTACAAGGGCGTGAACCTGGCGATGAACGACGTGCTCTCGGGCCAGATCCATCTGGTGGTAATCGGTGTTCCGGCGGTGGCCTCGCACATCAAGGCGGGGAAACTGCGCGCACTCGCCCTGGTTGCGCCGCAGCGTGCCGCCGCGCTGCCCGAGGTGCCGACCGTCGCCGAGGCGGGGCTGCGCGATTTCGAAGTCACGACCTGGTACGGGATCCTGGCCCCTGCCGGTACTCCGCGACCCATCGTTACGCGGCTCAACGCCGAGATCGTGCGCATCATGCACTCCCCGGAGCTGAAGGACCGCCTTGCCGCGACGGGGACCGACCCGGTGACCGGCACGCCCGAGGAGTTCGCCGACCTGATCAGGCGTGAGATCGCGAAGTGGGGCAAGGTTGTGCGCGAGGCAGGGTTGAAAGCTGATTGACGCTCAACCCGACTCCACGGGGCTTACCACTACTGCTTTGAAAGCTTGACGCGCTTGCGCAGCAGCTCGGCGAACTCGCCGCCCGGAATGGGCTTGCTGAAAAAGTAGCCCTGCATCTCGTCGCAGGCGTGGTCGTGGAGGAAGGTCTGCTGCTCCAGCGTCTCGACCCCTTCGGCGACCACGGTGAGATTGAGGCTCTTGCCCATGGCGATGATCGCCTCGGTGATCGCCTTGTCCTCGAGGTCCT
>WNGG01016417.1_pt1 | contig 12318 bp, 12 predicted proteins | sample 5400661 | NCBI WGS metagenome assembly WNGG01 (sample SAMN13153372, study PRJNA577476) | soil metagenome | isolation source: 100 cm soil or saprolite under Garry oak tree replicate 1 | place: USA:California | collected 2016-06-15 | reverse complement strand
TTGCCACCACATGCGCGATGCCTTCCTGCTCGAGCTGCTGCGGCTGCGGTCCCTGCTGGTGGACGTAGTCGCCGCGCCCGGCCCGGAATGCCGCTTCGATTTGCTCGATCGAACCGGCATCCACGACATCAATCCTGGACCAGTCTGTCCCCTGGCGCCGGAGTGCATACTTCAGCATGTAAAGCGGCTGGCCGCCGTGGTCCGCCAGGAGCGTCCGCCCTTCCAGGTCCTTCCATGTAAAACCAGGCTCGGGATGGCGGCTGGCAAGAAAGAATCCGTCGCGCTGGTTGATCTGGGCGAAGTGCACAGGGAGGTTCGCCTCTCCCCGCTCCATCGCGCTCCAGGATGACGAGACCGCCGCCTGGACGACGTCGGCCTCGCCGGCCCGCAGCATCTCGGCCGCCGCCCGCCCCTTGGGCAGGACGCCCCTGTAAGCCGCGTCGAGCCCCTCGTCGGCAAGGAAACCAGCGGCAACGGCCGAAATCAGCGGGCTGTAGAACGCCGAGTGGCGCGAAACCAGGATTCGAACTACGCTTGTAGGCATAGGGTTTTTCCAAGCATTCACTTCGTAACACAATGTTGCGTAAAAGTTTGCTTCACCACAAAGCAACTAAGAGCACGAATCCTGTCATCCTGTCAGATCACTCGCTTACTTCCCCAGCCATTGCTCGAATGCTTCGAGCACGGTGCCGCCGCGGTAGACCACCGTACGCGGCGAGACCTGCTTGTTTTCGCGACTCAACACGGCGGCCGGCGTGCCGGGAGACTCCGGGTAGTACTCGAACTTCAACTCCACTTCACCCTGGATCTTCCAGGGACTGAACTCGCTGAGGCGCTGAACCGCCCGGCGCGCGGCTGCTTCGATCCGGGCCTTCGCCTCGGCGTGGGACAGGCTCAAAGTCGAGCCTTTTCCGGCAAGCCGCTTCACTGCCACGGTCTCGGCCTTCGGTTGGAGCGCGAGCAACTCCTCGCAGGCTGCCTGATCGCCGGCCAGCATGATGACGGGAATATTGAAATAACCGGCAATGGCCGCTACCTGTCCGATCTCGCCTACCGGCCTGGCGTTGAGAAAGATGTTCTGGACGGAGAAGCTCTGGGAGTGTGCGAGGACACCCTTCGGGGCGCCCGCCATTGCATGCTGCCCCACGAACATGATCCCGTCATACAACCGGTCCTCCAGATAGTAGCTCGCGGGGGTCGGCCGCCCCTGGATCAACTGCGCGCGGCGGTCAATTTCGTCGATGGAAAGCGTACGGCTTCCATCGTGCCCGTCCCATATGACTGCCTCACGGGCTCCGCCCTTGAAGGCGCCTTCCACAGCGGCATTGACTTCGCCAGCAAGCAACCGGCGCGATTCCTCGAAGCGTCGCTGGCCGGGAAGCAACTGCTCGTCGGCGTTATTCACTCCGCCGACGCCCTCGAGGTCGGTGACAATCATGATCCTGGGTCTTTCTGCGACCTGGAACGCGCTCGCCATTGCCAACCAGAAAATGAGCTGTTTCACGCAGTACCTCCTTCACTAATGAGCGCGGAGTCACGCACGCGCCTCGGCTTTTATGTCCTTTCCTCTGGTCACCAGCTTCCTGGTTGCAAACATGATCAGGCACCCCACGAGCCAGCCCATCAGGGACCCGATGGTCGTTCCCAGTGCCAGATGGGCTCCTGCATGAAGCCAGGTCTTACCGTCGCGGCACGGAGTACCCTAATGCCTCTGTGAAATCTCCGTGCCCCCTCCGTGTCTCCGTGGTGAAACAGAACGTCTTGCCGCTCCGGGGTCACTGTTCGATGAGTCTACCGCGATGTGGCCAGGCGCTAGCCGCCGGCAATGGCCCCTATGATGAAAAAGGGCTCCGTCCCCATCACGACCGCGTCGGGCAGCGGAGCGTCCGGCTGTTCGTGGGACAGGTCCTGCTCGCAGGCGAAGAATCTTACAAACGGGCGGCGTTGTTGCGTGACGTGATCGCGGATCGTCCCGCGCAGCATAGGATAGCGGGCCTCGAGCGCGTCGAGTACCGAGCGCTGCGTGGCCTCACCCTCGACGTCGAGCGTCACCTCGCCGTCGACGTGCGCCAGCGCCCGCAGATGTGCCGGGAGCATGACTCGGATCATGGCAGCGTCTGGACCTCGACGGAAAGCACGGCCGGAAGATCGCGGACAATGGGCGCCCAAGTGTCCCCGGCGTCGGCCGATGCGTACACTTGCCCGCCGGTGGTACCGAAGTACACGCCGCACGAGTCAAGCGAGTCGACGGCCATCGCGTCGCGCAACACGTTCACGTAACAGTCGCGTTGCGGCAGACCTTTTGTGAGCGCCTCCCACTCGTTCCCGCCCGTCCGGCTGCGGTAGACGCGCAGCTTTCCCTCGGGCGGATAGTGCTCCGAGTCGCTCTTGATCGGTACGACGTAGACGGTGTCCGGTTCGTGCGCGTGAACGTCGATCGAAAACCCGAAGTCAGTCGGCAAGTTACCGCTGACCTCTTGCCACGACTCGCCTGCGTCGTCGCTGCGCATGACGTCCCAGTGCTTCTGCATGAACAGGACACCCGGGCGCGACCGGTGCATCGCGATGCGGTGAACGCAATGGCCGACCTGGGCATTCGGGTCGGGGATGTATTGTGACTTCAGTCCACGGTTGATCGGCCGCCAGGTCTGGCCGGCGTCGTCGGACCGGAAGGCGCCCGCGGCGGAAATCGCGATGTAGATGCGTCCGGGATCGCTCGGATCAAGAAGGATCGTGTGCAGGCACATCCCACCGGCGCCCGGCTGCCAGTCGGGCCCTGTGCCGTGGCCGCGCAGTCCGGAGAGTTCCCGCCACGTCTGGCCGCCGTCGGTCGAGCGAAACAAGGCGGCGTCTTCTACGCCGGCGTAGACAGTATCCGGATCGGTCAGCGATGGTTCGAGATGCCAGACTCGCTTGAATTCCCAGGGGCGAAGCTTGCCGTCGTACCACTGGTGCTTCGTGAGCGGCTTCCCGGTTTCCGGGGAAGCGTCGTAGACGAACTTGTTGCTCTCGCCCTTGGGCATGCCGTCGGGAGTCGTGGTCGGCTCGCCCGGCGGTGTCCCCGGTTGGTGCCATGTCTTGCCGCCGTCATCGGAGCGTTGGATGATCTGCCCGAACCAACCGCTGGTCTGCGACGCATACAGCCGGTTCGGGTCGGCGGGCGAGCCTTTCAAATGGTAGATCTCCCAGCCCGCAAAGTGGGGGCCACTGATGTCCCACAGTTCACGCTTGCCGTCCGACGTCAGGACGAACGCGCCCTTCCGAGTACCCACCAGTACCCGTACTCCGCTCATAGGCTGCTCCTTTCTGAGCTTCGCGATGTTCGCGCGACGCTCCTTGGCATCCGTGTCTCGATGATTTTCATCCCTTCGTCTCCTTTCCGCTCGTCAAGGTAAATGACCAATTATTTCTCAATTATTCGTCAATAAGTCGAATTGCGAGTACCCGAATCGACACTCCAGCGGAAAATTATTTGTCATGGCGCGGCCGAGCCGCTATCCAGCACGCGCCGCGAGCCAGGCGGCAACCGGTCCGGCTCGGCCCGTAGACCTACGAAATGCACGCACTAACCCGCCGGCAGGCCTGCGATCTCCATTACCGGCCGGATTTCGACGGTGCCGGTGCGTGCCGCTGGAATCCGTGCGGCGATGCCGATCGCCTCGTCGAGATCCTTGGCGTCGATCAGGAAGTAGCCGCCGAGCTGCTCGCGCGTCTCCGCGAACGGACCATCGGTCACGAACCGTTTGCCGTCGCGCACCCGGATGCTGGTCGCCGCCGACGTTGGGTGCAACGGGTTGGCCGCCAAATACTGCCCGCTCGAGTTAAGGTCTTGCGCGAGCTGCGCCGACTCCCCGTAACACTGCTTGCGCTCGCTTTCGCCCAAGGCCTGCTCGTCACCGTAAATCAGCAACAGGTATTTCATGTGTCTGCCTCCACGAGGAAGTCGAACGGCGAGCGCGCAGATCGACACTCCCGGGGAAATAATTTATCATCGGGCATGTTTCCGGAAGCAAACGTGGCTGTTGCCCGGCGGGCGCACCGTGAAGAAAAGAAGCTTTTTTCACAAGAGGCGAAAAAGGTTGACAGACTCTTTCTGGGCACGTAGCTTGGACCCGCTCCAAGAAAAACTTGAGGTGAAAAATGCCGTTGTTGCGACCCGACCCGACTTTTTATCCATCGCCGAAACTCGCTATGCAGGCGCCGCCGGAGAAACACGCCTTTGTCACCCTGCTGAATCCCAAGTTCAAAGGCCGGCCGGACGCGCTGACGGTGGTGGATGTTGACCCGGCCTCCTCCACCTACAGCCAAGTTGTAGGACAACTCGACATGCCCAACGTTGGTGACGAGTTGCACCACTTCGGCTGGAACGCCTGCAGCTCCTGCCTGTGTCCCTACGCTCCCCACCCGCACACCGAGCGGCGCTACCTGGTGGTACCCGGTCTGCGCTCCTCGCGGCTCTACATCATCGACACCAAGCCCGACATCCGCAAACCGAAGATCGTCAAGACTATCGAACCCCAAGAGCTGGCCGCGAGGGCTAACTACAGCCGCCCGCACACGGTGCACTGCGGGCCGGACGGCATCTTCGTCAACGCCCTCGGCACCCCGCAGGGCGAAGGGCCCGGCGGGATCTTCCGCATGGACCCGGAAACCTTCGACGTGCTCGGTCAGTGGGAGCTCGACCGAGGGCCGCAGTACTTCGCCTACGACTTCTGGTGGCATCTGGGCTACGATACTCTGATCACCAGCGAGTGGGGCACGCCGAAGACGTTCGAGAACGGCCTTGTGCCCGACGTCCTGCTCAACAGCGGCTATGGTCACAATCTGCACGTCTGGGACCTGCGCCGGCGCCGCCACCGCCAGGTGCTGGACCTGGGCAAGGAGCACCAGCTCGTCTTCGAGCTGCGCCCCGCGCACGACCCCACTAAAGCCTACGGCTTCGTAGGCGTGGTGATTTCGCTCAAAGACCTTTCCTCCTCTATTTGGTTGTGGCACCAGTCCGACGGCAGCTGGACGATCAAAAAGGTGATCGAGATTCCCGCCGAACCCGCAGACCCCGGCAAGCTGCCGCCCCTGCTGAAGGGGTTCAAAGCTGTGCCGCCGCTGGTGACCGACATCGACCTCTCGCTCGACGACCGGTTCCTCTACGTCTCCTGCTGGGGCACGGGGGAATTCATCCAGTACGATGTTTCCGACCCCTTTAACCCCAAGAAGACCGGCTCGCTGCACCTGGGCGGCATCGTGCGGCGCGCAGCTCATCCCAAGAATCCCAAGCAGGCGCTGAACGGGGGGCCGCAGATGGTCGAAGTAAGTCGCGACGGCCGCCGCGTCTACTTCACCAACTCGCTCTACGGCGTTATTGACGAGCAGTTCTATCCCGACGGCGTCAAGGGCTGGATGGTCAAGGTGGACGCCAAACCCGCGGGCGGGATGGCGTTCGACTCCAACTTCCTCCTCGAGGTTGACGAACTGCGCCCGCACCAGGTCCGCCTGGAAGGGGGCGACTGCTCCACCGACTCCTTCTGTTTCCCATGAGCGAAGGGGATTCCCGGATTTGGGCCGCGCTGCTTCTCCTGGGGGCCTACCACGGAATCAATCCGGGCATGGGCTGGCTTTTCGCGGTCGCGCTCGGGTTGCAGGAGAAAAACAGCGCGTCGGTGTGGCGGGCCCTGCCTCCGTTGGCTGTCGGTCATGGCGCGGCCATCGGCGCTGTCGTCGCGCTCGCCGGCCTCGCCCAGCGGGTACTTCCCTTGCCCGCGGTGAAGGTGGCCGTGGCGGCCATCCTTCTCGCCTTCGGCCTCTACCGCCTGGTGCGGCACTGGCATCCGCGCGGAAGCGGAATGCAGGTGGGCTTCGCCGATCTCACCCTCTGGTCCTTCCTCATGGCCTCTGGCCACGGCGCCGGCTTCATGCTGCTGCCTTTCTTGTTTGGGCTCTCGCCCCACCAAGGACACGGAGCGGTTCAACTCGCGTCGAGTGCGGCCCCCGGGGCGGTGGCTGGTTTTTCTGCGGTGGTGCTCCACACGGCGGGTTATCTCTTGGTCACGGGCGTGGCGGCGTGGGTTGTCTACAAGAAACTTGGGGTGGCGCTCCTGCGCAAGGCGTGGCTGAACCTGGACCTTCTCTGGACAGTTGCCCTGCTGGGGACTGCGGTCTTCACTCTCGTGCTCTGAATCTAAAGCGCCGCCATCAACTCGGGTTTCCCGGCCGATCGAGCGGCAAACGCTTCCAGCGGAGGAGGTGCTCCCTCGGAGGCGCACGCTGTTGTTGATCTCCTGACGCCCCAACGGGAGCCGGACGATATTCCATCAGTCTACTTTTGCGCGCTACTTTATTTGAATAAATGGTATGGAACCAGAACCAACGTATTGAGGCAATATACCATTCCACTTCTCGAGAGCTCGCAGTTGAAGCACCAGGGGATTGTTCGCAATCGCTGACGCTTCGACTTGAATCGCCTTAGCCTTGCCGTTGGCAGCCTCGACCATCTGCTGAGCTTCGAACTTGACTTGTTCCAGCTTGTTCTTGGCAGCCAGTGCGTTCTGCTCCGCTGTAACCTTGGCCTCGATTGCATCGTTAAACACTTTTGAAAAGTGAAAGTTAACAATGTTAAGTCCGTCGATGACCATGCCCTGCGGCAGAAAACGTTCTCTCAATAGGGCATTGGTGTCTTCGCGTACCTGCTCTCGCTTGGTGATCACCTCTTCGGCAGTGTACCGTGCAGTGACAGCTTTCAGTATTTCCTGGAGTCCCGGGTCCAGCACATTCGACTCGAAGTTGTTGCCGAATTTTTGGAAGAATTGGGCAATGCCGTTCGGGTTAATGTGATAATTCAATGCTACCTTCGACGTCACCATCTGTAAGTCTTTGGTTGACGCATCTGCATCAACCTCGCTTTTCTTGGTTTTGATATCGAGAATCTCGACGCGATCGATGAATGGGATCTTGAAGTAGAGTCCTTCGTTCTTGACATTCCCAGTGACTGCTCCGAATCGAAGCAAGACCCCACGCTCTCCGTAGTTGACAGTGCCGCAGGAACCAAGCCCGAGCAGTAAAAGCAAGAACCCGGCCAGCACCCACCTGACCGCTCTACCCGCCGTTTTAATACGTGATAGCTCGTAGTTCATTTTGTCTCCTTGGTTGGGGTGCAATTAGAAGTGGGAGTCAATTCACGCTGCCGTGAACTCCTCAGAAGCTGTGGAGAATTTAATTCGTGTTAATTCGTGGCGGTTTTGTTGGCCACGAATTCCACGAATTCCACGAATTTCACGAAAACGATCACTGCCGTTTGGATGTCATTGGTTTGAAATACAATCATTCATTCATCTGCCGGAACTTTCTGCGATTCATACGGACCCTTAAGAGGCGAATCACCGGAACGGCGGAGCTGTTGCAGTCCTTGATATTATCAGTTTTGCTTCCTCCGCTTGGTCCGTAACGACCACGATCACAGCCTTTCTATGGTCAATCCACAAACCCGCTGCTCTTTTCATAGATTTCTCCCTTTGACGATGAGGCGTAGCTGCCTGCGACGGGCCTTATGTATATTATACGTATTTGTATCGCGAAGGCGTGACAAACCCCGCTTCGCATACGTGCGATGTGGCGCTAAGGGCCCGTCAGGGGCGCGGCGGCGGGCGGGCATCTGCTTTGTTGCCGCTCCTCGACGATGCACACCGGCATCGCCTGCGTCGCGGCGCCTCGCATCTGCCCGCCCGGCGCTCGCGCCAAAATGCACACCTTATTTCCTGACGGGCCCTAAGATTAGATCATGTCGAATGAAGACCTGCTATCACAATCACCGTTGATCCAGAAGTGTGTCACGGGAAACCGTGCGTCCGCGGTCTGCGCTATCCGGTAGAAACCATCCTGGAATAGCTGGCTGGTGGCGATTCGGTTGAGGATTTGCTGGCGGAGTTTCCTGACTTGGAACGCGAGGACATTCTCGCCTGCCATGAGTTCTCACGACGAATCCTGGCGGCGAAAAGCGTCCATCTGGCGCTCGCATGAGGTTTCTCGTGGATGCCCACCTGCCGCGCAGGCTGTGCGCGGTGCTGGCACGCCACGGATACGATGCGGTGCATACGTTTGACTTGCCTGCAAAGAATGCGACCAGGGACTGGGCCATCAACCAGATCTCTCTCGTGGAGAGGATTCAAGGAGAGCTGTACGGGCAAAGGGGTTCCTTCTTGCGATCGCAAACGGATTTCGCCGCGGCAGTTCTTTTGGGTTGCGCGCCGGAGTGAGGCATCCAGCCGGTCTCTATGTCGCAAAAAACCACACGCACGGCAAATTGAACTCCGAACGTGGGCTCTACCGGGGAACAAACGGCTTTTGCTTGACGACGCCCGTTCCTTCTTTCACCGTAATCCACTGATTGGCCTTCACGCCAAACACCTTCTCGGTCTCCCCGGCAGGCCAGCGAATCTCGATCTGATCGACACTGCCCGCCCTGCCCAGGCCGAAGTGAAGTCGCAAATCGTTTTGAGAGATGTAACTCCCGCCGCTGCGGACTTCATCCGTCTGGCTGAGCCTGCCCGACCGCAGTGTGACCTTCGCTCCGATCGCGCTGCGGTTGGACTGCGTTCCCACCAGCTCGATGAGAATTGAGTTCTGTGTTTCTCCAAAGTTCTTGAGCAGGCTGGGCGGGTCGTTCATGTTGCTGACGACCACTTCCAGCCTGCCATCGTTGTCCAGGTCGGCCACGGCCATGCCCCGGGCAGGGCGCAGCTCCGTGATAGCCGGGCCGCATTGCGCCGAGATGTCGCGAAAGGCCCCGCCACCCTGGTTCCAGTAGACCAGCTTTCGCTGCCGGTATGTTTCCTTCGGGCTGTTGCCCTCGACTTCAGGATAGACGTGGCCGTTGGCGATGAGAATGTCCTTCCATCCGTCGTGGTCGATGTCCAGAAACGCGACGCCCCAGCCCAGATACTTCGTGTTGTCTCCCAGGCCCGCCTGAGCGGTCACCTCGTTGAAGAGGTTGCGCCCTTCGTTGTGGTAAAGCGTGGAGGTGTCATCGGCGAAGTTGGTCTTCACGAGATCGAACCGGCCGTCGCCGTCGTAGTCGGCCACAGACACTCCCATGCCCGCCTGGGCGCGGCCATCAGCATTGTAGGCAGTCCCGGAGAGCTCTCCGATTTCGCTGAAGGTGCCGTCTCTGTTGTTGTGGTAGAGGAGGCTCGCCGATGAATCGCACGCCACGTAGATGTCGGGCCAGCAGTCGTCGTCAAAGTCAGACACAATGGCCGTGAGACCATAGTGGCTGCCCGGCTGTGCGATGCCGGAGCGCTCCGACACATCGGTGAAGGTACCGTCGCCATTGTTGCGGTACAACAGATTGGTTCCGCCTTTCAACCCGCGAGGGCCGCACATCACGGGGATGCCTTTCCACTGGCAGTACTGGTTGCTGCCCGGCTGTGGAACGGTTTTCTCGTCGAAGACGACGTAGTTGGCGACGAACAAGTCGAGATCGCCGTCACGATCGTAATCGAGAAACGCGCAACCGGTCCCCCAGCGCCGGCCCGTTGCCGGAAGGCCGGCCTGCTGGGTCCAGTCTTTGAACGTCCCGTTCCCCTCGTTGCGATAGAGCACGTCGTGTCCGAAGTAGGTCACCAGCAAATCGGTGTCCCCGTCGTTGTCGTAATCGGCGGCGCAGACGCCCTGACCCCAGCCCGAGCGGGCCAAACCAGCCCGCCCGGTGACATCCTGAAACGAGCCGTCTCCCTGATTGCGATAGAGGTGATTGATAGGCTCTTCCCCTGGCGGAAAGCCTTCCGTCCGGCTGCCGTTGGCAAAGAAAATATCCCTGAAGCCGTCGCCGTCGAAATCAAAGATGGCAACGCCGGTCCCCGTGGTCTCGAGAATGTACTTCTTCTGCTTCTCGCCACCTTGAACGATTCTGGAGATGAGTCCCGCCCGTGTGGCGATGTCTTCAAATTGGATTTTGGGAGCCGCTCTCTGAGCGGGTTGCCGGGGGTAATGCTGCGAAAAGAACAGAGCACCGAGAATGCAGCACGGGAGCACGAGCCGTGTGTGTGTCATCGTTCAGTGCGCCGCTCAGGCCACGCGCGCAAGTACAGTGGAAGTGGGAGTCAATTCATGCGGCCTTTAACTCTCTAAGAAGCTGCGAAGAATTTAATTCGTGTCAATTCGTGGAATTCGTGGCGGTTTTTACTGGCCACGAATTCCACCAATTTCACGAAAATGATCACTAGATTTCGTCATCGGTTTGAACCAGGACGCTCATCACCCCGCTCGAAATCGTTGCAGCTGATCGTCGTCAAGGTCGATTCCCAGGCCGGGTTCGTCGGGGATCGGCAGGTAGCCTTCCACGGCGCGCACCTTCTGCCGGGTGATGAACTCGCGCAGCTTGGTTGATTCCTGAACGACGAACTCCGCGATCAGACTGTTGGGGACGGAATTCAGCCAGTGCAAAGCCGCCATGACGTTGATATACGTGGTGAACCCGTGGTTGGCCACGGGAAGCCCGCGGTCGGCCGCCAAACTGGCGATCTTCATGGCTTCTGTGAATCCGCCGCAACGCGTCAGATCCACCTGGACCACGTCGATCTTTCCCCTGTCCATCAGTTCCAGGTATGTGTGGCGGCTGCTCTCCTCTTCACCGGCGGCGATGCGCACCTCAGTGGCCTCGCTGAGCTTTCGGTATCCTTCGTAATCGTCCGGCTGCAAAGGCTCTTCAAGCCAAAAAATATCGAACTCGGAGAAGGCCCGGACGCGCTGGATCGCCGTTTTGGCATCCCACACCAGACCGGCGTCAATCATGACGTCACCATCTTTGCCGAAGCCCTGACGCGCCTGGCGCACCAGGTCGACGTCCTGCCTGGCGTCCTGCCCCATCGGCGCCCATCCGAATTTCACGGCGTTGAAGCCCCGGTCGCGCAGTTGCCGGGCAATGGCGCCGGTCTCAGCCGGCGTGCGCCCGAACAGGGAGCTGGCATAACAGCGGATCCTTCGATGAAACCCGCCGCCCAAGAGCCTCCACACGGGCAATCCCAGCGCTTTCCCCTTGATGTCCCACAGGGCCAGATCGATTCCGCTGATGGCGTGGATGCCGATACCGCGCCGGCCCGCATAGATGTTCCCTTGATACATCTTGTGCCACAGGTATTCGGTCTGGAATGGATCTTCGCCGATCAGCAGATGTTTGAGACCGGTCGCGGTCGTGTGCGAATACGGTCCCTCGATAACCTGTTTGGCAGCAAGAGGCGCCGAGTCGACCTCACCGAGTCCCGTAATCCCGGCATCGGTGTGTACTTTGACAATGAGGGCATCCTGTCCGCTGTCGCATTGCTCTGCCACTTCGGGGAGACGAACATAAATCGCCTCAACGCCGGTGATTTTCATGGGATCAGGTCCTCCTTCGCGGCGGGAGTTTCTGCCGCCCTGGCTGGCTGGATCTCCGGTACCGCCATCGCATCCCGCTTGCTTTCCACGGACTGCACGTGTCGGAGGTGCCGCATGCGAAATCCCTCGATCATTTCCCTGAAGGATTGCCGGACGTCCTCGGCTGCCCCCTTTTTCAGCGACTGAAGCAGGGCATAGTGCTCTTGATTGTCCCGAGAAAAGTCGTAAGCGTCCTTATTGAAGTCGTAGGCCGGAGCGCCGGAAGAGATCCGAAGAAGATAGAAAGCAAACAGCGGGGCGCAGACGAGATTCAAAGCGCGCTCCAACGCCGTGTTGTCCGAAAGCTTCCAGATGTGTTGATGGAAAGCGAGATCGTTTCTCAGAATCTCGAAGAGGTCCCGCCGCAATCTGGCACTCTCCATCATGTCGACGAAATGGTTGAGCCGGGCGGCGTGCTCAGGCGTCAGTCGCGAGTGGGCCAGCGAGGCGGCCAGCGGCTCCAATTCCAGGCGCACGGCGTAGATTCCCTCCACGTCTTTCGTCGTCAGTTTCGTGACGAACGTGCCCCGGTTTTCGCGCTTGGTAACCAGACCGCGATGCTCGAGCTCTTGAAGGGCCTCGCGCAGTGTGCTCTGTCCGACCTGAAGCTGCCGGGCCAGTTTTCCTTCCACGATCCGATCACCCGGGCGCAACTCCCCGTGAAGAATCGCTTCGATGAGGTGATCGGTCAAACGAGAACGCATATTCCCGCGTTTCATTGCCCGGATCATGTATTCGATAATCGAATAGATATTTTGAATTGTCAAGCGGCTTTCCATCAATTTCAAGCTATCATATTCATATAGCTTAGTTTAGATAGCATCAAAGGATGGTTGAGAAATAGACTTGACAGCACTCAGGCATGGTGATAGAGATTCGATATTCGATTAACGAATAAGGATTGGAAACCTGTGA
>WNGG01007226.1_pt1 | contig 12319 bp, 6 predicted proteins | sample 5400661 | NCBI WGS metagenome assembly WNGG01 (sample SAMN13153372, study PRJNA577476) | soil metagenome | isolation source: 100 cm soil or saprolite under Garry oak tree replicate 1 | place: USA:California | collected 2016-06-15 | reverse complement strand
GTATCGTGTAGTGACTCAAGCGGGACCGCTTGCAATAGAAATATTGCTAAAGGTAGACAAGCCTAATAGCGCCGGCTGGACAAGCAAACTTCTGAACGCCGAACTTTCGGCGCAGACCGGGAGGCTCGACGATGTCTGGGGGGTTGCAAAGAAAACGGTTAGGCATTGGGGAATACCCTTGAACAGAATAGCAGTTACTCTGCCCCTCGCCATCGCAATTCTAGTCCTCTCGACACTCGCATCCATCCCTTCGGGCTCACCGGGAGTCTCAGCCTCGGCACCAATCACACCGTTCTCCTGGAACACGAAAGTACCTTGCACCCCCCTGGTGGTGAGAGTGACAGACATCACAGCCAACCATACTGGCTCGGCATCTTTCAGCGCGAGCCGATTCTCCCCTGGGACCACTCCTCCAGTCTCGGGAGGAGACGCCAAACGATGGCTGACGCCCAGCCCAACCCCCACTGGGTGGGTCGCACCCGGTCCCCCCTGCACTGTTACGAACTCGCAAGGCACTATGTCATTGTTTGTAGAGATTGACGGAGTAGAACGCAGCAGCCTGACAAACGAGGACTGGTCAACCTTGTATGACCCTGTCAACGGGGGAAACGCCCATTCGACCCTAACCGGGGACACGACGTTCAACCTGTTCGACCCTGCCAAGGTTCCCGACTACTCAAACTCGTGTGCTTCTCCGGCAGACGCTACGTGCTATGGCCGCATTCATGCTGAAATCGACCACGACTGGAAGGCAGCTGGATATTGTGGAACCGGCACCGTCTGCGACAATGCTACTCTAGCCTCTCACTCATTCCCCGATTCGACGACGATTGATGTTCAGGGATTCGTTTACTGGGACGCTGGTTCCGTCAATGCCAATTGGCACCAGTTCAGCGGATGGGAGCTCCACCCGTTAACCGCTTGGAAGCTCAGCGGTTCTCCCCCGACAGTCCCGTTCTCGGTCTCAGCCACGCCTGCAAATCCCCAGGTTGGAGAGCCTGTGACGTTCAATGCAGCTCGCTCTAACGGGACGATTGCATCATCGTTCAGCTGGGATTTTGGAGACGGGGTCACGGCTTCTGGAAGTAGCGTGTCCCACATATTCTTGGGACCGCAATCCTTCACCGTTTACGTTACCATGATGGATGGTCTTGGAAAGGCCTTCACGACTTTCATTATTGTTGACGTGGGGTCATGGAATTCCGGAGTGAGCTGTGTCCCATCTCTGACAACATTGGAGGGTGTGCTTGGCAATGTCTCTATCCAACGTGTTCCGTCAGATCCAACGTCTTTAGGGGCGGATTACAGTGGAGGCGGGTTCAAGCTAGACGGCAGTCTGCCGTATGGATCAAATCCCACGACGTGGCCCTTCTTCAAACGTGATATTCAGATACCATGCAAGGCTAACGGGACCCCGACCTTCGTAGAGTTCCACAACGTCACCGTTGTCAACAGGAGTAGAGAAGGTTGCTCGACTAGGTATTCCACCGATAATGGTGGTGGACCATATCCGAACGGCTGGCAGAGCTGCGACGTAACATTTACCCTCGCCACGCCAGGGTATGGCGACGATTCATGCCCGGCATGTTACATGCACCGCCTCTACGCAGGCATAGACAGGGACTGGAACGCCTCGGGAATAGCCCCGCCGATTCCCATCGAAGGGCAGAGAATCGATGCCCAAGGTTTCGTGTTCTGGAACAATGCTAACGTCAATGCTGGCTTCCACTCGTTCAGCGGATGGGAACTGCATCCAGTCACTGCATGGCAGCTAACTCACCTCTCAATCGTCGCCGGAATATCCTACAGTCCCTCCAGCCCGACCTCGACGCAGACGATCACGTTCAACGGAACAGGATCAGGAGGAACGGGACCATACACTCTCAACTGGGACTTCGGCGATGGAACAGTTGCGGCAGGCAGTACCGCCACCCACTCCTATGTACCCGGAACATACTTGGTCCACCTATCCTCTAGGGATTCACACGGCGCAGTAGGAACAGCGTCCCGAAATGTGACTGTGGTCTTCCCACCCGACTTTGCAATGTCCGCTGAGCCGAGCTCCATCACCTTCCCTGCGGGAACATCCGCCAGCACCATCGTCAACGTCTCAAGCGTACACGGTTTCAGCGACAGCGTTTCTCTCACCGTCGCAACTTCATCAGGTCTTACAGGCTCGTTCAGCCCTAACACGGTGACGCTTGTCCCTGGAGGAGCGGCCTCTTCCACACTGACGTTCACATCTACGGCCCCAGGAACCTACACGGTTTCGGTGATAGGAACCTGGGGTTTGCTTTCTCACTCTGTCAACGTGACGGTGGGCGTAGTGGATGTGGGGCCAACGGTAGCCTTCTCTGAATCCAGCAGTACTACGTTCAGGGACCAGACGATTGTAATGACGATATCGGCATCGGACATTGACGGATCCATCACGAGCATTCAGGTGAACTGGGGAGACGGCACCATACACAATCTGCCTTGCAATGCGGTGACTGACAGCCATGCCTACGTTTCCTCAGGCACATTCACGGTCAGCGTCACGGCAACGGACAATGCGGGCCTATTCTCCACAGCGTCAGCAACTAACACGATTACCGACGCGCCACCTATCGTCTCTTTCACGCCGTCGCCTGGGACAGCACCAACCGGGACAGTGATCAGGCTCGATGGCTCGTCTAGCGTGGACCCTGACGGATCGATTGTTGACTACGCGTGGAGTTTTGGAGATGGGGCTGCTGGGACCGGAGTAAGCCCGAGTCATTCGTATGGTTTAGCCGGAGACTACACGATAACTCTGGTCGTCACCGACAATGCGACCCGGATGGCTTCGACCTCGGAGACTATCCACATAACTGACAGACCCCCTGTTGTCTCATTCGTACCTTCCGGCACTAACTCGCCAACAGTAACACTGATCTCGCTCGCAATTTCCACATCTGACCCTGATGGAACAGTATCGACAGTTACAGTCTCATGGGGCGATGGGACCACACATACTCTCACAAGCAACGCTACCGGCGACAACCACTCGTACGCACTTGCAGGAACCTACACAGTTGCCGTCAACGTCACCGACAATGCAGGACTTACGTCGACGGCCTCGACAACCGAAACGGTAACAGACCGACCGCCATCCCTCAACTTCAACCAATCAGCAACAACCGTTCCAACAGGGACCACCGTATCGCTGACGATTAGCGCAGCGGACCCGGACGGGTCTGTGACCGGCTTGGAGGTGAATTGGGGAGACGGGAGCATTCACAGCCTTCAAGCGAACGCGAGTAGTGACACCCACGCCTACGCACTCGCAGGCTCATACACAATCACAGTGACCGCGACTGATGACGAAGGAATCACCGGAAGTTCTCAAGCCTCCATTGCGATTACAGACAGATCGCCCACGCTGAGCTTCACCCAGAGCTCGACGACAGTCCCTACGGGAACACCGATTACGCTAACCATCTCAACATCTGATCCTGACGGCACAGTATCACAAATACAGGTTTCCTGGGGCGACGGGACAATCGACGTTCTTCCGGGAAACGCAACAGTGGACATCCATTCATTCAGCATCGCAGGCTCCTACACAGTCACCGTTACTGCCACTGACGATGCCAGCCTGACGTATGTCTCTCAAGATAGCGTAAGAATCACTGATAGGCCTCCGACTGTTGTCTTCACTACCTCTGCGAACACGGTCCCAACGGGGGCGGTGCTCACGCTCGCAATCAACGCAGCGGACCCCGACGGGACCGTTTCAGCCATAATTGTGTCCTGGGGAGATGGTACTATTGACAATGTACAGGGGAACGCGATCGGTGACAGCCATTCCTACTCCACACCCGGCGACTATGCCGTCTACGTGAATGCGACCGACGACGCTGGTCTCACCACCCAGAGCAGCAACATAGTCCTGACCATCATGGATAGATTTCCCATCGCGGTCTTGAATACCAGCACGACCGCGAGCCAAACGCTATCAAATATTGGCTTTAACGCGACTGGAAGCTTTGACCCTGACGGGACGATTGTCGGTTACGCGTGGAACTTTGGCGACGGAACATCTGGGTCAGCCTTCGAGGTTACTCATTCCTACTCTGAGGATGGCAACTACACTGTTGTTCTCGCTGTCACAGACAACAGCGGCTCCGTAGGAATGGTCAGCATCCTTGTTACGATTCAGGACCGGGCTCCAACAGCCTCGTTCACCTTCACGCCGACGAGTCCGCTCGCAGGCCAGGTTCTAGGTTTCGACGGGTCGTCAAGTTACGACTCTGATGGAACAGTGATAGGTTTTGTCTGGAACTTTGGCGACGGAGCCACCAGCAATGGGACCAACGCATCACATGCCTATGCTACTAATGGGACATACACGGTCTCTCTGACAGTTATAGACGATGACGGTGTCGCGGGAACCAGCGACACTTCAATCATCGTGGGCTATGATGCCGCGCCAACATGGGGTCCGGGAAGCTCGATAAGAGCAGTGAGAGTTGACGCGCACGATGTCGCGCTGGTTTGGAATGGAGCATCGGACCAGGTCCAAGTCTCATCCTTCACCCTCTCTCTGAATGGCACATTTTTGACAAATGTTCCGGGATCCGCGTCCGGCTACACCGTAGCCGGGTTGAACCCTCTGTCCCACTATGTGTTCCAGGTCCAGTCCGGTAATCCCTCAGGAAACTACAGCGTTGACGGACCGTCAACGATTGTGCTTACACGACTATCTGGCGATGTTAACCTCGACTGCCACGTAGATGTTCTGGATCTTGTAAAGGTGGGCTTGACCTTCGGAAGTAATCCGGGACAGACGAAGTATAATCCTAGAGCGGATCTTAACGGTGATGGAACCATTGATATTCTAGACCTTGTCATAGTCGGTATCAACTTCGGCCGGACATGCTAGGGAGCGGGAACGAAACGGCGCATTCTTTCTCCGATAGGCTAGCAAGCATGTGCGAAGGGAGAGAAGGGTAGCATGGCCTGCCTCCCACTCTCAAGAAGGCTTCTTGTTATCCTACTAACAAGTCTATCGCTATCATTCCTTACAACATACCAACTGCCAGTGTTTGCGGCAAGCTCAAGCAACATAGTTGCCAGTGATGGAGAACAAGTGGTTGGGGTTTCGTCTCTCGGCTCGGTTTCGCTGTCTGGTCCGAGTGGGCAGAACCTTTTTGAGGATAGTTTCGGCAAATTCATCGCGGTCTATGTTGACTATGCAGGCAGACTCTCGGTAACCTACTCAAACTCGAACCCGTCATCGACGGGGTCATGGGCACCTGCGGTGAAATCTCCCGGGAGCACCGTCTACGCCTATCCTGCAGGAGTGCTTGTGAACTCTACATCTCTCCGTATCATTGTGCAGAACGTTACTGCCTCAGGGCCCACACTTCTTGGAACAATCGTCGATTTTCCCGTCATCATCCAACGAGGCGCGGGAAACAGCATCACTGGACTATCATTCCAGACGACAACAGTTTTGGACGGCTCACACTATGCACAGTTTCCAACTGCGATGCTAACGCATAAGGGAGACCTTGTCGCGGGCTGGAACTGGTTCAATGTAACATCTCTGGTGAAGACAGTCCGTTGGAATCACCTGACTGGCTCTTGGACAGGGCTCTCGGGACCAGGGTCCACCCCTGACATTGCGATAATCGACAGCACCAGTCACGCTGGAATTTTCCCTAGCGTGATAGAAAGACAGGACAACTTCAAGCTATATCTCGTTGGAGACTACGACGACAACGGCCCGCAGAACATGGCCTTCAACACCGCGGGCTTTGATGGCACCGCATGGTCATGGAGTACGCAGAACCTAGCCTATGAGATAGGTGTGAGTCATGGTATAGAGGACGCGACCAGCCTTGCCTGGGACCCTGTGAAGAACCTGGTTGTTGTTGCGGACAGGATTAGCGGGGAAAACAAGTACTCAGTCTTCACCCTGTCCAACTTGGACACCAAGAGCCACATTGACACCCCAACGTTTTCAGCGAATACGCTGAACTACGGCAGCATAGCTGTTAACGCGACCAGCGGAGACTACTATCTCCTGTTCATCAACGCGAGTACAGACCAGAGCACAGGTAGTATTCTTTACACAAAGTCGCCATCGGGAACAAGCAGCTGGAGCTCGGTCCTGACAACTATCGACTCTGGATCGAACAATCGAGGACTGAGTGTGAGAAGGATTGGTGCTGACCCGACAGTTGATTTCCTGTACGAGAGCGAGGGAACGGTTCCAGCTACGATCAGAATTGCAAGAGTCTCCGCTGGACTTCTAACACCAGCATTGATGGCGGACTTTACAGTAACGCCGGCTTCGCCCAATCCTGGCCAAATTGCAACATACACAGCCGTGATCTCTGGTGGAGCGTCCCCGTACACCTTGACCTGGAACTTCGGCGATGGGAACATTGGGTCCGGGGCCAGTGCCACTCACGCCTATGCTGGTAATGGAATGTACCGCGTCCGGTTGAACGTTACCGACAATGCTGGGACCAAGGCCACTGTCCAGCATGGCCTTGTGGCGTCATCGGCATCATTCCAGTTCGCAGAAGCCGGCGACTGGGACTCTAACTCGCACACCACGGCCAACTGGCAGTCAATCTCAACATCAGGCGTCAACTTCACACTTGCCCTAGGCGATCTTCTCTACAATCTCCCGACAACACAGCAACAACAACTTTCCTGGTGCAACAATTTCAAGGCGAGTACTCCTGGTGGAAACCTTGAGATTCTCGCGGGCAACCACGAGACCTTAGAGGACAATATGACCTCGGGAGGGGGGAGCATCAACAAATTCGTCCTGTACTGCCCCTTCACTCTCGGACCATTCGGTGGGACGTACGGCCTCCAGTACTATTTCGATTACCCGGCTGTCGCGCCTCTGGCCCGGTTCATAATGATAGACCCGTCCATATGGATGGGAAACACCACCTCTTCCCGAGAAATGTACGGAAACGGTTCTCCCGCTCAGCAATGGGTTGCAGCACAGATCAATGACGCCCGAGCATTGGGTATTCCTTGGATCATAGTAGCCACGCACAAGGACTGTTTCAGCGCGGGCGTGGAGAGCTGTGAGACAGGGAACAACTTCACCAACTTTCTCATGAACATGGACGTCGACCTTGTCCTGCAAGGACATGACCACGACTATCAAAGGAGCAAACAGCTGACCTGTGAAACCGCGGAGACCTACCGTCCTGAATGCGTCGGGAATGACGGCTCCGGCGGGCTGTACCAGAAGGGAGACGGAACCCTGTTTCTCATAACCGGCACTGGTGGTGGGCTATTAGACCACATAAACGCGACAGATGGCGACTACGGATACTTCGCCAGCCTCAACGCCACCACGTATGGCTATGCAAAGATCAGCGTCACCGCAAACAGTCTTCAGGGACAATTCATACCGACCAGCGGCGGATCCTTCAAGGATGCCTGGGAAATCAGCGGCTCCAACTCAGCCCCGGTCTGGCTGGCAGGAAGCTCACTGAAGACCTCGAACCTCTCTGGGAGAAGCCTCACACTCACATGGACCCCCGCACTTGACATCGACCAGGTCTCCTCTTACGAGCTGTACGCGAACGGCTCCCTCCTAACGACGCTAGATGGAACGGACACCAGCTTCAACGTGACTGGTCTGACACCACTGGCACACTACGTGTTCCAGGTCCAGGCAGGCAACCCAGCTGGATCATGGACGGCCAACGGTCCCTCAACCCTCGCCTTCATGCGCCTGAAAGCGGACGTGAATCTCAACTGTAAGATCGATATTTTCGACTTGGTACTCGTGGCGATATCATTCGGGGAGAGAACTGGAAGCCCTGGATACAATCCTGAAGCTGATCTCAACATTGACGGTGTCATAAACATCCTTGACCTGGTCTCGGTGGCGTTAACTTTTGGCCAGACATGTTAAGCCCAGTAGAAGTGCGGTTCGATCTGGTAATGCGAAAAGGAGACGCGGCCTTTTTGCACTTCGTGCACGGAACATTCGCTAATCGTTCCTCTCGCCTCCTAGTTACACTATTTCCTTGATGAGTAATGTTTCAGAATACTTTCCACGGAATAATTCATGCCGCTCGCTCCATTCCGCCCCCGTTCTCTGGACAGAACGGCTCCGTCGACGGAGTTCACGGACTGGGAGAAAGCACGGCCAGTTGGTACGAGAGATATCGTGAAGGAGACCAAGAAAGCATTCCGGCGGGACGAATGGTTTGGAGCATTCGCCAGGCTCCACTGCGTGATCGCGTGATCGAATTTTGGATGCAGGAGATTTACGAGTTCGACAGCAAGAAGACCAGACGGTAGGAAAGGCCGATTATCTGAACAAACACTACATCTAGGGGTACTGGCGCCTAGTCGAAGATGTCAGGAAAATAGGAATTATTACCGATGAAGAGGCCGCGCGACTGGTCGAGTTCGGAAGACTGCGAAACCGGATATTCCACCGCCTAGTCAAGCACTCATACTCGACCGGGCCGAGGAATCCAGTGGGAAAAGACGAGGTCGCGAGAGGATTCGAAGAGGGTCTAGCTCTTGAGAACCTCCTCAAGGAACGTCTGCAGAGGCTGACATCAAACTACCAGCACTGAGAAACTGGAAATATTCTGACGTTTTTCTTGGGAGATGCTCTATCAGACCTATTCCGAACCATGGGGGCCGAAGATTCGCTGTGGCTTCCCAGGAAACCCATCAGGACGATAATCGCTAGAGGAAGCAGAATTGTTCCCATTACTATCGCGAATGCGAAAAGGCCCACCTCAGTGATGTTCTGGGAGACCCATTCTTGGGCGTAAACGTTGTTCACGAAATCCCAACTCAGCATGAAACCCAAAACGGCCGAGAGCACCGCGAGAGACAAGGTCAGGTGCCAGCTCCAGTTATGACGCCCGCTGTTAGAAGCCTGACCCTTCACAGGCTGTTCGGCCTCACGGGATGGCTGAAGAGCAGCTTCAGCTGGAAGAGGATCTGGGACAAGAATCCCGCTACTTGCCTTCTCAAGTGAGACTATTACCTGTCGAGGCGAGATGAACATCTTGTAGAGAAAGAGGATGAGCAGCAAGACAAAGCTGATAGCTAGAACCATTGTGTACCAGAAATACGTCTCGTCTGTCGCGAGTGCGATTTGACCTGTTAGCGTAGTGCGTTGTTCTCCAGTTCAGAGTGAGAATGCCGGGCAGCCCGGCCCGCAGCACGGCTTATCCTTGTTTCTTGACCTGTCTGAAAGGCCCCCGCCCCCTCAAACACTCCAGCGAACAATACTCTAGAACTTCATAGCCGGATATGTCTGGACTGTTACCAAATCCAGGCCGTGGAACGTATACTGGGCGCTTCAAGGTCAAGAAAGCCGGAGCTGGCTGCAGAGATAAGCTCAAAATGGGCCTCTTCACGGCCCCATTGCTGGCCATGATAGGGCAGACTACGCTCGGAGTCAGATTAGAGGAGTTCACGACTGGACAGTATGCTCGGCTGGCCGAGATTGCTAACGCGATCTACCCTGGGTACGAGCGTGGTCCGGACGAATGGCAGCTTGACGATGAACACCTGGACAAGTCAAAGTATCACTTCCAGCGGTACACAGCGATTACCCGGGATTCTGGAGAGGCTCTCGGCTTTTGCCAGATTCAGCATGGCCAGTGGACGTTTCATCCGAAGAAGTTCTGGATTGACTTGTGGGTCGATCCGAAACACCAGAGACAGGGAGTCGGGACCGCACTCTACGAGAAGCTTGGTCAAGACCTTGAAGCCCTTGGTGCTATTACTGTTCGAACCCAAGCACGCGAGGACAAGGCTGACTCGACACAGTTTCTTGCAAGACGAGGCTTCAAAGAGACGATGAGGGCCTGGGAGTCTCACCTGGACCCTTCACTAGTGGACCTGTCGAAATACGAGGGGTACTCGAAACGGGCCAGAGCCGCAGGAATTGGGTTCACGACTCTTGCCGAGGAGATGAGGCAAGGGTCCGGCTGGGAGAGGAATCTCTACGAGCTGGTGCAGACCTGTGCCGCGGATATGCCGATGCCAGACCAGTTCACACCGGTGAGTTTTGAGCAGTGGCAAGCATTCGAGATGAAAAGCCCCAGCTTATTGCCCGACGGATACTTCATTGCCAAAGACGGGCCCCGACTAGTTGGACTCAGCGTTCTATGGAAACAGGAGCAGAAACCGGGTAGCCTGTTTCAGGGACTAACAGGAGTACGTCGCGATTACAGGGGACGAGGAATAGCGATGGCCTTGAAGACACTGGTCATTGATTATGCAAGACGGAACAGGTCCAGCTTCATACGGACCTTTAACGACTCGATAAACGCGCCAATGCTAGGAATAAACATGAAACTCGGTTTCAAACGGGAAATAGGCTGGATAACATACGAGAAAGACCTAGCATAGAGTGCGGTTTTCAGAGGGAAGGACCAAGGCTACTTCAGGCTCGAGCTCTCTGTGAATCAGTTGAGAATAAGTCAAAGATAGAACGGTAAGAAAGAGCCGGATGCGGGGCTTCTCGCATTCTTATCTGAGTGTGTCGGGGTGTCAAGCGGTCCACCAGTACGCGGTCCTTGAGAAAGACAAATTTCTCGTTTAGCGGGTCTCCATGCGTGAAGTCGACTGGAAACGAGTACTCTTGGCAAACCTGAGCCAGAGTATTGAAGACTATCATTCTGCCGGTAGACCCGAATTTTTCAAACAGAATCCCCAGCACATCCTCGAACCGTGGACCAATTTCCTTCTCCTGGACCCCGTCCTTCCCAAGCTGGTCAACAACGGCCTCCCGGACAATGGGACCCATCATGTCGAGTGCAACGTTAAAGCAGATCGCGACCGTGTTCTGGAAGTAGCTCCCGAGCGGACCCTGCATGTTGACCCCGACTAGTTTGCAGGTTCTTCTGCCCGTGTCGAATACGTATACTGTAACAGCGTATGCCTATGCCGTGTAACAATAGACAGCGGAAACTCGGGTCTAAACCGATGGGTGGACAAGAATGATAATGTCCTTGGCCTTGCTTCTCGAGAAGCGCTGCATGAACGTGGTCAGGGTACCCTGAATGCCGTATTTCTTGTAAATCCGCGTACGATACTTTTCAACGGTTTCCGGATTTGTCTCGAGCTCAGCCCTTGCCTCAATGTAATCGGCCTTGGGTTTACCTCGAAAGTGAGACGGGGCAATGCGCACTCGCGGATTTCGCCTGATCCGTTTGACTTTCCCAGTGCTGTTATCAGTGTGCACGTAAATCACGCCGCCTTCTTCTAAGAACCATACTGGAGTGCGAACGGGCTCACCATTCCTACGATAGGTTTCCAGAGATATGACCTTCTCCCCAACAAAACGGGAAAGACTGGCAGAACTACTCATCGACGAATCTCCTAGCGTCATTAGCATAACAGAGAGATGGTGGGACCGCTGCTGGAAAAATCGCAACGGCTTCCTTGAATTGGACTAGGTCTTCCTAGGAGGTCATTGTCTGCTCGGCCGTTTCCTGATGCTGTCCTTCGCTGAACATCGCCATTGCTTTTTCCTGTTTCTCTTTCATCTCTTCCTTGCTCATGTTTACTTGCATACTTATTGACCAGCTGTGCCCGAACGGGTCCATGATCTGTCCGTATCGTTCACCCCAGAACTGATTGTCCAACGGCATGGTAACCTTCGCGCCTGCGTCGACGGCTTGATGGAATAGCTTGTCAACATTCTTCGTGTAGATGTGCATGGTTGAAGTAGTTGCGCCGAGGCTTTTGGGGGATCGGACGCTTCCACCCTCCATGCCGTCGCTCATCATGATTATCGAGTCGCCAATTCGTATTCTAGCGTGCATGATTCTTCCGTCAGGAGTCGTTTGCCGAGTTTGCTCTTTCGCGTTGAACGCTTTCTTGTACCACTCCAACGCCTCCGCTGTGCCTGTTATGAACAGGTACGGGGTTACGGTTCTGAATCCTGCTGGTATTGCGGGTTTGGATTTTTTCGGCTTGGCCTTTTTGGCCTTTTTACTCTTGGATTTTGACGGCATAACTTGACGCTCTGCTAGGGAGCCGGGAATTGTCTTGGATAAAAGCAAATCGGCCTTGGAACCACTCGGACCTTACCAGTTACCGTTCTTCTTGCCTTTGATCTGGATCGGTCGAGACGCCTCTTTCGGCTTCCGAGCACGCAAGCTTCTCGGCACCTGAATAATCACTGGTAGTATCGACAAAAAGAGGAGCAAGTAGGACCATGGGGCTGTTCCCTGGACCAGTTGTCCCGCGTAGACGGGCACGCTGAAGGTTGATTGCAGATAAGTGGGACTCGTCGTCTTGCTAACGGTCTGGTTCTGATCAGTATAGT
>WNGG01008017.1_pt1 | contig 12320 bp, 8 predicted proteins | sample 5400661 | NCBI WGS metagenome assembly WNGG01 (sample SAMN13153372, study PRJNA577476) | soil metagenome | isolation source: 100 cm soil or saprolite under Garry oak tree replicate 1 | place: USA:California | collected 2016-06-15 | reverse complement strand
AGACGTGCCGAAGCGCCTCCCGGTACTCCTCTTCCGGCAAAGCAGCGAGCCGCCGTTCCAAAGCATCGAGCACATCGTACTTCGTGCTTCCCTTGACCGCGAACAAAAAAGGGAAACCGAACCTATTTCGATACGCCGAATTCAACCGCTGCAGGCGTTCGAATTCCTCCGGCGTCAGGCGGTCCAGGCCCGCGCCGGCTTGTTCCCCCGCTGAGGTTGCGCTAATGCAGGCGCGTGTTCCCAGATCGGGGTGCGCTCGGAGAAGATCGAGTTGTTCTTCCGGCTGCGCTCGCTCCACTTCGGCCTTCATCGCCGCATGCAAGGCTTCGAGATCGGCAAACGGCCTCGCCGCCCATGTCCTCTCCGCCACCCACGGCGAATGCTCGAAAACCCAGCCAACGGCTTCAACGAAGCGCGCGCGGTCGAAAGTGTTCAACTCCGCGATTGTCATGAGGCCACAGCCTCTAGCTTCAAAGCGTGAAAAACGGAACAGTGAGGGTTTCTCGTCCTATGCCAACATGAGACGGGCTGGCTGTAAGGTTCGATTGAAAGGATTCAGAACGAGACCTAACTCTTCGAGTGTTGCGACACCGAGAAGCGCTTCATCTCCTGCTTCGCCGAGAATCACCGGAGTATGTCCATCGCCGAGGGACAGTGCAAAGTAAAAGTTCCGACGCGCTTTGGAACCAGTTTGATCTTTTTCCAGACGTCGTGCCGTAACAGCGTGTACTTTGCGCCGCTGTCTACGAGGAACTTCACTTTTGCCTTCTTCCGGGTGGGACCAGTGACAGTGGCCGTAACGTATGTAAGTCCCATCGGATCTCTTTCCCTCTTGAGCGGAATCGTCAGCTGCAGGAAACGCTACCCTGGATTTCTCACCGGCTTGTGACAATCCACAGCCAAGTCCCTCTCCCTCTGGGAGAGGGTGCCCGAAGCGGCGGGTGAGGGTTAACAGAGTGCATTCTTATCGACCCTCACCCGGCCTTCGGCCGCCCTCTCCCAGAGGGAGAGGGACGCGCCTCCGGCATAGTTGCCCAAGATTCCGGTGAGAAATGCGGGCTAGCGCCGTGCGCTCCGTGCGCTCACTTCCTTACTGACCTTCTTATTCTTCGAGATTACGTTCTCGTCAACCCAATTCAGGATGACATCCGCGATCTCGAGGTTGTTCGTACCCAACATCATCATGTGCGTGGTGCCGTTGAAGATCGGGTTCCCCAGTTCGTCCAATTTGACATAGTCGGCCTTCGCCGTGCCGTGTCCGGCAGCGCGTCTGGCATTGATGGCGTCAACGGTGGTCTGGCACACTTCACTTGTCGCCGTATAGTCTCCTTTGAGGGCCATGTACGGGATATTATCGAAGTCCTCTGCTTTGAGCCCGCTGTTCGGCAAGGAGCAGGATCCCTCAATGGTGATCAAGCCCTTCAGCATATCCAGATGACCCCGTTCCTTCAGTATGCGGACCATGTGATGCCCCATGATTCCCGATTGCGAGTGGGTCGCCACGATTGCTCCACCGAGCTTTTCGACCAGCGCCGCCAGGTTTTGCGGGGTCCAGGTGTTGGCGGGAGAGAGCGCCTTGGGATCGCAGGTAACGCAACTGGAACCCGGTAGCGTGACCTCCGCGTTGGGAACCAACTGCTTGTAGTACTCCAGAGCATAATAATTGTTCGGTCCTGCAGGCGCAGCGGATATGGCCCCCGCGCGCGCGACGACGTTCGCGTCCACGGCCCCGATCGGGTATGCGGGGTAGTAGTTGTCTTTGTGGTTGGCGTCGTCGGTCGGAGGGTCGCCGGTGTCGCCATGCCGTATAAGCGTGCCGGTAAGGATGGTCGAGCCCGCGGGTATAAGGTGGCCGAACCAGGCCGTCCAGGCGCCGTTATCGGTGATCCTGCCGAAGCCCGGGATCAAGGCCGTCCCCGCCGCGACGTCACCGCCGTTAATCATGGCTTCTCCCTCATGGATGACGGACTCGTCGAACCCGGAGCGCCCGCGTCCGGATTGATCGACAACGTAGGTGGAAATCCCGCGACGCACGAAATAGGGCTCCCAGCCTTCGCGCCCATCCGGGGTCGACTCCAGACATGCTCCTGTATGACTGGACCCGTGCACCATGATGACCGGAGGTGCGTTGTTCTTCTTGCGGTCCGGTATCTGGAACTGCACATACATCTGGCCGATCATGATCTGGTCGGGATTGCCCGCCGTTTGGTTGGGGCTGCCCGGGGGCGGTGTCGTGGCGTACCTGGTGACTTTAGGCACGCCACCGATGAAGAAGCTGCCCTGGTCCTCGATCACCAACGGTTTGGTGAGGAATTTTTTCGCCTTGTGGTTCTCTTGCGCCGGGACGCTCGCCGTCATCGCGACAAGCAGGACCGCAGAAAACAGGCAGCAGCCGATTTTGATAATGCGATTTTCGTGTCTCATGGAGCCTCCTCATCATTGTATGGATGCTTGATGGATCCTTCAGTTATTGTTGGCACCCTGGCCTTCGTAGATGGTCATCGTGGCGGGGCCGTAGTAGAGCGAGTTGAACAACAGTTTGTACGTGCCGCGGACTTGTGCGCGAAACTGTGGCCTTATGGAGAGCAGGATCATCTTGCCCCTTCCGACCGGGACTTCAGCAATCGCAGTCTTGCCGAACAGGCGCTGCTCGCCAAGAATCCATCCGCTCATCAAAGGATTCGTTAGCGGGTATTCGCCGACACTTTTTCCGATGCCCGTCACGTCATAGGCTGCATTCCGCTCGAAAAAGACCGCGGTTTCTCGAGGCATGCCGTAGGCGATCGGATTCTCGGTGTCGAGCACAACCTTCAGCAGCGAACCCGGAACGTAGAAGTCCTGCGGCCGAACGTTTTCGACGACATTCTTTGCGGGTAATCCGAATTGACGGACTGCGAATTCCGTGGCTTCGTCCATAGTGACCAGTGTTCCGCCGTCATTGACGAACTCGCGAAGATTCTGAACTCCATTTTCTCCAATACCGCCGGCGTATTCGGCCGGCATCGAGCCTGGACGTCGTCCTTGAATAATCTGAGTCTCGCTGAGTTCACCCGGGATGATGATCACGTCATACTTCGACCGCAAATTCCCGGTACGGATGTCTTTGTCGACCACGTTCACAAACGGGAACTCGTAGTTTTCGAAAATGAAGCGCGTCCAACCTTCATCCATCGAGCCCACGTAGCTCCGGTACAGCGCAATACGCGGCGCGGCAAGTCTGTAGGACTGCACGTTGAGCCGGTCGTTTGCCGCGGCAAAGTGGACTGAAGTGTCGCGCGCAATCGTCTGCAGCTTCGCTTCGACGCCGGAGGCAGCCGGAATGATCATCGTGCCGGACGGAAACACTTTGCCCTTCACTGTAATCGGTTTTGCGGTCCAGTAGACCTCGACCTTTTCCTTCATGAGGCGGTTTAGGGCTTTGAACGATGCATTGGTATCGTGACTGAGCAGGTACGCTCTCGCCGGTCCTGTTTCGACTGTACCGGGCGCCGCCTTGATCGTGTCCATCCTGGTGAGATTCGCCTCGAACGAGCGCGTAACAGGAACGACTTTCACTCCCATCTGCATCGGGAGTGTGTGCGCAACGACGTCGTAGGGCCGTTGCGGCGGACCGCCGGGATACTCGCGCAGGTCTGGATAAACCTGTTTCTCCATCATCGTCTTGGCGAACATTCCGAAAGGCTGCGCGACTTTGATCACATAGCTTCCCTTCGGATATTCGACGCCATCGGCGGTGAACGTTGCCTGCGCCTGATGGACTTCGACCTCACCAAACTGCAGGACCTGCAGCATCTCAATCGCAGATACCGGGTCGCGCTGATCCGGAGGAATTACAAACGCATAAGGAGATGTCTTCCATTCCACTGCATGCTTCTGCACGGTATAAAAATTGCGCAGCCATCGTTCGCGATAGAGCGCCATGTTTTCCAGCGCAGCCATCGCCGCAGTAAGTTCGTAGTCGACGATGTCGCGTAACTTCCACTCGCCGCCGCGCCATACAGACGGAAATTTCCAGCTGGCGTTGCGCGGATCGTAGCCAAGGCCGGGCCGCAGATCGTCGAAGCTCAGCCGGATCGGCGATGCCACATTCACGCTCGCCGCTTCCGAAAGGATGCGCACGGCGCCGTGATAGTGCTGGTAGGCGCGGGCCGGCGTCCAGGCGTCGTAGATCGCATTCGTCGTGACGCCGCTCTTTCCTTCGCTGATGAGACGGTTCATCATGGCCTGGCCGATGAAGGCGGCGCCTTGAATTAGAATCGGATCGATGTTGGGCTCGTACGGATCCAGGAATGGCGGCACAAACAACCGAGCACCATTCGAGCCCATCTGGTGCACGTCGTAGAGAACTTGCGGATGCCATCGCTTGTAAACGCCATCGACCGTGGCGCGCGTCTCGGCTTGCGTAAACATGTACCAGTCGCGATTGTTATCGTGACCGGTGTAGTGATGAAAGATCTCCGGAAGGGGCGCATTTTCGAACGGTGTTTTCAAGTTTTTCTTGTACCAGCTCACGACCATGTCGAGGCCATCCGGATTCAGCGACGGGACGAGTAGAAAAATCACGTTGTCGAGGATATTTTTGATTTCAGCCGTGTTCTTCGCCGCCATGTTGTAGGCGAGTTCCATCGACATCTGCGCCGCCGCGACCTCAGTGGCATGAATGGAGCACGTGATCGCAATGACGGACTTCCCTTCACCGATCAGACGCTCGGCCTCCTCGGGCGCGAGGCTTCGGGGATCGGATAGCCGCCGCGTGATTTCCATATACCGGTCGATCTTCGCCTGGTTTTCGGGTGAAGTAATGGTCACGACGAGGAATGGCTTTTTCAGCGTGGTCTGGCCGACGACTTCAGTCTTCACGCGGTCCGACGCCTTATCCAGGTCTGTGAAATACGTAGTGATCTGCTGCCAATCTGCGAGTTTGTAGTCGTCACCAACTCGGAATCCTAGAAAATCCTGAGGCGAACGTACCTGCGCCTGGACGGCAAGCGCCGGCATCAACATTGAAAGCAACACAATCGATGCAAGTCTTGGTTTCATTGAACACTCCCTGGAGGCCGGGCTCTACCTTATCAAAGCCAGTTTGCGGCGACGAAATAAATGTGAAGCTGTTTTCAGATTCTCCGCGCGGCGTCTCTGCGGGCCAGTGACTTCGACCGCCCGTACAGATGCGGGGCTTCCGCCGAGTACGAGCGGTAGGCTTCCAGGACCTGAGGAATGCGGCCGCACCTGGCGGCCGCCGATTCGAGCGCATTCAGGTACTTGAAATAGGAGAGATTGGCCCGGACGTGCGCCAGAAAAAGCGTGCACGCCAGATCGTAGGCCTTTGCGCGATAGCAGATCCATGCCACTTGAGAACCGGTCTTCGCGTCCAACCCTCCCATTTTGGCAGTGATCTGTTCGCGCGCCTCGAGCGTCTGCCCAGTCTCGAACAGCTTCTGCACGTACTCCAGGAAAACCGCCGCCGGGAGGTCTTCCCCGAGTTCAGCCAGCGCGCCGACTTCCTCAATCAGGGATTCCGGCTCAAGTATGCGCGCCTTGATCCGGAGGCGCTGCTCAATAGCGAAGGAGTGATCGGGATGGACGGCGAGGAACTCGTCATACGCCTTCAGCGCCGCTTGCAGGTCGTTTCTCCTCTCGTACAACCAACCGAGCTCCAGCACGGCATTTGTGGTTCGCTCCCGCACCGACAGCAGCAGGGATTCGGCTTCCCCAAATCGGCCCGACTGCGTCAATGTCTTACCCAACCAGTACTGCGTCCGCCAATTCGGATAGATGCGGTGACTCTCGCGGAAGTGGGACTCGGCTTCCTTGTAATCCCTCAGCCGATAGGCCACCTTGCCCGCCAGGAAAAAGATGCGCCCCGACTGCGGAAATAGCCGGCACAACTGGCGCGCGAGCGCGTTTGCCTCAGCGATGCGATTTGAATTCAAGTAGAACTCCAGCTCGAACCCGCGTGTTTCCTGGCTAAGCGGATCCTCCTGCTTCAGGCGAGACAGGATCTCCTCCGCGTCTTCGAGGCGCCCTTCGCTCAAGGCACGCCACATGTTCTCTCTCAGCGCCGCGACGATCGGCTTAAACATGGTTCTCCTAACTTTAGCCGCAGATGACGCAGATTTCGCGGATTAAATGTGCGGAATCCGTGTAATCTGCGGCTATAAATGAAGATCCGCGAACACGTCGACGTCACACCCCAGCCGGCCGTCGTCCGGCTCGAGCACCTCCAGGGCGAGAACGCCCGGTGGATCAGCGACACCTACTTCATCACCGAGGAGACCGAGAGCCATCTCGAGGCGCTCCGCATCCTGTTTTCGAAGGACGCCGGCTGCGGCGTGTTTTTGATAGGGCATTACGGGTCGGGAAAGTCGCACTTGCTCGCTTACCTGGCCCAGCAGCTTCGGGACAAAGCATTCTCGGCGCGCAACCCGAGTGTGCTTCCGATTTCGCTGCTGAACTACAAGGCGGCGCAATCGCTGGAATCCATCGTGGAAGGGGAGTTGGGAATCGCGGAAGGCCAGAACGACCGCCGGGCGGTCTGGAAGAAGGTCGGCCACCGATATCCCACCGGATTACTTCTAATCATGGACGAGTTATCCGAGTACCTGCGCTCGAAGCCTGACGCTCAAAGCTTCAACGAGGATCTTCGATTCCTGCAGTTCCTCGGAGAGTGGGCCCAGGGGTACCCGTTGTGGATCCTGGCTGCCTTGCAGGAGCAAATCGAGCACACTGGGGAAATCGAGTACGATCTCTTTCGGAAAATCAAGGATCGTTATCCCATCCGTTTTCTGCTGACGCCTTCTCATGTCCGCGATCTGATCGCCAGGCGCATATTGCGGAAAAGGCCGTCGTACCACAGCGCCGTCGAAAGTCTGGCGCAGGAATTCAAGCATGTTTACCCTGACGCGTCGGTCAACTATGCGGAGTTCTGCGAGATCTACCCGCTCCACCCCGTGACTCTCGAACTACTCGAAGAAGTGCGCGACCGCTTTTCGCAGGCCCGCGGCATCATCGACTTCACACTGACGCAGTTGCTTGGAAACGAAGCGCGAGGAATCGCCCCATTCCTGGATCAACCGTGGGGACACCTGCTCACTCCCGACACGATCGTGGACCATTTCGCCGACCTGTTCGAGGTCCAGCAGGAGTTCCTGCCGATCGCACAGAAACTCCTTCCCTATTTTCGAAGCCAGATTCCAGTGATGTTTCAAAACCACGCGCAGCAGGATCTCGCCTGGCGCCTGCTCAAGTTGATGATCCTGGTCCATCTTTCGCCACGGCGGGAAGCCCTTGACGCCGATGAGGCAGCCGAGTGGCTCCTGTTCAAAATCTCGAGCATTGACCCGGAAAGAAATCGGGACATCATCAGAAAAGTCCTCGACACGCTCGCCCGCCAGGGCTCTTATTTGAAGCAGCAGGGTGCGCGCTTTCGCCTCGATCTGGAGGACGATAGTAAGGAGCACCTGGATCAACTCCTTTCCAAAACCGTCGCGGAGGTCGAGAGTCGAGGCGACTCCATGTTCGAAATCCTTATACCCTCACTCGAGCAGGCGGACTTCAATCCCTTCTCTCTGCCTCGGGACCGATGGCACACCCGCAAAGTGCGGTGGCATTTCCACGACTGGGAACTCCAGGTGTACTTCGGCGGCGGCACGCCTCCGGAACAGAAGGGCCCGGCCCAACTGGCGCTGCAGATCGGCTTGCCGTGGGGTCCACTGGCGGCCGGCGCCTGCACCAGGATTCTTCCCAACCCGATCGAGCCCAATCCCGACATTCTTGAGCTGGCCGCCTTGCATCACTTGAAAGACCGGCCCCTGCCGGCGCGCGTATTGAGCCGCATCCAGGAACGCATCGCCTCGCGCAGTCCCTGGTTCTCGTCCATCATCCGGACAGCCTATATAGAAGCAACGGTCGCCGACTCTACGGGCGCGAAGGCCCAGCCGCCGCTTCACTCCCTGTCCTCGCTGCACGGGGGCCACACGGGATGGCTGAACACATACGGCGAATGGCTGCTCCGGCAAACCTATCCGTTGTTCGAACGTTTTGCCCCGGGATTCGAGCCGTTGCCGAAAGAAGCCTATCGCCAGTTCATGAAGTTCGTATCGGAACACGACCTCGGCGCACAGGATGCCCCCGACTTCGTGAAGTTGATCCGCGAGGCCTATCTGGTCCCGATGGGTCTCATGCAGCGAAAAGGATCGGAATATGTCATGAGCCCGAAGCTCGACAACAATGAGCTTGTCCGGCTTCTCTCTCCGATTCTCGAGCATCACCCAAGTCCCGCACGCGTCTATGAACATCTGAGCGCCCCCGTTTACGGTCTGGTTCCCGATCAGATTCAACTGCTGTTGCTGGTTCTTCTGATTCAAGGCGAGCTGGACATCGTCAAAGGAGAGCACTCGTATCGCGAGATCTACGACACCCTGATCAGTCCCCTGCAATACGACAGGATCCTGCCCGGCCATGCCCTCAGTCTGAACCAACTGCGCAATCTGCAGACCCTGTGCGAAGGCTTTCGAATTCCAGTGCCCAGGCAATGGAGCGTTCTGGCTCAGAAGCGAGCCGTGGAGCAGTTGCGTAAATACGGCCGCAGTCAGAGGGACCAGATGAGCGGTTTTGTTATGAAGCTGAAGGACTACGGCGAGGCAGGCGATGTGGTATCCCAGGTGGAGACGCTCATCTCCAAATGGCTCGCGCTGGAAAAGGGAGATCACGAACTGCAGGGATTCCAGCATTTCGAGCTGGCCATCGGCTCGGCCCGGCGGTTCGTCGGCGAGGCGAACGATATGGCATCCCTGCCTCAGCGCTTCGAACGGCTGTTGCGGGAGACCCAGCGTCTCCGCCATCTGTTCAGCGATCCTGCCATTGCCCGCTCGGTTAATCCGGATATCGTGACGCGGCTGGAAGCGATGCAACCGGTCCCGCCGTTATCGCAGCCCGAAGCGCTCCAGGCCTGGCTCGACGGAGCGCTGGCGCTCTACCAAAGCTATCAGCAGTGGTACCGCCAGCGGCATGAGCAGTGGCATAGCGACGCGAGCCGCCACCCGATTTGGTCGTACCGGACTCCGGGAATCGCACGGAGCAGGCATGTGATGGTGGATGGGCTGGCGCGGGAAGTGGAGACGTTGATCGCACAGGCTAAAAACCAGCGGTGCCCCGGATTGGCGTCGCTGGAATTCCAACCTATCTGCCGCTGCGGTTTTGACGGCGCGGACAGCCCTCTATCGGAAACGTTGCGGCGCTTCGAGACTGCCTGTCACCGGCTGGAAACCGAAATCGGTTTGTTTTTCCAGCAGGACCGCGTGAAGTCCAAGGTGCGTGAATGGGTGAATCAGGGCTTGGAAGTGACCACAACGGCGCTTTCATACCTAGAGGGCAAGAGCGACTACCCCGAGGTGGAAAACCTGTCGCTCTTCGATCAGCACCTCTCCGGCCTGGAACTGGTGAAGCCTGTGCGCGCCGAAGCGCTGCTGGAATTTCTCGGAGAGCGCGTTTGGGAAAAGCCGGATTTGATGAGAGCCCTGGAACAATTCTTCGACCGCGCCGGATCCCGCATCACTGTTCGCCGCGCCGGCAGCTCTTCCAGCGAAGACCAGCCCCCGAAGCGGGATCTCCTGGCCTGGTGCTATGAACAGGCGCTCGGCCAGGGACATCCGCTGCCGCCGGCCTTTTCCCGCGCCGAGCAGGCGCTCGGCGCGGAGCTGATCGAGCCACGATGGATCGGCGAAGCAAGCCTGCGGAAGCTCGAGGATATGCAACTGGGCGAAGAGGCCGTCCAGCGCGTGCTGGACATGATGCTCAACGGGTTGGTGCGTGTCCCCGAAAACGCGCGCGCCAGCCGTGCGGTGGCTGCAGCCAGGGAACTTCTCAACCCACAGCCGCCGGGCGACGTGGATCAACTGGCCGCGAAAATCGAGTGCGTCTACGCCGAGCACGAGCGATTCCTGAAATTGCGGCCGGAACCCTGGCTCGCAATGCTCGATCAACTGGCCAGGACGGAACTGGCTGTTCCACCAGAGAGTCTCGAAGTGAAATTGCGCGCGCATCTCGACGCTCAGTGGGTCGTGGTCGACTGCCTGGGACTGCCGCTCGCCGATACCGTGCGTCGCGTACTGTCCGGCTGCCTTGCACCATGGCAGCTACAGTCATTGGAGTTCGCATTCGTCTCGCAAAGAACCTCGACGGAGGCGTTCTACCTTACGCTGATCGCGCAGGAATTCAGGAAGGCCTTCGACAAGATCGATGTTGTCGATCACCTTGTCCATCAGCGCAACCTCAGTCTGGGAGACCTCGCCCGGCTGGCGCGGGCAGAGTTGGAAATCGCATTCCAAAAGCTGGTCCCGCGTCTCGATCCCACGCTACCTGTGCTCATCTTCGGCGATCACGGTTTTCGGCTTGCCCCTGACGGAAGCGGCTTCACGCACGGCGGGCCGTCAACCCTCGAGCGCCTGACCGTCGTGTTGCTCCTGAACTGAACATCTTCAGCCTTTCCAATCCTCTATGGCGCTAGCCGTCCCACCGGCACTTTCCGCCCCCGTACTTACGTCCAATTTTCCGTTTCGGCCGGACCGACTAGAATCCGTTTGCGGATTTCCTGAGCTTCCGCATGGAGCGGACACTGCCATGCGGCGGCGGATCACATTGCGAGGTAAATATGCTAATTAGAAGATCGGTGCAGTTCGCGGTCAACGCCTGCGGAACGATCCTCCTTCTCTTCACACTCGCGACCATGGGCCTGCTGCTCATCATGATCGCTATCTTGCGACACCCGCATTAGGGCGCCCCAAGGGTTTTATCTAGTCGTCCGATGACTGCGACTGCCTGGGCTGGGATCGTGCCGAAAATATAAGGGCGGTAAAGAGGATCGACCCGAACGTTGCCAGGAAGATCGCCACGAAGAAATATACGGGAACCTGGGCGGATGTGGCGGAAACGCCAAGGAAACGATCGAGGTAGTCTGTGATACCTCCGAGGCTCTCGGCCATTCCTGAGAACGGCGTAGCTCCAACCTTTTTGCTGCTCCAGTCTGTCGTGCCCGCCATTATAGCGAGGATATTCGCGGTCCCTAGCTCGATCATCTTCATCATCGTTCCTCCTGAACGCGTCCATTTGCGTGTTGCGAAGATACACGCATGCGGCAGGACTGATAATCGAACAATTGAGCCAACAGCAAGTACCGTCTTGCTTAGCCCAGTAATAGCACATTCGATCGATGGGCTTTTGCCACCTGGTGCTGCATCATGTGACACTAAAGTTAGTTCTAAAATATACCGTTTTTGGGAATTTGCTCAGAGGGAGCGTAAACAATGGGACGCCTTCTTATCCTTCTCACAATAGGTTCAGCCGTAATTTTCGCGATGGTCGTGAACACGCGGCCGAAATCGATCACAACTGCTGGCCTCTCGGCAAACGAGAGTAAGAACGCCAAGCCAGAAAAAGTTCCGATCCGGATACCGGTCTCCCACCGAGCACGGAAGCCAGCGCAACGGAAAGCGCTCCGGGGTCCTTCGCCGCTGAGACCTAGCACAGCCGGAACGGAAACGGCTAGACAAAACCTTGAGACCCCGCCTTCGGATAAAGCAGAGAATGTTTCCTGGGCAACCGTATCCAGCGACTCCGCTGAAATTTATTCCATGAATTTTCCCCGCGGCACCATGTTGCACTCGCTCAATAAAGGCGAAAAGGTTCAAACCGATCTGGAGGTAGTCGACGCTGAAGGGGGGTGGACTCTCGTGAAAGGGCCCGGCCAGCGCGCAATCGGATTTGTGCGAAGTGAAAACCTGGAGCGAAAGCCGTCTGCAGAAGTAACGCGACAATAATTCGCCCTCGCCGTTTTCCCATGCGCATCCACAGGCGTATCAGGTTTGGCCGCGAATTGCGCGAATGATGGGCCGCACAATCTTCGTGACGTTGCCAATCACAATGGCGGCGGCCCATTCGCGTCATTCGCGCAATTCGCGGCTGAAAAACTTTGTCAACTCCGTGCTTCGGGATCTAGGCTAAGAAATAGCGTGGGGGAACCGGCCATTGCCCATCAAGGAGGCCGCCGAAGGCGGTGTACCAACGACGGCTGGCCGGTGGGCCCGACGCTAAGAAATGGCGTGGGGGAACCGGCCATTGCCCATCAAGGAGGCCGCCGAAGGCGGTGTGCCAACGACGGCTGGCCGGTGGGCCCGACGCTAAGAAAAGAGGAGGTCGTTATGGCTTTGGCTCTCTGGCTGATTCAGGCAACGCCGGAAAGTGGCTCCGACAACACCACGATGATTCGGGTCGTCGCGGGCGTGCTGGCGCTGGTGTGCGTGATCGCGATCGTGGTGCGACGG
>WNGG01044352.1_pt1 | contig 12322 bp, 9 predicted proteins | sample 5400661 | NCBI WGS metagenome assembly WNGG01 (sample SAMN13153372, study PRJNA577476) | soil metagenome | isolation source: 100 cm soil or saprolite under Garry oak tree replicate 1 | place: USA:California | collected 2016-06-15 | reverse complement strand
CAATCCGCAATCGACAATCCGCAATCTGAAATCTTAACTACTCGCAGGTAAAGGCCGATATGTACACCTTGGGATTCGCTATCGTCCGGGCGGACGAGGGCGTGTCCGGAGCCGAGAGGATTTACCTGTGCAGTTAGCGAACCATCTCGGTCTGGATCCCGAAACGACGGCGCGCCTCGAGCAGGAAGCGAGCGCTCGTATCGACCGGGCCGGCCGGGAATAGCCGGACAAACTATCCTGTCCCCCGCATGCAAGCTCGACGTTCTCAGTCTGCACCTCTCTCCCGCGTGCGGGGGATAGAGTAGTCTGCCTCACAGAATCAAAGATGAGCGCATTCGACCTGTTCAAAATCGTCCTCAAGAAGGCGATCGACGTCAACGCCTCCGATGTCCACGCTTCTCCGGGAAACCCGTACCGCCTGCGCATCCAGGGTAACGTAGTGCCGCTGAAGGGGGATCACCTCCTGCATGCGGACGACACGGAGATCATCGCGGCGGAGATCCTCATCGCATGCAAAAAGGCAACTCGGAACAACGCGAAGTCCATTATCGACGGGCTCAAGGATTTTGACTGCTCCTACGCTTTAGGCGATATCAGCCGGTTTCGCGTCAACATCTGCAGCCAGCGAGGCTCGCTCGCGCTGGTGCTGCGGGCGATCCCTTTCAAGATTCCCGACTTCGAAAAGCTGGGACTGCCGCCGGTCTTGAAAGAGATCGCCATGGAGGAGCGCGGGCTCGTGCTGCTGACAGGGATCACCGGCAGCGGCAAATCCTCCACGCTGGCGGCGATGATCAGCCACATCAACCAAAGCAAGCCCCGGAAAATCGTCACGATCGAGGACCCGATCGAATTTCTCTTTCGCGACGCAAAGTCTTCCGTGATCCAGCGGGAAGTCGGCGCGGACACGGAGAGTTTCGCCAAGGCGCTCCGGGCCGCTCTGCGCCAGGACCCCGACGTGATCATGGTGGGCGAGATGCGTGACCGGGAGACGATCGACATCGCGCTGAAGGCCGCGGAAACCGGCCACCTGGTTTTCAGCACGGTCCATACCACCGACACGCCCAAGACCATCTCTCGACTCATCAGCGTATTCGAGGCCACGGAGCAATACCCGACGCGGATGCGCCTGGCCGAAACGCTGCGGGCCATCGTCTCGCAAAGGCTCCTGCTGCGCAAAGACAGCCAGGGCCGTGTTGTCGCCTGCGAAGTAATGCGGAACACAAAAACCATTCAGGATTGCATCGAGAACCCCGAGAAAACCGCCGCCATCAAGGACTATCTGGAAAAGGGCCGGGAACAGTACGGCATGCAGACTTTCGACCAGCACATCACCGAGCTGTACCGGAAGGATTTCATCGCGCTGGAAACCGCCAAGGCCGCGGCCACAAGCCCCGCCGACTTCGAACGTAACCTCCAGTTCATTTAGAACGCCGCTTCACCGCTAAGACTCAAAGACGCGAAAAAGGAAATATTTCCTTCTTCGCGTCTCTGCTGGTCGTGAGAAAAAATGTAGCGTCGGCTTCCAGCCCGCAAAGGTCCTGTTGACGCAAAAGGAGTTGTCGAGGCTCACATGCCGGCGAGACGCCGGCGCTACGATTTTTTCTCACGACTTGCGTCTTTGTGGTGAAAAGAGGGCGGGCGCTATGTGAGTTTGGGGGTGAGGATCGCGCCGCCGTTGGAGAGCTTGACGGGACGCCCGATGTCGGTTTTGTATTCCTTCGCCGGATCGATCCCCACACGCTCGTAGATCGTGGCCGTCAGATCCTCCACGCGCACCGGGTCGTCCTTGACCTCCGATCCGGTCTCGTCCGTCGAGCCGACGACCCGGCCACCCTGAAGGCCGGCGCCAGCCAGCACCACCGAGAACGCTTTGGCCCAGTGGTCGCGTCCCGCGTCGGAATTGACCTTCGGCGTCCGGCCGAATTCGCCCATCAAGATGACCAGCGTGGATTCAAGCAATCCCCGCTGCGAAAGGTCCTCGAGCAGCGCCGAGTAGGCCATGTCCAGCTCCGGGAGCAGCGTCTTCTCCAGCGTCGTGAAGTTCTTGCCGTGCGTGTCCCAGTTCAGCCACCCTTTGGCCACAGTGACGAAGCGCACACCCGCTTCAATCAGGCGCCGCGCAAGCAGGCATCCCTGTCCCACCGGGGTCCGCCCGTAGCGGTTGCGGATCGTTTCCTCTTCCTGCTCGATATCGAAAGCCTTCTTTGCAGCCGGTGAGCGGATCAGGTCGTAGGCTTTCTCGTAGAAGGCATCCATCGACTGGAACTCGGTGCTCGTGTCGATCCCGCGGAACGTGCGGTCCACCTGGTCGAGCATCCAGCGACGGTTGCTGATCCTCTGCCAGTCCACATCCACGGGCAGATTCAGATCCCTTACCCGATAGCCTTTGACATTCGGATCGCCGGCGATGAAAGGTCCGTACTCCCCGCCGAGAAATCCGGCGCCGAAAGACGGGAAAATGTTCGGGATCGTTACGTACGGAGGAAGCCCGTTGCGGGGCCCTTTCTCCCTGGCGATGACCGAGCCCATCGAGGGAAATTCGATCGTTTGCAGCGGCGGATATCCCGTCAAGAGATAGTTGATGGCCGGCTCGTGGTTGTTTTCCCGCGAAGTCATGGAGCGGATGATGGCGAACTTGTCAGCCTGGCGGGCGGTGCGCGGAAGGTGTTCGCAAACCTGGATTCCCGGGACGTTTGTCGGGATCGGCTTAAAGGTCCCCCGAATTTCAGCCGCGGCGTCCGGCTTCATGTCAAACGTATCGTGATGCGGCGGGCCTCCGCTCAGCCAGACCAGAATCACCGAGCGATCGACCCGGGCCGTGTTGGCAGAGGCGGACCTGAGGAAAAAGTAGTCGCGCAGATTCAGCCCGAGAATGCCCAGTGATCCGACCTTGATGAAATCCCGGCGGCCCCAAATATGCCTCGGGACGCTGCCGCAATCACATTTCGCCATGGCTCATCCTTTTACCACAAAGTCGCTAAGATTTACTACCATGACTACAGTCGGCAGGAAGGCCGTCCAACTGGCCACTGCCCACTGTAGTTAGTCAATGGTTGTACAGGAACTCCTTGGAATTGAGAAGGGCCCACAGGGCGTCCTCCAGGCCTTCCTTCCGGCTCCTCGCTTTCGTCACTCCTTCAAGGACCGCCGCCGTCTCCTCCGGCGTTGGATGCCGGCTGAGCGCGGCCAGATACAGGTGCTCCACAATCTCTTCGTTCGTCCGGCCCGCCTGCAAGAGCCGTCCCAGCACGCCGCGCTCGTTGCGAATCTTGGCATTCAGGGTCTCTCCCCCGACCAGGTCAAGCAATTGGGTCAGGCTGGTCGACTGCTTGCGCGTGCAGGTGGCATTCTCCCGGCTGGGCCGGTCGAAGATAGTGAGGAAATACGAATCCACGATCGGATCCGCAAGCTCTATCGCGCGCTTCCCCGGATAGAAATACGGAAAGCTCTCAGGCACCTCCGTCACCTGGGAAACTGCGTCCAGTAATTGCTCTGCCGTCAACCGGCGCGCGTAACGGCGCGAGAATCCGATTTTGTCGTCCCTGTTGGTCTGGTTCGGGCGCGCAGAAAGCTGGTACGCGCTGGGGATCAGGATCTGGCGCGTGAGGTGGCGCAAGTCGAACCCGTGGGCGGCAAAGTCGGCCGCCAGGCGGTCCAGCAACTCCGGATTTGTGGGAGGATTGGTCACGCGAAAATCGTCCGGCGGATCCACGATGCCCCGGCCCATCAACTCCCTCCAGATGCGGTTCACGGCGGCGCGTGCAAAGTAAGGATTCGACGGAGACGTAAGCCACTCGGCCAGACGCGCGCGGCGGTCTTCTCCCGGCCTGAACTCGACCCAGCTCCCGCCTAGGAATTTCGCGCGCACCGGCTGCTTGCTGTCCGGATGTTTGAACTCCAGTTCCGGATCGACGTACAGATAGCGCTCATTGTTCCGCGGCCCCCCTTTGAACTTTACCTGAGAGAAGAACGCCGCCAGGCCCAGAAAGTCGTCCCGTTTCCAGTTTTCGCTCGGGTGGTCGTGGCAGCGCGCGCATTCCAGGCTGACGCCGAGAAATACCTGGCTCGTGAAAGTCGCCATGTCTTCGGGTTTCTTTTGGACCGTATAGAAATTCGTCGGCAGCGCCTCGTACGTGCCTCCGCTCGCCGTCAGCAATTCGCGGGCGAACCTGTCAAAGGGCATGTTGCCGGCAAGCGCGTCGCGCAGCCACGCCTGGAAGTACGTGGTGCCGTTGTAGAGGAACTGCGGGGTGTTGGTCAGGAGATCAGGAAGTCGGCGTCGGTGCACAGGGGTGAAGGAACGATGTGGAGCCGCGCGAGTTTTCCGAAGACCAGGTCGTCGATGAAATTGTTGGCGCGGAGGCGCGGGTAATCGGGCGCCGGCGGCCGCAAAACCACACCGATCCGGGCCACGCCGACCGCTCCCAGCGAGCGCACCATGATGGCAGTCTCCCCATCCCGTCCCGGCGTGACGATTCCTTCCACGTTGACCGCGGCGACTGAAGGGTCGTTCGACACGTACTTCACCTCGCGTGTCATGTCCACTTCCGTCCCGTCGCTGAAACGGCCCACCACTACCAGGCGTTGCGTCCGGCCTGGCCGCGTGAGAACACGCTGTTCCCGCGGATAGACATCCAGCCGGACGAGACGGGCCGCGTTCGCCTCGCCTTTGGGCGCACCCTGCGCGATCCAATTCTTCAAAACGTTGTACTCGCGCGAACCCTTCTCCAGAACGTAGCCCCCTCCATGCTTGACGGCAAAGGTGGGCTTCAGGAGGACCAGGCTTTTTTCCGGGTTGGACCGGTCGATCCGGCGTCCGCCGGCGTTGACGGCAATCGCCTCGTAGTCGGCGTCGGGATCGTAGCCGAAGAGGGACAGTTTGAACCCGTTCTGCCCGCGGAGCGCGCCATGGCAACTGCTCGCGTTGCAGCCGATGTGCGAGAAGATCGGAGCGACGTCGTTGGCGAAGCTGAAGGGGCGCGGCTTTTCCCCCGCGTCACGGACGACGATGAAGGCCTTTCCGTCCAGTCCCGCCGCCCGGGCGCGAACATACGTGGCTCCTTTTCCCACCGCCCGCACGCCGGCCGCCTGTTCCGCAGCGGCGATGCGCGGATCGTCGGAAGAAAACCGCGCGCCGGAAGTGAGATCCACCACCGAACCGTCACTTCGCTCTCCGCTCACGATCAGGCTCTGGCGCGTCGAGGCTCCGGAAAGGAACACCGAGCTCGGCTCCACGACAATGCGGACCACCCGGCCCTCGGGCGCAGAAGTCGTGAGGTGTGCCTTCGCGCGAGTGTCCCCTGCCATGCAGGTCCCCGCCAGCAGCAGGACCAACGCCAGCAAGCTACTCATCTTCATAAAGGGTATTCCGTCAGTTAAAGGGCAGCTCTGATTTCGGATTGCGGATTTCGGATTGCGGATTTCAGATTGCGGATTGTCATAATCGAAGCTGTCATTTAATTCCAAATCCGCAATCCGCAATCGCCAATCCGAAATCCGAAATCGGTTTCAATCTACCTGCAGGCTGATGCGCGGGGCCGATTCGCTTCGTTTGGCCGCCGTCGCGATGATCGTGACGTCCGGGACGCGCCCGACAGGCGCATGCTCTGAAGCCCGCAAGGTCAACCGCGCCACTCGCCCCTGATCCACCATCTCCACTTTCTCCAGAGTAATCCCCTCCGGCAGATTTTCCAGCGAAAATTCCGGATCTGCGTCAAACCCCTTGCTGCGCGCGATCTTCACTCCGAACTCTGCCCTCCCGCCCCGCACCAGGAAAATTTCCGATGCCGCCGGCTCAAGCGAAAACAGAGCCGGTTCCACGACAGAGATCCAGGCGTCCGTCGACCGATACGGAGAAAATCCGGGACCGCCGGCCACAATGCGCGCTGCCGGAACGGAGGCGGCCCGGCAACGCTCCTTTCCGTCCACAACCCCTCTCCCCTCCACGTTCACCACCGTAGCGGTCAGAGGCGCTTGGGGCGCGGCCTCCGGCTCCAGCCTGCCTGAGGTCTCCTCTGCTTTAATGGTCAACGGCTTTGCCTGGACTCCTTCCGGCAGGCGCGCAATTCCAACAACAATGTCTCCTTTGTAGCCTTCCCGGCGCTGTACGTTTACCGTCCAGGCGGCTTTGTCTCCACGGGGCACGACAAGTTTCTCGACGGCGACGCTGAGGGAGAAATCAGGGCTCCGGCGCCGCGCGGTGAGCGCGTAGACGTAGTCCGCGCCGCCGCGGCGCTGCAGGCTGTAGATCCTGATAAAGTATTTTCCTGGCTCCTTGAAAGTGTATTCGAGCTTTGGGTCCCAATCCAGCGCGCCTTCGCCCGATTTGGCGTCGTCATTGGCGCTCAGCATCTTCCCGCCGGCATCCGTCAACACCAGACGCGCATCGAGGCGCGAACCCAGCTTCTCGGCGTCCACGTCGAATACGAGGCTCTCATTTGCCTGAGCATCGAAACTGTAGACATCCTCGTCGGCGTTGCCCTGAATTCTGCCGTTGACCGTCATAGGGATTTCAAGGGGTTCTGCGGTGGAGACGTCATCGTTCGGCTCTTTTTCCGCCCGCGTCGGATACTCGCCCACCCTCAGCATCAAAGGCGCCGCCGCGCCGGAAGGATGCAGCAGCCCGAGTGGGTACATCCCGGGCGCCGTGTCCCGGTCTACCTTCCCAAGTAGCCGCAATATGGCGGCGCCGCCGTTCTGCTGCGAATCGCGCGCGGTCTCGAGGGAACTTCCTGCAAGAGTCCACGTTCCACCGGAACCCAGGAACTCGCCGCGCACCTCGATGTTGACCGGATCGCCCGAGCGCGCATAGGAAGGCCAGGCCGAAAGCAGAATGGGGAGATCCCCTATCGCCAGTTGATACACCAGGTGCGTGCTTGACTGGCCGCCGGCCGGCATGCGGGTGAGCATGACGGCGGCGAGATAGTCCCCGTCTTTCGAGCAGGTGAACTCGATGCAGGGGTCCCAGATGAATCTCCCCTCGTCCTGCCTGATCGCGCGGCCGTCAGGCGTCAGGAGCGCCAGCGAAAGATCGGCGCTCGACCAGTTGCGCGCAGCCAGAAGGTTGAGATTTAGGCGCTGCCCTGCCTTCAGATTTATGCGGAAAAGGTCCACGTCGCGCGGCGTGGCGAGGCGGCCGCTGACCATGGCAGGCCACTGTACAGGCTGGGGGGATTCCAGATCGTTGTTAGGCTCTTTCTCCTGGATTGAAGCCCATCGGCTTACGCGAAAGAGCAAGAGGTTGGACGCCCCGCGCGGAGTGATGAGACGAAAGTATCGCGGGCCCGGATCGGCACGGGCGGGAACCTGGATCTGCAACTCGACACGCGTAAAACTCGACCTCTGAACCCGCGCCGAAAAAGCCGTATCACTGAAAACCACACGCAGCGCTCCGTCGAGGAACTCTCCCCGCACTTCGACATCGGTGAGTGTGCCGGGCTCTGCTCCCATCGGAAAAACAGAGACGATTTGCGGGAAGCGCTGCACGGGGACCGTGGGCGTTCCGTCTTCGTCCTGCGACGTATGCAGGAACGCGGGGACAAGGCCCGTCATGAGAAGCAAACATGCCGCACCAAACCTCAGGGGCATCTTTAATGACACCTCCGATCTGAAGCGCTGGGTTGGGATTTTATCACACTCCCCGCCCTTGTTCGGAGTTCAAGCTCTAGCCTGCGATGAACACAGAGCAGCAAAGCCGCAACCAAACTAAAGTCTTTCGCGTTTTCTTCGCGTGCTTCGCGCCTTCGCGGTAAAGACCGGACCCAATCCACCACGAAGACGCGAAGACGCAAAGAATCGCCATGTTCTTGGTTGCGGCTGGGCTGCTCTGTGTTCATCTGTGGTTTCATTGTGCGGTCTGCGGCCCGCAGGCCCGCTGGCGGTGTTGCTCGCTCCTTACATACCGCACCGGGTATGCTCGTCGCTCGCGCCTTGCCAGCGGGCCTGGGGGCCAGCAGCAAAATGTACACCTTATTTCCTGACGGGCCCTTACGGTCCGTGTAATTCGTGGCCAGCCTTTCTGACCTCAATTGACTGGCGGGGCGCGCTACACAATCGAATAGTGTGGCGGGAGCGCCCTCATACGAATTAGAATGCCTGGCAGGAGCGCCTTAGAATGCTGTTGTGGTGGAAATTGGAGCAGCTCAGGTCCATCAGCTGGAGAGTCCGGTCTCGTGCCGCGGAAAAATTGGGTGCCTCCCGAGACCCGCGCGCCGTAGTCGCGCTGGTCAAGGCGCTCAAGGACAAAGACCCCAACGTTCGCGCCGCAGTTGCCGGAGCGCTAGGGCAGATAGGAGATCCCAAAGCGGCGGCTCCCCTGGTCGAAGCCCTGAAAGACCACGATCACAGCGTCCGCCATGCGGTGGTCCAGGCGCTCGGCACGGTCCGCGACGAAAAGGTGGACGAAAAGGTGATCGAGTGCCTGCTCCCCCTGCTCAAGGATTCCGACAGCACCATGCGGTCGGCAGCCGCAAGAAGCCTCGAGACCGTGGGAGGAGATCGCTTGAGCGACAGGCATCGAGCGGCGATTGCGGTCGTCCGCATGAAGTGGGACGAGGCGGCGAGTATCGGCTTGCCCGCGGTCGATCCCTTACTGGGGGCCCTTTCGGATCCGAAGAGCCAGGTGCGTGTCGCAGCAGTCAATGCTTTGGTAAAAATCGGCGACGAACGCGCCATCCCGCCGCTGATTGACATGCTCAAGGAGTCAGACGCTCACGTTCAGGAAACTGCGGCATCAGCTCTTGCATCCATTGGTGACGCCAGAGCCGTCATGCCTCTGGTCGCGCTCGCCGGGGAGGGTTCCGTGGTCACCGCGGCTGTCAAGGCGCTGGATCGTTTGTTGGAACGCATCGTTCAGGCCGTTCCGGACGCGGATCTGATCAAGATAGCGGCTCTTCAGGGCCCGGCTCCACAAGGACCCGGCGAGGCGCAGAAACGCTCGAACGCGCAGGCCGGCGCAACAGCAGCCTCTCAGCCGCCGGATTTCTCGCGCGTTTCGGGGCTGGCCCGGACGGAATTAAGCCGCCGCGGCCTCCCCGTGGGCCCGCCTCCCTCCGCATCCCGTTAGCGATTCTTCGCGTCTAAAGGCTGAGTCCAATCCCGTGGCACGGGCGTCCCGCCCGTGAGAAACGAGGATCTGACCTGGGGTCCGGGACGGCCATGCCTCGCCTCGCCGGTGAATGCCTCGGCGGTATGAGCCTCGCTCACTATCTACAGACAGCAAGCCTAATACCGCCCAGTCAGTCACGGGCGGGACGCCCGCGCCACGATGGCTTCGTGGCATGATCGTCCCGGCCATGATACAAAACGTGACCGATTTGCGAGCTTTGTGTCCACCAAGTGGCCCTAGGCGCGGAGGGAGTGAATGATGGTGCGGCGGGCGGCGAGCAATGCCGGCAGGAGGCCGCCGAGGGCGCCCATCAAGGCGGCGAAGCCAATCCCGGCGGCCAGCATGCCGGGTGTGATCCTGAAAAAGAAAGCCAGCTCGGTAAATGTATTGAAGTTCAGAGTCCCTGTGGAAATCCCGTGAATCGGAAGTGCCAGCGCGCAGCCCACGATCCCTCCCACGATCGCCAGCAAGACCGACTCCACAAGGAAAGACAGCAGCACTTCAAACCGGCGGAATCCCAATACCCTGAGAGTCCCGATCTCCCGCACGCGATAGGCCACCGAAGCGTACATCGCGTTCATGGCCGCAAAGCAGGCGCCTATGGACATGATCACAGCGATGAAAGAGCCAAGGATCTTGACGGGCATGGACGCGCGCGCATTGACGTCGGCCCAGATTTCGGAATCATAGGCGCTGCGCGAGCCATCGAAAATACCAACCACATACCAGGGCCTGCCGCCATCCAAACGGAGGGGCTGCCCCAGTTCGAAGGCGAAGCGGCGCGCCAGTGCGCGGCTGCTGATGACTTCTCTCAGACCGGGCTTGAACAGGCGTCCTTCGACCATATGCACCTGCGGCCGCAGACGCAGGCCGGCGCTCGATACTCCGCGCATGAGGACGTGGGCCCGCTCGCCGCCGGAGCGCGGCAGGAAAACGAGGACCTGAGTTTCAGCCGAGACGAGCGGCGCTCCCAGCTCATCTTTCGCTGTGCCCTGCAGATACTTCAGCGTCTGCAGCTTTTCGCGCTCCACGCTGCTGTTGGTTTCCACCTGCGCTCCCTGGCGAATCACAACCAGATTCAGAGGGTGCCCTGTCGCCGTAAAGGCTGCTTCCAGCCCCCGCGCCAGGGCCATGACGGAGACAAACACCGCTACCGTCGCAGACACGCTGAGCACCGCCATCAAGGTGCCCGTACGCCGCACGAGCGCGCTGCGGAGGTTGTATTTGAGAGGAATGGCCATAGTGATTTCGGATTGCCGATTTCGGATTTCGGATTGCGAATGCGAACCGCAATGAATCCCGTAAATCCTGTTAAGCGTCCTCCGATTGTGGATTTCGGATTGCGGATTTCCCCAATCCGAAATCCGCAATCCGAAATCCGCAATTTATTATCCAAGGTAACGCAACGCGTCGGCAACGCTCAGACGCGATGCCCGGTAGGCGGGCATGCCCGTAGCCACAAGGGCTACGAGGAGAGAAAGCAGGAGTCCCAGCGCGAGGGAATCCGGTTGCACGCGCAAGACCGTAAACCAGCCCCCGGTGGCAGCCTGCAGGTCGATATGGGAATACAACACCCAAGCGCCCACGCAACCGGCAAGCCAGCCGGCCAGGGAGATCAGGATCGATTCCCCGGTCAGCAGCCCGACGATCAGACCGCGGGAGTAGCCCAGGGATTTCAGAAGGCCGAGCTCGGCCGTTCGCTCTCGAATGCTCATGCCCATCGTCGCCGCGGTGACGAGCAAAATGGTGAAAACGACTACCGCGGAGATGCTCCCGACCAGAAACCTGATATTTCCCAGCATGCCGCTGAAGCTGAGCTGAAACTCCTTCTCGCTCTCGGTCTTCGTGGGCGCGCTCGAGTTGCGGGACATGTCGTCCACGGCCTGAATGATTCGTGGCATGTCCTCCCGGCTGCGGGCCAGAATGGTGAACCACCCGGCCTCGCCGGTGCGGCCGGCAAGCTCGTCCAGATAATCCCAGCGAAACATCAGCGCCGCTTCGTCCGGGGGATTAATCGAAGTGAAGCCCCCCACAATCACGAGTTCCAGATCCACAGGATAGTTCGTGCCCATGAGCGTGATGCGGTCGCCGATCTTCCAACCGAAGCGCTGCATCAGGCGCACGCCGGCGATCGCGCCGTTGCGCTGTTTCCGAAAGGCCTCCTTCTGGTCCTCCGGCAACTGAAACTCCGGGAAAACGACGAACGCCTTCTCCGGATCGACCGTGAACTGTCCGAAAAAATTGTTCTGGTCGATGTAGATGCCCCCGAACCAGGTCCCGGGGATCACCTCGCGCACTCCCGGGATTCTCTTGATCCTGTCCAGGTAATAAATGGGGAGCGGGTTGGTGAACGCGACCGCGTGGCGGGTCACAAGGCGCAGATCGCTCTGGGGCGCGGCCGAGACCGCCTGCAATTCAAACAGCACGGTCCGCAGAGTCGGCCTGCAATTCAAACAGCACGGTCCGCAGAGTCGTCAGCAAGAAGAGAGACGCGGAAAGGCTGAAAGCCGTTAGGAGAGACCGCCGCTTGTTCCGGAGAGCATTTTTCCAGATCAAACGGGCGAATTTCATGGTTGAATTCTACCACCGACTTCCGCCACAGAGCCGAGAGTTGTGCAAACTCTTCCTGCAACACAAGCCCCCTTATGCTTGAACAAAAATGGCCGATATGCCAATTCAGGAGGTGCACGAATTCGCTCGTAACGCTTCCCCAAGCATGGCTTCCTAAAATAGGAGAGTCACCCAAACGCATCTCGGAATAGAAATGAGGTCCAGCAGAGACCAACTAGGCACGGCCAGCTGCCGGGTCAATTATCAAGGAATTCAACGCCGAAGGTCCTGAATGAACGTCTTTGAGCTGCGTGATCACCTCATTCACGATTATTCCTCTTATATTTCCAGCTTCATCGAGATCCGCGACGAAAGAATTAGGCAAAAGGTTAATCAAAGCCTCCAGGAAGGGCTTCTTTGGCCCGAACCCCTTATCCAGCTTAACCCCTCTTTTGAGCCCGGCGGGCGCATTGACGAGCTCGTAAGCCAGGAAGTCCTGCACCAGGAGTGCGGTCGCGTCTTCAGAATCGGAAAGAGCCCTCAAGGCGGCGGGAAACCCCTCCAGCTCCACAAGCATCAGGCGGATGCTATCGGGCTGGCACGCGGCGGCCACAACTATGCGCTGACAACCGGTACGGGCTCCGGCAAGAGTCTCGCCTACATCGT
>WNGG01014886.1_pt1 | contig 12323 bp, 8 predicted proteins | sample 5400661 | NCBI WGS metagenome assembly WNGG01 (sample SAMN13153372, study PRJNA577476) | soil metagenome | isolation source: 100 cm soil or saprolite under Garry oak tree replicate 1 | place: USA:California | collected 2016-06-15 | reverse complement strand
TTCCATCGAGGCTGCATGTCTTCGACGCCGCGAAGGTATTTGCGATAGAAATTGAAATTCTCCTCAGCGAACGTGGACGACAGAAACGGCGACGCCGAGTCCACGACGCGGTATCGAAGGTATGTCTTCCAGTTTGCGACCGAGACACGCTCTAACTGCACGTTCAGCTCGCGGAAGAAATCCGGAGGCGCCACGTTGACGATTTCAAAGCTGGGATAATGCAGCTCTTTGTAGTACACCGCCCAATCGAACTTCGGCGCGAGCTTCGACAATTCTGCAACGTTCATCTTGTGTTTCAGCTTGTATGGATCGCGCCGATCAACACGGGTCATGGAAGCCTTCGCGAGCAGCGTTTCCAGAGTCATGATGGTGTTGGCGTTCCTCTTCGCCGTTCCGGCGTCATCTCCCATCAATTCAAAGACGCGCTCAACGTGCTGCACGTACCGCGCTTGGATCTCTTTGGATTTGTCGTCGTCTTTGGTGTAGTAGTCGCGATCCGGAAGACCCAACCCGCCCTGATCGAGTTCCGCGATCTGCTGCTCGGAATTATCGGGATCCTGCGTCGAGCCCTGCCGGAAGAGAATCGCGCTGCCGTAGGTCGGTTGCAGACGGCCCACAATTTGCGCCAATTGTCTCTCTGATCGCACCCTGCTTATCGCGTTCAAGTCGGTCTTCAGAGGAGCTAGGCCGCGTTTTTCCACCGTCAGCTCATCCATGCAGGCGGTGTAGAAATCCCCGATCTGTCGTGTAACCGCATCAGGGTCCGCCTCGAGAGAACCCGCTTGTTCCAAGATGCTCCGTAGATATTTTAAATTGTCTTCATAGAGCTTTCGATACACGTCCCATGATGTTTGATCCGGCGGAATGGGATTGTTGCTTTGCCATCCACCGCAGGCGTACTGATAAAAATCCACACACGCATCGACGCTTTTGTCCATCGCAGTGAGATCAAGACTTGGCGTGTATGGAAATCCAGGGTCCTGGTTGTTCTGCGCGCCCTGCGCCGGCGCGTATGAAGACAAAACGAGAATGAGAAACAGAATTGATCGTTTGACCATGATTTTGTACTCCGCACCGTCTAGCGGGCTGCTGAACAACGCTTTCGAAACGACGAATGCACTGTAGCGGCGGTCCGCGAAGCGCCAGCGCGAAGGCGCGCAGCCTCAAGAAACAGACCACCGCTACAGTAGATTTTAAAGGGCATGAAAGTCGTTGTGTACAGTAAAGGCTTAGTCCAGGCGAGAGTCAGTAGCTGCCGGTGATGTAAAAAACTGTCAAGCCCAGCGCGACGACACCCATCGCGATCCACAGAATTCGGGAATTCAGGTGTGCGCCCCCTCCCACTTCATGGAGTTGCGGCGGCTGTCCATGGCGAGATTCGCCAGCCGGTCGGCTTCCTTGTTGTCCTCCCGTCGGACATGTTCGATCGAGAACTGGGGGATGAGTTCGATCCAACGTAAGGCGCTGTTGTGAAGAAGCCGGATGCCTTCATTCTTCACTTGGTATTCGCCTTTGATTTGCTTCACGACTAACTCGGAATCGGCGAAAACCCGAAGCTCTTGACATCGCATGAAAACCGCGAAGCGTAGAGCCTCAAGAAGGGCCGAATATTCCGCATAGTTGTTCGTTCCGGTGCCTAGATATTCGGCGATCCGCACAACGCCGGGAAAGTACACGCCGATACCCACCTCGCCCGGATTGCCGCGCGAGCCTCCGTCGATATACGCGGACAACTTCATTTATGCGACTTCGAAGGGGTGATCAAGATTTTCCGGGTTATAGAGGATGCGCTGGCAGGCATCGCACGCGATGATCTGATCGTTAGGGCGGATTTCCTGAAAGACTTGGGGCCGGATCCGGACCTGGCAAATTTCACAGACCTCATTGCGCGCTGCGGCCACAGCGATTCCGCCGCGGGCCTTGCGGACGCGCTCGTATCGTGGCAGCAAGTCGGACGATATCGAGATTTCAAGCCCTTTGCGTTCCTTCAAATAGGACTCCAAAGCGCTCAGATCGCGCTGGTTTTGTTCGATGAGCTGCGTTCGTTCTTGATCGACCTTCTGCTGATCTTCCTTCAATCGCGCCTCAGCAGCTTTGATATCGACCTGCGACGATTCGGCGTCCATCATCAAGTTCAGAACTTCATCCTCGATCCTCCGGATGGCATTCTGCGCATGCTCGATTTCATGCTGAAGCGCGCGGTATTCGTCATTGGTCTTCACTGCCATCATCTGATCGCGGTATTTCGAAATCTTGGTCTCGATGGAGCTGATCTCGCTTTCGAGCTTTTTGCGGGTGCTCTGATTGCTCTTGGCCTTTTCCTTTGCGGACTCCAGCGCGGCCTGGGCCGAGCGTAATTTTTCATCGAGAGCCTTGGAAATTCCGGGGAACTTATCAATTCTGGTGCGGAGTTCTTGAATCGCGAGGTCAATCGTTTGGAGTCTGATAAGCTGCTTTAAATCGTGATTCATCGTCTAACAAGTGGGCCCAGTAGGACTTGAACCTACGACTGCCCGGTTATGAGCCGGGAGCTCTAACCGACTGAGCTATGGGCCCCTGAAGATGACAATTGAACAGTGAACATTGAACATTCTTTAGGAAATGTTCATTGTTCACTGTTCAATTGTCATCTTACCTCAGTCCCGACCCGTCCCATCCAGGAATGCGCGCAGCCGGCGGCTGCGACTGGGATGCCGCAATTTCCGCAGAGCCTTGGCTTCGATTTGGCGGATGCGTTCGCGAGTGACGGCAAAGTTCTGACCGACTTCTTCCAAAGTATGTTCGGTTCCGTCCTCGAGGCCGAAACGCATCTTGATGACGCGCTCTTCGCGCGGCGTGAGGGTGTTCAAGACCTGCTCGGTCATTTCTTTCAGGTTGATATTGATCACGGCATCGGCGGGTGAAACGACACCGCGATCTTCGATGAAATCGCCGAGATGGGAATCTTCCTCTTCGCCGATCGGCGTCTCCAAGGAAATCGGCTCCTGCGCAATCTTCAAAACCTTCCGGACTTTGGATACCGGAATGTCCATGCGCTTTGCGATTTCCTCGCTTGTAGGCTCGCGGCCGAGTTCCTGGACGAGAGCACGAGACGTCCGGATCAGTTTGTTGATCGTCTCGATCATGTGCACCGGAATTCGGATGGTGCGTGCCTGATCGGCAATCGCCCGCGTGATGGCCTGGCGGATCCACCATGTGGCATAAGTGGAAAACTTATAGCCGCGCCGGTATTCGAATTTATCCACCGCCTTCATCAACCCGATGTTGCCTTCCTGAATGAGATCCAGGAACTGCAGTCCGCGATTCGTGTATTTCTTGGCGATGGAAACGACCAGGCGGAGGTTGGCTTCGACCAGTTCGCGTTTGGCGACTTCCGCCTGCACTTGCCCTTGCATGATGGTCTGCAACGTGCGCTTCAGTTCGAGGGCACTGGATTTGGTGTCATCTTCCATCGCCGCAATCTGCGATTTGACGTGCCGGATGTCCTTCTGGATTGCCTTGCGATACTCCTTTTTCGTGTGATCCGCTTTGCGTTCAAGGCGGCTGAGCTCCTGCTCCAGCGGCCGCATCTTCTCGACAGTGCCCTTCATCAGACCAACGAGGCGCAATTTTTCGGAGGTCGAAAACTCCAGGGAGCGAACAAGCTCCGAAAGCTTCACTCGGGTTCTGGCCAGATTCCAGTAAGCACGGCGGTACGGTCCTTTCTTGGTTTTGGGGACCGTCTCGAGTTTTGCCCGGAGCTGGCTGACCTTTTTATACGTTTTATTGATCTGCTCGATGATTTCCAGCGTTTCCTGATGTTTCTCTTCGATCTTCTCGTCGGTGAGTTCCTCGTCACTGAACTGCAGGATGTCCTTGATGATGCTGGGATCCGTCATCAGCTGGTCCCCGAGCGCAATGATCTCCCGAACAATGACGGCGGAACGAGAGAGCGACTTCAAAACCGTCATCTGTCCCCGCTCGATGCGTTTTGCGATCTCGACTTCACCGTCGCGTGTGAGCAATGGCACGGTTCCCATCTCGCGCAAATACATGCGCACGGGATCGTTGGTCTTTTCCAGAGCCCCCGGCGTCAGGTCCAGTTCAATATCTTCGGGCTGTTCTTCGAATTTCTTTGCACCGGCCACTTTGTCGAGTCCGGCAAAGCTTTGGTCGTCGGTATCGATCACTTCGATACCGGCGGTCCCAAACGCCGAAAATAGGTCGTCCAGATCCTCGGCCGACGCGCTGATTTCGGGAGGGAGTAGATCGCTGACTTCGTCGTAAAGGAGGTATCCTTTCTCCTTTCCGATATCGATGAGCTTCTGGACTTCGTCGTACTTTTCCTCGAGTCCGCCCAACGACTCTTCTACAGCCACGGCGGCGGAGCGCTTTGGATTCACTTCGGCGCCTGCAGGGTGTTGTTGTTTCTTCTGATTGCCTTTGTTCATGCCTTTATTCACTAATAAGCGGCTCTTTCGTCTTTTCAAGCTTTAAACGCCTCCCGCACGGCTTTTTTCAGCGATTATTCTCATGTGCCTTTCCATCGACTGGACCAATTCGGGAGGGGCGCCACCTGATCCGCTGTACTGTTTGAGCACTTCCCGGATCTCCCCTATCTTTTTGACGTGATAGGCATCATTGAGTCGCTTGACAGAAGCCAGTACTTCATCGCCGGAAATACGGCCAAATGGTTCTAGGAGCGCTGCTCGCACTTCCTTGCGAAGTTGTTCATCCTGGATGTCTTCGAGGGCGTTTTCGACGTTTCCGCCGGGGTTATGGACGATATTTCGGAGCACCGGCGCCGACCAGACTTCCGATAAAAACTCACCCTCGAAGCAGGCCCGCAAGTCTTTTGCAATTTCGGGCGCCTGCATCAGAGCGTGTATTAACTGCTTTTCCGCGAGCGTCAGTTTGCGTTCCGGTTCGATCACGCCTCTTTTGCGGACGACCGGACGGATATCCGGCGGCCGTGGTGTCAAGCGCAGCCGCTCCAGAATCGCGCTTTCCGGAACCTTAAATCCTTCAGCCACAGCGCGCGCGACTTCGAGTTGTTCAATACGGTCTTGAATTTTTGCGACGTGTTCGACGACATCGTGGACGGCAGCCGCCTTCATGGCCGGTTCCTTCAAATCGTATTGGTGTGCGGCCTCGGCCATAAGGTATTGCCAGAAATAAGGGGCATTTGCCAATAACCGTCTATAAACTTCAGCGCCTTCTTTCCGGACGAAATCATCCGGGTCCAACCCCCCGCTCAGTTTGAGGATTCGAATTCGCAAGGCCTTCGCAAGCAGCAAATCGATCGAGCGGCGCATTGCGTTCTGACCCGCAGCATCCGGATCGTAGTTCATCACGACCTCGGGCACATAGCGAGCCATGATCGCCACCTGCTGCTGGGTCAAACTCGTACCGCAGGATGCCACAACGTTTTCGATTCCTGCCTGGTGCAGACTCAAGCAGTCGAAGTAACCCTCGACAACAACAAGGCGGCCGGCCTTCTGAGCCGCGTCCCGTGCGAAATGCAGCGCGTAAAGTACATTCGACTTCGAGTACAATCGCGACTCGGGCGAGTTGAGATACTTTGGCTGAGCGTCGGCAGCCAGGGCCCGCCCTCCAAATCCGATCGGCCTACCTCTCTCGTTCCAGATCGGAAACATCAGCCGGCGGCGAAATCTGTCGTAAACTTCTCCAGTGTCGTTTTTAACAAACAAGCCACTGTCCAAGGGGTCTTTGAGCCGTAAATAGTTCAACAATCCGGCTGCCGGCGCATACCCGAGGCGAAATCGCTCGACGTATTGCGGCTGGATTTGCCGCTTTTCCAAAACCTGCTTTGCCGGAGCCGCCTCATCCGCTGACAGCTTCTGATGGAAATACGATGCAGCGCGCTCATAAATTTCAAAAAGTTGCTGCCGCTCTTCGAATTTTTGGTCCTCCAGCCCCGGGACGGCCGGGATGGGAACGCCACATTTCTCGGCGACGATACGCACGGCTTCAGGAAAGGAAACTTTCTCGGCCAGCATGACGAATGCGAAGACGTCGCCTCCTGCACCGCAACCAAAACAGTGAAATATTTGTTTCTCTCGGTGGACTGAAAACGAAGGTGTTTTTTCCGAATGAAACGGGCACAGCCCTTTGAATGCGCTCCCTGCGCCTTTCAGGCTCATATAATCCGAAACCACTCGGACGATATCGGCAGAACGACGAACGGTTTCGGTAAAGTGGTTCATTAGGCTGCCGTGGGAGTCAAAAAAACGAAATTGTATAAGTTATACGTTTTGACCGAAAAATTTCAAGCCTAAATTAGTCCCGTAACGTCACGATAGTGACGCCACGGCCGCCTTCCGAGTGGGGAGCGGACTCAAAACGGCTGACATGGGGGTGCTTGGTGAGCCAGTCTGCAATCGCCTGGCGCAAAGCACCCGTACCCATTCCATGCACAATCCGGACCGGATTAACTTGGGCCAGAAAAGCGTCGTCCAGGAACTTGTCCGCGATATCCAGGGCTTCATCCACCTTCAGTCCAATGACGTTGATTTCGGCTTTTTCCAGTTGCTTCGGCGTGATGTTCAGCTGAACGTGTTGGGGAAGCTTCGGCCCCACATTCTCAATGACTTCGAGATCATCCACCGGCCTGCGGAGCTTAATGTTCCCCACAAGGACTTCGGCTTCTCCATCCTTAATCGATGCGATTGTGCCCGTAACCGCCAACGATACCACCCGTACCCTTTGCCCCTCCGCCTCTGGGAGACGGCGCCGCGCTGGAAGCGCGGCGGGTGAGGGCGCCAATTTCGACGTTGGCCCGATCTTCTCCTTCTCTCTGCTCAGCTCTCTGGCGGCCTCTGCCTTCACGTTCGCCAGCTTCTTCTGATACTTCTTGACCGATTCCTCTCCGGCCGACTCCAACTCCCGCGAAGCTTTCTCCGACATTTCCCGAACGATGCCTTCGAGTTTCTTTTCGACCCTCGCGATTTCCTGCTTATGCTGCTCCGTCAACTGATCGAGTTCTTTTCGCTTCCAGTCCTCAAAGTCTTGACGTTCTTTTTCGAGCCGAAACTTTTCGTGTTCGAGGTCCGTCACGCGCTGCTTCAACTCCTCGACGTAGTGGGCCGCTTCCAGGTCTGCCGTATCCAGATAGCCGATAGCCGATTCCAGCACGGGCCGGGGCAACTGAAGCCGCTCTGCAATTTTCAATCCGCTCGACGCCCCAGCCAGACCGTGAATCAGCCGGTAGGTCGGTTCCAAGGTGATCTCATTGAACTCCATTGCCGCATTGGCAACGTCCGGCGTCGTCTCCGCATACACCTTCAACCGGTTGTAATGGGTTGTGGCAATCGCTAAGGCGCCGATTTCGCGGAATTTTTCGAGAACGGCACGCGCAAGAGCAGCACCCTCGCCCGGTTCGGTGCTGCTTCCGATTTCATCAAGTAACACGAGCGACCGGACCGTTGCGGATTCGATCATCGACTTTATGGCCAGAACGTGCGCTGAAAATGTACTGAGATGATCTGTAATCGACTGCTGATCGCCGATGTCGGCCAGGATGCGGTCGAATACCGGCAAGGTCGCTTCCTCAGCGGGAACAGGAATGCCGGACTGGGCCATCAGAGCGAAGAGACCAACGGTCTTGAGAACCACTGTTTTGCCTCCGGCATTCGGACCGCTAATCACCAGAATTCGCCGATTCGTGTCCATGTCCAGAGAGACAGGCGCCACACACCCCTTTTCACGCCGGAGGTTATCTTCCAACAGCGGGTGACGCGCGTTAATCAGGCTGAGCAGCAAGCCCTGGGAAAAGGCCGGGCTCACACAGTTGAAATCGCGGGCGAAACGCGCTTTCGCGAAGACCAGCTCGATGTACGCTGAAAGCGAGCACGCATGCTGCAGTTGCGCCGTGCTGGCTTGAATCAGAACCGTCAGCTCGGCGAGGATTCGGGCGATTTCGACTCTCTCTTCATCCTGAAGCCGGACCAGTTCATTGTTCATCTCGAGAACGGCAAGGGGTTCCATAAACACAGTCGCTCCACTCGAGGGGGAACGTGCCGCTGAGAGAGCCCTACGGATCCGCGCCAGTTCGGGACTATATTTGTCGTCCACTTCACCGTTTTGAATCGCGCGCCCAAGATGCTTCCCGAGTTCCCGAAGATCAGGAAGCCGCTGCCCGGTTTGCGCAAGCTTCGGGAATTTTTCTCGGTCTTCTTTCCACCGGACGCGCAGCCCTTCCACTTGCGCTACAAAGACCTGGATCGCCTCGATCTCAGGGATTTCCAGCGTGACGCCTTCGACCGACAATTTCTCGAGTACCTGCCCAAGCAAAGCAATATCCTGGAAAGGCACACGATGTTCTCGCAGATACGATATCGCTTCGGCTGTAATCGCGTGTTCGGATTCGAGCTTCTGCTCATCGGCTATGGGCGCAAGGTCATCCAGCGCAAACTTCCCGGCCTCAGTCGAAATATAGCGGCCAACCAGGTCTTTCAATCGGTAATATTCAAGGGCGGCGAGCGAGAAATCCATGCGAGCTTATAGACGGTTTATCAAGCTGGCGACGACAGCCGCGCCATAACCGTTGTCAATATTGACGACAGTAACGTTTGAAGCGCAACTGTTCAGCATACCGAGCAGTGCGGCGACCCCGTTAAAGCTGGCACCGTAGCCCACGCTCGTGGGAACTGCAATAACAGCAACAGAGACGAGTCCCCCCACGACACTGGGCAGTGCTCCCTCCATACCTGCAACGACGACGATGACACGCGCCTTCGCGAGACGCTCGCGCCGGTCCAGCAGCCTATGGAGACCAGCGACGCCGACGTCGTATAGTGAATCGACTTCGTTCCCCATGACCTTCAATGTGACAACTGCTTCCTCGGCAACGGCCATGTCGGACGTACCGGCCGAAACAACCATCACAGTGCCTTTGCCCAAAATCTCCTTGGTCTTATGGATCACGATCGCCCTTGCGTTGTCGTAGAACTCGGCTTCGGACGCGATTTGCTTCACGCGTTCAAAGTGAGCCGGAGTTGTACGTGTAACCAGAATGTTGTGTTTGTTTTTGTACATGGCCTCGACAATTTTTCCGACTTGATCGACGGTCTTGCCCATGCCGAATACCACTTCCGGAAAACCCTGTCGAAGCATGCGATGATGATCCACGTTTGCGAATCCTAGATCCTCAAACGGAAGTGTACGCAGACGGTGCAAAGCGTCGGCGCTGGAGATTATTCCTGCTTTGAATTCTTCCAAGATGGCTCGGATCTGTTCTTCAGTCATGTTTTGATGAACAAATGACAATTACAGGAGATGCAGCTCCCTATAACATTCTAACGGACGAAGCGGTCTATTGAGAGGATCACGAAACAGGGCGTGAATGTCTTTGCGGGAAATGCGAGATTGCATGTAGGCAATATAGAGCCGGCGTCCCAGAGCATAGCCAAGCAACTGTGCAAGCATTCGCATCATTTTCTGATTACCGGCTTTAGCTTCGATCGCTGAACGCAATGCCACAAAATGCTGAGCGCCCGGACGCGTTCGGGGATCAATAAGAAGTTCGATCGCGCGTGTGAGCTGCTCGTTCCGGCCAATCTGGCTCAATACCCGCTCCGCAAGCGATTCGATGCCGCCTCGAGACGAGTCCAGAACCTTGGAACAGAAATATCCCAAGCCATGCTCGATGACATTTACAAAAAATTGGTCGCGCGGGGCCCGTTCAACCGGCTTGCCGAGTTCACCGCGGCACGCCTGATGGATGAATCGCGCGAATTCCTCGGCTGCATTGCCGAGTTCGAATTCTCCAGCCCACACCGAATCGAACTCGAGCAAGGACATCAAGCTTGCGGCGTGTTTGTCCAAGGCTAGAAAGTTCATCATGATTTCCATCAGGGTTTGCGCGAGAAGCGTCCAATCGCCACATGAATCTTCCTCGATGCATTTGTGCAGGTATTGGCGGAAAGACTCATATTTCTCGATGGGTGTTGCATTGAACACGCAGTAGCAACCCTCTCGCACACGCACCGCTCGGGCCTGATGGAAACCCGTCTCCTGGAGTTTCCAGTAGAGCGCATCGATATTCTGAACGACGAACAATTCCTTCGATTCAATTCCTTTCCTGCCGAGTATCGCTCGAACGCGCCGGGGCAAATGATTGCTTGCAAGATGCGATTCGCCGAAAATGACGACTAACGTCTGCTCCGGATCGTTTGCGAGAAGACGTGCCACGCGCCGAGCGACACCAAGGTCGCGCCGGCTGATGCTGCGCATGTCATTTCGAGGATGGCAGTCCGCGCCGTAGATCGGAATATGCAGTTCACGGGCCGCCTCGAAAATCGTTTTATACCCCTCCCAATCACAGCCCCATTCCTCGCGGTAATGGATCCGGTCGAGAAACTCTTGTTCCGAAATTTTGCCGGCCATCCAACGGGTGAGCACTTCTTGATTTCGGGCAAATACAGGTTCAACAGCGACGGCAATATTGTTTTTGCGGGTCTTCAGTTCCCGGAGAAATTCCGAGGCATAGGTTTGGCTACGCGTAAGCGCGTGATAATCGCCGATCCAAATTAAGTTTGCCCGCCGCGCTGCTTCTAGAATCTCGGCGGGAGCGACCACCGATTCGAAGGTTTGGAATTCGCGAGTAAATTCCTGGATATATTTCTGGCTGGGCGACGCACCGATCTCGCCAATATCGTTTTGGATGCGGCGAACAGCCTCTCGTTTGAGGGCCGTGACCTCTTTCAGCCGCTGTCGGGAATACGTCATAGTGAGTTAGACTTATGACACCTCATATAGGGAGCTAACTGTTGATTTTGCGTAAGTTACAAATAACCCTCGACATGATTAAGTTCGAGCACACCATCTTCGCTTTGCCCTTTGCATTTATAGGGGCATTGTTGGCGCGAAAGGGGTTACCAACGGCTTGGCAATTGACCTGGATCGTACTTGCAATGATTGGGGGCCGGAGCGCCGCAATGACTTTCAACCGGATTGCAGACGTCCGTTACGACAGGTCCAATCCACGAACCCGCAAACGGGCTTTACCGCAAGGCACCCTGTCGATGGGGTTCGCCGTCGTTTTTACGATTGCCATGTCCCTTCTGTTTGTTTTTGCGGCGTGGCAACTCAATTCATTGTGCTTTTACCTGTCCTTCCCGACGCTGGCAATCCTGCTTCTATATTCGTACACTAAGAGATTCACATGGTTGAGCCATGTCGTGTTGGGTTTCGGAGTGGGTTGCGCCCCACTCGCTGCATGGTTGGCGATAGATGGCGAATTTGCATGGCCTCCGGTTTTCCTGAGTGGCGCTGTCACGTTCTGGGTAGCTGGATTTGACTTGATCTATGCGCTGCAAGACGTCGAATTTGATCGGAAGGCGAAACTGTTTTCCCTGCCTTCGAGATACGGTGTCGCTCCGGCGCTGCGTGTATCCAGTGTTTTTCATGGCGCGACGGTCATCCTGTTGATCGCGACAGCCGTAATCACGAATTTGGGTTGGATGGCCTACGCGGGGATCGCCGTGGTGGCGAGCATTTTGTATTGGGAGCATCGGCTTGTGACGCCGGAGGACCTGAGCCGAATCGACGTCGCTTTTTTTAATCTGAACGGTTACGTCAGCATTCTCTTACTTCTCACGTTTGCGGGAGATATCTTAATAAGGTGACACAGTTCTACATAGCGATGGCTCTGATTCTTCCGCCTGAACGCACGCATTTCTTTCAGCTTCCTGCGATCGATCACTGGAACAGTCTTTATAAGCTGAGCGCTTTCGACATTTTCATCCTAATCCCATATCTCACGATCCTGACCATGCTCGCCGTTTATGGTATTCACCGGTACCATCTGGTGTTTCTTTATTTGAAACACAAGGACAGGACCGCGCACCCGAACGCAAAGCTGGAAGAAAAACCGCGAGTGACGATACAACTGCCGATCTATAACGAAATGTACGTTGTGGAACGTCTGGTCGAGGCAGCTTGTCGGGTACGCTACCCGCGTGAACTTTTGGAGATTCAGGTTTTGGACGACTCTACCGATCGCACTGCCGAAATTGCCGCTGCCTCGGTGCGCAAATATCGCGAAATCGGGTTCAATATCCATCACGTCCACCGGGCCAACCGTAAAGGTTTCAAAGCGGGTGCTCTGGAAAACGGTTTGAATTTCGCGACAGGCGAACTGATTGCGATTTTCGATGCGGACTTCATTCCCCCACCGAATTTTCTCGAAGACGTTGTGGATTATTTCAGCGATCCGCAGGTTGGAATGGTTCAGGCGCGTTGGGGTCATATCAATCGCGAATATTCTTTGCTCACGCAAGTGGAGTCGGTCATTCTTGACGGCCACTTCATCATCGAACACG
>WNGG01028124.1_pt1 | contig 12324 bp, 11 predicted proteins | sample 5400661 | NCBI WGS metagenome assembly WNGG01 (sample SAMN13153372, study PRJNA577476) | soil metagenome | isolation source: 100 cm soil or saprolite under Garry oak tree replicate 1 | place: USA:California | collected 2016-06-15 | reverse complement strand
CTCGGGATTCATGTACTCGGCTATGGTGTCGCCGACGTACCAGCGAACGGAAAACCACGCTCCCATCAGCGCCAGCACAATGGGCAGGAGCAAAAGCACGCGTCCCAGCAGGCCACGCGTGCTCATGTGGATCAACTGATCAGGCATGGATGGATTTCGGATTGCGAATTTCGGATTGTTGAATTTCAGACCTAATCAGAAATCCGAGATCTGAAATCCCAACGCGGCAATCCGAAAATCTCTTTAGTCCTTTAGCTCTTCTATTCTGATGCGCATCCGCTTGAGCACAATCTGTTCTTCCTTGCAGCAACGTTGTAGTTCACGGACGCGCTCTTCGGACATTCGCGAACTCGAGATCAGCACTTCGTCAATCTCGTGTTGCCGACACGCGGTGGCGAGCGCGCCGTTGCCGCCGAAAACTTTGAGACCGTGGATTACTTTGCCCACTTTCGTGGCGTCATCATCGAGAAAACCAATCGGCGAATATTGCCATTCGCGATTGTTCAGAAGTTCGCGCAACAACAACTCGCCGCCATCACCCGCTCCGTAGATCAGGACGCGGCGTCCGCCCAGGCTGTCGGAGACCGGCAAGACCTGGCGGAACAGACGAAACGCCAGCCTGCTGCCGGCAAGCAACATGAACATCAGCAGCGCGTCGATCACGAAGATGGTGCGTGAGTACCCCTGGAAACGAAACGCAAACAGGATGGCGATCACACTGACGATCGAACTGACAGCCACAGCCTTTGCAAAGACGATAAGATCGTCAACGCTGGTGTAGCGCCAGATGCCGCGGTAGACACCCATTATCAGAAACGTGGCCATCTTGATGAAGACGAGGACGGGCAGCGTTCGCAGGAAAAGATTCCAGGCCGGGCTGCCCGAGAGGGCGCCAAACTTCACGGCATACGCCGCCCAGTAAGCCAAAATGATCAAGACGACATCGAGCAACACTTCGAAGATGCGGCGCTTGTAAGAAACGTCAACCAGAAACGTGTAGAGCGGCTTCTGCTTTAAGACGAGGTCTCGTTCCTTTTCGTCATAGACTTTGACGCCGGCGAGATAGACACCGAGCAACGTAAGCAGAATGGTGAAGCCGGCAATTGCCGCCAGACTGACATCAAGTTTCATCTGCCGCACCAGCATTGCCAGCAAACCGGAGAGCGCCGCGAATCCATACAGCATCCAAACCGCGCGCCGCTCTGACATGCCCAGCGCCACCAGCCGATGCGAGGTGTGATCTCGTCCGCCTTGCGATGCCGCGCGACCGGAAAACTTGCGCAAGACCGTCACAAACGTCGTGTCAAAAATCGGAATGAACAGTACCAGGATCGGAACCGCGAGGACCGGCAGAAAACTTCTGGAGCGTCCACCCGATACATTGACGAGCGCGGCGCTCGCCAGGAAGAATCCGATAAACATCGAGCCGCAGTCGCCCATGAAGATCGAAGCCGGATTCGAGTTGTAAATCAGAAAGCCCAACAACGCCGCGGCAAAAATCGCCAGCGTCAAAGCCTCAGTCGGCTGCCCGCTGATCGCAAAGCTGACGGTAAGAAAGCACGAAGCGATCGTTGCGATTCCGGCTGCGAGTCCGTCCATGTTGTCGAGTAGATTGATGGCGTTCGTAATGCCGATTAGCCAGAAGATGGTGATGGCCAGGTTCACCGAAGCTGACCGGGTCCACGGCAGACTCAAACCGTAATAGATCACATACGCGGCGCCCATAATCTGGCCGATCAGTTTTTGGTAGGGTTTGGTATGGACGAGGTCATCAGCTAAGCCAACGAGGAAGAGAAACGTGCCCGCGTTGATGACGATGTAGCCGTAGGTCGAATGCGGTGTCGCATTCCGAATGAACACTAGATAGGCAATCGTAACGGATAACCAGATCGCTGCGCCGCCCAGCATCGCCGTCGGCTTCTTGTGCCAACGATCTGTTTTCGGTTGCGCGACCATTCCCCTTCGTCGCGCCAACGCGCGCACGAGCGGAGTCAGGGCCGCAGACAAAGCAAATGACGCGGCTACTGCGATAATTTGAGATCGGGTGAATGGCATCTGCCTGGTAACGCAATGACTGGCCGTAAATCAGTTGTGGTCTCAGTTCTCAGTGCCGTAGGCACGGAATTTTTTCGTCAATTCTACCTGACGAATCTTAGCCCCGTGAGGTGTGACATGTCGCCCCTCACGGAGCTTTAGTTCCTGGGAAAGCTCGCTACTCCAATAAACCTCCGGCTCCTACGGAGCTGAAGTACGCTGAAGATTATTGGCCATCAATACCGGCCGGCCGCTTTGATAATCGATCACACTCTGGAGAATACCATCGAGTGGCATTGTCGGGCGGAAACCGACGAGCGCGCTCACTTTTGAAATGTCCGGAATGCGGCGCGGCATGTCTTCAAAGCCTTCCTCGTAAGCTTCATCGTATGGCACGAAAACTATTTCAGATTCGGACCGCGTCAGTTTCTTGACCCTCTGTGCCAGTTCGAGAATCGTTATCTCTTCGTTCGAACCGATATTAAAAACTTCGCCGACTGCGTCTCCGTGGTCCACCAGCTTGATCAGCGCACCGACAACGTCGCCCACATAGCCGAAGCAACGCGACTGTTTGCCGTTCCCGTAAACCGTTATTGGACGTCCGGCCAGCGCTTGTTTGACGAACGTCGGAATCACCATCCCGTACTGTCCGGTCTGCCGCGGGCCAACGGTATTGAAGAGCCGCACGATGACCGTGGGCAGTTTCCTTTCGCGCCAGTAGGCCAGCGCCAGAAACTCATCAATGGCCTTCGAGCAAGCATAACTCCAGCGCCCCTTCGTGGTCGCGCCCATCACCAAATTGCCGTCCTCACGAAATGGGACTTCAGCGCTGAGGCCATAAACCTCCGACGTTGAAGCAATCATGACCTTCTTCTTCTTTTTGTTGGCGAGCGAAAGCACGACTTCGGTGCCGTGCACGTTTGTTTCGATCGTGCGCACCGGGCTCTCAACGATCAGCTTGACGCCCACCGCCGCCGCCAGATGAATAACGACGTCGCATTGATCGATCAGCTCAGCAGTCACCGGTTGATTCTGCACGGCTTCGATCGTGTAATGAAAGCGTGGCTGATTTTTCAGATGCTGAATGTTTCGGATGCTGCCGGTTGAGAGGTCGTCGATGACAAAAACCTCGTCACCGCGTTGCAGGTAAGCTTCGGCGAGATGTGATCCGATAAAACCTGCTCCCCCTGTGATTAGTAGGCGCAAATGTCAGGCTCCTTTGACGGCTGAGTGGATTTGCAAGCGATGATTTTAACGCAACGGGCGCTCAGGAACTCGCGACGGCGAAGGTTTTCCTTTGCGACCTTTGCGATGAACTTTGCGGCCTTTGCGAGAAAGTGCTCCAGGTTCAGACTCGTGACTCCAGACTTCTGTCCGACGATCTCGCCTTCACAGTTGCCGGCTTTGTTCGAACCAATTGTTGATACAAACTCCGCACGTCATCCAACAATCTTTCTTTCGAATAATTCTCCGTCACAAATCTGCGTCCGCCTTCGCCGATCTGCATGCGCAATTCCTCATCACCTATCAGCCGCGCCAGCCCCGCCGCAAAACCTGCCGCATCATCGGGGCGAACGCGAATGCCTCGCCGACAAGTTGAATACGAAGAAGTGGCATCGTCATTCACATCAACGTCGCCGAGCAAATCGACCACGCCGCCGACTCCCGTCGCAATAACGGGCCGCGCATTCAGCATCGCTTCGATTAAAGTCAATGGCGTGCCCTCGTTGCGCGAGGTCAACGCGACCACATCAAGCGCCGGATAAAAGAATTCCGGATCCTTTCGCGTGCCGGTGAACACTACGTCTTCCATCAAGCCGAGGGCGCGAACCTGCTCTTCCAAACGAAGCCGCAGGTGTCCATCGCCAATCACGACGAAGCGCACGCGCGCGCGCGACCCTGCCTGTTCTTTGTAGAGGGCCGCGGCCCGAAGAAACAGAGCGTGATTCTTGATCGCCGTCAGCCGACCCACTATGCCAACGAGAATGTCTGAATCATCCGCACCCAACTCATCGCGGAATCGCCCGCGACGCTTTGTCCAATTTGCGAACAGTTGCGTATCAAGTCCCAGACGTATTACGGCAAACTGATCCGCACTGCCAACGCGAAACTGTTCGTTTATCTCGCGTCGTTGTTGCTCACTGATAACGACCAGGCGATCTGTACCCAGGCGCGCCAACGCCTTTTCGATATTCACAAAGGCACGCGTTTTCAACCGGCCATAGTAACTGTGAAAGATGTGACCGTGGTAAGTATGAACAAATTTGCAACTGCGCGGCCGTCCCACGAATGTTCCCGGGGTCAGCCAACGATAGAATAGACCCGCGACGCGACCTACTGTGCCTGCCTTCGCGGTATGCGTATGCACGATGTCTGGTCGCTCTTTGACAAACAACCGGTACAACTTCCAGATCGTGAGCGCGTCTTTGATTGAAACCTCACGACTCATCTCAGAGATGAACAACGGCTTGACGCCCATCTCTTCGGCAAAGTAACCCATATCATCTTCGCCTGGCGGCACGGTACCGGCGACGAGCAGCGTCTCGCACTCCGCATCCCGCAAGCCAGCCGTCAGCCAGACGACGTGCTTCGCCGGTCCACCAACGTTCAGTCGAGCGATGACGCGAACGATCTTCATAGTGCATTTCCGATTGCCAATTGCCGATTGCCAATTGGTTTGTAGCTAATCGCCGTTGCTAATGCGGGTCACGCGCGAATCCCAACCTTTGTCCTGGGGGCGTTTCAAATCGGCACTCGGCAATTGGCAATCGACAATGATTTAGTCCATCCGAAATATCGTCTCCGGATCGTCTTCGTGCCGGATCTCGTCCACCTCTTCGCGCTTGCCTTTGCCCGCGTAAAGACGATTCGGGCAGTTGATGACGAGGCCAGGAACTGCTCCAACATTCTGGTACGCATGAACGACTCCCAACGGCACCAGCACCGATTTTGGATTGTCTTCGCCGACGACCAGCGTCATCACGTGATCGAGAGTTTTGGAGTGACTGCGGTTGTCCCACATTCTAAGCTTGAAATTCGACGGCCCAATGAAGCAGAAAAGATCGGCCTGGTCTACGTGTTCGTGCGGGCCGCGCGTGACGCCCGGCTCGGTTGAAGAGATGTAGGCCATCGCCGGACAAAACTCTTCAGTCAGTTCGTCCTGGCGAAACAGTTCGGTCAGCCAGCCGCGCTCATCCGTGAACTTGCGCAGGTCGCGCACCACCACTCCATCGATCGCGCCTTCCGTAAAGCCTTCAGGCCTTGGTGCCGATTTCGACATTATGCTCCAGCTCCAGTTTGTTCGCGCCTGTCTCAGCCACGAGATTTGAAGCGCGCTGCAAACTTTCAAAAGTGCCGGCGTCAGTCCACCAGCCTTCCAGTTTGTCCCACGTCATCTCGTTGCGCTCGATGTAGGCGTTGTTGACGTCGGTGATCTCCAGCTCGCCGCGGCCCGAAGGTTTCAACGTACGCACTATGTCATAAACCTCGCCGTCGTACATGTAGATTCCGATTACGGCATACTCCGATTTGGGCTCGCGCGGCTTCTCTTCAATGCGCACGACGCGCGGGCCATCGAGCACCGGGACGCCAAAACGTTCCGGGTCGGGCACCTGCTTCAAGAGCATCTTTGCTCCACGGCCCTGCTCGCGATACGCGGCGCAAGCGCGTCGGCGATGCCGCCTTCGCCCTCCTGGTAAGTGTAGTTGAGGTGTTTGAGCCCGAATGCTTTCCCGTTTCCCAGCAGCTTCAGAAAATCGCCCGCCGAATTCCCGCCCGTAACGATCATGATGTCGATGATGCCGGCATTCACCAGCGTTTGAATCGGGTAATAGATCATCGGCTGATCATAGACGGGCAGCAGGTGCTTGTTGGTTACGGCGGTCAGAGGCCGCAAACGCGAGCCCAATCCGCCGGCAAGTACGACGCCTTTCACTGAGGTGCCTCCGTACGAGTCAATCAATAAATCTTCGGAACCACAACTCGAGCATTAAGAGGGTCCAGAGCTGATGCGAGTAGTCGCGCTCGCGTCTGACATGTAATTCAACCAAACGCCGGATCGCTTCAGGCTTGAACAGTCCGCGTTTGAGCGCTTGCTCTGACAGAATCGTTTCGCGCAGAAACGGTTCCAGCTTTCCGCGAAACCAGTGACCGATAGGAACGCCAAATCCCATCTTTCGCCGCCCCAGATTCTCTGACGGCAAAAGCTTTCTGAGCACACGCTTCAGCAAGTATTTCGTTGTCAGTCCGCGCAGTTTCATTTTCTCCGGCAGGCTCGCCGCGAACTCGATCACTTCATGATCCAAAAATGGCGAGCGCGCTTCCAGCGAAACCGCCATCGTGGCAATGTCGACCTTGACCAGCAGATCGTTTGGCAAGTAAGTCATCGTGTCAGCCAGCAACGCGGCGTCGACAATTCCCGAACCATTGGCCAATGCAAACCACGGCTCGAGCAATGCGGACGAGGGAGCAGGCTCTGTCCGCCGACGAAAGTCGTCCGAATAGAGATCGCTTTTGGCTTCGCCGTCAAAGACGCTGATCCAGCGCAGATAACGATCGACCTTTGAAAGCGATGCGGCCTGAACAAATCGCTTTGCATCGCGTGCCCGGCTGCGACGCTTGTCCGACGACGGCCACATGCCGACGGCTTGATCGATCAAAGATTTACGGAGCACGCCGGGCAGTTTGAGGTATTTTTCGGCGAGTCGCATCGCGGCGTAACGCTCGTAACCCGCAAAACATTCGTCGCCGCCATCACCATTCAAAGCCACGGTTACGTGCCGTCGGGTTTCGCGCGCGACATAGTAAGTCGGAATCGCGGAAGAATCCGCGTACGGTTCGCCGTAGTGTTCGATCAAAGCCGGTAAGACTTCGAGCGCGTCGGGACGAACAATAAATTCGTGATGATCGGCGCCGACATGCTCGGCAACACGGCGCGCGTGATGCAGCTCGCTGAAGTCCTGCTCTTCGAATCCAATCGAGAAAGTCTTCACCGGCTCGCTCGATTCCTCGCTCATCAGCGCCACCACGGCGCTCGAATCGATGCCGCCTGAAAGGAACGCGCCGAGCGGGACTTCAGACATCAAGCGCACCCGAACCGCCGCGCGCAAGATCTCGATGGCCCGCTCGCCCGCTTCCTCTTCGCTGATCTTGAGCTTTCTGGAAAAGTCGGGTTGCCAGTAACGCTCGATTTTGATTTCGCCTTTTTTCCAACTGAGGCTGTGGCCCGGCTCGAGCTTCTTGATTGCCCGATAAGCGGTAAGGGGCGCGGGCACGCACATGAACGAGAGGTAATGATGGAGCGCCTCAGGCTCGATCTCCCGGCTGATCTCGGGATGAAGCAGCAGCGCGCTGAACTCGGAAGCGAAAACCAACTGGCCATTTAGCTGCGCATAAAGCAACGGCTTTTTGCCTACGCGATCTCGCGCGACAAACAACTCCTGCGTGCGCTCGTCCCAGATGGCAAACGCGAACATGCCGCGCAAATGTTTGGGGCAATCTGCTCCGTAGCGATCGTACGCGTGAATGATGGCTTCAGTATCGCTGTTGGTATAAAAAGTGTCGCCGAGTTTCTCGAGCTTTTCGCGCAGCTCGCGATAGTTGTAGATCTCACCGTTGAAAACGATCCACGCGGTGCGATCCTGATTGTGAATCGGCTGCTGGCCGCTCGCGAGATCGATGATCGCCAGCCGGCGCATCCCCAAGCCCACGGCGCCGCTGAAATAGAAGCCGTCGTCGTCAGGACCACGATGGCGAATTGCGTCGCACATCCGGCGGATCAGATGTTGGTCAACGTCGCGACCATCGTTTCGAACTATGCCTGCGATTCCACACACAATGTTTCTCTTGGAACAAGGACACGAAGCTGAACGCCGGGAACAGCTTCAGCCCTTGAATGACTGTCGAGTACAGACCTGACTATATTAGCGGACGTTCTTAGGCGCTGTCCAAAACCCTGTCGGATGAACAGTCGGCAAGTAGTTCGTAGGGTTGATGGCATGCTCATTGATCCGGATGGCCTGTGATCCTGCGCGCCAACTTTATTCCCCAGCGCCCAAGTAGCGGAATGCGGTGCACGCGCTCGCGCAACCGCATTGAGGCGGCCCCATGAGTCGCGAAGTCGATCTTCAACTGGCGCAGGTAGGCAGCAGCGGCGCGACCTTCACCATCGACATCACCATTGTCAGCGCTTCTGTGCTCCTCGATCACTTCATGATAGAGGCCAATCAGCTCGTCAATGATTGATTCATGCCCCACTGTTGCGCGCACCAGGTGGCTGACTGCGGCCGCGTCTGCCGCGTCGTAGCGGTTGATCTCCCGAAGAATGGTGTCGGCGTTCAGCGGCTCACACAGCGTTCGGATCCCAAAATTGAGCGGGCGCAGGCGTTCAAACTCCCGCGTGCTGACCATCGGTCCCACGCCCTTCGCGTCGCAGAGGACGACCGCCGCGCCTACCGCAAGCGCCTCCAACGCACAGCGCGCTTTTGCGAACACCAGGTCGTAGTCCGGCAGGATTTTCTCCGGCTGGCCAGTTGCACTCCTGGTGCCAGCGCCCAAAACGTCGAGTTCGATGTTCGCGCGCCTGCACGCCTCACGCACTGCCGGCAAGTGCGTCTCTTCACTTGCGTAATTACTAAAGACCAGCGCGCGCCGTGGTCGTGGTGTCAGTGGCGTTTGGCGTGGTTTGAAACGATCGAGATCCACGAAGTTGAGCAGCACGCGGATTTGTTCTTCCGGAATGCCGAAAAAACTCAAACGATCGCGACAGGCGTGATCCACCGCAACATAGCGCCGGATGCGCGGAAAACTAAGCGGAGTTTCCAGCCAATTCGTCGCACTATGGCAGAAGTGAATCGCCGGCGCCCGGGGAAAATGCAGCAAGGCCGTCATCGTCTCCATGTGATGATGTCCGTGAATGACATCCGGCGCGATCGTTAACGAGTTGAGATTGTCGACGACCGTAATCGCAGCGGCGCGCAGCTCGCGTGCGACGTCGCCGAGGATCGTACTGTAGACCAGTGGCTCGTATCCGCGCTTGAGCAGACCGATCGCGATGTCGCGCACATACACTTCCGAGCCGGCGCGCGCCGCGAGTGCGTTATTCGTGATGAGAACGCGCAGAGTCAACTTAGACCCTCCCGTTCACGCTCTGCCAAAGTGCTTCGGCCAGCGGAAGAAAATGCTCACGGTAACGGATGACCTCAGGATAATGTCCCGCGGCCACCTGCCTTTCACCATACTGTTCGTAGTAGGGTTTGTCGTCTCGGCCAAAATCAATCTCACGATTCGCGACCGGACGCAGGCATTCAACTCGAAACGCTTCGGCGGGATTGCTGACGATGGCGTCGTCAACTTCTGATTCAAGCTCGGCATAAGAACGTGCCGCAGCGATCTTGCGCGCGAATGCGTCGTCGTCGAGTTCAAGCTTGATAGAGTGATTGCCGCCGTTAATATCAGAGGTGCCGGTGAGCGGAAAATCGAAACTTGCGACTTCCCTGCCGCCAGATCGATTCGCCGTTGCCACCGCCGCCTCGATCACCAGGCGACAGACGTCGTGAGTGGGATTATAGCCTTCGAGTGCGTCACCGGCGACGTAATTTACCCGCTCATCGATTAGAAATCGAGCCAGCTCTCGCGACAAGTCCATGAAAAGAGCCGAGTCGGTTTTAAGGATCGCAGAGTAGGCCTGGCTGTCGGTCAGGCGTCCGTACCAGGAGCCCCGCCGCGACCCGATGCGATCGAGAATCCTGGTGGTTGAATTTAAGCGGGAACGCCCAGTCCGGCCCGAACCGTCAGTAACAACGAACACCGTCGGCCGCATGAGTTCGAGCCAGCGAAAGACGCGTAGCTCGTGGCCCGGATGGCCAATGACAAGCGCGGTTCTTTTATCAGGTGAAAGCATGATGAAGAGCCAGAGCCTACTCCTCGTGGCGCTTTGAAATCAATGAGCCCCTTCAATAATCCATCGCCTCAAATCACCTCTGATCAATAACAGAACCAGCGCGGGAATAATCGTTGCAACCAGACCACCAATTATGACTCGCGGCAGCAAAGAGCTAAGAAAGCGCAAGCTGCCGCCCCCGATAAGCAGGCCGGCGCCAGTGGCCATCAGTGTGGAGAGGGAAATTCGAAATAGCTTCATCGAGATCCCAGGAATAACATTTCGCAAGGCCAGGATGCGGTTTACGAAGGCGAACGCATATGCTATTACGCCGGCCCAGGCAGCGCCGACCAGTCCCATACTAATTATTAACGGATAGAGCAGCACGAGGAACACGATCGCCTCCAGGGTTTTTCCCGTAGCGACCTGTTTAGGCCGATTCAGGCCAAAGAAAACTGTGGTGATGATCAGAACAAGCCCCCGAAACGGGATAATCAAACTCAATACCCGCAGAGCCGTTCCCGCCGTTGTCCATCTGTTGCCAAAAAGGAGTTGAACTATCTCGCCGGCGAGCAGGAACATTGGGACAGTAATGGTAATCAGAATCAGCGATGAGATCGTGAACACTTTGGTAAAGGCGTGCTCCAGACGTTTCGGCTTGCCCGCGGTAATTTCCGCAAAGGCGGGGGACAGCACCCGACTAAGCGCATAAACCAGCACGCCAATCGGCACACTCGCAAGGTTGTAAGCGAGGACGTAATTGCCGAGCGCGCTCGCGCCCAGCAAACGTCCCACCATAACGTTATCCGCCATCGTCGTCACATACGAGGCGACAGCGATTACCAACGCAAACTTCCCAAAGTTCAACGCGCGCTGAAGCGCAACATGCTCGAACGCCAGGCGCGGGCGATACGAATGGAAAATGTAAGAGAGGACGGCGCCCAGAGCCGAGGTCGCCAACAGGCCATAGACCAGAGCCCAAACGCTACGCACGACCAGGGCCAGCAGAATAGTCACGGTCGCCCCGCCAAGATTCGTCGCCAGTTCGTACCAGAAAATTCTCGCGAAGGTAATCTCTTTGCGCAGGATCACGAGGCCGATGTTTTGGAATCCCTGAATGACGATCGTCAGGCTGAGAACCGAAATGATGACGCGTAATTGCTGCTGACCGTAGAACCGCGACATTGGATACGCGAATACGAGCAGAAGCAGCGCAACGAATAAGCTTCGCAGCAACTCGGCTGACCAGGCTGTGTTCAAGTGGGCACTCAGTTCGTCGCGCGTTTCGAACTTGTGAGCGACAATTGCTTGGTCCAACGAGGACGAAGCATTCCAGCCGACGCCCGACCGAACTCTGTGGGCAAGCGTGTGATTTGCGCCAGCTGTCTGGTCAGTTACAATTTCAGCAGACCAGCTTTCGATTGAGCGAGATGGTTTCATCCAGGCAAGTATAGAACGCAAGGCTCTTTACTAGAACGGGTTTCATAACGTCCCCAACGCAATGGGCACCGCAGCGAGTTGACAGAAAACCGGGAACTGTCAACGATGCGCGCACAGGGAAGAACAGTGGAATTTTCTCCGGTCACGCTCGAAGGTCAGCACGTACGCCTGGAGCCTCTGTCAGCGGCGCACGAGGAATCGCTCATCGCCGCCGCAAGCGATGGCGAGCTTTGGAACTCGACCGTCACCATCGTGCCCGCTCGCGACACTATGTCTGCTTACATCGAAGCTGCACTCCGTGGCCAGGCGGAAGGAAATGAGCTGCCATTCGTCATCATTCGCAAGACGTCTGGTGAAGTCGCCGAGAGCAGTGCACTCGCCCGCGTATCAGCAAGGGCTCCCTATACTCGTGCAATGGACGACAAGGGTGAAGTGGTTGGCACCACGCGCTTCTACTATGTTAGACCTGCCGATCGTTGCGTCTCCATCGGCTATACGTGGCTGTCGAAGAGCGCTCAGCGCACGACGGTAAACACCGAAAGTAAGTTGTTACTGCTGACCCACGCTTTCGAGTATTGGCGGTGTATCCGGGTCGAGCTCGTCACGGACGTCCTTAACCAACAGTCGCGCACAGCCATTCTTCGTTTGGGCGCGAAGCAGGAAGGCATCCTGCGCAATCACATGATCATGCCCAGCGGTCGCATCCGCGATTCCGTTATCTTTAGCATCATCGCGGAAGAGTGGCCGGAGGTGAGGGCGCGGCTAAGTACCAGGCTGGTTGGTTAGGGTGGAGTCCGCGGAGCGGACGTCAGCATAAAGCCTGGAGCGCCAGCCCCAGGAACAGAATCAAGAAGAATCTCCGAGCCCGCGATAGTGGGCGACAGACTCGATCGTTCTCGGACAGGCAATACTTGAAAACTGAACCACGCGGACTGTTAGCGTTCCCGCTGTCGCCCGCTTTCGCGGACTGA
>WNGG01007221.1_pt1 | contig 12325 bp, 15 predicted proteins | sample 5400661 | NCBI WGS metagenome assembly WNGG01 (sample SAMN13153372, study PRJNA577476) | soil metagenome | isolation source: 100 cm soil or saprolite under Garry oak tree replicate 1 | place: USA:California | collected 2016-06-15 | reverse complement strand
AGCGCCGCCGGGCGGGTTATGGCCGCGGCGCGCGGATGACGTTCGAACAGGACGACGTGGAGATCACCGCGGGCGTACGGCACGGCCGCACTCTCGGCAGCCCGGTCGCGGTGCGGATCGGCAACACCGAATGGCCGAAATGGCAGCTGGTGATGTCGGCGGACCCGGTCGATCCTGCAGCGCTCGCCGGCCTGGCGCGAAACGCGCCGCTGTCCCGGCCCCGCCCGGGCCATGCCGACCTGGCGGGCATGCAGAAGTACGGCGTGGCAGACGCACGGCCAATTCTGGAACGAGCGAGTGCCAGGGAAACCGCGGCGCGGGTCGCGCTCGGCGAGGTAGCCCGCGCCTTCCTCCGTCAGGCGTTCGGGATAAAGGTTTTGAGCCATGTGATCGCGCTCGGCGCGGTCCGTGCGCCGGACGGCAACCCGCCGCGGCCAGAGGATATGGAGCGAGTGGACGCAGACCCGGTGCGTTGCGCCGACCCCGCCACGAGCGCGGCCATGGTGGCGGAGATCGACGCGGCCCGCAAGGACGGTGACACGCTCGGCGGAGTGGTCGAGGTGGCAGGCTACGGTTTGCCGCCGGGACTCGGCAGCCATGTGCACTGGGACAGGCGCCTGGACGGCCGCCTCGCGGCGGCGTTGATGGGCATTCAAGCGATCAAGGGCGTCGAAGTGGGCGACGGGTTTGCCAGCGCGCGCCGCCGCGGGTCGCACGCACACGATGAGATCGTTGTCGAGTCCCGCGTTGGCGTGCAGGCAGGCACGGCCGGTTCGGCTAGCTCGGCCGGCGGCCTGCGGCGGCGCACCAACCGGGCTGGCGGCATCGAGGGCGGCATGAGCACCGGGGAAGTGCTCCGGGTGCGAGCCGCGATGAAGCCGATCTCCACCGTTCCGCGCGCGCTCGACACGGTCGACGTCCGCACCGGTGAGCCGGCCAAGGCGATCAATCAGCGCAGTGACGTGACCGCGGTGCCCGCGGCCGGGGTAGTTGCAGAATCAATGGTGGCCCTCGTGCTTGCCGAGGCTGCCCTTGAGAAGTTCGGCGGGGATTCGCTCGAGGAGACCAAGCGCAACCTGCGCGGATACCTGTCGTCGCTGGAGATCGCGTGACTGGGCCCGTCGCCGTGCTCATTGGCCCGCCAGGCGCGGGGAAGACGACCGTCGGCGGGATTCTCGCGCGTCAGCTCGGTCTTGGGTTCCGCGACACCGACGCCGACATCGAGGCTGTCGCGGGTAAACCGGTCGGTGACATCTTCATACAGGACGGCGAACCTGCGTTTCGTGCGCTGGAGCGCGAAGCGGTGGCTGCGGCGCTTGGTGAGCATTCCGGCGTGCTCGGGCTCGGCGCGGGCGCGGTGCTCGACCCGGGCACGCGGGACCTGCTCGCCGGGCACAACGTCGTTTACCTGGAGACCGGATTCACGGTCGCATTCCATCGCACCGGCTTGGACCGGCCGAGGCCGCTGCTGCTCGGAAATCCACGCGCCAGGCTGAAGCAGCTACTTGATGAGCGGCTGCCCATCTACCAACGTCTGGCCACGATCACCGTGCGCACAGATGACTACGCGCCTGACGAGATCGCGGACGAGATCGCGGGCAAGCTTACGGGACAGCCTCGGTGAGCACCACAATCGAGGTTGGCGGCAATGTTTCATACCCGGTCGTGATCGGCGCGGGAGTGCTCGGCGAACTGCCCGCGATGGTGGGCGACGGCGTGCGGTCCGTCGCGCTGATCCACGCCGCCGGTCTCGGTGAGATCGCCCGGCCGGTCCGCGCCGCTCTCGATTCCGCTGGATTTCTCGTGCACCCGCAGCCGGTGCCTGACGGTGAGGCCGCCAAGCAGATCGATGTGGCCGCGGCGCTGTGGTCGGGACTGGCGGAAACCGGTATTACCAGAAGCGACGCCATCGTGGCTGTGGGCGGGGGAGCGGCCACCGACCTCGGCGGGTTCGTCGCGGCGACGTGGCTGCGCGGAATACGGGTGGTGTTGCTGCCGACCACGCTGCTGGCCATGGTGGATGCGGCAATCGGCGGCAAGACCGGGGTGAACATCCCGGCGGGCAAGAACCTTGTCGGCGCGTTCCACCCGCCGGCCGGCGTCCTTTGTGACCTGACCACGCTCGTATCGCTACCGCGGGCCGAATACGTGAGCGGCCTCGCTGAAGTGATCAAAGCCGGATTCATCGCCGATCCGGTCATCCTGGACCTGATCGAGGATGATCCGGATGGCGCCTGCTCACCTGACGGGACACATACCCTGGAGCTGGTCGAGCGGGCCGTGCGGATGAAGGCACGGGTGGTTTCCGCCGACCCTCGCGAAGCCGGCCCGCGGGAGATCCTGAACTACGGGCACACGCTCGGCCACGCGATCGAGCAGGCAGAGGACTACCGGTTCCGGCACGGCGATGCGATCTCCATCGGAATGGTTTACGCGGCTGCACTCGCCCGGATGGCAGGCAGGCTCGATGACCAAACGGCAGCCCGCCATGCCTCGCTGCTGGCCGCCGTGGGGCTGCCTACGGCCTACCGGGCGGGGGGATGGCCTCAGTTGCGTGCGGCCATGGCGGTCGACAAGAAGGCACGCGGTGCGCGGCTTCGCCTGGTAGTGCTTGACGGCCTTGCCCGCCCCGCCATCCTCGACGATCCGCCGGAAGAACTGCTCGCCGCCGCCTACGCCGAGGTCAGCGTGTCATGACACGGGTACTCGTGCTGAACGGGCCGAACCTGGCACGCCTAGGCTCGCGTGAGCCGGAGGTGTATGGCACGGCGTCCTTCTCCGAGCTCGCCGAGCTTTGCCGCGCCACGGGCAGGTGCCTTGGGCTGGACGTGGAGGTACGGCAGACCGACGACGAGGCCGAGCTGGTGCGGTGGGTGCACGAAGCTGCGGACGCACGTCGTCCGGTGGTGCTCAACCCCGCGGCGTTCACCCACTACTCGTATGCGCTACGAGATGCGCTTTCGCAGCGGACCGCGCCGCTGATCGAGGTACATATCTCCAATCCCGCGGCCCGCGAGGCGTTCAGGCAGACGTCGGTGACAGCCGCCGTAGCCGATGGCACGATCGCCGGTTTCGGGCTGCTGTCGTACGAGCTTGCGCTGCAAGCGATCGCACGCTGGCCAGCAAGGCGGGCTGAGTGAATGGCCGGCACGCCCCCTGCCGCTGCCCGTCCGCGCCGATTACTCTTCAGTAATTAGCCGAACGGCTGCCGCTGGCGCGCGTCCCTGTCGAAAGGTGCGGCATATGCGAATCGGAATGCCCTTGGGTTATGCGGGTGGTTTCGCAGAAACTGCAGAGGAACTCGCCGATTTCGAGAAGGCGGGCCTGGAGATCGTCTTCGTGCCCGAGGCATACAGCTTCGATGCGGTAAGCCAGCTTGGCTACCTGGCGGCAAAGACCGAGCGGATCCAGCTCGCGTCGGGGATCTTGCAGCTGTACACGAGAACACCGACACTCACGGCGATGACCGCGGCCGGCCTGGACTACGTATCCGGTGGCCGGTTTGTGCTCGGCATCGGCGCCTCGGGGCCGCAGGTGATCGAGGGCTGGCACGGTGTGCCCTATACCGCGCCCCTTGGGCGCACCAGGGAGATCATTGAGATCTGCCGTAAGGTGTGGCGCCGCGAACGGCTGAGCCACTACGGCACCCACTACACGATCCCGCTGCCGCCTTCGCAGGGAACCGGGCTGGGCAAGCCGCTCAAGCTGATCAACCAGCCGGTGCGCGAGCGGATCCCGATCGTGGTGGCCGCGATAGGCCCGAAGAACGTGGCGCTCGCCGCCGAACTTGCCGAGGGCTGGGAGCCGATCTTCTTCCTGCCTGAGAAGGCGGCGGAGGTGTGGGGTGAGGCCCTCGCGACCGGGCGTGCCAAACGCGATCCTGCCCTTGGCCCGCTCGACGTCATCGCGCAGGTGCCGCTCGCCATCGGTGAGCACGCCGATGGAGTGCTTGACCTCTACCGGCCGATGCTGGCGCTCTACGTCGGCGGCATGGGCGCGCGCGGGCGCAATTTCTACAACGACCTGGCCCGCAGGTACGGCTACACGGCTCAAGCGCGGCAGATCCAGGATCTCTACCTGGACGGCAAGAAGGACGAGGCAGCAGCGTTGGTGCCGCGCGAGCTGCTGGCCGGGACATCACTGGCCGGGCCGGAACCCTATCTGCGCGAGCGGCTCGCAGCGATGAAACAGGCCGGTGTCACCACGCTTAATGTCACCCCGATGGCGCAAACGCACGCCGGGCGGGTCCGGCTGATCGAGCGGATTCGCGACCTCGCCGGCTGACTTTGCACCAGTCACCGCTTGGACAGGCGCGCTTCGGGGCGCGTGGGCTCGAACAATTCAACGGGATTGCCAGAAGGATCGTCGATGATGATCTGTTTTCCGCCGACCCCGATGACGATGTCGTTGCGGAAGCGGACATCGCTTTTCCGCAGCAGGTCGACGGTGCCGGCCAGCCGCGTCGACGTCATCGACGATATAGCGCACGCTGACCGTGCTCATCGAGCATTCCTCCTTCGCTCGAACAGTTCGATGAGGTTTCCTGATGGGTCCCGCAGCAGGACTTGCCTGACGGTTACGCCGGTGAGGATGCCGGTGCGGAGGCGGATTCCCTTGTCGCGCAGCGCCTCGACGGGGCGGTGAGATCAGAGACTTCGAGCGCGATCCGGTTCCACCCGCCGGGCTGGGGCAGGGTGCCATCGGGAAGCCGGCCGCCTGCGCCAGGCACACCGGCGACGCTGAGCAGCAGCCGCAAACCCCCCCGCGACAGCATTGCAAAGCCCGGGGGCGCATGCACCTCTTCAGCAAACTCGAGATTCTCGGTGTAGAACGCGACTGCCGCGTCGAGGTCGGCGACGAGGTACCGGACCATAACAGTCTGGCCGGTGACGTGGCTTGTTGTCCCGGTCGGCTGTTTCCCGGTCGGCTGTTTCAGGGCTGCTGTTCCACACCGCTGTGAGTCGGCCGCGTCGTGACACGCGGAAAGTGATTCGTTAAAGGTTCGCACTTGAACTGTCTGGAGGCGGAGATAACCGGCCGGTCCGTTCGCGTATGGATGTCAGGCCGGGAATTCATCACGGTGCGGGTCGAGTCGGCGTGGTCGGCGTACCCCGGTGGTGGAAGGCTGCCCCGGCGGGTACGGCTGTGGCGACGCGGCAACTCGGCGGGCTGGCGGCTGCGCGCCGACACCACGGGCGTGTACGTGGGCGTCGGGGCGCTGCTGATGCGCAGCGGCAGGCCAGAAGAGCCGCCGGGTGACACGGACGATGACGAGTGAATCTATCGCTGGCCAACTGCGCGGGCGTACTCGGCTGCTTTTTCGATCAAAGTGGGCAGTTCGGGCGGCGTGTCGAGATCGGCAACTTTGGCGAGGGGTACCCACGCGCATCCAGCCACTTCTTCCAGTTGTGGTGTGGCCTGTCCGTTGCTGGGCGTTAGCACGTAGACCATGTCGATGTGCTGGTGTGACCCCACCTTCGCGTCGCTCCGGATGTCTTGGACGCAGATCGTGAACGGTGGGGGGAGCACGGTGGCCGCAGGCTGGCTGAAGCGGGTTTCGGAGATGATCTGGCAGGCGATGCCGGCAACCTCGCGAATGACGGCCTGGGCGGGGTCTTCGTCGGGGTCGATGTGCCCGCCGGGATACAGCCACCAGCCGAGCTTGCGGTGTTCGACCAGCAGGACGTGATCGTCGCCGGACAGGACGATCCCGGAGGCGGTGAAGTGGCGGATCACTCGTCGTTCCCCTCGCTGGCGTGCCGGACGGCATCCGCGACGTAGCGTAGCGCTGCACGGGCAGGCCTGGGTGAACGGAGATTTGGAAGGTCGTGGCGATCAGCGCGTCGGTGTGCGGGCACGAACTGGCCCACCGGGCGAACATCGCCTTGTGGTGCAGGCCCTGGTATCGCCGGCTCGGCCGAGCACAGCTGTGAGCTATCACGTTCTGTTACAAGCGCGTAGTTGTCGGGGAGCGAGACAGCCGAGGCTGCGTCGCAGACCTCGGTGAGGCCCCTGGTCTGCCTACGATCCGCTCAGGATTTCTCGGCATAAGCCTGGGATGCGTCGGCATTGCGGCCAGTTGCGTTCGGCCTGCGCTCGCTGCGGCGGCATCTCGGCGGAGGCTGACGGCAGCGTGTCATTTTGGGATGTACCAGTTTATTACGATTCCCGTGCCTGGTTGCGGACGGTCATTTACGGAGTTTGACCCTGGGCCGACGTGGGATTCGTGCAGTTTGGGCTGTGACAGGCAAAGGGTGGTCTGTCGAGGGAGTTGCCTTGATTGGACAAGAAGCACGCAGCGGCGATGGCGCCACCGGGCCTGTTCGGCCGCTGCGGATGAATTATGAGATCCAGTACGTGTCGGGCGAGCTGGCCAGGGAGTGGGACATCAGGCAGGCAGCTGCGGTCGCTGAGTTAGTGCGATGGGTCAACCACAAACGTAACCACGGCGAGCATCCGGACGAGGGGTGCGCGCACTGCCGCGAGGAAGCAGGCGAGCGCGATGAGCCGGCAGCAACGTAGAGGGCCGGGAGGCGGCCCGGCACCGGACGCAGCGCGACGGGAAGAGTTGCGGCGCGAGGTGGCTGAGTCGCGACGGCGGCAAGGCCTTCCGCCGTATATCACCGATGAGGCAACTCTGGATCGGGTGGCGACCCTGCTGGCGGTGACACTTAACCGTCCTGCTCAGCGTACATCGCAGAGAACTGCCGGTGATCGAGCCGTCGGCGAGGACGACTAGTTGTGACATGTGACTCGCTTAAGGCAGTGAGAGAGGTGCCATGGTTCGGGCTGTACTGGCGCACGATCGCTGCTCGCTCCATGTTGCTACTCCCTCTCCGCCGTTGCACCGTCGCGGCTGGCGTGCCTTAGTCCCGCACGGTGGTAATCACTACCCTGCGCTCCCAGCAGGACTAGTCCGCAGGCTGCACACGTGGCAGTGGCTGAATGGGGCTCAATCCTAGAGCGTGGCAGCCGGACCAAGGGCGCGGCGCTCGGCGCCGTGATTCTCACGTGGTTGCGGAGTACGCACGGTTTCACACCGTCCCTGCCACGTCCGCTCTTCAGGCTCATACCTTTTGTACATATTCACACGTGCTCTAGCGCGTAAACTACAAGCTGCGTATCGGCGCGTTTAATTCGTCCAAATATCAAAGGGAATCATCAGTCATGTCCAGTACGCCAGCGACTGACCACGGTCCAGACACCCGTCGTCACAAGGTCACGGGTGACGTGCATCTCCTGCTCATTAACTCTCAAGAGCAAGTCCTCTTCGGCCGTCGCCAGAACACCGGCTTCGAGGACGGCGCCTACCACTTGCCCGCTGGCCATCTGGAAGCCGGCGAGTCAGTGATCCAGGCCCTGATCCGTGAGGCAAAAGAAGAGGTCGGCGTCACCGTCGACCCAGCGCACGTCGAGTTCTGCCACGTCATGCATAACTCATCGGCTGGCGGCCGGATCGCATTCTTCTTCACCGTACGGTGGTGGGGCGCCGCGCCAGAGAACCGGGAGCCGGAGAAGTGCAGCGAACTCCGCTGGTTTTCGCTTGGCGCATTGCCTGGCCACCTGATCGGCTACTGCCGCGCCGCGCTCGCCAGCATCTCGGCCGGTGAGCCCTTCTCCGTCTACGGCTGGTAGATGTCTCCCGTGCACCCCGGCCCCGTGGTCTGCCTGAGTTACCTGGCCGCCACTTCGCTCTGGAGGGTTCCGGTCTTCCCGTTGGCGAATCATGGGGCGGAAGTGCTGGCCGTCGAGGGTTCCATCGCTGCCGACGCTCCGATGGCAGCGGCCGTGTTGTCCGCGCTCGACGTGCCAGCGTTGCTGCTCGCCAACGACATCGGGGATGATGCGAGCGGCGCTGCGGTCCGCGGGTGGTTGGTGCGTCATGGAGTGAACACCACGGCGATGATGACGGCTGGAATATTCACGCCTCAGATCGTGGTGGTAGCCGATGACGATGGTACGCGGACGTGGTTTCCGTACCTGCCAGGTGTGGCTGACGGCCTGGGCGCGCTCGATCTGTCTGCGATCGCGGGCGCGTCGTTCGTGTACATCGACTGCTACCAGCTGATCGAAGCATCGGCGGTTCGCGCGATTCATGCCGCGCGAGCAACCGGTGTCCCCTTGCTGATCAACCTCGGCGGTTCGCCGCTCACGCCTTTGGTGACCGCGGCTCTGCGCGGGCGTCAGCGGCTCGTCGTCCAGACCAATGTCGATGACGCGGCCCACCGGGATGCTCCGCAGGTTGCCGCGGAGCTGCGCGTCAGCACCCGCGCCGAATGGGCGGTCGTGACCGCAGGCTCGGGTGGCGTCGTGGCCATGAGCCAGCCGCGATGTATAGCCGTGCCGGCTTTTCAGGCGGCTGTCCGGCATACGCATTGTGCGGGTGCGGCATTCTCGGGTGGCCTGGTCTACGGTCTGCTGCACGGCTGGCCTATGGAGAAGAGCCTGACGTTCGCCTGCGCCAGTGGCGCGCTGCGGTGTGAGCGTGCCCACCACGAGCCGATGCCGACGCTCGATGAGTTGCACGCCTTCGTCGGCTCGCGGGAGCGGATTAGCGTTTCGGCAGCCTAGAAGAGGCTCCAGCCGCGGAGCCGGTCCGTCAGCTCGCTCAGTTGCGCGTGGCTCATGCGTTTCTGCTCGGCGTCGTATGCGCTTTCTTGGCTCGCGCCGTACTGCCACCAGCTCTCGCCAGTTTTGCGGTCCATGACGAGGAAGCGGTCTTTGACAGCCGGGCCGCGGATGACGAGCGACACCGTGAACGGCTCGGCCACCACCGCGTGAACCATCGTGTGGTGGAGCGCGTAGGCGTTGCCGACTTGTTCTTGCCGCACGATGAGCGCCTTGAGGCTCGAGGGCTCCGTCGTCTCGTTCACCTCGGCGTCGCCGAACAGGTAGTGCCGGTACTGACCGCGCAGAATGGTGCTGGCGTAAGACCAGCGATGGTTATGTGGCCGGTCGTAGTAGCCGGGCCAGAAGATGTGCATGCGCAGGCGTACCCCGGATTCGTCAACGTGCAGCACGATCTTGTCGAGGATGTCGTAATGCTCGCAGAGCCGTAGCAGTTCGGGCCGCTCAGGTAACGTCGAGAGCGCGTCCCAGAGCGGTGCCCCGTCTTCGGTGAGCGCCGTAAGTGTTTTCCGTGTGGCGTTCTCTACCGCGTCGATGTCTTCCCAGTCGAGCGAGCGCAGCGGTTCGATGAAGGCTTCCACTGGTTTGATCTCCTTTACTCTTCCGGCTTGGCGCTGGACTTCCAGAGTCGGCAGACGGGCACGATGTCCTCGTACGCCGTACACGAACTGCGGCCCATGACGACTTCCTCGGCCGGGCAGCCGCCCATGCAGGCAGATGCTTTGCAGCCGCCGCACGAACTGCGCATGAGCGGCCGCGTGAATAGGTCGAACTCGTTGTCACCGTGGTTGAGCCGCACCCGGTCACCGTCCATGTGGGCGAAATACAGGTCAGTGTCGAACAGGTACGAGCAGACGTAGCAGCGGCCGTCCGGGAAGATCGAGATGCGGTCGAGGGTCCGCCCGATGCAGCCTTGGTAGCCCTCGGCCTGGTAGCGCGCCATCTGGTCGCGCCGGGCGTACGTCGGCTGATACCAGACGCGAGTCCGGTAATCCTTCGCGACCTCGTTCAGGTGATCGCAGAACTCGACCCATTCGGGAGGCGTCATCGCCAGCTCCGGGTTGCCGTGGCCGATGCCGATAGTCGAGAAGACGTGGAACTTGACGAGAGAGGCGCCCAGCTCGTCGGCGATGTCCAGCAAGTTCAGCGCGTCGCCACGGTTGGCGTGGTTCACGGTGCAGATGATGCGGGTGTCGAAGGCGCGTCTGGTCAGCTCGGCCGTGGTGGTGAGCGCTGCATCGAACGTGCCAGTACCGCGGATGGCGTCATGCGAGGCCGCGCTGCCACCGTCGAGGCTGACTTGTACGTAGGCAAAGTCGGTTGGCTGGAGTCGGCGGAACTTGCGCAGCGCCGGCGCCTGGGCGTTGCTGGTCGTGATGACGTGTTCGTAGCCGAGCTGGTTGGCGGCTCGGATCGCGGCGCAGTAGTCGGGATGGAGTGTCGGCTCTCCGCCAAGGACGGTGAGCTTGCTGCCACCGAGCCGTCGCCAGGTGGCGAGCGTCTCGATGATCCGGGGCAGCGGCATCTTGAGCGCCCGGTCGAGCCGTTCACCCATGTAGCAGTGCTCGCAGCGGAGTTGGCAGGCTTCGGTGATGTACAGGTACACGTTGCGGAACCGGCCGTAGGCCACCCGGTCGATGTGCTCAGGCTCGGGTGCTGTCCCTGTGCGCGGCATGCGCGCATGGCCGTAGCTGTCGTTTGTGTCGCGCAGGCGCGGCACGGGAAGTGGGGTAGTGGTCATGACGGTGTGCTCCTGATAGCCAGTCGTGTGGTCAATTCGCACGCGGTGTGCTCGGGCGGGCGGTTGCTCTCGAGCTGCAAGATTTCGATGCCGACACCCGCGAACGCCTCTCGGATACTTATGGCTGCCCGCTCGTATCGCTGAATCCGGGCTCGGAGCAGCCGGGGCGCATCGCCGCGCCGGGGGTGGAGGACGCTGTTGCAGCGGGAGCAGCGTCGCTGGTCAGCCGGATTCGGCACAGCAGGCAAGCGTGGGTCGTGAATCGGATCACGCTCGCAGCGGTGACAAACACGACGTTCACGCACCCGGCTCTGTATCGTTGCGGCATCAGCGGCCAATTCAACGACGGTAACGACACAAACCGGCGCAGATTTGTGCAGGATTGAGAGCAGTAGTTGTGCTTGCGTGTCGTTACCGGGAAAGTTGTCCAGCAGAACAATATGCGTTGTGTCGTCGCTCACGACTGACTCGATATATCCTTGCAGAGCCCTCGTCACGGTGATGTCATCGATCCAGCCCAGCTGTTCAGCGCTTGTTGCGGTCGCGGCCAGAATGGTCTTTGGCACGTGCTCACGCAGCCGGAATATCTGACGACCGGGTACTTGCCCGAGCTGCATAGTCAAGGTGGTCTTGCCGACAGCCGGTGGCCCAATGACGGCAATCGCCCGCTTCAACATGAGCACCCCCCGTTTCCTAACTGCCTTCTTTAACGTTACAACCATGCCAATCCACTTCTGCCCACAGCGTCTGTTCGCTCTCGCTACAGCCGTAGCTGCCCCACCTGTCGGCTATTGCATCAACCAGTGCAATCCACCCAGCGTGATCGTTGAATGGCTTTGTCACCTCCGGCCGGCCGCACTGAGGCGTGATCCTGACTGTGACGGCGTATGGGCCGGGCACGTTTCCATGCGGTCCGCCGTCGTTGCCTACTGTCAATGCTGATCCGATCCGTTGTCTTAGCGGGCCGTTCATACTCGAATGACGGTGTTTCGCCACTCCCGCAGCGTGGCGTCAGTTCGTGGTCCCGACGCGCCGGTAACCGCAGATTGAGTGTGAGTAAGCGGCTCATTGCCGAGCAAGGCCGCAATGGCCCTCGCAAGCTCACCCTGCGTGAAACTGGTGGTCTCTTCGCCGCGCCTGACCTCGATGCGCCACAGCAGCCACTTCTGCTTTCGCCGGACGAATTTTAGCGTAAGATTCCGATCACCGCTGCCTATGGTGAGCATCGCTTCACGATCCTTTACGTTGACCTCTGGGCTGAGCTTCGTTTTCGCCCGCAAGTATGCTCCGTAGTGGGCGACCATTGCCGTATGGCGGCAGGGCTATCAGTCATTCGTGATATCCTTTACTGCTCGGCGGGCGGGCTCTTGGTCGGCTTGTGTAACGAGAGACCACACCACTTTGCCTCCGAGATCTTTATGGGGATACCAGTCCCATTTGGCGCTGAGTTCCTCTACCAAGACCAGCCCTCGCCCGCTTTCTGCTTCCTCGCTAACATACATACGGACTGGCGGCTCTGGATTCGCATCCCACATCAGAATCAAGACGCATGTCCTATCGGAACGCAGCCACAGCCGAATCGGGAAGACATCTTCCAGGGACCGCGATGTTTTGATGGCATTCGTGGCCAGCTCTGAAACAAGCAATTCGACGGGCTCGGTGAATTTTGTTAACCCCCACTCCCGCAGCACAAGCTTGGTATGCCACCGAGCGCACGCGACGGCAGTCGGCAATGGCCCAAGTTCCAGAAGGCTTTTCAGCGGCCATTCATCCGCCATGACCGTCCTTTGATGGTGCAATTGGGGAGGCAGGACCGGCGCCGGCTCACACCCCCAGACGCGCGCCAGACGGGAGCTCATGGCGCCTCTCCTCTGCTCAGCGCCGGCTCCGCCGCCAGCAGGGCGAGTTCATACGCCAGGTGACCGCCGTGGCGTGGTGTTCGTCCTGCCGCTCATG
>WNGG01037149.1_pt1 | contig 12326 bp, 14 predicted proteins | sample 5400661 | NCBI WGS metagenome assembly WNGG01 (sample SAMN13153372, study PRJNA577476) | soil metagenome | isolation source: 100 cm soil or saprolite under Garry oak tree replicate 1 | place: USA:California | collected 2016-06-15 | reverse complement strand
AGAAGGCGGCCGCAGCGGCAGCGCGGCGGGCGCGGTCGATACGAATATCTTTCTCGCGCCGTCCGATGCCTCGACCGCGGCGAGCAGCTTCTTTTCCACCGGCAAGGAAATCGGCAACGAGACCTTCATCAACCGCGCCTGGCTCGCCAAGCAGCTCTCGGAGATCGAGGCCAAGTCGGTCGTGATCATCCTGGATTCCTGCTACAGCGGCACCGAGGCCTTCGGCGAGCTGTTCTTCGAGAACCTCGGCTATTCAATCCGCTCGTTCGAATACAGCGGCCCGCAGAGAGGGGTGAGGGACGTCCAGAAAAGGAACCTGGATATCCGTCAGGCGTCATCGGCGCCCGGTGGGCAGAAGCGGATCGCCTATTTTGCTTCCAGCCGCGAGGACCAGCCTTCAGCCGAATATGAGGAGCTGCGCCACGGCGCGCTCAGTTACTGTCTATTCGAGAACATCCGGCGTGCGCGGGAAGAGATCTATGACAGCGAAACCCGCCAGCTCTCCGTCGATGGCGTCTATGCGAACATCACCGCGCTGTTCCATGAAACCAAGGTGAAGGGAAGGTCGCTCGATGAATTCCACCAGCCCGTCCTGCTGCCGATTCCGGATTTCGCCGGGATCAAGGGCATGCCGTTCATCACCGTTGCCGGCGTCAAGCGCAGGGAAATAGAAACCGGCGTGCTCGAAATCCGCACCGATCCGCCTGGCATGCAGATCTTCGTAGACGGAATGAAAAGACTGGAAACCACGAATGCCCGGCTGGCGTTGCAGGAGGGCAAGCATCTCATCGAGCTGTACATGCCGACCACGGGCTACCGGCACACCTTCACTGCGGACATCTCGCCGTCACGGCCGGTGACCGAGAGCCTCTCGATGCGCGGGGTTCTCGAAGTGGCCTCATTCTGGTTGAGAAGCGGCCAGAAATCCCCCGGACCGGTGCTCGACGTCTACCTCAATGGCGCGCCTTTCGGTAAATCCGGCACTCGCGTCGACAACCTGCTCGCCGGCTCGCATACGCTCGAGGTGCGCTTCGAAAAAGTGTCCAAGAGCCGGCGCATCGAGATCCGGCCTGATTCTCCGTTGACCGTCAATTATTCGGTAATCCGCGAGGCTGCCAAGCCCGCGCCGAGGAAGGACCGGGGGGTCGGCAACGTAGTGTTCTGAGCTATTTCCTGCGGATCGCAGACTTCGGCCTGAACGCCTTGACCACCGCTTCGTGCGTCTCGACGTAGGGGCCGCCGATCAGGTCGATGCAGTAGGGCACTGCGGCAAAGATCCCCGGGACATCCGGCAATCCCTGCAGCGTTTCGCGGATCGATTTCGGCTGTCCCGGAAGGTTGATGATCAGCGCCTGCCTGCGGATCACCGCCACCTGGCGTGAAAGGATCGCGGTCGGCACGAACTTCAGGCTGAGCGCGCGCATCTGCTCGCCAAATCCCGGCATCCGGGGCCGGTGCCGCCAGTGGTGAGCACCAGATGGCAGCCTTTGGCGTCCACCAGCTCCTTCAGGGTGGCTTCGATCACGGCCTGCTGGTCGGCGATCAGCCGCGTTTCGTCGCGCCACGCCGGCGAGGCGATCGCCGCCGACAGCCATTCCTTCAGCGCCGGAATGCCCTCGTCGCGGTAGACGCCGGCTGAGGCGCGGTCGCTGATCGACACCAGGCCGACGACGAGCTCTTCTTTCATTTGGCCTCGGAGCATTGCTTGATCAGCCGAAACAGCTCGCGGTAGGCGCGTACGCGGTTTCCCTGTTCTAGCTGTTTTCTGGAATTTCTGATCAATACACGCAAGGCCTGGAAATCCGCGCCCGGATGCTCGGTTGCGAAGGCGGTGAGCGCGCCGTCGTCGGCGAGCAGCCGCTCGCGCCACGCCTCGAGCCGGCGGTGACGCGCGGCCGACTGCGCCGAGCCGCTTGAAAGCGCCTCGAGGCGCGCGCGGATCGGCGCCGGATCGATCTCGCGCATCAGGCGCCCGATGTACTGCATCTGGCGCCGTCTCGCCTCGTGGCTGGTGATGCGCCTCGCGTCGATGACCGCCTCGCGCAGGCGCTCCTCGAGCGACATTTCGAGGAGCTGCGATTCGGGCAATTCGACCAGCGCGACGCCGAGCGCCTGCCGCTCGAGCATCTCTCTCTTGCGCCGGGTTTTGCTTACGATTTCGTCCTGCATCGCAGTTATCATAGCGCGCCATGTCGGCGTCCTCCCCGCAACAGTCGCGTGCGCGCTTCAGCTGCGAGCCCGCAGAGCTGCGTGAGCTCGCACAGGCCGTGCTCGAGCGCGCGCAGCGCTCCGGCGCCAGCGGCTGCGACTGCGACGTCACCGAGGCCTACGGCCTCAGCGTCACGGTGCGCAAGGGCAAGCCCGACACCATCGAGCATAACCGCGACCGCTCCCTCGGCGTGTCGGTTTATCTGGGCTCGCGCCCGAAGGTGCGGCGCGGCCATGCCAGCTCGTCCGACCTGTCGCGCGCGGCGCTCGAGCAGACGGTCGATGCCGCGGTCGCGATCGCGCGCCACACCGCGGAGGACGATTGCGCCGGCCTGCCGGAGCCCGAGCTCCTGGCGCGCAAAGTCCCGGACCTCGACCTGTTCCATCCCTGGAATCTCTCGACCGAGGACGCGGTCGAGATCGCGCGGCGCTGCGAGGCGGCCGCCTTCGCCGTCTCAAGAAAAATACGCAATTCCGAAGGCGCGAGCGTATCGGCGCAGCAGTCGCAGTTCGTGTTCGCCAACAGCCTCGGATTCACGGGCGGCTTCGCCGGCACGCGCCACTGGCTTTCGTGCGCCGTGATCGCCGAAGAGAAAGGCCTGATGCAGCGCGACGACTGGTACAGCGCCTCACGCGTGCCCGCGCGCATCGCCGATCCGGGGAAGCTCGGCCGCTACGCCGGCCAGCGCGCCGCCGCCCGCCTGGGGGCGCGCAAGATTCCGACCTGCCAGGCGCCGGTGCTGTTCGAGGCGCCGGTGGCGATCCAGCTCATCGGCCACTTCGTCGCCGCGGTGAATGGCGGCAACCTCTACCGCAAGACCTCGTTCCTGGTCGACAGCCTTGGCAAGCAGGTGCTTTCGCCGATCGTGCACATCGAAAAGCGGCCGTTCGAGCGCCAAAGGCTGGCGAGCACGCCATTCGATGAAGAAGGGGTCGCCACCCGCAGGCGCGTGGTGGTGCGCGACGGCGTGGTCGAGGGTTATTTTCTGGGCAGCTACGCCGCGCGCAAGCTGGGGCTGCAATCCACGGGCAATGCCGGCGGCCACCACAACCTGGTGATCAGGACCGGAAAGCGGGATTTTCGCGGCATGCTGCGCGAGATGGGCCGCGGGCTGCTGGTGACCGAGCTGCTCGGCCAGGGCGTGAACCTGGTCACGGGCGATTACTCGCGCGGCGCCGCCGGCTACTGGGTCGAGGGCGGCGAGATCCGCTTTCCGGTGGAGGAGATCACCATTGCGGGCAATCTGCGCGACATGTTCCGCGGCATCGCCGCAGTGGGAAGCGATGTCGTGGTGCGCAGCGGCCGCTCGGTGGGCTCAATCCTGGTCGAAAGCATGACGATCGCCGGCGATTAGCCGCATAATTTACTTCATGCGCATTGCCACCCTGTTCGTCGCGGCGCAGCTCGTTGCGCTGCTCGCCGGCGCTCCGCTCGCTGCCCAGGAAACCAAACGGGCGCAGACGCCGGATGTGATCTTCGTTCCCACGCCCCATGAAGTGGTCGAGGAGATGCTGCGCCTCGCCCAGGTGAGGAAGGGCGACGTGCTCTACGACCTGGGCTCGGGCGATGGCCGCATTGCGGTCGCCGCCGCCAAGAAATACGGCATCCGCGCGGTCGGCATCGACATCGATCCGGAACGCATCATGGAAGCGAGGGAAAACGCCCGCAACAACGCCGTCACCGGGCTGGTGCAATTCAGGCAGGAGGATCTCTTCAAGGCCGACTTCCACGAGGCGAGCGTGGTTACGCTTTACCTGCTGCCCGACCTGAACGTGAAGCTGCGGCCGCGGCTGCTTGCCGAGCTCAAGCCCGGCACGCGCATCGTCTCGCACCAGTTCGACATGGGGACCTGGAAACCCGAGAAGAAGATCGAGCTCAACGGCCGGACCATCTACCTCTGGACGGTCCCCACGAAGAAGCAGTGATTCCAGCTATGGACAGGGCCAAGGCGCTGAAGGTCGAAGTCGTGTCGGACGTGATCTGCCCCTGGTGCTACATAGGCAAGCGCCGACTCGAGAAAGCGCTCGCGGCGCTCGGCGGCGAGCTGAGCACGGAGATTCGCTGGCTGCCGTTCCAGCTCAACCCCGGCATGCCTCGCGAAGGCATGCCGCGCGCCGCATACCGCAAGGCGAAGTTCGGCTCGGTCGAGCGCTCGCGCGCGCTCGATGCGCGCGTGATCGCCGAGGGCAGGAGTGAGGGCATCGACTTTGCCTTCGACCGCATCGAGCGTACGCCTAACACGGTCGCCGCACACCAGCTGATAGCGCTTGCACAGAATCAGAATCAAGTCGTCGATGCGCTATTCCACGCCTATTTCGAGGAAGCGAAAGACATCGGCGATCCGGCCATGCTCGCCGAGATCGCCGAGCAATGTGGCGTGAAGGGATGGCCCCGCCAGGAAGGCGAGAAGGAAGTCGCGGTACTGGAGGAAAGCCTGCGCGGCCTTGGCATCTCGGCCGTGCCGACCTTCATCTTCGGGCGCAGGCTCGGCGTCTCGGGCGCGCAGCCTGCCGAGGCCCTGGTCGCCGCGATGCGCGAAGCGGTCGGCTAGGTAAAGTCCAGCCGGGTCTCGAGCACCAGGCCGTAGATCGGGATCGGCGGCCGTTTCCCCAGCTCGAGCGGCGGCAGCTCCTCGGCGACGAACTGCTGCTTGCCCAGGGGGCCCGCCATGCCGAATACCGCCTCGCCGAGATGCACGCCGAGCGAGACCGCGGCGGGCAGGCCGTAGTCGCTCTTCCAGCGCTCGCCAAGCGCGCCGAACTCGCGCTGCACCACCTGCGCGGCCTCCAGCGCCTGCTGCGAGAATTTCTGCCGCTCGCCGCTGAACGCGGCGACGATGGAGTCGTTCTGCACCGAGAGCACGCTGCCGCCGTTGGCCGTCACGGCCGCCGCCACCAGCGTGAAGAAGTCGTTGGCGAGCTGCAGCACCTTGGCGGGCTCGAGCACCTCGGAGAGCCGCGTGAAGTTGCGCAGCTCAGCGTACACGACCGCAGCCTGGAAGCGTTCGGGCGACATGCGAGGTCGATTCTAGCGCCGGGCATCGCCCGCTGCGGCGATGCCGTCGAGGTAGTGCTGCCAGACGTAGAGATTGCGCTCGCAGGCCGCCACCGCGGCGTCCTCCATGCCGAGCTGCTTCGCGAACTTCTCGACCGCGCGCCAGCCGGTGTCCGAGTGCTCGATGTCGGCCACGGTGTGCAGCCCGAAGAACTCCAATTCGTGATCTGATAAATCAAACAGCTTCTTCCACCGCTGCCGTTCAAGCCAGAACCAGCCGTGCTTCCTGAACAGTCCCTTGCCGTAGCCCGGAACGTTGACGCGCTCGGCGCAGGTGTTGGCGACGATGCCTTCGAGCCAGTGGCGATTCGCCATCAGGCCTTCCCAGGCGGCCCACGCCAGCTCGGTGGAGGGCAGCGGCCTGGCCTCGCGCAAGGCGCGGCGCTGGAGGCCGATCCTCACGCCCAGGTCCTCGAGAATCTGCCAGTGCGGCCGGCCGCCGCCGTGCTCGTGGTCGGCGACCACCTCCTCGCTGCAGGCGCGGATGATGCGCATGCGCGTCTCCCAGTCGCTGCAGTTGGCGGCCACCCTGAGCTTGAGCACCGAATTACGCTGGCGCGTGTTCAGCCGGTGCTGCAGGGCGAACATGCGCGCCCGCCCGCGGCTCATCGGCTCGTGGAACCAGCGGCAGCGCGCGACGAACGCGTCGACCACCTTGTCCATGCGCGAGACGACGCTCATGTGGGTCAAATCAGCCGAACAGGGCGATCAGCGCCACGAAGAACACCACCAGCGACCCGGCGGCGAAAAACAGCAGCGTCGCGCCCGAGACATCCGGCAGGTCGGGATCGCGCGGCACCGGGCCGGCCTGGTGGTCGTCTTCCTTCTTCTCCTGCTTCATGACCTTGTGATGCCCGATGACCGTGGCGTCCGGGTCGGGCTGCAGGGAGGCGACTTTCTCGTTGAAGTTGCGGAAGAAATCGTCGGCGACTTTCTTGGCCGCGGCGTCGACCAGGCGCGAGCCGATCTGCGCGAGCTTGCCGCCGACGCTGGCCTTCACGTCATAGGAGAGCCTGGTGGCGAGCCCCTGCGCGGCGAGGCTCACCCTGGCGCTGCCCTTGGCGAAGCCGGCCGGGCCGCCCTGGCCTTCGAACGCGATCGCGTAGGACTGCGGCGGCTTGATGTCGGAGAGCGTGAGCTTGCCCTTGAACTTCGCGCTCACCGGGCCGACGCGCGCCACCATCAGCACCTGGTACTCGTTGTCGGCGAGCGGCTCGATCGACTCGCAGCCCGGCACGCAGGCCTTCAGGATCTCGGGATCGTTCAGCGCATTCCAGGTTGCCTGCTGGGGTGCGGGAACCAGCTGCTCGCCGCTCATCTCCATGCGCGCTTCTCCTCGCTGACTTTCGCCGTCGGTGCGCCCATTTTCCCGCTGAGCGTCCTCGCCAGGTCGACGAGGCTCTTCAGATTATGCACCGGCAGGAACAGATCCACGTGCGGCAGCATCGCGCGCACGCCTGCCGGGCGCGCCTCGAACTTGTCGTAGCGCAGCAGCGGATTGAGCCACACCAGGTAGCGGCACGACTTCGCGAGGCGCTCCATCTCCTCGCCGAGACCTTCGCCCGCCTCGCGGTCCAGGCCGTCGGAGACGAGCAGCACGCAGGCGTTCTGCCCGAGGACCCGTCGTCCCCACTTGAAATTGAACTCGCGCAGCGACGCGCCGATGCGCGTGCCGCCCGACCAGTCCTTGATCGCCTCGGCCACCCTGGCCATGGCGACGTCGACGTCGCGGTGGCGCAGCTGCCGGGTGATGTTGGTGAGCCGGGTGCCGAACACGAACACCGCCACGCGGTCGCGGTCGTTGGTGATGGCATGCAGAAAGTGCAGGAACATGCGCGAGTACGGGTTCATCGAGCCCGAGATGTCGCACAGCACGACGAGCGGCGGGTGCAGCTCGCGCGGCGCGGCGCGCACCAGCGGGATGATGTCGCCGCCTTCGCGCAGGGTCTCGCGCAGCGTCGCGCGCAGGTCAATTGCTTTTCCTTTGACAGATATTTTCCTTCTTCTTGTCCGAAGCAGCGGCAGCGGCAGCCGCAGCTCGGCGAGCATGCGCTTCGACTGCGCGAGCTCGGCAGCCGACATGGTGTCGAAGTCCATGCGGCTCAGCACCTCGCGCGATGAAAACGTCAGCCGGGCCTCGAGCTCGAGCCTGTCGCTGCGATTTTCTTCACTCTTTTTTTGAGAAAACAATGCATCCGTCAAGCGCTGGCTCTGCTGCTCCTCGGGCTTGGGGGCGCGGCCGTGCGCCTTCGGCAGCAGGAGCTGCATCAGCTTCTCGGTGAGCTTGGGGTCGCGCCAGAAGATGCGGAATGCCTGGTCGAAGATCGGCCGCTGCTCCTGGCGCGACAGCAGCACCGCCGACATGGTCCAGTACCAGTCGTCGCGGCGCAGCGGGAACTCGTGCGCGCCCGCGATATCGAGCGCGCGCACGCAGTCGATCACGCGGTCGGAGCCGATGCGCATGCCGGCGGCGCGCAGCAGCCGCGCGAAATGCATCACGTTCTCGGCGAGCCGGCCCTCGCTCAAAGCGGCGGCGCCCATCGCTCAGGCGGCTGCGGCCGCCTTGGCCTCGCCGACCAGGCGCGCGGCCTCCTCGCCAGCGACGCGCTCGAGGTCGTCGCGGTACTTGAGGAGCACGCCGAGGGTGTTGTTCACCGTCTCCGGGTCGAGCGCGACGCGGTCGAGCGCCACCAGGCAATTCGCCCAGTCGATGGTCTCGGCGACCCCCGGCAGCTTGAACAGATCGCTCTTCCTCAGGCGCTGCACGAAGGCGACCACTTCCTTCGACAGCGCGGCGCTCGCCTTGGGCGCCTTGCGGTGCAGGATCTCCAGCTCGCGCTTCGCATCGGGGTAATCCACCCAGTGGTAGAAGCAGCGGCGCTTCACCGCGTCGTGGATCTCGCGCGTGCGGTTGGAGGTGATCACCACCAGCGGCGGCTCCTTCGCGCGCAGCGTGCCGGTTTCGGGAATGGTGAGCTGCCAGTCGGAGAGCACTTCCAGCAGGTAGGCCTCGAACGGCTCGTCGGTGCGGTCCAGTTCATCGATCAGGAGCACGGGCGAGTGGCCTTCCAGCGCTTTTGTCAGTGCTCGTTTAATCAAGAACTTCTCGGAATAAATATCGGCGGCCAGCTTCTCCTTCGACTTCTCGCCCGCCGCTTCCGCCAGGCGAATCTCGATCATCTGGCGCGAGTAGTTCCACTCGTAGGCCGCCTGCGAGATGTCCAGGCCCTCGTAGCACTGCAGGCGGATCAGCTCGCGCCCGAGCGCCTGCGCGAGCACCTTGCCGATCTCGGTCTTGCCGACCCCCGCCTCGCCCTCGAGGAACAGCGGCCTTTGCATCGCGAGCGACAGGAACAGCGAGGTCGCCAGGCTGCGGTCGGCGACGTACTCGCCCGCGGCGAGCAGCGCCTGGGTCTCATCGATCGACTTTGGTAAGGGGCGGGGCATGATGTGCGCGCGAAAAGCCAGCATTTTCCGGGTTTTGCTGCGCCGCCGCCAGCCCGGGTTCACGAGGCGAATTTTCCACACCACGACCGCATCGGGGCGGTGCAGACTAGCGCCCGGGAGACAGGGACTGATGCATGCACGCAGGAAACTGCTGGTGCTGGCGGCGCTTAGCGCCGCGCAAGGATGGTCGCTCATCGCGCGTGCTCAGCAGCCAGCAAAGGTATGGCGCCTCGGTTACCTCGGTGTGCCGTCAAGGGGCGTTTACTACGAAGCGTTCGTACAAGGGATGCGTGACTTGGGTTACGTCGAAGGCAAGAACCTTTTCATCGAGTCGCGCTTCGCGGAAGGGAACTACGAACGTCTACCGGGGCTGGCCGTTGAACTCGTGAACCTCAAAGTCGATGCGATCCTCGCGTCATCGACGCCCGCGGTAAGTGCTGCCAAACGCGCCACGGCATCCATTCCTATCGTGATGGGAAGTTCCGGCGATCCGTTGGGCGCGGGGTTCGTAAAGTCCCTAGCGCGGCCTGGAGGCAACATCACTGGCACGGCGACCCCGATGACGGACTTCGTGCCGAAACAGATCGAGCTGCTGCGGCGCGTGATTCGGAAGCTCTCCCGCTTGGGTGTACTGCTTAACCCTGGGAATGCCGCAAATTGGTCGATCCTGAAGAGTGTCGAAACGGCCGCCCAGAAAGCCGGCGTAAAGGTCTTTGCTGCTGAAGCACGTACACCAGGAGAAATCGCATCCGCCTTGCAGGCACAGGGTCAGCAACGTGTCGAGGCCGTAATCGTCCTTCCTGATGGCCTGCTCTTGCAGCAGCGGGATCAGATCGCGGAGTTGGCAGCAAAGCACCGCCTGCCGACCATGTATCAGCCGGAAAGACAGCGAAGGCGCTCGGGCTTTCGATACCGAAGGACATATTATTTCTTGCCGACAAGGTGATCGAATGAAGCGCTCGATGACGAGAAGAGCATTGCTTGGCGCACTAGGCGCGGGTCTCATTGCGCCTCAACTCGTATTTTCGCAGGCCGCGCGCAAGGTCACGGTGCTGTTCGCTGGCGAAGAAGAGGACGACGAGCCCGCCACGCGCGCGTTCTTCGACGAGATGCGCCGCCTGGGCTGGTCGGAGGGCGTGAACATCGCGTATGAGCGGCTCCACGGGCGCGGAACGCGCGAGTACATGGAAGGGCTGGCGAGAGCGGCGGCGAGCAGCAATCCCGACCTGATTTACGCCACCACCACGAGCATCGCGCTCGCGGTGGTGAAGGAGAACGATTCCGTGCCGGTGGTGTTCACTGCGGCCTCGGATCCGGTCGCGGCGGGCCTGGCGGCCTCGCTCGCCCGGCCCGGCGGCAATGCCACGGGTGCGTATCAGGCTCCGGGCGACGTGGTACAGAAGCGGCTGGGGCTGGTGCGGCAGGCGTTCCCGCACCTGAAGCGCATCGGCCTGCTGCTCGACCGGCGCTCGGTCGATTATGCGCGGCAAAAGACCGTTCACCAGGACGCCGCACGTCTCACGGGACTGGTACTCGCGGCGGTCGAGTTCACGAACTACGAAGCCGTCGCCAAGCACCTGGCCAACTACAGGCGGGAAGGGATCACCGGCGTCGGACTGACGCCCTCGGTCACGCTGCTCGCGCGCAGGCGCGAGGTCGGCGAGGCGGCGCTGCGGAACAGGATCGCGCTCATCGGCCACCGGGTGGAGTGGGCCGAAGCCGGGGCAGTCATGACCTATGGCGCCGACGTCGCGGATGCGCTCAGGCGCACAGCCGCAATCGCCGACCGTATCCTCAAGGGCGCGCGGCCGGCAGTTACCCCCGTTCAGCAGGCGACCAAGTTCGAGCTGGTCATCAACCAGCGCAGCGCGAAAGCGCTTGGGCTCGTGGTTGCGCAGGAAGTCCTGAGCCACGCCGACCGGGTGATCGACTAGCCTTTCAGGGCGGCCTCCACGGCGCGCTTCGCCATCACCGTGATGAGATGTGCGCGGTACTCGGGCGACGCGTGCAAGTCGTTGTTGAGGCCGTCGGGCTTGACCTTGATGTTTGCCACCGACTCGGGCGCGAACTTGGCAGCGAGCGCCTTTTCCATCTCCGCCTGGCGGAAGGCCGAAGGTCCCGCGCCGGTGACGCCGACGCGCACGCTTCCGCCGCCGAAATCGGCGACGAACACGCCGGCGATCGCGAAGCGCGACGCCGGGTTCTTGAACTTCATGTACGCGGCGCGCTTGGGCACCGGGAAGGACACCGCGGTGATCAGCTCGCCGGGCTCGAGCGCGGTCTCGTACAGTCCCTTGAAGAACTTGTCGGCCTCGATCTTGCGCTTGTTGGTGTGGACGGTGGCGCCGAGGCCCAGCACGGCGGCGGGATAATCGGCCGCTGGGTCGCTGTTGGCGATCGAGCCGCCGCAGGTCCCCATGTGGCGCACTTGCCGGTCGCCGATCATGCCGGCGAGCGCGGCGAGAGCCGGGATCGCCTTCTTTACGGCGGCTGAACCCTCTACGTCGGCGTGTCGCGTCATGGCGCCGATCTCGACCGTGCTGGCGGTGGCCTTGATCCCCGAAAGCTCTTTAATAAAATTTAAATCTATCAAATCCGAAGGCGACGATAGCCGCAGCTTCATCGCCTGCACCAGGCTCTGCCCGCCGGCCAGGTATCTTGCTTCTGATTTATTTTTAATTAATGAAACAGCGTCCTTCGAGCTTGCGGGGCGGTGGTATTCAAACGCGTGCATGGCTTTTCTCCTGGAGTTGCTTCCACACGGTGTGCGCCGTCGCTGGCATCGCTACGTCCTTCACGCCGAGCGCGTCGGTGATCGCGTTTATCACCGCCGCCGGCGCGCCGATGGCGCCGGCCTCGCCGCAGCCCTTCACGCCGAGCGGGTTGTGCGTGCAGGGCGTCTCGCGCGTGTCGACTTTGAACATGGGGACGTCGCCCGCGCGCGGGATGCAGTAGTCGGCGAAGGAGCCGGTGAGCAGCTGGCCGGTGTCGTCGTACCTGCAGCCCTCGGTGAGTGCCTGGCCGATGCCCTGCGTCAGGCCGCCGTGCACCTGCCCTTCGACGATCATCGGGTTGATCACCCTGCCGAAGTCGTCCACCGCGGTGAACGCCACGATCTCGGTGGTGCCGGTGTCCTTGTCGACCTCGACCTCGCAGACGTAGCTGCCGGCGGGGAAGGTGAAGTTGGCCGGGTCGTAGAACGCGTTCTCGTTCAGGCCGGGCTCGAGCTTGTCCAGCGGGTAGTTGTGCGGCACGTAGGCCGCGAACGCCACCTCGCCGAACATCTTCTTCTTGTCGGTGCCCGCGACCTTGAACACGCCCTTGTCGTACTCGATGTCGCCTTCGGCCGCCTCCATCAGGTGCGCGGCGATCTTCTTGCCCTTGGCGATGATCTTGTCGAGCGCCTTCACGATCGCAGTGCCTCCGACTGCGATAGACCTTGAGCCGTAGGTGCCCATGCCGAACAGCACCTTCGAAGTGTCGCCGTGCACGATCTCGACCTGCTCCATGGCGAGGCCGAGTCGCTCGGCGACCACCTGCGCGAAGGTGGTCTCGTGGCCCTGGCCGTGCGAGTGCGACCCGGTGAACACCGTCACCGTTCCCGTCGGATGGACGC
>WNGG01007219.1_pt1 | contig 12326 bp, 9 predicted proteins | sample 5400661 | NCBI WGS metagenome assembly WNGG01 (sample SAMN13153372, study PRJNA577476) | soil metagenome | isolation source: 100 cm soil or saprolite under Garry oak tree replicate 1 | place: USA:California | collected 2016-06-15 | reverse complement strand
CGCGTCAACGGCAAAGAATTCCAGGTGAATGAGTATCAGCAACGCGTCCAGATCGCTTCCGAACAGTACCGGCAGCAGAACGGCACGGCGCCGCTGACGCGCGAGGAGGACCAGCAAATCCAGAATCAAGTGATCAATCAGATGATTCAGGACGCGCTGCTGCAGCAGGAGTACGATCGTCTCGGCATTCGCGTCAGCGCCGAAGAGATCATCGACATGGCGCACAACTCGCCGCCGCCCGAAGTGATGCGCGATCCGCAGTTCCAGACCGACAGCCAGTTCGATCTGCGCAAGTGGCAGCAGTTCCTGTCCACCACGTCCGATCGGAATCTGCTCGCGCAGATCGAAGGGATCTACCGCGAGCAGATTCCGCGCATCAAGCTGGCGCAATATCTCACGAGCGACGTCTACATCTCCGACGCCAAACTGTGGCGGATCTACAAGGATCAACACGACTCGGTCCGCATCGCATCGCTCGCGGTGTGGCCCGCCACGATCCCCGACACCAGCACGATCAACGACGCCGAGCTGTCGGCATACATCAAGAAACACCCCGATGACTTCAAGCGGCCGGGCGTCGCGTACGTGCGGTTCCTCACCGTGCCGCGCACGCCGAGCCCGGCGGATAGCGCGGCGGCCCGCGCGCGGGTCGCGCGCGTGCGGAGCGAGCTCGCGCGTGGCGCCAAGTTCGAGGATGTCGCGCGCCGCGAGTCGAGCGACTCGACGAGCGGGCAGCGCGGCGGCGATCTCGGCTGGATCAAGAAGAACGAGACCGGCTACGTCGAACCGTTCATGCAGGCGGTGCGCGCGCTGAAGCCCGGGCAGTTGTCCGCCCCCGTCGCGACGCAGTTCGGCTACCACCTGATCCGCATCGACCAGGTCAAAGGCGACTCGGTCAAGCTCCGTCACATCCTGATCCCCGTGGCGCTGCAGGGCGCGCATCTCGATCAGGTGGAAGCGCGCGCCGACACGCTGGAGCGGCTGGCGGCCGAGCGCAGTGATCCCACGACGCTCGACACCGTGGCGCGGCGTCTGGGACTGCCGGTGTCGCCGGAGTATCAAGTGGTGCAGGGCCAGCCGTTCGCGCTCGGGCCCTACCGGATTCCCGACGTGAGCGTGTGGGCGTTCGAAGCGCCGGTGGGCGAGACGAGTCCTGTGATCGAGGCCCCGTCGGGCTTCTACGTGTTCCGCCTCGACTCGGTCACGGCGGCGGGCGTTCCGCCGCTGAATCAGATTCGGGCCGGAGCGAGCACCGCGATTCGTCTGGAGAAACAGAAAGTGCTCGCGCGGCATCGCGCCGACTCCCTCGAGTCCGCGCTGCGCGGCGTACCGGATCTGGCGGCCGCGGCGGCCGCGCGCGGGCTCGACGTACAGCGCTTCGGCCCGTTCACCCGCCTCCGCCCGCCCAGCTATCTGGCGCGGGAGCCCATCGTCGTGGGCACCGCGTTCGGCCTGCGCGTCGGCGAACGGAGTGGCGTGCTCGAGGGCGAGACCGGCTACTTCATCGTCGAGTCGTTGTCGCGCAAACTGGCCGACTCCAGCGCCTGGCTCGCGCAGCGCGACGTCCAGCGCACGCAGCTGCGCCAGGCGGTGCAACAGGCACGGATTCAGCAGTACATGGAGGGGGTGCGCGCCAAGGCCAAGGTGGTGGATCGGCGCAAGGACATCTTCAAGTCCCAGGCCGCGGCGAACGCCGCGGCGACGACGTTCTGACGCTACTCGACTAAACGCTTCGGTTTGCCATCCCGCGGCTGCTCCTCCTCGCGGGGCGGCGGGAGCTGCTGGATGCTGTGTTCCGCGTCAGAGAGCGCACGCTTGAACTCGCGCAGTCCCTTGCCGACGGCCTTGCCAGCTTCGGGCAGCCGATTGGCGCCGAAGACCAGCAGGACGATCAGCATCAGAATCAGGATTTCGCTGCCACTCAGATTCCCAAGCATGAGTCGCCTCTACTGATTGAGCCGTTTTGGGGCTGCCCCCGCCCCCCCCGCCCCGCGTGCACCTGCCCCGCTCGAGGCCGGCGGCAGCGCGGAGTCCGATGACTCCGGCGGATCCTGGGGCGGCTCGTCCTTGAGACCCCGCTTGAACTCCTTGATGCCCTTCCCGATGGACGCGCCGATCTCCGGGATCCGCTTCGCCCCGAAGAACAGCACGACGATCAGCAGCAGGATCGCGATTTCCGTGAAGCCGAGATTGCCGAGCATGGTGCGCCTTTCCTAGAAGAGCGAGCGGGCGACGAGATACGCGACCAGGACGCCGACGACGGCGAGCAGCGACACGTCGAGCCCGATAGGTCCTAGCGTAATCGACATCACCAGCAAATCCAAGTGAATGGGACCGATGGTCGGGGTCACCGACCACGTAAACAGTTCCTTGGCCGGGCCCTGGGGCAGAAACCGCCGCAGGAACGCCTGCAGCAGCCCGCCCAGCACGAAGCCGACGGCGAGCACACTGAGATAGAAGAGCGGCCGGCGCGGTCCGGGGGGCACGCTCAGCTGCGCCGTTCTACCGCGTAGGCAATGCTCCCCTGCAGCGCGTCGCGCGCCGGCGAGGAGGGCAACACATCGAGCTCCGTCTCCGCCTGCTGCGCGAGATCCAGCGCGCGCTGGCGCGCCGTCTCCAACCCGCCGGCGCCCTCTACTAATCGGATCACGTCGGCGACCAAATCGTCACTCGGCTCCGCCGCCTGCATCAGGTCGGCGACCACCCGCCGGCCTTCGGCGGGCATGCGGGCGAGGGCGGCGATCAGCGGGAGGGTCACTTTATGCTCGCGCAGATCCAGGCCTGACGGCTTTCCCGTCACGGCCTCGGGCTCGGTGTAGTCGAGCAGATCGTCCGTGATCTGAAACGCCATGCCGAGCAGCATGCCGAAACGCGCCAGCGCCTGCTGGTAATTGGCCGGGGCCGTGAGCGCGCCCACCTCGCACGCACCCGACAGCAACGACGCCGTCTTGGCGCGAATCAGCTCGTCGTACGCGCCCTCGCCATAGGCCAGCTTGTCGTGGGCCTCCAGCTGGCGCATTTCGCCCACCGTCATCTCGTTGGTCACGCGGGCCAGGACGCGTAGCGCCTCGTGGTCGTCCAGACGCACCAGCTCGATGATCGCCCGCGAGTAGAGATAGTCCCCCATGATCACGGCGATCTGGTGCGAGAACAATGCGTTGATCGTGGGCAGCCCGCGCCGCAACACGGAGTGGTCCACCGAATCGTCGTGGACGAGCGTCGCGAGATGAATCAACTCTACCACCGCGGCGAGCGTCACGGCGCGCGGATCCTTCGACCCCGCGGCTTGATGGCTGAGCAGCAGCAACGTCGGCCGGAACAGCTTCCCTTTCATCTGGAGCAAGTGGTCGTTCACTTCGCTCACGATGGGGAAGTCGGCGGCGATGACGCGCCGGAGCTCGAGCCCCACTTGTTCCAGCTCACCGGCCACCGGCCGCTGGACGTCGCGCAGGCTGACGCGGGTGACTTGTTGGCTCACGCTACTTCGCCTTGGCGAGCGCTTTCACGCGCTGCTCGGCATCGAGGAAACGAATGTCCACAGCAAAGACGCGGCCGTAGAGGTCGCGCGCGTCCGCCTTCTTGCCTTGCTGCTCGAGCGCCCGGCCCAGCCAATAGAGGACGCCCAGGCGTTCCTGATCGCCAGAGGCGGCGAGATCGAGGCCGCGCCGCAGAATCGACTCGGCGACGCCGAACGCGCCCTTCTCGAAGAAACAGATCCCGAGCATCTCGGAGGTGCGCAGCTTGCCTTCGGGCGCGCGCAACGCTTTCTGTAGCTCGGCGATCGCCTCGTCCAAGAGGCCCATCTCCTTGAACGCGACGCCGAGATCGTAGTGCGACTGGAAATCGGCTTCGTCGATGTTCTCATCGATGCCCTGCTTGAAGCGCGCGAGCATGTCCTGAAAGTCCTGCTCCTCGTCGCCGGTCGGCTCTTCATCCTCGACGGTCATCCGCGTGTCTTTGGCCGGCAGTTCTTCGTCTTCTTCGCTGAGCATCGAGCCGAGGTCGATGAAATCGCCGTTCGTGGCCGCCTCGTCGCGGACTTTCATTTTGGCGTCTTTGGCCTTGACCTTCCCTTCGGGCTTCCCGGAGGGCGCCGGCACGGCGACGGCGGGCGCGAGCATCGAGAGGGCAGCCTTGGCGCGCTCGTTCTTGGCATCGTGCTCGGCGACGCGCGCGTAGACCGCTCGCGCTTTCTCCGGCAAATCCGACCGCAGCAACGCGTCGGCCAGCTCGAGGTACGCATCGATCAACTTGGCCTTGTCGCCGCCTTTGAAGGCATACTCCACCGCCTTTTGGCGGTGGCGCACGCTGTTGGGATCGAGGCGCAGCACCTCGTCCACGAGGTCGCGCGCATGGGACAGATTGCCCGCGTTCTCGTAGCCCGTGGTCGCGAGATCGAGCTCTTCGATGCCGCGGTCGCGGTCTCCCTGTTCGATCAGCGCTTCGCCCAGCGCCTGATGCGCTTCCGGATCGTCGGGGTTGTCGGCGACTTGGCTCTCGAGCTCCTCGATCTCCGGCGCGGCCGGCGTCTCCTCGATGTTGGAGAACACGAGCGACCCCGCCTGATCACCCGCGCTGTTGATCTCATCGATCCCGAGGTCGATGAAGCCGGACCGGCGCCCACCAGTCGAGATCGACGTGTCGTCTTCGGTCTGGATGAAGCTCGGATGCCGTGGCGGCGAGACCTCGTCGATGGCGAGCGGCTCGTCGTCGACGTCATGCCCCGCGTCGGTCGTGGCCGTCTCAAAATCGGGCTCCAGCTCGAGCGGCGGCACCTCGACGACCGTCTTGCGCTTGCCCGGCCCAGGCTTGGCAGTGGGGGCCGGAGCGACCGGACGCTTCGGTACCACGGGCTTCACGCGCGGTGGTTCGGGCGTGGCCACTTTGCCGCTCGCGGGACGGCCCAACGGCTTCAGCGGCGGCACAGCCTTCTTCGCGGGCGGCGGCGGGGGGGTGGGGGTGGGGGGGGGCTCGACGACGTTGCCCTCGAGCACGAGATCCGCCCCCTCCAATTCGATTCCCTCGTCCGCGCTCACCTCGGGAACTGTGGGCTCGAGCTCCGGGACCGTTTCGAGATCGAGATCCGCGGGATTCAACTCCTCCCGGATCGATGGCGTGGCCGGGCTTTCCGAGCGCACCTGCCCGAAATCCGCGACCGTCGTCTCCAAACCCTCGAGCATGCCGCCGCCGCCGCCACGCGGAGACTCATCCACGAGGCTGGTCGTCTCGATTTCGAGCGACTCGTCCAGCTCGGGCACAACCTCCTGGATGAGCTTCTCGGCGACAGGCGGGGGTGGTGGCGGTGCGGGAGCAGGTGGAGACGCCTTCTGACCTTTGGCCGTCGCGGGCGCGTCGAGATCGAGAAAGACAAGACTCGACGTCTTCCGTTTCCCGGATTTGCTGAGGTCATCCCCGCCCGCCGGCGGCGCTGTCTTGGGTGCCGCAGGCGTGCTGAGGCGAGCCGAGGAACCACGCTTGCCGGGGTCGGCGCCGTACATCTTGAGATGCTCGGAGAGTATTTCGCGCAAGGACGCGCTCTCGGGCGAGATGTCGGCGAATTCCTTCAGGGCGGCGAACGCATGCTCGATCTTGCCTACTCTCTGCATCCGTTCCGCGTACTCCACGAAGTTCTGCTTCGCCTCGCCGATGAACCCCTTGGCGGCATAGAGCTTGGCCAGCTTGAGATACGTCGTCTGCCGCGCAGGAGCGTTGCGCAGCACCTTGTTGCACATCGCGATCGCGTTGTTGTGAAACCCGAGCTCCGCGTACTTATCCACCGCCTGGTCGTAGTAATCCGCCGCCAGGCCCGGATCCTTCAACTTGATGTAGAGATCGCCGATGCGGTTGTATATGGAGAGGTCAGGATTCGTCTCGTCCTGGTTATTGAGAACCTCGAGCCAGATCTCCACGGCCTTCCTCGGATCCTTGGCCTCGAGACCTTTCGCCTTCTCTTTGAGTTGCTCGAGCTTAGACATATGGAACGACTAAGATATCGGGGCCGCCTAGGCGGGACAAGCCGAACCTGCTGTCCAGACGGCGCTTACGACGTCCGTCCCCATCCAATAGGCGACCTCCCGCCAGTCGTCCACCGCCGCCAGAACGAGGTCAGCGACGTATCCGGCAGCAATCTGACCACGATCGGCGGCGAGTCCCAGGGCGGCCGCGGCATTGATCGTCACCCCCGTCACAACTTCCGCGTGACGTAGCCCGAGTTGCGACACGCCAAGCGTCATGACCAGGGGCAAACTCATGGTGGGCGACGTTCCGGGATTGAAATCGGTCGCCAAGGCGACCGCCGCTCCGGCGTCGATCAGACGGCGCCCCGGCGCCTGGGATCGTTTGCCGAGAAAGATCATCGTTGCGGGGAGCAAAACGGCGACCGTGTCGCTCGCCGCGAGGGCGCGGATCCCGGGATCGGAGATCGCCGCGAGATGATCCGCCGACAGCGCGCCGAGCTCGGCGGCCAGCTCGGCGCCGCCCGATCCTTCGAGCTCGTCGGCGTGCAACTTCACGGTGAGACCATGCCGGCGCGCAGCCGTCAGGATCTGGCGGCTTTCTTGCACGCTGAACACGCCGGGCTCGCAGAACACGTCACAGCTGCGCGCCAGCCCTTCGCTTGACACGGCGGGAATCATCTCCTCACAGAGGAGCTGCACATAGTCGGCGCGTTTGCCGCGATACTCGGGTGGCACTTCGTGCGCACCGAGAAACGTCGGGACCAAGGTGGCGCACAACTCCTCGCCCAGCCTCTTGATGACCCGCAGCTGCTTGAGCTCGGCTTCCAGCTCCAGTCCGTACCCCGATTTCACCTCGATGGTCGTCGATCCGCCCGCGAGCAGCGCGGCGAGCCGCACGCGCGTCAGCGCCTCCAGCTCCGCTTCAGGGCGGGCGCGCACATCGCGCACCGATTGCAGAATGCCGCCCCCGGCTGCGGCGATGGCTCTGTAATCGACGCCGAGCGCACGCCGCTCGTGATCGTCGAGCCGGGGCGCGCCGAACACGCCGTGCGTGTGACAGTCGATGAACCCGGGGAACAAGACCCCGTTGACCTCGACCTCTCGTAGGGGCGCAGCATGCTGCGCCCCTACATCGGCCCGCGGTCCCACCCAGGCGATCCGATCGCGGTCGATGAGCACGGCGGCATCGCGCAAGACCTCGATCTCCGCCATCTCGCGCCCGCGGCGGGCGCGCGCCGGCCCGCGACACGTCACGACCTGCCGCGCGCCGACGAGCAATGTTTTCAGTCGAGATCCTCGATCATCGGCAAGCGGATATGATGCCGTCGCGCCGTCTCGATGGCCTCCGGATATCCGGCATCCGCGTGTCGGGCGACGCCGATCCCGGGGTCGTTGGTGAGCACACGCTCGAGCCGCTTGGCGGCGGCCGGCGTCCCGTCGGCGACGATGACCTGCCCCGCATGGAGCGAGTTGCCGATGCCGACGCCGCCGCCGTGATGGAAGGACACCCACGATGCACCGGACGCGGTGTTGAGCAGCGCATTCAGAATCGCCCAGTCGGCGATCGCGTCCGAGCCATCGCGCATGCCCTCCGTTTCGCGAAAGGGCGACGCGACCGAGCCGGTATCGAGATGATCGCGGCCGATCACGATCGGCGCGGACAGCTCCCCTGTGCGCACGAGATCGTTCAGCGCGACCCCGAAACGCGCACGCTCGCCCTGCCCTAACCAGCAGATCCGCGCGGGCAGCCCCTGAAACGCGACGCGTTCCTGCGCCAGCGTGATCCAGCGCTTGAGATGTGCATTCTCCGGGAAGAGCTCGAGCACCAGCCGGTCGGTGCGATGCAAATCCTTCGTGTCGCCGGAGAGCGCCACCCAGCGAAACGGCCCCTTCCCCTCGCAGAAGAGCGGCCGGATGTATTCCGGCACGAAGCCGGGAATCGCGAACGCGTCCGCCACGCCGGCGTCGCGCGCTTCGGTCCGGATGTTGTTGCCGTAGTCGAAGGCGATCGCACCCCGTTTTTGCAAGTGGAGCATCGCGTGCACGTGGGTCGCAATGCTCGCGCGCGCGCGCCGCACATAGTCGTCGGGCGCGGTGCGCCGCAGCTCGGCCGCCTCGGCGGGACTGAGGCCGGCGGGGATGTAGCCGTTCAGCGGGTCATGCGCCGACGTCTGATCCGTCACGATGTCGGGCGTGAAGCCGCGGCGCACCAGCGCCGGCAACACCTCGGCGCAGTTGCCCACGATCCCGATCGAGAGCGCGGCTCCGCGTTTTCGCGCATCCGCAGCCCACGCGAGCGCCTCGTCCAGCGATGTCGTCGCGCGGTCGACATAGCCCGTCTCCAACCGCCGCTGCACGCGCGCCGGATCCGCCTCCACCGCCAGACAGATCCCTTCATTCATCGTAGCGGCGAGGGGCTGGGCACCACCCATCCCGCCGAGCCCGCCCGTGAGCACGATCCGCCCGCGCAGCGATCCTTGGAACTTGGCTCGTGCAACTGCGCCAAACGTCTCGTATGTGCCCTGGAGAATTCCCTGCGTGCCGATGTAGATCCACGACCCGGCGGTCATCTGCCCATACATGATCAAGCCCCGCCGCTCGAGGTCGCGGAACACCTCCCACGTCGCGTACCGGCCGACGAGATTCGCGTTCGCGATGAGCACGCGCGGCGCGTCGGCGTGCGTCGTGAACACACCGACCGGCTTCCCTGATTGCACGAGCAGCGTCTCGTCGTCTTCCAGGACGCGCAGCGTGCGGCAGATCGCTTCGAACGACGCCCAGTTACGCGCCGCTTTGCCGGTGCCGCCGTAGACCACGAGGTCGTCGGGCCGCTCCGCGACCTCGGGGTCGAGGTTGTTCATCAGCATCCGCAGGGCGGCCTCCTGAACCCATCCCTTGCACGATTTCGTGGTCCCGCGCGGCGCCCTCACGAGGCAAACCTGCCTGCCCGGATCTGGACGGCCACTCGCTCGATATCGGCGGTCAGCGGCCGGTCCGCCACGAGCGCCGCCGACTCCTGCCGCACCGCCGCGTGCAGCCGCGCGACGGCGGTCGCCGGTGTGAGCGGCTTCAGATACTCGAGGCCCTGCGCACCGGCGAGCAGCTCGATCGCGACGATGCGCTCGGCATTGGCGAGGATCCGCCCCGCCTTCCAGGCGGCGCTCATCCCCATCGGGACGACGTCCTCCTGGTTCCCTTCCGTCGGCACCGACTGGACGCTGGCGGGTGTGGCCAGCACGCGGCAGTCGGCGACGAGAGCGGCGGCGGCGATCTGGGCCGTCATGAACCCCGACTCAAGTCCCGGATCGTGCGCCAGAAAGGCCGGCAGGCCGGAGGAGAGGTCAGGATTCACCACGCGCTCGAGCCGGCGCTCGGCGAGTCCTGCCAGCGTGGTCAGCGCGATCCCGATCACGTCGAGCGCCAGGGCGATGGGCTGGCCGTGGAAATTGCCGCCGGAGAGCACGTCGCCGCCGAATACAAGCGGATTGTCCGTGGCGGCGTTCAGCTCCGTCGCGATGAGCCGTTCGGCGAAGCCGAGCCCCTCGCCGACCGCTCCCAGCACCTGTGGCGTGCAGCGCAACGAATAGGCGTCCTGTACCCGCGGATCGTTCTCGCGGTGCGACTCCCGGATCTCGCTGTCGGCGAGCAGCGCGCGGAGCAGCGCCGCCGAGCGCTGCTGCCAGGGGTGCGGCCGCGCGTCATGGATGCGCGCGTCGAACGGATCTGGTGAGCCCCGCACGGCCTCTAGGCTCATCGCGGCCGCGGCATGCGCGGTCCGCCACAGGGTCCAGGCGTCCGCCACGAGCAACGCCGCCAGTCCCGTTTGCGCTTGCGTGCCGTTGACGAACGCCAAGCCTTCTTTGGCTTCGAGCGTAATGGGGTTCGCGACCTTCACGTCCCCTTCCCCGATCATAGCCAACGCCAGATGCGACAACGGCGCAAGATCGCCGGACGCACCGACGCTGCCTTGCGAGGGCACGGTGGGATGCACCTTCCGGTTCAGCATTTCGACCAGGAGCTCGGGAAGGACCGGCCGCACGCCGCTCGTGCCCCGCACCAGGACGTTCGCGCGGAGCAACATCATCGCGCGGACGGCGTCCACCGGGAGCGGCTCGCCGACACCCGAGGCGTGGCTCCGGATGAGGTTGCGCTGCAGCTGCCGCGCCTGCTCCGCCGGGATGCGGACGTGGGCGAGTTTTCCGAAGCCGGTGTTCACGCCGTAGATGGTCTCGCCGCGCGCCACAGCCGCTTCGACCGCCTGCCGCGACTGCTTGACGGCCACGAGCGCCGTGGGATCGATGGCAACGGCCGCACTGCGGCGTGCAACGGCCACGACGTCGTCTATGGTAAGGGAATGGCCATCCAGCGTGACGGGCTTCGCCATGGGGACACAAACTAAAGCGCCGGAGTGGCTGGTGGCCACTCCGGCGCCTGAGCTGACCCGGATTCCCTATTTCGAGCTTGAAACCACGGTGCCAGTCGCCAGCGAGGTCGACTGCCCGGCGCGAATCTGCAGCTCAGGGTTGCCCGGATCAGTTTGGAAGCTCCAGTCGAAGATCACGTAATCCCGCCCCACGTGGGTGACGCGCAGCGCGCCGTAGTGGAGCGTCGCACCGTCGACGATCTCAAAGACATAGCCATAGCCAGGAACCGCCTGAATCATGTTCCGCGTGTACCCGGAGTCCGGCGCGAAGTCGATCGACGTGAGATCCGCGACCGGTCCGGTGCCGTACACCCGCATCTGTGTTCCGGCAAACTCCGGGACCAGCCACATCGTCGAGTCCGTCGGGTCGCGGTGCACCCAGAAGTCGATGCTGGTCAAGTTGCCGTTCTGTACCAGGCCGAGCTCCGACGCCTGACCACGCCCATCGCTGTTGAGATCCTGCCAGAAGCGGAAGCCGGACGCCGCCTGATTGGCTTCATACGCGAACACGAGCGTATTACGCGCATCGGGCCGAGGCGTGTCCTGGCGCAACGGCGACCAGAGGCTCTCGTAGCCTTCCCGGCTGATCGCGGAGACACCGAAGCAGCGGGGCACGCCGTTCGTCATCGCGCTGGCGAGAAACTCGGGCGCTACCGTCGTGCCTTCGAGGAGCCAGTTCGTGCCGCACAGCCCGGCGTCCAGATCGTAGTCGGCGCTGTAAATGCGGTACCATTTGAAGCGCGTCGGCGCCGTGCTGTATGAGCTGTCATCCCATTCCAAATGAATGGCGCCGTTCAGAGAAATCGACGTCAGCCAGGCGGGCGCTTGGAGCTGCAACCGCTCGTCGACCGTGATCACGTTGCTGCTACCGCTCTCCACGCCGCTGTTATCCACCGCAGTCACCAAGTACTGCAGATGGGGGACGCCGTTGTCGTGGAATGTGTTGGAGGTGGTTTCGCCGCGCAGATCAAACGAGCCGCTGGTCGAGGCACGGGAGTACACGCGATAGCTCGCGAGATTCGCGTCGGTGACGTCATCCCAGGAGAGCAGAATGCCCAAAGGACGATTGGGATCGCCGCTCGGCTGGAGCTCGTACGTCAGGTTGGCCGGAGTGGACGGACCGTTGCCGCCGCCGTTGTCCACGAGGGACGATTGGCATGCGACGGTGGTCAGCAAGACCAAGGACAGAAGCAGACGCATAAGAGCCTCAGGACGGGGATCGCCCGTAGTGTAAGCACGCCCCATGCCCGAAGCGAAGTCGCTGTTTTTCAGCTAGTTACAGGAGGGACCTCGGCGGCGGTGTCTCCGCCAGAGGACAAGCAGTCTACCGCACGTACGTGTTCTGATCGTAATCGAACTTGATGGCCGGCTGATCCGTGAGCGTGATGTTGAAGCTGAAGGAGAAGTTGCCGGCGGCGGTCTTGTTGAAGCTGAAGCTCGCGCGCCAGCGCCGCAGGTCGCGCTGGAACGTCAACGAGTGGTAGGAAAACTGGCGCGTGACGAGGTCGTACTGCGTGCTCCAGTTCGCGGTCCAATTGCGCGTCGGACTAAAGGACAGGTTCAGCGTCGACGTCTGGCGCCCGGCGACGTGACGCAGCGCCGCCGTGGTGTCGTAGCGGCTGCGCGAGGTCGACAACGAAATGCCGAGGGTGAATCCCCTCCCTCCGACGCCGCCTCCACCCATCATGTTGGATCCCGGACCCCGCGGTCGGTAAGGCTGCCGGGTGTTGCCGTCAAAGCGGTGAAAGTCATCGGCCGGCGTGCCCGCGCCTTGCGCCGTACTGTCTGGTGCGGGAGGCTGCGCGGGGCGCGGCCGGAGTCCGAAGAAATGGGCGACACCCTGTAACGTCGCCGGTGTCACGGTGAATGATGCCGACACGCTTTGCAGGAACGGCTTGAACTTCGCCGAATCGGTGCCGACCTGGCCCTTCCACAGATCGTGCGTA
>WNGG01015069.1_pt1 | contig 12328 bp, 10 predicted proteins | sample 5400661 | NCBI WGS metagenome assembly WNGG01 (sample SAMN13153372, study PRJNA577476) | soil metagenome | isolation source: 100 cm soil or saprolite under Garry oak tree replicate 1 | place: USA:California | collected 2016-06-15 | reverse complement strand
CCGACTCCGCGATGGCGAAACTCATCCTTCTACTCCTGATGAGCTTCCATAGCCTACTCTCCTGGCTCAAGATTGCTACCAACCACGCAATAGGCTCTCGTATGTACAGCAGTATGGGTTGGGAATTGATCACAATAGAGCATAAACATGTGGTAGCGGTATAAGGCGTAACACAACTAGCCGTGCCTCCCATCGTGCCATAAAAGGGTATGACTGTCACGTATTTTGTACGTTGATTTCAGGGACGAGTTTTTGGGATTCCTCAACAAGAACGGTTTCCCGAGGTGTCTCCATTGTCTGTCGCTTGGTCGCTGCATCCCAGCAAATGGCCGTTTTCTCAGACAACGAGAAATGCTCAAAATAGATAGGCACAAAAGATATGAAAACTTGGCTCCCATTGAACTGAACTCGACGCAACTTCTTAAGCCACTCCCAGAGCCCACGAGTAGCGCAACGAGGTTGTAGCAGAGGTTATCTGAACTTCAGAGAGGGAAAAACAGGAGGGACGACCATCCATATTCCTCAAGGAGTAGAGTACTAGAGGAACAGGAAGTAAAACAAGTAATAGATGAGCAGAACAGCAAAGTCTTGAGGAGAGGGAGCCATGGGGAAGCCCTCGGCCCTGGACGTTGGGTCGAGGGGAGGGAAGCACTAGAGCCTCCAGAGGGATATTACGCAGTCCGCAGCCCCAGGAAAAGAGCGAAGTGGTCTGGGACACCGTGCAAAGTCATCGTAGGCGGAGCCACTTCTGGGCTCCGTGCATTGCGAAGCAGGCGGCTCTGCCGGTCGAGGCGATAATGGGCCCGCTGTGCTCGTGTGAGGACGCAAGTCTGCTCCGCTTTCTCAGGCGGGAGAGCCTGAGGGAGGCTCACTTCTACGCGTTGTTGTCGCAGTAGCTTCATACAGGCCCGTCGAGGCTCCCGTCTGGGCCAATCGCGCGAAGCCGCAACGGAGCCGATCCACCCTTGCGGGGATGTGAGCCTCAGACTTACTCGGCGAGGGTGCTTGGCCTGGTGCCCGTGCCACTGGCATTGTTCGCGCAAGGAGCAGGCCCGGCAATCTGCGATCCTGGCCTCATAGACCAGACGCAGGCTGCCATCAGCCTCTGGTCGCCGTTCACCACAAAACAAGCTCTTGCCAGCCGGGCAGCGTAGGCTCCCATCAGGTTGGAGGGAAAAGTCCTTGCCTGTGAAGCGATCCGCTTTCCAAGAGGCAGCACTCGTCGGTTCGCTGTAGCCAGCCTCTCTGCGCTCCGCCGGTTCTCTGGGGAGAGCAGGAGCAAACGAGAGACGGTGCGCACGGGCTGTGGGGTCAGGACATGACCGAGTTCCAGCCGGAGGTTCCAGACCCACTGCGCGATCACCTGCCAGCATTCCTGCCCGCAAGCACTGTGACTACACCAGCGGTCGGGATCAAGCTCGTTGTCTTCGTCGGCGAGAGTTGGCTCGAAGGCCCCACGATGCAAATACAGCTCCACCACATCGCAAGCAGTGAAACTCTGCTGGGGCAAGTTGGTAAAGAAGAGTTCGTAGACCATGCCCTGGCGTGTGAGCCCCACCCGACTCTTTGTTTTGCGAGGCTCGGATGAGTCGCCACCACAACGCGACAGAGCACGCCATCTGGTCCCACCGGCACGTTCGGGCAGTCGTAGAGGAGGCGCCTGATCAGGCTTTCTGGGCGACATTGCTCGCCAAGAGGCGGGCAGGTGGAGCCGAGCCTGGATGAGTGGGTGATCCAGCACGGTGTAGTCCTTGCCTCGCGTCACAAACGCCTAGCCTGCCAGGTCCGAGAGGACCGCTCCTGTGCCATAGGCACCATCCAGACGCACCAGGGCGCGCAGCGAGGGAAACTGGTGGGCTTTCAGGTAAGCCTCAATGGCCTTGAGCCCCTGGCGCAATTCCTGGCGATAGACCCCGTTGCCTTTGTTGCCGAAACTGCCGAGCCACTGATGGCTGTGGGCCTGCAAGACGGTTGTGCGGGTACGAACCACCTCGCCTCGCTTGCGTCCGGTGTAGCCTGGAGCACATACGGAGTCGAGGCGACGCTGCGAAGATGGCAGAGAATCTGCGTGCGGTAAAGCACGCTGGCGGGCAGCCTCACGCGTGCCATCGATGTCGAAGACTCTCCATTGCTGGGCTTCTCGATCCCAGAGCCCCGCGATCTCGGCTTTCGCACCCACAGGTCTGGCCAACAGATCGTTGAGAAACAGCAGGCGCAAGGTTTCGATGACTGGGGCCGTCAGGGCTGCCAACGCCCGCGAAAGAGCTGAGCGGGAGGGCAACCGGTCCCGCCCAAAGAGAGCCATGAAGGGATGGGCCCAGGGCTGCACTGCCTCGTAGAAGCCCTCCAGGGTGTGCTCGGAACTTACCGCGTAGCCAAAGAGAACAACAAGAAAGTCGATCAGCTCATAGTGCCCAAAGCGTCGTCGCTCAAAGCGGATGCCTTCGGTGAGCCGGCTTAGAATGCCCTGCTTCCTCAGATGCTGTGATAGCAGCACCAGTTCGCCCCACCACGGTGGCGGACAGACGTTTGGACAATCACCGATCCGTCGGCGATACTGTTCATATGCTCCTCCTTGATGGGAAAAAGTTAGTTCTTCCCTTTCAGGGAGGCATATTTTTCGGTTGGCTGGCTACCTGTCAGCTCGTTGCGCTACTCGTGGGCTGATGCTGAGACAGAACGCGTGGTGCTGTATCTGCATGGCGGCTTCTATATGCTTGGTTCACTCAAATCGTATCGTGATCTGGTCGCACGTCTCAGTAGTGCTGCCGGTGTGCGAAGTCTGCTGATTGACTATCGCCTCGCGCCCGAACATGTCTTTCCTGCTGCGCTTGACGATGCGTTGACCTGTACTGGCTACCTGGAATATCCGTTCGAAAAAAGCACAAAAGATGCGGATTCAAGTGCTCTAGTGAGGTAAATTTTCTGTGGCCACCTCGAGGCATTCTTTTTGCATTTCATGTAATAGCAGCATTGAGCTACATTTTCTTGAACAGCCCTTTTTCTAAAATTAGTGCGGATTCCCGCCTCTTTTCTAATTTTAGAACGGATTTTTCTAAATTGTGGTTGAGGGGCATTTTTGTTCTTTCACAGGTATGTTTTCACCAAGTCACGCCTGGGCACATCCTGATTTAGAAAAATTCGCGCTATCTTTAGAAAAGCGACTACAATCCGGTCTATTTTTAGAAAATCGATAGTGGCCTGTTAGATCATCCCTACAGCTTGTAAAGCGAGTCCAGGAGGCATTACAGCACGTCTTTTTTCTAAAGTTAGTGCGGATTATTGGGTTTTTCTAAAGTTACGCCGGACGGCACATCTCCCTACTCCTGGTGATGCATCTGTGCACCAGGAACGATGAGCAGTTGGTAGCAAAGCTAGCCAGGGAGAAACGCAGGCTGGCACTTCCCCGTACCTCGTCTGAGCGCCTGGTGTGGGTGGGAGTCAGCATCAATGCGGGCATCTGGGAAGAGATCGTGTTTCGTGGTTTTCTCCCTTGGTATGTGGTACTGTACTGGCTACTTAGGTCATCCGTTCAAAAACAAGTCTTTCGAAACGGAGAAAAATCTCCTTCTCTGCTTGTCAACTCAGTCGGGTCGGTGTACAATCAGCAGTCGTCAACAGCATGCTCATGCTCGAACGATGATACTCATACGTGATGGAGAAACTTCTTGTATGGCTGGTATTGTGACCAATCTCCGGCAGCTGAAGAACGGCTGCTGGGATGCGCTCTCCTCTCGATTAACTCGTTGGACCAAATCGCTCGGGACCTCCTTGCCGCTTGGAACCCTGACCGACCTAGGTAGAAGCAAGTCAGAGTTGATCGCCGAAAATGCCCTCTTGCGAAAGCCTCTCATCATTCTCAAAAGGCAGGTGAAACGACCCGCCTGCACGAAAACGGATAGGGTTCTCCTCGTCCTGCTGGCCAGGCTGGTTCGAACCTGGCAGCAGGCCCTCGTGATCGTTCAACCAGATACCTTGCTCCGAGGGCCGCGGGAGCTCTTCCGCCTGTATTGGAAGCGGAAGTCCAAAACTCAAGTTCATAAGCCCAAGGTCGCAGTGGATACCATCGCCTTGATCAAGCAGATGGAACTGCTGAAACTGGGCATCCGTGTCTGTAAGCGCACCATCCAGAAGTACATGAGGACGGTTCGCACCCACCAGTCACGAGGACAGAGGTGGGCCACCGATCTCGAGCAACCATGCCTCACAGATCTGGGCATGTGACTTCTTGCAGGTGACTGACCTGTTCTTTCGGCCGCTCTTTGCCTTCTTCATCGTAGAACTGAAGTCGCGACGGGTGATCCATGTCGGGGTCACTCGATCGCCGACCGATTCTTGGGTGGCGCGTACCGCTTCGGGAAGCGACCCCGTATGGGCAAGCGCCGAAGTATTTGATTCGTGATAACGATAGCAAGTTCGGGCCTTGCTTTGCTCGGGTAGCGAAAACGAGCACGATCAAGATCCTCAAAACGCCGGTTCATGCCCCACGAGCCAATGCTGTCTGTGAACGCTTCCCCAGAAGTGTGCGGCAGGAATGCCTGGACCACCTCTTCATCTTCGACGAGAAGCAGCTCCAGCGCGTGGTCAATGGCTATGTCGCCTACTTCAATCAGGCACGACCCCATCAAGGGATCCTGCAACAGATCCCACAACAGCGCAGATTGGTTCCTTGCGCTCAGGATGCAGGCAACAAGGTGATCACTGTTCCAGTCATGGGTGGACTCCATCATGACTATCGATGGGCAGCCTGAAACGGGACCACGTATGCGTGAGGACAGCTGCTGAACGAGGTCATCCAGCTCGTCGCGTCGTGTCTGAAAAGGTCTGTGGCAGACCTCTCATGCGGCTTGTGCATGCCTTCCCTGATGGTCTGCTGCCCAGATCTCCGTTTTTCTCTTGTGGATGAGAACTATTACCCTCCTCCATCGGTGGCTGAGTATTACCTGACCACGAAAAAGAGGCGGGCGGTGAAAGCCCAAGGGGCCTCTTTCTCGAACGGATGATCCAAGTAGCCAATACAGGGAATAAGAACGTGCTCTCGTCTTGTTGATATGTTTAAAATAACGATATATCGTTATTTTACGAGGAACATAGGACAAGGGAACCACAAGCTGGCCGTTCTCTCGTGAGAGTGCATCATCTGCACCTGCAGAGGCGCGTTACCCGTTCCCTTTGAGAAAGAAGTGAAAGCATAATGCTAGATATAGAGAGAAATGAAAAGGATGCGCAGGCGCTCGATGCCTATTCACAGTCGGTCATGACGGCAGCGGAACGCGTTGGGCCTGCGGTCGTGCGTATAGACCTGGAGCATGAGGGGCGGCGCTCTGGCCCATACACTATGCCTCGGCAGTATGGCGGTGTGGGCTCGGGTTTTATCTTTGCCTCAGATGGACAGATTCTGACCAATGCCCACGTAGTTGCCAATGCACGGCGGGTGAAGGTGACGCTGGCGGATGGGCGGGCGTTTGACGCCAGTCTAGTTGGCAGTGAGCCAGACGTCGATATCGCTCTGCTGCGGATTGGTGCCGATCACTTGCCCGTGGCAGAATTGGGACGCGGACCTCTGCGAGTCGGGCAATTGGTCATTGCCGTCGGCAATCCGTATGGCTTGAACTGGACGGTGACGGCCGGCGTCGTCAGTGCGCTTGGTCGGACGCTGCAAGCACCGGGCACATGGAAAATGACGGACCTCATCCAGACCGATACCTCGATCAACCCTGGCAACTCTGGTGGTCCCCTGGTCGATAGCAGCGGGCGCGTAGTGGGGATCACGACAGCGATGATGCCAATGGCACAAGGACTGGGATTCTCGATCCCCTTGGAGACGATCAAGTCGGCTCTGGCTCGCATGTACCAGAGACGCGAGGCGCCATCGGCAGGGATCTCACTGGGTGTGGGTGGGATGCGCGTGCCACTCGACCCGGCCTTGCGACAACGGCTACATCTCACACAAGAATTCGGCATGGAACTGCTGGAGATTCGCTCCGGTGGGCCAGCAGCTCATGCTGAACTCAAGCGGTTGGATATCGTGATTGCGGCTGAGGGCGAGCCGGTGACCGAACCGGCAGATTTACAACGGGTGGTGCGCCGCCACCAGGCAGGAGATACCCTGACGCTGAATTTCTTGAGAGGCGGGACGCTGCGTCAGGTCACCGTGGTGCTCTAAGCCAGCTCATCTCTATCGAGCCAGATCGCTGCACGGACCAGATTAATCACAGCGGCAATCCCAAGATGTTGTAAATGCGTTTTTGCCAGGCCGATATAACGAGAGCGGCGCATACAAGGCCTGCGCTCCTAAAGAAATTGTCGCTTCGATCCCCTCCCGCAGTGCGTACTCTTTTGCAAAGGTGGGCGTCTGTTGCCGACGATGGACAGCTTGCAGCGCTTCATACGGACACGCTTACAAGTCTCATAGATGCTCTCGAGACTATTCAGGGCTTCACAAAAGTCGGAGATGAAACCGAGGCACTGTGCAAAGGGCACATTCTCACCGTCGGCCTCTGGAAGAAGACTGTGCGTAACCCTTACCGAATATATCTTCGAGAGTATGTACCATAACTATGTGGAGAGTGACGACCGCTTTGCTGTTGCACCTCCCCAAAGACCATGAGAAAAACCGAAGGGAAAAGATCTTCTCTTTCAAGGGAGAGTGTTCCCTGGTAGATTTTGCGAAGCCCTGATTGACCAATATGCACAGTTGAACCTATGTTAGACCAATTGAAAGCTCCGTTCTACAACCTACCCGCACAACTTACCCCACTGATTGGACGCGATCACGAACTCCAGGCAGTGTGTTCACTTTTGCGACACCCGCAGATGCGCCTGGTCACCCTCACCGGTCCAGGGGGTGTCGGCAAAACACGCCTGAGCTTACAGGTGGCAACTGACCTGCTCGATGACTTTCCTGACGGCGTCTGCTTCGTCCAGCTGGCCCCCCTTCGCGATCCTGATCTGGTGGCCCCGACGCTTGCCCAGGCACTCGGACTGCAAGAGACCGGCGAACAAGCAGTGCGCGACCTCATGCACGCGTCGCTGCACGACAAGCAACTGCTGCTGCTGCTCGACAACTTCGAGCAAGTGCTGGACGCGGTGCCCTGGCTGGCGGACCTGCTGGCCGCCTGTCCCTCCCTCAAGGTTCTGGTGACCAGCCGTGCGGTGCTCCATATGCGTGGGGAACACGAGTTTCCCGTCTCACCATTAGCGCTGCCCGATTTCACCCACCTGCCCGAGAGCGCAGCTCTTTCGCAGTATGCGGCAGTGGCCCTCTTCCTGGAGCGCGCCAGGGCCGTCAAACCCGACTTTGCGCTCACTCCTACCAATAGCCGCGCCATTGCGGAGATCTGTATTCGCCTGGACGGATTGCCGCTCGCTCTTGAACTGGCAGCGGCACGTAGCAAACTGCTGCCCCCACAAGCGCTCCTGGCGCGCTTGCGACATCGCTTGCAGGTGTTGACGAGTGCGGCACAGGATGTTCCTCTCCGCCAGCAAACCCTACGCAACACGCTTGCATGGAGCTACGATCTCTTGGATGCTCAGGAGCAACGGCTCTTCCGACGGCTCTCCGTCTTTGTGGGTGGCTACACCTTGGAAGCGGTGGAGGGTCTCTACACAGCACTCGGTGAGCAGCCAGTCGATGTGTTGGATGGCGTGGCCTTACTTATGGATAAGAGTTTGCTGCAACAAGCAGGGCAGGAGGCGGAGACAACGCGCCTGGTGATGCTCGAGACGATCCGGGAGTATGGGCTGGAGGTTTTGGCCACCAGCGGAGAGATGGAGCGCACCCGTCAGGCACATGCTGAATATTACCTGGCACTAGCCGAACGAGCGGAGCTCGAACGTGGCGGACCTGAGCAGGCTGCATGGTTGAAACAGTTAGAGCAAGAGCATGAGAACCTGCGTGCAGCGCTCTCGTGGTCCTTAGAGCCAGCAGCAGATGAGGAGGGTAGGCTGCACCGAGAGATCGCCTTGCGGTTGACTGGTGCACTGTGGATGTTCTGGTGGGTACATGGTTACTTGAGTGAAGGGCGAACGTTCCTGGAACGGGCACTGACAACAAGTGAGGGAGTACCGGCGCCTATCCAAGCAAAGGCCCTCTTCACTGCCGCACACCTGGCCTTCGTTCAGAGCGACTATGAGCGTGCAGAGGCGCTGTGTGAGGAGAGTTTGGCGCTGTACCGGGAACTCGGAGATCAACGAGGCATTGCGTTCTCCCTCGGTACACTGGGGAACATCGCCTGGGTGAGAAGCGATCCAGCAACGGCTCGCTCCCTGCTCGAGGAAGCGTTAGCGCTCTTTAGGGAGGTGGACGACCAGGAGTATGCCGCCTACTCGCTCTTCTCCCTGGGACTTGTGGCCAGCAGTCGGGGGGAGTATACCAGGGCTTGTGCTCTGTACGAGGAGAGCGTGGCAATACACCGACAGCTCAGAAACAAGAGGGGCACTGCCCTCTCGCTCTCGCAATTGGCCCAGGCGCTCTTTGATTCGCAAGCTGACCAGGCGAGCGTCCGTTCCCTTGTGGAGGAATGCCTCGTACTCTCCAAGGAGGTGGGATTCAAGGAGGGCATCGCGGCAGCCCAGTGCCTCTTGGGTCAGTTGGCTCTTGGCCAGGGGGATCTTGCCACGGCACACAACGAGGTGGAGGAGAGTGTGGTGCTTTACAAAGAAATGGGGCACCGGCATGGTACCGCTGAATCTCTCTCGGCTTTCGGAAAGGTGCTCGCAGCCGAAGGCGACTATCCAGCAGCCCAAGCGCTCTACGAAGAGAGCCTGGCGCTCTTGGGTGAGTTGGGCGAGCGGTGGATGATCGCCAGAGGTCTGGTTGGATTAGGTGAAGTCGTGGCAGCAGGGTACAAGCTGGCCTGGGCTGCACAGCTCTGGGGAGCAGCCGATGCCCTACGCGATGCGCTTGGTATTCCTATTCCACCCGTTGAGTTCACTGAGTACGAACGCTCGCTCTCGGCAACCCGCGTTCATCTAGGAGAACGCGCCTTCGCTGCCACCTGGGCCCAGGGACGCGCCATGACCCCCCAGCAGGCACTGGCCGCACAGGGGCACAAACCCACCCCAACTCCCAGCGCGACCCCATCACCGCAGGCCTATCCGGCGGGGCTGACGGCACGGGAAGTGGAGGTACTGCGCCTGCTGGCAGGGGGCTTGACCGATCAGCAGATCGCCGACAAGCTGGTGCTCAGTCCGCGCACCGTGCATGCCCATATCAGTTCCATCTATAGCAAACTGGCCGTGACCTCACGTAGTGCGGCCACCCGCTATGCCATCGAGCACCACCTCGCCTGATACGGGCGAATGAGTTGCCCCAGACTTCACGAGACAAATGAGTGATGGCTATAACATGCCGTCCACCAACTGAATCCCAGAATTGCTACTGCTAGCAAATACATGACCGTCTCGATTCCTAGTGTATCTGCAATCACGCCAGCAAAGAGCAAGACGGGAATAGAGCCAGCATTATACAACATTGCCTGAAAGGAAAACACACGTCCCCGCTCCTCCTCGGGCGCTTGCTCCTGCATCAGCGTCTGCGCTGGAATATTCATCATATCAAGCGTTATGCCTATGATGAACATGATCGCACTCACCAACAAGAGGAGCCCTGAAACAGGGAGAGTGAACCGCGACCAGATGAAGCGACCGAGCGGGATGAGTAACAACCCAACAGCAGTGCTGAGGCTACCTAGAGCGATGGTGCGGCTCTTGCCCAATCGCCTTGTCAGCAAAGGCATAAGCAGTCCACCAAGCACCAAACCGATACCGGCAGGCGCGAAAATGAGGGGTAGATCCTGGATAGGCAGACGCAAGACATTGACGACAAACGGTCCTGTTAGCTCACCGATAGCCAAGAGTAAAATGCTGACGAACGAGACTTGGAGTAAAGCGAGCAGCAACGAGTGATTCTTGCGCATGTACGCCCAGGTCTCTCTCACGTCGTGCCAGATGATCTTCCACGTCTGCTTTCCAAGCGATCTGCGCAACTCCGACCCCGCGCTCGACTTCTGCCGAAAAGCATGTGCGGGAATCGCCAGGATAAGCAGCGTACAGATACTATAGACAAGGGCAACAACGGCAAAGAGCATGTCAAAGGATTGGACCTGCACGCGTATAAAGCCGAGTGAAAGGCGAAAAGGAGGCAGGAGTGCCGTTATGAGCCCACCAATGAGCAAAAAACCGAGGACTTGTGCGATAGTGAGCGTGATGCTAAACAGGGAGAGCGCAGGCCCTAGATCATTCTTGCCTACGAGCAAAGGGATGGCTGACGCCTCAGCCCGTGTGAAGAATTGCGTCACTAGCGAGATCACAAACGTCAGGAAGAAGAGCGCAATGACTGTCCGCGGGTTCCAGAGGAGAGCGAATACGATAAGACCGCTGGCCGCAGCACGCAGGAGGTTGCTAACCCAGAGCACCAGTCGCTTGTCCAGGTAATCGATATAGACTCCCGCAAGCAAGCTAAACGGCACAGCGGGAAGCGTAAACGAGACGATGGCAACACCGATCAATACCGTGGAGTGGGTGACCGCCGTCACAAAGGCAATGACGCCATAGTTTGCCGCGTTAAAGGCGATCTGTGAAAGCAGTTGTGCTAGCCAGAGCAATACAAATGAGCGACCCAGACCAGACCGAAGATGATACGGGCGATGCCGACCCCGCGCTCTCGCCAGTTCATCGATAGAGAACGACTTGAGGAAACAGAGGTTCGGGGCAAAGGTGACGTTATTGGATTGTTTATCATAAAAGTTACTCCGTAAATCTACATCAAATTGGTACGAGTATCACATATTCATTCATATTGCTGAATAAAGCCTTCTATGCTCAGCCGCAAGTGATAGGTAAGGAATCACTATGATTTGAGGCTCATTAATGACGCGTATGCTCCTGCTTTCGGAGACAGAATCACCCGTCTGCATCGGCGAAGGAATATTCAGTAGCATACTAGCCAGTTTGGGCATGCTTTTAGCCGAATATCTGGGGCTTCTATCGAATGAAGCTATATAGTATCGTTCTTTCACCACTAGATTCGCAGTGGGTTACAGTATCTCGTTGGAAGCTCCGGAAGCTGAAAACAAGTTGGCAGCATAATCTAAGTTGTTGAATCGCGGTGACAAGGGCAAACCATGCGGTCTTCAAGCAAGACTAGGTAATTCTGTCTAGATGGTTCCAGGAGCAAGAAGTGCGAGAAATACATGATACTGACGATGTGTTCTGCTTCCTTCTCAGCTATATCTATTGTTGGGCATCTCGCCGTAGGATACTTGACGCGGAAGGCCCACGGATTACGTACATCCGTTGTTCACAGACATGAGTCATCCCGAACTTTTGAAATAAAGGTTTGAGACGGCTCATGCTAGATAGGCTCAACCACGATCAGAAGAAGATCGTGGAATGCAACGCGCAACAGGCGCAGAAAGAAGAAATCATGACGCAAAACGCGCAACAGCCGAAACATGCTACCAGCCGCCGTTCCTTTTTGCGTAAGGGACTCGCGGTCGGAGGAGCAGGAATCATCGGCGCAGGAGCCGGAGCCATCGGTACCGAGCTGTTGGCCGGTGGGATATCGTTACCGGCCTTCGCCGAAGCAGGAAGCGGCAGTCTCACCCAGGGAGACGTGGCCATTCTCCGGTTCCTGGCTGCGGTCGAAATCATCGAAAGTGACCTGTGGCAACAATACAACGAACTGGGAGGCATCCAGGACAGCGAAGTCCCAGGGGGAAGCGGCAGTGCCCCCTACATCGCTGGCCTTCTCGTGCTGGATGGGGATATGTCCCAGTATATCCATGACAATACCGAGGATGAGTTCAGCCATATGAACTTCCTCAACGCCTACCTGGCCTCTAAGGGTGCCAAGCCCGTCAATCTGGATAAGTTTCGCACGTTACCGAGCAGTAAAGCGACCGGTGCTCAGCAAATCGGACGGCTCACCAACCTCATGCAGCTCACGGTAGACACCAGCTGGTGGACGCGCTACCGCAGCAGCACCAAGAACCCTGATTTCGGAGACACCTTCCCTCAAGCCATCCCAGGTTTGTTTGCCGGGCAGTTTCCAGCCATTCCCAGAAACGACGGTGACCTGTCCCCAAAGGACCACATCCAGGCGATCGCCAGCACAGCGGGCTTCCATTTTGGCTATATCGAGCAAGGCGGCTCCAGCCTCTACCCAACGCTGGCTCAAGGAGTCACCAGTCTGGAGGTGTTGCGCATCCTGCTCAGTATTGGCCCAGTCGAGACCTCGCACTTCCAGACGTGGCATGACAAGGCCGGCAACGCGCCACCTCTGACCGACCCTACCAATGGCCTGGTGTTTCCAGACCTCAATGCC